>Ga0224496_10002705_pt1 | contig 10468 bp, 12 predicted proteins | sample SF_Jul11_sed_USG_2_FD_168127 | JGI IMG/M metagenome (GOLD analysis project Ga0224496, IMG submission 168127) | Sediment microbial communities from San Francisco Bay, California, United States - SF_Jul11_sed_USGS_8_1 | ecosystem: Environmental > Aquatic > Marine > Sediment | place: USA... | reverse complement strand
GATCACCGCGTCCAGAACATCGGCATTGCGTGACAGGTAGTTTGCCAGACCGGGCGCGGTCGCACAGATGTCAACGATCAGCTCGATAAGCTGCGGGTTCGCCTCAAACAATGAGAAAAGCTGAACTCCCGCCGGTAGCCCTGCCAGAAAGCCGTCAAACTGGCGCAAGGCTTCGGCCCGGTTGGCGGCACGGTCCAGCATCGTCAGTATCTTTGGTTGAACGCGCTTAAAAATTGCGGTGGCCCGCTGTGACCTGAGCGCCGGATAGGAACGCCAGGTATCCACGACGGCCTGATCCTCTTGACTGAATCGCGGCGCGTCACCAGCCTCGCCGGGGGCAAAGAAGGCTTCGGTGAGTTCGGCAACACGGTCAATGCGGTCGCGAATGTCACGGCGGACCTTGCCGGTATCGCCTTCGCCCATCATGCGCGCGAGCCGGTCGAACCCATCGGCGGATATGGGCAAATCATGGGTCTGGGCATCAGCTATCATTTGCAAGCGATGCTCAACCTCCCTGTGGGCGCGGTAAATGGCGGTCAGTTCGACAGCGTCGTCCTTTTCAACCCAGCCCTTTTTCGCCAATGCTGCCAGCGCAGGAACTGTACCGCGCTCACGCAGGTCGACGTCACGCCCCCCGGCAATAAGTTGGCGTGTCTGGGTGAAAAACTCGATCTCCCGGATCCCGCCAGAACCGAGTTTCATATTATGCCCTTCCAACACCACCTTGCCATGCAAGCGCTTATGGTCACGGATACGAAGCCGCATATCATAGGCATCTTCGATTGCCGCGAAATCAAGGTGACGGCGCCAGACGAAGGGTGTCAGCGTACCCAGAAATCGTTCCCCCGCCGCTATGTCACCAGCGGCAGCACGGGCCTTGATGAAGGCACCACGTTCCCAGGTACGGCCCTGTGCCTCGTAATATTGTTCCGCCGCCGCCATGGATATGCAGACAGGGGTGACCGAGGCATCGGGACGCAGGCGCAGATCAGTGCGAAAAACATAACCGTCGGCTGTCAGATCCGACAAAAGCCCGGTCATGCGCCTGATCACCTTGATGAAGGAAGACCTTGCCTCCTGCACATCGCCCGGATCGAAACGGGTTTCATCGAACAGGCAGATGAGATCAATGTCGGACGAATAATTCAACTCACCTGCGCCCATCTTGCCCATTGCAAGGGCGGTGACGCCTGCAGCCGTTTCCGCATCCGACGGCACTGCTCCGGGGATTTTACCCCGGCGAATTTCATCGAAGACAAGCGCGCGGAGTGAAGTATTGACGGCCGTGTCAGCAAGCCGGGTCAACGCGCCGGTAACCTCTTCCAGCGTCCATACGCCCCCCAGATCAGCGAGGCCGGCCAAAAGCGCCACACGGGCCTTGGCGACGCGCAGCGAACCTGCCAGACCTTCAGTTTCCAGCCCGATCAAACTCTTGATTTCGCTGTTTAGTACCGCTTCAGGCCGGTCTTCCAATGCCGCTTCAAGCCAGTCGGCTTCACGTATCATCAAACCGGCAAGGTAGGGGCTGCACCCGGCCGCGCCTTCGAGCAATGCCCGCAGTTCCGGGGCCAGCCCGGCAAAGCGCACGCGCGTGTCAGTTGCGCGGTCGGGTTCATAGGGGATGGGGCAGCGGGTCAGTCGGGATGCAAAACTCATGCAATGACAGTATCGGTGCCAATGCCCGCGTCAATGACCCCTTTTTCTGGGCAAACATATGGCTCGGGAAGTCCGGAATTGATTATTCCTGGCAGGCATAGCTAACTAAGCCGGGCAACCGGACGATGGAAAACACCAATGAGCAAGAGCATGAAGCGTGTCGAACTGGCATTGGCCGCATCGGGCCTGAGCGCGGACATTCTGGAAATGACGGCCGAAACGCGCACAGCGCAGCAAGCGGCCGAAGCGGCGGGTTGCGCATTGGATCAAATCGCCAAATCGATCATCTTCAAAGGCGAGAACAGCGGCCACGTGGTTTTGTTCATAACTGCAGGTGGAAATCGCGTCAGCGCAAAACGCGCCAGCGCCGTGGCTGGACAGGCGTTGGGCAAGGCCGATGCGGATCTGATCCGGGCAGAAACTGGTTTTGCCATTGGCGGGGTCGCCCCGATTGGCCACCTGACCCCGGTTGAAAGTTATTTTGACCCAAGGTTGCTGGAATTTGAGCGCGTTTACGCCGCCGCTGGCACCCCGCGTCATATCTTTTCGATTGATCCGGCAGCTTTGCTGAAAATGACCGGAGCGCAAACTGCTGAATTTACTGAATAATAAGACAATTAAAGCGAAAAATGTAAAAATGTTTAACATAGCTCTTGACGCGGAGCCTCCGACATCCAATCTTGGTAATGTGAATAGGGTTCACATCCACAAACGGAGGAAATTCAATGTCCACTATCGCCGCCTGGCCCGGACGGGCCGAAAGCTGGCTCGACGATCGCGGCAAAGGCGCCTGGATCGCAGCAATGGTGCTGGGCTTTATCGTTTTCTGGCCGGTCGGCCTCGCCCTTCTTGCCTATATGATCTGGAGCAAACGCATGTTCGCCAATTCCTGTGGCCGAAATAGCCAAAATGCCAACACCCTGATGCGCCGCATGTCTTCGCGCCGCGGTCAGTTCAGTTCTTCGGGCAATTCTGCCTTTGACGCCTACAAGGCCGACACACTGGACCGCCTGGCCCGCGAACAAGAAGAGTTCGAGGCATTCCTGAAACGGTTGCGCGACAGCAAGGACAAGGCCGAGTTTGACCAATATCTGGACGACCGTGCCCGCAGAGCCAAGGAAACGCATAGCAACGACGATGATGAAGCAGAATCATCCGATGGACCGCGTGCCGCGCAAAACCGTGATCACCGGGGTTCAGGCCAATATTGATGCTGGCACCAAAATGTTTCTGATGAAAGCGGCCCGTTAACCACGGGCCGTTTGCTTTCCTGCCGATCTGGCCAAAGATCGCCCGACGGAAACTCAATACTTGGCGGATTTGGTCTGCCTTGTTAACGTGACGCCGATATCAATGTATCCTTGATCGGTTTTAGTTTCAGTCCATGCGCCACACGCTGCCCATAGCGCCCCAGTTTTATGTGACGGCCCCGCAACCCTGCCCCTATCTTGATGGCCGGATGGAGAGGAAGCTGTTCACATCGCTGCAAAGCGACAATGCGGACAAGTTGAATGACGCATTGTCCAAACAGGGATTCCGTCGGTCACAGAACGTTCTTTACCGCCCGTCTTGTGCGGAATGCGTGGCCTGCCTGTCCGCGCGTATCCGCGTTGCCGATTTTACGCCCAACAAGAACCAGCGCCGAGTCTTAAGGCGCAATTCCAGTTTGCGCAGGGAAGTCACCAGTCCTTGGGCGACCGAAGATCAATATGCCCTGTTTCGTCGATATCTGGACAGTCGCCATGCCGATGGCGGCATGGCCGACATGGATATTTTCGAATTCGCCGCGATGATCGAGGAAACACCGGTTAAAAGCCGGATTGTCGAATATTCCCGGAAGATCGAAAGACCGGCCAACCAAAGTTTGACCGCCGTGTGCCTGACCGATGTTCTCGATGATGGCCTGAGCATGGTTTACAGTTTTTATGATCCTGACAGGGCCGGCGACAGCCTTGGCACCTACATCATCCTCGATCATATCGAAATCGCCCGCCGCGCCGGGTTGCCTTATGTCTATCTTGGCTATTGGGTGCCGGGCAGCCGAAAGATGGGGTATAAGGCAGGTTTCCGGGCCCTTGAGATCTACAAGAACGGCGTCTGGCAAGACATTGGCGATGCCGCTGCACATTCGGGCGAGGCCCATCCCCTGTCGGTAGACCCCATTGCCGAACAGGTGGCCCGGATTTCGTTACCGGAATCGCAACCTGTCAAAAGCTAACACGCCCCCCCGGTGGTTGCCGTTGTCAGGTTCAACGCCACTGCGTCAACATTATCCCCAAGCCGATCAGCCCGAGGCCACCGGCACGCGCCAGCGTGATGGGTTTGGCGATGGCCCCAAGCAGGCCGAAGTGATCGATCACGGAAGCTGCCAGCAATTGCCCGAACAGGACGCAGAAAATGGCGTTACCCAGCCCGAATTTCGGAGCAACCCAGGTGATTGAAAGCACATAAAAGGCTACCAAAAGACCACCGAGGAAAAGGTATTTTGGCTGCAATGGCGCCAAGGCAAGTGGCCCGGTTCCGGATGTAAGAGCCATCACCAGAACGGCCCCGATAAAGGCGACGGCAAACAATATAACCGCGGCCGCCGCGGGTGAGCCGATACGAACGCCCAGTTGGGCGTTCAACGCCGCCAGCACCGGTATCCCGATGCCAGCGGCCAGCATGATTACGCCATAGCGCAGGATATCCGGGGTCAACGTCCCTGCCCTTTGGCAGCCATCTGAGCGCGGTATTCTGCAACGGGCAACCCGCCAATGCCCCAGTCTTCCATTTCGACTTCATCGATAACAACGAATGTCGTCGCCGGGTTCTTGCCCAGCACATTTTTCAGCAGGTCGGATGCGCCCTGGATAAGGGCGGCTTTTTGTTCGGCAGTGGCACCTTCACGGGTGATCTTTATGTTAACGTAGGGCATGGCTTACCTTTTGGCGGTCACAAGGGTTTCATTTCGTAATGGAAAACCTTTGAAATGATCTGCCATCGGCCTTCGATATGAATAAGCGTCAGGCAATCAGTAAAGTGTTTTCCGGTGATCGAGCAGCGCACGCGCGCTGTGGCTGTGGCAGGCCCGGCAAAGGCTATTTCAACATTCTCATCAGTGCGGACCTCTCCGAGTGAGGCTGGCGACGGCCGGGCATCAACGACGGGGAAATATTGGTCCATCGTGAGATAAAGCAGGGAGCCATCCGTGACCGAGACATATTGCGCCTGCGGGTGGAAGGCCTTGGCCAACAGCTTGGTGTCACTGTGGTAAAGACCGTCGAAATAGGTACCAAGCACCTTGGCAACGGCGTTGAAGTCATGTGGCATTGGATGGCTCCCTTCAAGGTTCTGCGTCAGATAAGCCCTTCAGCCTTCATGGCTGCCTGGGCTGACGGACGTGCGGCGACCCTCTCGGTAAACTCTTTCAGTTTCGGCCAGCCTGCAAGCTTGATCTCGGTAAAATTGGCCCAGTTTGACACAACGAACCCATAGGCATCTGCAATGGTAAAGCTCTCGCCCGTCAGGTAAGCGCGACCATCGGCCAGTTGGGCCTCCAGCCAGTCGAATTTCTTCGCGACATTGGCGCGCGCGGCCTCTTTGCCCGCTTGATCGGTAGTATTCTTGAACAGCGGGCTGAAGGCGATGTGCAATTCGGTCCCGATGAAATTGAGCATTTCATTCACACGTGCCCGCGCCATGGTTCCTGCTTTGGGCGCCAGCTTTTCATCTCCGGCACTGTCGCCGAGAAACTGCAGAATCGCTGGGCCTTCGGTCAGTGTTTCACCATTGTGATGCAGTACCGGTACTTTGCCCTTCGGGTTGATTGACAGGAAGTCAGCACCGGATTCGGTTTTCTTGACCGCGTTATCGACCCTTTCCAACGAATGGGCAGATCCGGTTTCCTGAAGGACGATATGGGACGCCATCGAACAGGAACCAGGAGAATAGTAGAGTTTCATGTTTGACCTCTTGGGTTTGGTTTCAGAGCGTCGGTTTCATAACCTACCCTAATAACCTTTGGAAACCATGCATCTTGTAGTAACCATCACTTTCTGGTATCCACATGGTAACCCGGAGTTGGATATGCCCCTGAAATTACGTAAAAACAAAGCACCAAACCCACTTTGCCCTCTGTCTGAATGCATGGCGCTAATCGGGGGGGCATGGACGCCAAATGCGATCTGGTATCTGGCAGGAGGACCGCGACGGTTTTCCGAGCTGCGCAATGATATGGCCCCGGTTTCCGCCAAGGTTCTGACGACGCGACTGCGTGAACTGGAAGAGAATGGCGTCGTTACCCGCCGCGTCATGCCGACATCGCCACCATCGGTTGAATATGCGCTCACCGATCTGGGTGCCGAATTACTGCCCGCGATCCGTGCAATCGCCGAAGTGGGTATCAAACTGAAGGCGCGGAACGGCAAAGCCTCGAAAACCGCCTGAGATCGCTATTTAAGCCTAAGGTTTTTGGGAATCGCGCCGAAACCAGATCCGACACTTTCTTGTTTCTAAACAGTAATTTGCAGCGACAAATTAAATCCAAAATACGTTAGTCAACCGGGATTTCAGGCCCGGCGATGTGGACGGCCAACAGGCATCCATCCGGCGTGTAGGAATGATGTTCGGTCCCGTCCCGATAAAATACCAGATCACCCTTGCGCAGAATGGTTCCATCGCTTTCGTGCAGTTCACCTTCAAGTATCAAAAACTGTTCATGCCCGTTGTGGCGGTGCCCGCGCGTGGTCATGCCAGCGGGCATCCGGTAAACGTGAAAGCCTTCGCCAATGGGTTTGTCAGTATCGAGCTGCAGCACCTCATCACCTAGGGCATCACCATCCGGATAGACGAAGGGTTTGAACTCTGCGTTCTGAATATTGACGATACGGCGGTCACTTGGATCAATCGGTTTCATGTTGGGTTCCCCTGACTTTGGCTGGATCATACTGGCTGAAAAGGCAGCATCAATACCAAGCCTGCAACAGATCGCATGAAAATCCAGGCCATGCCCTTGCATATTGCAGTGGCACTCCAATGTTGGGTTGGCAGGCCAGGTGGGAGCAGCCTTTGACGTATCTTTTGTTTGTACTTGGCCTGATCGCTTTGATTTTCGGCGGTGAGTCTTTGATCCGTGGCGCTGTCGGGATTGCGCGAAGGTTTGATGTCCCTCCTCTGGTAATTGGCCTGACAATCGTCGGATTTGGCACGTCGACACCCGAGCTTCTGGTGTCCATCCAAGCCGCGCTGGCGGGTGCGCCTGCGCTGGCGCTTGGCAATGTCATCGGCTCCAATATCGCCAATATTCTTCTTATCCTGGGCGTTTCGGCCATGATCACCGCGGTGCCGCTGCCACTGGAAAGAATGCGCCGGGATTTTGCCGTGATGATTGGCGGAACCTTCTTGCTATGGCTGATGCTAGCCGGTGGAATGGTTGCCCGCTGGGAGGGTGCGGTCCTGGTGATGTGTTTGATCGGCTATCTGACGATCAGTTTTCTTGACGCCGGGGGATCTGAACAACCAGATACGAGGCTACCCCTGCCAGATTTGTGGAAGAGCGCCGGCCTCACGATCGGCGGATTGGTCGTTTTGATGTTCGGTGCACATCTTCTGGTTCAAAGCGCTACCGAAATCGCCCGGACCTTCGGGGTCAGCGAGGCGGTTATCGGGCTGACAATCGTAGCCGTCGGCACGTCGTTACCTGAATTGGCCACATCTATCCTTGCGGCGATACGGCGGCATCCGGAAATCGCCGTGGGCAACATTCTGGGATCCAACATCTTCAACATCTTCGGCATCCTCGGGATCACCGCACTGGTTACGCCGATCCCGGTCGAGGCACGCTTTGCTGGCCTGGATATGGGCGTGGCAATACTGGCAGCCCTGGCGATGCTCGGCTTTGCAGCATTGAAGGGACGTGTCGGGCGGACTGGGGGTGGCGTGCTGCTGGTTACCTATGGTGGATACATGACCTATCTGGCTGCCGCATGACGCCGTTTGATTCGCATTTATTTCGCCTGACCGGGCATTTCTTGTAATTAAAATTCAAAAGAAGACGAAACGACAGGCTTTTATTGCCGAATTTGGCGGTTGACGCCTGTTTTACCGCCGCATAATCTGCGCCGCACAGCAGCGAAAGGACCCGCAGGAAATGACTGCGATTGTCGTACTAGGAGGTGAATGGCGCATGGGCCGGTGACGGCTGACCATATTGGTTCCCATGCGCCCCCGATATCCCTCGGGGGCTTTTTGTTGCAGATCAGAACGAGATGGCTGGAGTGAGCAAGACAATGGCACGGCAAATGACCGGAGCGCGGATGGTGGTAGAAGCCCTGAAAGATCAGGGCGTCGAGGTGGTTTTTGGCTATCCCGGCGGGGCTGTTTTGCCGATTTATGACGAGGTATTTCAGCAAAATGATATCCGCCACATACTCGTTCGCCATGAACAGGGTGCCGTCCATATGGCCGAGGGCTATGCCCGTTCCACAGGCAAGCCGGGCGTCGTTCTTGTGACATCCGGCCCCGGCGCCACGAATGCTGTGACCGGGTTGACCGATGCGCTGATGGATTCAATCCCGCTGGTAGTTCTGACCGGTCAGGTTCCGACCTTCATGATCGGTACAGACGGATTTCAGGAGGCCGATACCGTCGGCATCACCCGCCCCTGCACCAAACATAACTGGCTGGTCAAGGAAACCGATGCACTTGCCAGTACCCTGCATCAGGCGTTTCATGTCGCCACCAGCGGCCGGCCCGGCCCGGTGCTGATTGACATCCCGAAGGATGTGCAATTCGCCAACGGCACCTACGTGCCGCCGAATGCTGCGAAAGTCTCGCATTACCAGCCCAAGGTGAAGGGCGATGCCGCTGCGGTCGAAGCACTGGTTGAACTGATGGAGAAGGCGCAGCGGCCGATTTTCTACACGGGCGGCGGCGTGATCAATTCTGGCCCCGAGGCCAGCGCTCTCTTGCGCAAACTGGCTGCGGCGACAGGTTTTCCGGTGACATCTACGCTGATGGGGCTGGGTGCCTATCCGGCATCGGGCAAGAACTGGATTGGCATGTTGGGCATGCACGGGCTTTATGAAGCCAATCTCGCCATGCATGGTTGCGATCTGATGATCAATGTCGGCGCCCGATTTGACGACCGCATTACCGGTCGAATTGCCGATTTCAGCCCGAAATCGAAAAAGGCCCATATCGACATTGACCCTTCTTCGATCAACAAAGTCATCCATGTCGATGTGCCCATTGTCGGCGATGTCGGCAATGTTCTGGCCGACGTGCTGAAACTATGGGAGGCACGCGGTTCGAAGGTGAACAAGGCCGGGCTCGCCAAATGGTGGGGCCAGATCGAACAGTGGAAACTAAAAAAATGCTTAAATTACAACAATTCAAGCAAGGTTATTAAACCACAGTATGCGCTGGAAAGATTGGAAGCACTGACCAAGGACCGCGACCGGTACATCACCACCGAAGTGGGTCAGCATCAGATGTGGGCCGCACAATATCTGACCTTTGAGGATCCTAACCGCTGGATGACTTCTGGCGGGCTTGGCACGATGGGATACGGGTTGCCCGCCTCGATCGGCGTGCAGGTGGCCCATCCCGATGCGCTGGTCATCAACGTGGCCGGCGAGGCAAGCTGGCTGATGAACATGCAGGAAATGGGAACGGCGGTTCAGTTCCGCGCACCGGTCAAGCAGTTCATCCTGAACAATGAACGGCTGGGCATGGTTCGTCAGTGGCAGCAGTTGCTCCACGGCGAACGCTATTCACAAAGCTGGTCAGAGGCCCTGCCCGATTTCGTCAAGCTGGCCGAGGCGTTCGGCTGCAAGGGCATCAGATGCCAGGACCCCAAGGACCTGGACGACGCGATCATGGAGATGCTGGACTATGACGGCCCGGTGATCTTCGATTGCCTCGTGGAAAAGCACGAGAACTGCTATCCGATGATCCCCTCCGGCAAACCGCATAATGAAATGCTGCTTGGCGATGCAGGTGTTGAAGATGCCATCGGCGCCAAAGGCGCAGTTCTGGTTTAAGAAAGGCTGATAAATGTCTGCTCTCAATCTGAAAAAAGGCGCAACCAGCCATTCCGCCTACGACCTGCGTGATCCACATCTGGAGCACAGGGAAACCCATACGCTGGCCGTATTGGTCGATAACGAGGCTGGTGTTCTGGCGCGTGTCATCGGGCTTTTTGCCGGGCGCGGGTACAACATCGACAGTCTGACGGTTGCCGAGGTGGATCATGAAGGCCATCTGAGCCGGATCACCGTGGTCACACGCGGCACACCTGCGGTGATCGAACAGATCAAGGCGCAGTTGGGTCGGCTTGTACCGGTTCACAAGGTCAATGACCTGACAGTCGAAGGCCCGTCTGTCGAACGGGAACTATCGCTTTTCAAGGTGGCCGGAACCGGGGACAAACGAGTCGAAGCACTGCGGCTGGCCGATATTTTTCGGGCCAACGTGGTGGATTCGACGCTCGAAAGCTTTGTTTTTGAGATCACCGGGACGCCCGAAAAAATCGACGCATTCGCCGATCTGATGCGCCCCCTCGGCCTGATTGATGTTGCCCGCACCGGGGTCGCTGCCCTGTCGCGCGGCACCTGACTGTAAAATGCGGGCGGTCCTGTCCTTGGGGATGGGTGAATTGACGGACCGCCCGCACCGTCCGAGGCGTTAGCCGTCGTTGGTTAGTTTGCCTGCCTCAATGGCCGCATTCAGTTCAGCTTCGTCCACCGAACCGTCGGCATTGACATCAATGGCGGCAAAGGCGTCGACGTCCAGCGCCGGGTAGGCGACCGTCAGTTCTTCCATCGACAAG
>Ga0224496_10002704_pt1 | contig 10470 bp, 8 predicted proteins | sample SF_Jul11_sed_USG_2_FD_168127 | JGI IMG/M metagenome (GOLD analysis project Ga0224496, IMG submission 168127) | Sediment microbial communities from San Francisco Bay, California, United States - SF_Jul11_sed_USGS_8_1 | ecosystem: Environmental > Aquatic > Marine > Sediment | place: USA... | reverse complement strand
GGCCGCCCGCGCCGCCGGAGGAGAGGGGGAGGGGCCGACGCCCGAGGCGATCATGGACGGCACGGAATGGGAGATCCCGGAGGATGCCGTACGCGCGGCCCACCGGTTGCTGCGGGAGCAGCCCCACCTCGAGGCCCGGGCGGGGGCCGGAGTGCGCGTGGTGGAGCGGCCGGCCGTGGAGGGACGGCGCGTCGTCATGCAGCGGCAACTCGCGTCCGCGCGGGCGCCCGGGGGAGTACGGTTCGCCACGGGGGTGGACCTCCTGGTGGTCACGGAGCAGGCGCCGCTCCACCGGGAGGTTCCCGATCTGTGGCATGCCTACAACCGTGTGGCGCCTCCCGTGGGGCTTCCGGAGTTTCTCACGGGCCTGGCCACCGCCTTCGCCGCCGGCTTCCTCGAGCATGGGGCGCCCTGAGGCCGTGGAGACGATCGCACGCGGACAATCTCGATCCATTCCACCCTGGCGGATCGGCGCCTCGGATATCAGGATGGGTCTCTGGTCGAACCCTCCAACCCGGTGGACCCATGGCGTCTCCTGTCCGCGCTGTCCTCCTCCTCGCCGGTATCGCCGGCCTCGGAGTGCTCCTGGCCTGGAGCCCCGTTCCCCAAGCCGAGGACGAAGGCTACCCCGTCCACGACCAGACCGTGGTGGACCGCTGCTCCGGCTGTCACCGGGTCGACGACGAGGGACGCATGACGCGCGTCTCGTATCTCCGGAAGACTCCCGAGGGGTGGCAGACGTCCGTCCGACGCATGGTGGCGCTCTACAACGTGAAGGTGTCGCCGGAGGAAGCTCGCGACATCGTCCGGTATCTCTCCGACGCCCAGGGGCTCGCGCCGGAGGAACTCCGTCCCGGGCGGTTCGAGGTGGAGCGGCGGATGGTGGAGTACGACTACGAGGGTGACTCGGGGGTGGAGTTCACGTGCATGAGCTGCCATTCCATGGGCCGTGTCGTCACGCAACGCCGTACCCGCGAGGAATGGGAGCTGCTCCTGGCGACCCACCGCGCGCTCTACCCTCTGGTGGACTTCCAGGCGTTCCGTCGTCCGGGTCCTCCTGCGACGGAGCCCGGCCCCGACGGATCTCCCCCCGATCCCCGGCACCCCATGGATCGGGCGGTGGACCATCTGTCCGCGGCGTTCCCCCTGGAGACTCCCGAGTGGTCCGCGTGGTCCGCCACCAAGCGCGCGCCGCGCCTGGCCGGAAGTTGGGCGCTCTCCGGGTACGAGGCGGGGAAGGGGGCCGTGTACGGAACGGTGGAGGTTTCCGCGAACTCCGGGGATCCGGGCGCGTTCACGACCACCACCGCGTACGTGTACGCCGAGTCGGGAGAGCGGGTCACCCGCACCGGACAGGCCGTGGTCTACACGGGATACCAGTGGCGGGGACGCTCCAACCCCGGCGGCCAGGGTGAGCTTCGCGAGGTCATGCTCGTGGAGCGGGACCAGGACCGGATGACCGGGCGATGGTTCACCGGCGCGTACGACGAGATCGGCTTGGACGTGTCCCTGGAGCGCGTGGGCGGCGGAGCGTTCGTGACCGGCGTCCATCCCCGCGCGGTGGAGCGCGGCGCCACGGTGGAGGTGCGGATGTTCGGAGGTGGGTTCGCGGCGGCCGCGGCGGGTGACCTCGACTTCGGTGAAGGCGTGACGGTCACGGGCGTCCGCGGTGAGGGTGGTGCCCTGCGCGTGGGACTGCGCGTGGATGCCGCCGCCGCGGTGGGGGAGCGAGACCTGGTGGCCTTCGGGAAGGTGGTCGAGGGCGCTCTGGCCGTGCACGACGGGGTGGATCGTATCTCCGTGACGCCGCCCAGCGGCATGGCCCGCCTGGGAGGCGGGAACTTCCCCAAGGGGTTCCAGACCTTCGATGCCGTGGCGTTCGACGACGGTCCCGACGGAAGATCCGACACGGAGGACGACGTGGAGCTGGGCCGTGTCCCGGTGACGTGGAGTGTGGAGGAGTATGCCGCCGTGTTCGGTGACGAAGACGTGCGCTTCGTGGGCGCCATGGGCGAGGACGGCACCTTCGTCCCCGCCGAGGACGGCCCCAACCCTCAGCGTGCCGGGAACCGCAACAACGTAGGGGACGTGTGGGTGGTGGCGACCCATCGGACGTCCGACGGCGCCGAACTCCGCGCCCGTGCCCATCTTCTGGTGACCGTTCCCCTCTACATGCGCTTCGAGCCCTGGCGCGAGGTGTCCCGGTGAACCCGTCGGTGGCCACCCGGACCGGAGGTGCCCTCGCGCTGAGGGAGTTCCATCCCTTCGAGGCCCACGGCGCGCGCTTCCTGTACATGGTGCCGTCGGCGGGGATCTTCCGCCTGGACGACGCCTCGGCCGCGGTGCTGGACGCCCTGGCCGCCGGGCCTCGTACCGCCGAGGCGCTGGTGGACCGATTGGCCACCGTCCACTCCGAGGACCGCGTTCGCGAGGCCATCGAGGAGCTGCGCCAGATCCGTGCCGTCGGCGACGTGGACGCTCCCCGGGAGGAGGTCGCCAACGACCTCCCCCCCGCGGGATTCCCGCTCAGCACCATGGTTCTGAACGTCACCAACAAGTGCAACCTCGCCTGCACCTACTGCTACGAGTACGGCGAAGACAAGATCGTCGACACGCAGTACGGGAAGCAGCCGAAGTTCATGAGCACGGAGACGGCCGAGGAGAGCGTGGAGTTCCTCCTGAAGGAAGCCGGCGCCAACCCGGTGGCCCATCTCACCTTCTTCGGCGGGGAGACGCTCCTCAACTTCCCCGTGCTCCAGCAGACCGTGGCGTACGCGCGCCGGCGGGCCGCAGAGATGGGGAAGCGGATGGAGTTCTCCCTCACCACCAACGCCACCCTCCTGGAGCCCGACGTCATCGAGTGGCTCGCGGAGAATCACATCGGCGTGACCATCTCCATCGACGGGCCGAAGGAGGTGCAGAACGGGCTGCGGGTGTTCCACAACGGCAAAGGAACGTACGAGGTGGTCCTCCCGCGCATCCGGGAGCTCCTCCGCGTGCACCGCACCCGCCCCATCGGAGCCCGCGTGACGCTGACGCAGCGCAACCTGGACGTGTTGGGGATCTTCCGGCACCTCACCGAGGAGATCGGATTCTGGGAGGTGGGTTTCGCGCCGGTCACCACTTCATCGCAGCGGGAGTATGCCATCGACTCCGCCGGACACGACCGCATGCTCCACCAGTTCGAGGAACTCGGGCGAGGGTGGCTGGACGCCGCGTTGCGCGACGAACACCACGGATTCTCCAACGCCAAGGACACGCTGGAGGAGATCCACAAGGGCGTGAGCAAGGCGTACGGGTGCGGCGCCGGGCTGGGCCTCATGGGCGTGGCCACCGACGGGAACGTCTCCCTCTGCCACCGCTTCGCGGGCTCCGACGAGCACACCATCGGGTCGGTGGCCGACGGGGTGGACCGCGAACGCCAACAGGCGTTCCTGGTGGACCACCACATCCGCAACAAGCCGGCGTGTCACACCTGCTGGGCCCGACCCATCTGCTCGGGTGGGTGTTATCACGAGGCCCACGTGCGCTACGGGGAGTCGTCTGCGCCCAATCTGCACTATTGCACGTGGGTCCGGAGCTGGACCCATACCTGTCTGGAATTCTACGGAACCCTGGCGGAACGGAATCCCTCGTTCCTCGCCCGCTTCGACGCATAAGGAGAGAATCGTGAAGCATCTCGCCCCCATCAATCAGAAGGCGGGCCGCATCGAGGCCCACGTGGCCCGGGAGAAGGCGGCGGCGGAGCTGGACGTGGTCGGGCTGGAGAGCCGTCCGCCCCACGAGCAGGCCGGTCCGCACTTCCCCCTGGGATGCTCCCTGGTCTTCTTCCCGGGATGGGAGGCGGACTCGAGCGGCGGCACCGCCGGTCTGTGCCAGCCGGTGGAGCGGGACCTCTTCGACTGCCACCTCATGTGCTTCTGGCCGGCCCACGTGCCCGATCAGCTCAACCACGCCCAGGACTGGACGGCGAAGTGTGCCTCGGCCCAGAAGGACTGGCGCAAGATCGATCTGGTGTTTCCCTGATGCGTGAGCGCACCCTCGCGACCCCAGGTCGCCCGGACGAGGCTCCCGCTCCACCCACCCGGACCTCTCGCATGGCTCGACTCGTTCACCCCGTCGCCGTGGTCATCGCCCTGGCCCTGAGCGCGGCGTCCGCCTCGGCGCAGGCCAACGCCCTCTGGTACATCGGCACCTACTCCAACGACATCCTGGTGTGGGACGAGTCCACCGAGTCGGTGGTGGACACCATCCGCACGCGTCACTTCATCCCCATGGACGTGGAGCCCAACGCGTCGCTGAACCGTCTCTACGTGACGGACGCCAGCATGCAGAACGTGGAGATCGTGGATCTGGCGACGCGCTCCGTGGTGGACGAGTTCACGCTTTCGGAAGGGCGCGTGGTGGTGCGGATCAGTGGGCTCGCCGTGCGACCCGACGACGAGAAGGCGGTGGTCTTCGCCAAGCGCTATACCCGCCTTCGCGACCGCTACGTGGTGGAGGGACCTTGGCTCCTCGAGTACGATCTGCGCGCGAAGCAGGTCACCGACACCATCCCCTGGCCCGGAGGCCACGAGCGTGATCGCGTCGGGTTCCGGTACTCGCCGGACGGGGGGACGCTCTATCTCTTCGCCGAGGACATCATCGCCCTGGACGCGGAGAGCTTCGAGGAGACGCGGCGCTGGAAGATCTCGGAGCCGCTGGAGCCCGGGCTGGGGCGCCCCTCCTTCGGGACCGCGCCGAACACGTACGACGATCCCGCGACCGCCACCAGCATCTTCCGCATGACGGACCCCATCCAGAATCGCCGGATGATGGGAATCGCGCAGGTTCGGCTCGCCGAAAACGAGGTGGACTTCTTCACCCTGGGAGACGCACAACCCATGCGCGGCTTCACCGTCGCGCCCGGCGGCGAGAAGGCGTACAGCTTCCTTTCCGACGTCGGTCGCTACGAGTTCTGGGAGTTCGATCTGGTGAACCGCACCGTGTCGCGCAGACATCCCTTTCCGGGGCGCCCGCGCATGGGGATCCAGGCCAGCGCCGACGGGAAGCGGCTGTTCGTCTATGTGGCGGGGAGCACCATCGACGTGTACGACCGGGCCACCTTCGAGTATCTGCGGACGGTGACCTTCGACCAGGACATGACGGGTGGGGCGGTGATCCCCACGGGGGTGGGCTCGGGCTCGTGATGGCCGGCCCGGCCCCGCCGCGACGCGGGTGCGCGGGATCCCGTGGTGATCCCCCCTCACGCCGCTGACGCCATGCTCTTCGACGCCCACTTCCGCCGGGCGCTGCGATTCGTGCGTCCCTACGTGGGCGCCCTCGTCCCCGTGGTCGTCCTCTCACTCTGCGGGACGGTGCTGAACCTGTACCTCCCCTACCTCTCCCGGGCGTTGGTGGACGACGCGCTCATGGGGGGGGACCAGGGCGCCCTGGTCCGCATCGTGGGGCTCTTCGTGGGCGTGACCGTGCTGTCGTTCGGCATGAGCGTGACCAGCGGAATGCGGTACACGCGCGTGTCCGCGGATATCCTGTTCGACATGCGGCTCGAACTGTATCGGCATCTCCAGCGTCTCTCTCCCCGGTTCTACGCCCGTGCGCGTCTCGGAGACGTGGTGTCGCGCATCAACGGCGACATCGGAGAGATCCAGCGCGTCACCGCCGAGGTGGCCCTGGCCTGGTTCGGACACGTGGTCACCCTGGTGGGCACCGTGGCGATGCTCGTCTGGCTGGACGCCCGCCTCTTCCTGGTGGGGATGGTCGCCCTCCCGCCGAGCCTCTGGGCGCTGGTGCGCTACCGCCGACGCCTGGAGGACCGCGTGCGGGACCTCCGCGAGCGGAGCGCGGACATCGGCACCTTCCTCATCGAGACCCTTCAGGGGATGCGCACCGTGGTGGGGGCCAACGCCCAGGAGCGTGAGGTGGGGCGCTTCCGGGTCCGCAACGACGGCTTCGTGGACGCGCTCCTCTCCATGCGCCTCTTCACGTACCTGGCGGGTGGGCTCCCCGGCCTCCTCCTCTCCGCGGGGACCGCCGCCGTGTTCCTGTACGGGGGATACCGCGTCATCGCGGGGGTGACCACGCTGGGGACGTTCGTGGCCTTCATGGCGTACCAGATGCGCGTGCTCGCTCCCGTGCAGGGGCTCATGGGACTGTACTCCAACCTGGCCACCGCCCGCGCCTCGCTCGTACGGGTGCATGAACTCCTGGACACTCCGGTGGACGTGGTGGAGCCCGAGACTCCGGTCTCCCTCCCGTCCGCCCGGGGCGACCTGGCGCTGGAGGGCGTGCGCGTCGGCTTCGGCCGCGGTGGCGACGTCCTGGACGGAGTCGATCTGGCCATCCCCGCCGGGAGTCTGGTGGCGGTGGTGGGGGCCAGCGGGAGCGGAAAGTCCACCCTCATCGATCTCCTTTCGCGCCAACTCGACCCCGACGCCGGGCGCGTCCTCCTGGACGGCCACGACCTGCGCGGGCTGGCCGTGGCCGACGTGCGGCGCCACGTGGCCGTGGTGGAGCAGGATCCCTTCATCTTCCACTCCTCCGTCGCCGACAACGTGCGCTACGCCCGCCCGGCGGCGTCCGCCGCCGAGGTGTCCGAAGCCATCGAGGCCGCCGGCCTCGCCCCGCTGATCAAGGCGCTGCCGCAGGGCGTGGAGACGGTGGTGGGCGAGCGGGGGAGGGAGCTCTCCGCCGGGGAGCGGCAGCGCCTGGCGGTGGCTCGGGCCTTCCTGGCGGACCCCACCGTACTGGTCCTGGACGAGGCCACCGGCGCGCTGGATCCCGCCTCCGAGGCGGCGGTCCTGCGTGGGTACGAAGCCCTCATGAGGGGGCGGACCACGGTGGTCATCACCCACCGGCTGGAGCTGGCCCGCCAGGCCGACCGGGTGGTGGTGGTGAAGGACGGTCGGATCGTGGAGGACGGTCCTCCCGAAGTCCTGGAGGCCCGGGGCGCCGGCTTCCGCGACCTCTTCCTGGCCGGGGCGGGGTGAGCTCGGTGGAGGCTTCCGGAAACCCTCCCGCCGTCACCGTGGCCGTGGTGGACAGCGGGGTGAACGTTCCCCACCCCCATCTTCCCCGTGTCGCGGGAGGGGTCACCATCGACCTGGAGGGGAAGGAGCACCAAAAGTTCGTGGATCGCCTGGGACACGGCACGGCGGTGGCGGCCGCCATACACGAGAAGGCGCCCGACGCGGAGATCTGGGCCGTCAAGGTCTTCGACGACGCATTGGCCACCAGTGTGCCCACCCTGGTCCGCGCCCTGGACTGGGCTTCGGAGCGAGGCGTGCACCTGGTGAACCTGAGCCTGGGCACGCCCAACGACTTCCGTTCCGGCGCGCTGGAGCCGGCGGTGCGACGTTGCGTGGAGCGGGGCACGCTCGTGGTGTCTCCCCGGGAGCACGACGGCACGCTCTGGTATCCGGGGTGCATGGAGGGGGTGGTGGGCGTGGTCCTGGACCCGGATCACCCCCGCGGGTCGGTCACCGTCGTGGACGTGGCCGACGGCGCCCGGGCGGTGAAGGCTTCGGGCTACCCGAGACCCATCCCCGGCGTCCCACCGGAGCGCAATCTCCACGGGATCAGCTTCGCGGCGGCCAACGTGACGGGGGTGCTGGCGCGGGTGTTGGCGGGGGGCCGGTCACGGCGGACGGCGGCGGAGGTGCTGGCGGCTCTGGAGTAGAGACCGGGAGCGGGGTTCGACAGTCCCGCCGGCCCTCGCTACCTTGGCCCCGTCCGGCGCCCCTGCCGCGCCCTGTCGCACACGCCAATCGACGTCCTCATATGCCCACGACCTTCCGTTTCCGGTGGATCACCCGCGCCCTCGTGGCGGGATTCCTCTTCAACGTTCCGGCCTCCGCCCAGGACGCCCACGCGACCCACTCCGGTGCCATGTCCGGTGCCATGTCCGGTGACGCACACCCGGCCATGGTCCTCCGTGCCGCCCGCCTCCTCGACGTGCGGTCCGGTCGGATGTTGGAGAACGCGGTGGTGGTGGTGCGTGGTGACCGCATCGAGTCCGTGAACCCCGACCAGCTTCCCGAGGGCGCCCACGAGATGGACCTGGGAGACGTGACCCTCCTCCCGGGCTTCATCGACGCCCACACCCACCTCGTGAGCCAGATCGGCGCGGGGTCCTTCACCGACGCCGTGATGCAGACGCTGGCCGACGCCACGCTGGGAGCGGTGAAGTACGGGGGGATCACGGTGCGGGCGGGCTTCACCACGGTGCGCGACTTCGGCGGGGACGCCACCGTGGCGCTGGGGCACGCCGTGGAGCGGGGTGACGTGGTCGGCCCCCGGGTCGTCCCCTCCCGCAATCCGCTGGGGATCACGGGGGGCCACTGTGACATCACCGGTTTCGCGCCCGGAGTGCGCGAGGTCGGTCCCGAGGAAGGAGTGGCCGATGGGCCGTGGGAGGTGGTGGAGGCCGTCCGCTACCAGATCAAGCACGGTGCCCAGGTGATCAAGACGTGCGCCACCGCGGGGGTGCTCTCCATGGAGGGTCCGGTGGGGGCGCAGCAGTACTCCCTGGAGGAGATGGAGGCCATGGTGCGGGAGGCCGCGCGCCACGGCGTGAAGGTGGCGGCCCACGCCCACGGGTCGGACGGGATCGAGGCGGCGGTGAGGGCCGGGGTGGCCTCCATCGAGCACGGGTCCTTCCTCACCGAAGAGATCATCTCCCTCATGAAGGAGAAGGGAACCTACCTGGTGCCCACGACCTACCTGGCCGACCGCATCCCCCTGGATCAGCTTCCCGCCCTGGTGCGTTCCAAGGCCGAGATCGTCCTCCCCGTCATGCGTGAGAGCCTTCGCCGGGCCGTCGCCGCGGGCGTTCCCATCGCCTTCGGGACCGACGCGGGCGTCTACCCCCACGGGGAGAACGCGGGCGAGTTCGAGATCTACGTGCGTATGGGGATGAGCCCCCTGGACGCCCTGCGTACCGCCACCCTCAACGCCGCCGACCTCCTGGGAGTGGACGACCGCGGCGTTCTCGCGGCGGGAATGCTGGCCGACATCATCGCCGTTCCGGGGAACCCCCTGGAGGACATCACCGTGACCCGCGACGTACGCTTCGTCATGCTGGGCGGACGGCCCATCAAGCACGTCATGGGCGGGATGGACATGCACGGGATGCACCACGGCGCCGGAGGGAGGTGACCCTCCGCTCTTCCACCACAACCGGAGGTACTGCCCATGTTGTTCGTGACATTGCGGGTGATCCACATCGTGCTCGGAGTCTTCTGGGCCGGCACGATCTTCTTCTTCGTACTCCTCCTCGAGCCCGCCATCCGTGACATGGGGCCGGACGGGGGGAAGGTGCTGCAGGCGCTCGGCCGGCGCGGATTCCTCAACATCATGCCCCTCGCCGCGGTGGTCACCATCGTGACGGGGCTGGGGCTCTACTTCCTGGTGGGGGGCGGGATGGAGACCGGGTGGGGCGGCACGCCCATGGGAATCGCGCTGGGCGTCGGCGCCCTGGCCTCCATCGTGGCCTTCCTGCTGGGGTGGTTCGGTCTGCGTGCCAACGCGCTGGAACTGGGCCGCCTGGGCCCGTCCCTCCCCGAACTGCAGGACGAGGCCGAACGGGGTGCCGCCCTGGCACGGATCCAGGCATTGAAGGACCGGAACCGGACGCTGGGTCGTGTCATCGGAGCGCTCCTGGCGGTCGCCGTGCTGACCATGGCGGTGGCGCGGCACCTCTGAATGCCGAAGGGGCCGGGCGGAGCACTTCGGCCCGCCCGGCCCCCCTCTCCTCCCGTCCCTCGACCGAGGGACGTTTCCCGCGTCGCCTACCCCCGCATGTCCGCGCGTCCGACGCGCGGGAAGGTGAAGTTGGCGTAGGCCAACTCGTTCCCCGCGAAGTAGGGGAAGGCGTCGGCGCGGAAGGCGCTCCAGTGATCGTAGACCTTCTTGAAGTCGGCGCTGGCGGCGGCCTGCTCCTCGAGGTAGCCGTTGGCCTCGCGCCAGGCGGCTTGAAGGATCTCGTCCGAATAGGTGCGAAGCGTCACCCCGTGATCCTGTACCAGGCGCCGCAGCGCCGCGGGGTTGTGGGCGTCGTACGCCGACAGGCTCCAGGAGAGCGCCTCTGTGCACGCCGTCTTGAGTGCCTCCTGGTACGGCACGGGGAGTTGGTCGAAGGCCTCCTGGCTGACGAAGAGCGATCCCGTGAGCCCCGGCTCCCACCACCCAGGGTAGTAATAGTTCTTGGCGATCTGGTGGAACCCGAGCTTCTCGTCGTCGTGGGGGCCGACCCACTCGGTGGCGTCGATGGCGCCCCGCTCCAGAGCCGGGTAGATGTCGCCCCCGCCCAGAACCTGCACGGTCACCCCCAGGCGGGCCATGATCTCGCCCCCGATCCCCGGGATGCGCATGCGCAGGCCGCTGAGGTCCGACAGCGTGTTCACCGGCTGCCGGAACCACCCGCCCATCTGCCCGCCGCTGGAGACGCAGGGGAAGGTGACGATCCCGAAG
>Ga0224496_10002703_pt1 | contig 10470 bp, 8 predicted proteins | sample SF_Jul11_sed_USG_2_FD_168127 | JGI IMG/M metagenome (GOLD analysis project Ga0224496, IMG submission 168127) | Sediment microbial communities from San Francisco Bay, California, United States - SF_Jul11_sed_USGS_8_1 | ecosystem: Environmental > Aquatic > Marine > Sediment | place: USA... | reverse complement strand
TTTGAAGTCTGTTGGCGGATAGCTGCGGGAGATAATTTCACCCTTGTCTTCCACTGCGATGGTTAACCCTCCAAGCAGCGCCGGCACAATATTGTCGGCATGCCCTTCAATTTGAGCACCTAGTTCAAGCAAATCATTGGATGTTAAGGGGTTGCCCAGCAGGGCATTGGCGCCAAGCAATCCTGTTAATGTCGCCGCGGCACTGGAGCCTAACCCGGAATCCAAGGGGATGCGGTTGTGACACTGGATGAACAATCCTGGCGGCGGTACCCCAATTTTCTGGTATACCTTTTGGGCGGCTAGGGCAATCAGGTTGTTCCCATCTTTAGGCAGCGTATCTTTTCCCTCTCCCTGGATTACTATTTTTGTGGGGTCGTTAATTAGCGTGAATCGGGTTTCGTTCCACAGGTCCAGGGCCAGCCCCAAGCAGTCAAAGCCGGGTCCAAGGTTGGCGGTTGTTGCCGCTGCGCGTATTATTGTCATTGGCATGGTGGAAGACGGTTCATAGCAGCTAATATAGGATGTGTGTATTGTACAACTTATTTCCTGTTGTCGGGTCAATATTCTATCTCAGGTAATCAGCATTCCACAATGCCCAATATAGCTGCCGTCCGGCCTTTCCTTTCCGCCCATATCCGGGTAAAATATGAGCAAACCTTGCGGAATTGTAAGGATTCCAGGGGTAAAGTCACCTGGTTTATAAATCATGTAGTACGACAAAATGACAATGATCAAACACTATTGCCGTTCTATTTAATCGTAAATCAATTCGCATGATTGCCGACTATATACATAAACGTAGACAAAACACAAAACCCAATAAATTTCCCTCATTTGCTGCCTCAATAGAAATTTATCCCTGGCTGCCTTATTTGCTCATCAGTCTGGTGGCACTCGCAGCTGCCAGTTGGTATCTTTGGCCAAATCCGCTTGAGTTTCCCATGGATGACACCTATATTCATTTTGTGTACGCGCAAAACCTGGCGGAGACTGGACGTTTGATGTTCAATTTTGCTGGAGAACCAGGCGTTGGTTCTACCAGCATTTTGTGGGTGACGTTGTTAGCTATTGGCTATAAACTGGGCCTGTCCCTGCACATCACCGCTAAAGTGCTGGGGATCACTGCCCTTGTCCTGGTTGGCCAGGGTGTTTACCGATTGTTAAATTCAAAATTTCCTGCACTTGTTTCACTGGCCAGCGCGCTCATGGTGATCCTTTCCGGAAATATGCTTTGGTTTGCGCTGAGCGGGATGGAAACCCTGTTGTTCCTCGGATTGGGTATGACGGTTGTCGCCTCTACCGTACGGAACGCTGGGTATGGATGGGATTGCTTTTGGGTTTGCTCACGCTCACCAGGCCAGAGGGCTTGGTGCTGGCAGGGTCATTGGGCATTATCGATCTTTGGCGTCATCGGAAGATCAACACGGGCATCATGATTTCCATGGGGATCTGTGCTTTGATTTGCCTCCCTTGGTTTGCATATTTGCTGGTGCGCACCGGAAATATCTTGCCAACCAGCGCGGTGGGCAAGCAAGTCAGCAGCCGGATTGGCCTGCGTATGGTATTTGCCAAAACCGGAAAACTGGCTTTCTTGGGAAATATGCCGGGATTGGTCTACCCGTTTTTCTGGCTGACCTATGTATTGGAATTTGCTTTAGGTGGTATGGCGCTGCCTTCTCCAGATATCTCTTTGGGAAAGTTGGTTGGGAATCCAAACTACACGATTTCGGTTTGGGCGATCCTCATTTGGTTAATTGTGGTTGTGCCATTGGTCTGGATTGCTTTACGGCGCTTCGCCTTTTTCATGAGGGAAACCCCAAGCGAGGCAAATGGACATCATTGGCTGTTCTCGCTCGTCGCCATTTGGGTGGTTTTGCATAATTTGGTCTATATGTTTTTCTTGCCAATCCCGGGGACGGCCAGCCGCTATGGCGCCATTAACCACATGGTGCTGTGGATCTTATTGGCTCTGGGATTATACTTTTTCCACCGGCGTTCGAGTAATTGGCGCTGGGTGGGCGGGGGATTATTAATTTTGGTTTTGGCAAATAGTATTTATTGGAATAATGTCTACGATGCCAATATTGAGCACATGAATAATGTGCGGAAAACAGCGGCATATTATTTGCGAGACCATTTCTCTTCCGATGATTTCTGTGCCGCATTTGATGTAGGCGCAGTGCGGTTTTTTAGCCAACGCCCGGTGATGGACCTGGGCGGTTTGGTGGATTCTTCTTTTGGTGAGCATTATCTGGATGGCAGTTTTGACCAATTCCTAGTAGACCAGGGAGTCAGCTGCCTAATTATTCCAGGAAGTATCGGTGCCGAAAAAGATGGTTGGTTCGATTTCGCTTCAGCTTTGGGATTGACCCAAACCCCATTGTTTACCCTTTCTCAAGTTAGCCTTTTTGAGATTGACTATGAACTTTGGTTGGTGGGATTTCTACCGACCAATAATTACCAGGCCTCAGTCACAATCTACGATCTGGTCTTGAGCCGCGTACCTGAATGAAATTGGCTTGCCGGATGGCAGCATAGCATACCCTTTATAAAACAGCATACTATGGTAGGTGGATATGTACGACAAGGAATATTACGAATCGCTCAACTATCGTAATTACACCTCGGGGTTTTACCGATTTTGGCACTGGGTAAAATTTGTGTGGATCGGGCTTATTTTGCGCGGTATCGGCGCAAAGACGGTGCTGGATTTCGGCTGCGCTGATGGAGTCTCTGTTGCCGCTTTCCGCTTTTTGGGAATAAAGGCTTGGGGAATAGATGCCAGTGATTATGCTGTTTCCAAAGCCCCTGCCCAGGCCCAAGATTTTGTGTGGAGTGGCAAAATCGGGGATAATTCTTTCCAAGACAATTTTTTTGACGTCGTGGTATCTTGGGATGTTTTAGAGCATATTGATCCTGCGAACCTGCGCCCGGTATTGGCGGAATTGCAGCGGTTGGGCAAGCGGGGGTTCTGGGGTATTTATGTTGAAGACGAGCTAATTGCCAAATTACACAATTTTATTGGAAAACAGCACCCAGACCACTTGAGTGAATACACGGCAAATTGGTGGCTGGATACATTCCGTTCCCTGGATATCAAAGCCAACCGCGTTCCCCTTTCTCGGAAAGGTACTTTTTGGGTCTCTTTGGAATAGCCTATGTAGTAACAGCCCTCTTGTTTAAAGCATTTGAAAGCACAGCTTGGTGTTTTCCTTTGGGGGAACTTAACTGTGTCTCAAACTGACTCGAATTAGCGTTTTGGCCGCTCCTTGGGATAAATGTCCCAGACAATCCGGTACGTTTGCCTATGCAAAATTATGCTCAATTTTTTATATAATAGGATTAGTGCTTTTGCATGTGTCCTTGTGCGCAGGAAATATCCCTGGCGAGGGCAGATAAAACTGCTTCGTCCTGACCATAAAGTTTGATAATTTTTTCTTTCTTTTCTCGCTCAGCAGTCCTAATCCCGCCCTCCAGCATGAAATGCGAAAGTTGATTCAATCGCAATCAGTCATGTGAATATAGGAGCAGTTTTATGGACCAGAAATCTGGAGCGAAGCCCAAGTCACGCGTTTTGTTTTTAGGCGGCACAGCGACCATCATTGTGTTGGGATTGGCTGTTGTCTTGGTGGCAATCGGCCGTTCAACTGGATGGAGAGAAACCCAACGCGTCAATGCGTTGGCCAACAGCAAAGATGAGTGTGTGGTTTGCCACCTGCGTACAACGCCTGGGATTGTGGAGCAGTATGGGCACAGCACCATGGCTGCTGCCGAGGTCACTTGCCGGGATTGCCACCAAGTTAAGCGCGGCTATCCCGGTGCTGTTGAGCATGAAGGCATTTACGTACTTGGCAGCCCTACCACCGCAATGTGCGAAAATTGTCATGAAAAAGAAGTGGCTCAATATAACCAAAGTCGCCACAGCCTACCCGCATATGTTGCCTTTGCTGGGGCAAAGGGTTTGTCTGATGAGTTACTGGCCCTCTATGAAGCCATCCCCGAAGGTAGTTTTAACCCCGACCAAGAACGCAACGACATCTACCATATCGAAGGGCCAGATGTAACCCGGTTCACTTGCGAAGGATGCCATAATATTGGCCGCCCGGCAGCAGACAATTCCATCGGCGAATGCCAACAATGCCACCTGCGCCATGCCTTCAGCCTGGAGCAAGCCCGCAAACCCGAAACCTGTAATGCTTGCCACATTGGCCCCGACCATCCCCAGTTCGAGATATACCAATCATCACCCCATGGCATTTCGTATGCCACGGATGGCGATAATTGGAATTGGGGAGTCGAGCCCGGCACGCTCACCGTGTCGGATTTTCCCGCGCCAACCTGCGCAACCTGCCACATGAGCGGTTTTGGCGGGGCTGGCACCACTCATGATGTCGGCGACCGCCTGACCTGGTATCTTTTCGCCTCAGTTAGCGAGAGGCGCCCAGCCTGGCAGGATAACCGCACCCGGATGCAGAGCGTTTGCGGCGAATGCCACAACAAAAATTTCATCACCGCCTTCTACGAAGATGCCGATTTACTGGTCGTCGCCGTCAACGACTGGGTATTAGAAAGCCGCGCAATCATCAAGCCCTTGCAAACCAGAGGGCTGCTCACTGCCGATCCCTTCGATGAGCCAATCGATTTCGTCTTCTTTGATCTGTGGCACCACTGGGGCCGAACTGCCAAGTTTGGCGCTTGGATGCAAAGCCCGGATTATACTCAGTGGCACGGCGCCTATGAAATCTTGCGCGAGCTAGCCGAATTACGCGAAATGGTGGAGCAGAAGCTGCACGAAGCGGATAAATAAAATGAGCTATTTGAGTTCCGCCATTCCTGCGCTTCATCGTTTGCGTCTGCCTTTTTCCCGCGACCAACTTGTGTTGCTGGTGGCAGCAGTAAACGAGATCATCTTAGGGCTTGATGTTTACTTGGCGCATAATATCAGCGGCACGATCGTGCCTTATGAATGGATCCCGATCATCTTCGGGCCGCTGGCAGGGGTGCTGCTCTTACTGGTTGGTTTGGTGGCATTGCGTTTCCGGCCCTTCGCCACACGTTTGGCAACGGTGATCTTTTTCTCCAGTGTCATCGTCGGTGTTTTGGGCTCCTATTTCCACCTGATCCGCGCCAGCTTGCCAGCCGCGCCTTTTGGCCAGCAGCTCTCTGTGGATTTGTTGGTCTGGGCGCCCCCGATCCTCGGCCCGATCTCTTTTGCCGGTGTCGCTATCTTGGGGTTGAGCGCTGCCTGGATTGAAGACCCGGTCGACAGCGGCATCTTGGTCTTGGGGCACTCCCGTCGCCTGCATTTACCGTACAGCAAGACACGCGGCTACTTGTTCCTGGTCAGCTTGGGTATCCTGGCGGCACTGATTAGCAGCGTGCTCGACCATGCCCGCACCGGGTTCAGTAATGCCTGGTTGTGGCTGCCCGTTACTGCCGGAGCATTTGGTACCATCGTCGCTGCACTGCTGGGCACTGCCGATAGTCCCTCCAGGCGCGATATCCAAACCTATGTAGGCGCTATGCTGCTCATGATCCTGGTGGGATTGGTTGGCGCCTATTTACATGTCCAGGTTGTGCTGACAGCTGATAACCAGTTCATTTTTGAGCGCTTCTTACGCGGTGCACCTTTCTTAGCGCCTATGCAGTTCTCAAATCTTGGGCTGCTTGGTCTGCTGGTTTTGCTTGATCCAACCGAAAGAAAATCCTGATAACCATGTCAATGGGCGCTCAATCGAGCGCCCATTGAGTGCTTAGATCAAAAGAATGCCATCAAGTTAGTGATCATGTGGGGGAGACTGGTTGTGCTTATCTGTTTACCGGCATATGCTTATTCCAGCGGGGCGAGGGGGAATCCGTATTAAAAGGGTTGACAAACGCCCCGAAATTACATACAATAATACAAACATACAATAATACAATTACCCTAAGGGAAAAATATGATGAATACTGTTGAAGTCTCTCACATAACAAAAACTTTTGGTGATACCCGCGCCGTGGATGACTTGACCTTTGCTGTCGAACGAGGTGAAATATTCGGGCTGTTGGGGCCAAACGGCGCCGGCAAAACCACCGCCATCCGCATTTTGCTGGACATATTTAAACCAGATGGCGGCTCTGTAGCTATTTTGGGGGGACCGATGACCGAAGCTAAAAAAAATCACATCGGCTATATGCCCGAGGAACGCGGTCTCTACCAGGATTCTGTACTGGAAGGTTGTCTGGTTTATCTGGGAACACTTAAAGGGCTTTCCGCGGCTGAGGCTCGGAAGCGCGTCGCTGTCCAGTTGGAGCGGTTTGAACTGGCCGAACACAAATCCAAGAAGGTCAAGGAACTCAGCAAAGGTATGCAGCAAAAAGCGCAGCTTATCGCCACCCTGGTTCACCAACCTGAACTGCTCATTATCGATGAGCCTTTCACCGCACTCGACCCGATCAACACCCAGATGATCAAGGATTTGATGCACGATCTACGCCGCGACGGTGTGACCATCCTGATGTCCACTCACCAGATGCACCAAGTCGAAGAATTATGCGACCGGATTTTGCTGATTGATCATGGACGGAAATTGTTATACGGCAGCCTGGATGATATTCGCAAACAATACTCAGGGCACGCTGTACTGGTCCGCCCGGAGGGGGAGCTTCCTACCCTGGAGGGTATCGAGGCGATTACCCAGGTCAACAGCACTGTCAAAATGTCTTTGGCTGCCGGGATTTCCCCTCAAGAAATTCTCAAAGCGCTGCTGGCCAAGAAAGTAATCCTTGAAAAATTTGAAATCGCAGTGCCTACCCTGGATGAAATTTTCATCCGTGCCGTTGCTGAGGCAGCCTCATGAATAAGTTATGGCATGTTGCTTTCCAAGAATACAAACGTCATGTGTTTCTAAAACGCTTCATTTTTTCCCTGCTGAGCCTGCCTCTGGTCATCGGCATGATGCTTTTGCTGATTTTTGTAATGGAGCTGTCCGAAAATGATCCTCGCCCCTTGGGTTATGTGGATCATTCCGGGGTATTGGCCCAGGCGATCCCTGTTCCCGCGACCAGCCGCTTTGATCACCTCGTTGATCTTGTCCCCTATGATGATGAAGCCCCAGCGCGCGCCGCCCTAGATTCCGGTGAGATCCAGGCTTATTACTTGCTTCCCCCCGACTATTTGGAGACCAACCACGTAACCCTGGTCTATGTGAGAGATATCGGGTCAAATGCCCGCAGACAATTTGTCGATTTCCTGCAGCTCAACTTGCTCGCCGGTCGTCCAGACAACATTGTGGATTTGGCCATGGAAGGCCCAGAGGTCATCGTGCGCACCCCAGACGGCAGCCGCGAGTTTTCACGTTCTCGAATGCTCAGCTTGTTGCTGCCCGTCTTTGCCAGCATGGCTCTGGTTATCTTGATCCTGACGAGTTCTGGATACCTCATTGGCGCAGTGGCTGAAGAAAAAGAAAGCCGCACCATGGAGATTCTCATCACATCAATTTCACCAAATCAATTGATCAGCGGGAAATTGCTCGGAATTACCGCTGTGGTGATTACCCAAGCCCTTTCGTGGCTGTTTTTTGGTGCGCTGTTTATCTTCATTGGCGGCAGTTATTTTGGCTATGAATGGCTGCAAGACGCCCGTATGGATTTTTCCACAGTCGTGGTCATTATTGCGGTGATGCTGCCAACCTATGTGCTGTTTGCCGCTTTGCTCACCGCTGCCGGGGCGGCGGTCAGCGCCGTACAAGAGGGCCAGCAAATTGCCGGGTTTTTCAGCATGCTGTTATGGATCCCTTTTATGCTGCTTCAGCACGTCATGGAATCGCCCAACAGTCCATTGGTTGTGGGGCTGAGCTTACTGCCGGTAACCTCCCCGATGATCATCACGATGCGCAATTTCCTCACGATCGTGCCTACCTGGCAGGTGGTGACCAGTGTGCTTTTGTCCTCAGTGGCGGCTGCTGGGGCCGTGTGGTTAGCCGGGCGCTCACTGCGAGCCGGCATGCTGCGGTATGGCCAACGCCTAAAATTAGGCGAGCTGTTCAAGAGATCTTAGTTGAGTATCCAAGTTGAGGCTCCCATGAATAAAACATTGCTTGTCCTGCGAAACGAATTGTATACAGTGTTTTCTCGCCGGACTTTCTTGTTCACCACATTCGGTCTTCCCTTGATCGCTTTCTTGATCTTTCAGGTCGTTGCCCGTATGAACAACAATTCCCCCCAAGTATTATCCACCCTTCTTAGTGATCCAACCCAATCGGAAAAGCAGGGTTTCGTGGATACTGGTGGGTTTCTAGTCGCTTCGGATGAAACCGGTCCGCAAGCATTTCTGGTGTCTTATATAGATGAGGCCGCTGCTTTGGCTGACCTCAACGCCGGTGAGATATCTGCCTATTATGTCATCCCGGAAGATTTCCTCGACACCGGCGAATTATATTTTATCTCGTCGGATTTCAATCCCCTCGCGGCAAGTGAGGCCTCCTGGGTGATGAAATTCTCCGTGCTGACCAGCCTTTTGGACGGGGATGTAGACACTGCCCAGCGCATTAATCACCCCATGAACCTAGAGGTGAAATCTTTGGCACCGCCTGAACAACAACGTGATAAAAGCAATATGCTCTTCTTTTGGATACCCTATGCTACAACGTTGATTTTTTACATCGTCATTCTCGGCTCGGCCAGCTTGCTGCTCAACAGCATTTCCAATGAAAAGCAAAACCGGGTTGTTGAAGTGTTGCTGCTGTCCGTTAGGCCTCGCCAAATGTTGACTGGCAAAATCATCGGTTTAGGGATTGCCGGGCTGGCTCAAACCATCCTGTGGGTCGGCACAGGATATACCTTGCTGACCCTCAGCGGGCGCACGTATGACCTTCCCGAAAATCTACACCTGCCCATATCGATTGTTGCTTGGGGACTGGTGTTTTTTATTCTGGGTTATGCGGTCTATGCCAGTTTGATGGCCGGATTGGGTGCTTTGGTCCCCAACCTGCGGGAGGCCACCCAATCCACCATTGTGGTGATCTTCCCCTTGATCATCCCCATGTTTTTCCTGGCCCAGTTGATTGAAGACCCCCACAGTGTTTTTTCCATATCTTTGAGCATCTTTCCGTTCACTGCCCCGGTCGCTATGATGACGCGTTTGTCTGCTGGTGGAGTACCCTCCTGGCAGCCTGTACTGGCCGCCGTGTTGATGTCGCTGACTGCCTGGCTGGTCATCAATGCGGTCGCCCGCATGTTCCATGCCCAGAATTTGCTCTCCGGCCAGTCATTCAGCACGCGCCGTTTTTTCAAGGCCTTGTTCGTGGGCAATTGAATAATTATTGGGTCCCAACAGTATGACTAAAAAATACCTCCCGGAGGCATATATGCCTTCCGGGAGGTCATCGTTTAAAAATCGCCTTACTTAGAAAGCCATAATCGCCACACTTGTAACGAATAGCAACTCTCTAATCTCGCCCCGCTACTTCCCCAGCCGCTCCTTCATCGCTGCCGTCAAAGCAGGCACGATCTCAAACAGATCGCCGACCACGCCGTAACGCGCCAGCTTGAAGATTGGCGCATCGGCGTCCTTGTTGATCGCCACGATCACCTTGCTGCTGCGCATGCCGGCTTGGTGTTGGATCGCGCCCGAGATGCCGCAGGCGATGTACAGGTCCGGTGAGACCACTTTACCGGTCTGGCCGACTTGGTTGGCATAGGGTATATAGTCGGCGTCCACAGCTGCCCGGCTGGCGCCTACTGCACCGCCCAGCACCTCCGCCAATTCGCCGATCAACTTGAAGCCTTGTTGGGCGCGCCAGATCTCCTGCATTTTCTCATCGGTGATCTCCGCCGGGGGAGACAGGCTCGGGTTGTTTGATGTGCCCCGGCCTCCAGAAACGATCACCGAGGCATCTGTCAAGCTCACGCCCCCGGCCACTGTTGCGTATTCCACCACCTTGGTCGGGATCTCGTCTGCGGCCATAACCGCATCTACCTTGGTGGTCGTACCGGTGCGGCTTTCGTCCAGTTCTGGTTTGCCAAAAGCGCGTATCCGCAGCGTGACCAACTGGGGTTTTGCAGCGCACTGCACTTTGGCCAGCAGTTTGCCAGCATAGATCGGGCGCACCGCGGTGATCTTGTCGCCCTCTACCTTCATCTCGGTGACATCCACCAGCACGCCGCTCTTCAGGTCCACCGCACTCATTGCGGCTACCTCACGGGCGCGTGTCGTTGTCGGGAAGAGGATCACATCCGGCGCACCTTCTGCGGCCAGTTTGGCCAACAAGGCCGTGTATGCCTCCGCGCCGTAATCCGCCAAGCTGCCATCATCTGCCAGCAGCACTTCGTCGGCGCCGTAATGGATGGCGGTATTGGCCAGCGCTTCGACGCTCTCGCCAAATACCAGTGCGGTTACTCCGCTGCCCATCTCGTCCGCCAGTTTGCGGCCGGCGGCCACTGCTTCCCACGAAGCTGGCAGCGCTTCCCCTTTGAATTGGTCAATGTATA
>Ga0224496_10002702_pt1 | contig 10474 bp, 5 predicted proteins | sample SF_Jul11_sed_USG_2_FD_168127 | JGI IMG/M metagenome (GOLD analysis project Ga0224496, IMG submission 168127) | Sediment microbial communities from San Francisco Bay, California, United States - SF_Jul11_sed_USGS_8_1 | ecosystem: Environmental > Aquatic > Marine > Sediment | place: USA... | reverse complement strand
TACCCTGGTGGAACTGATGGTGGCCGTGGTCTTGACCAGCATTGTCACCGTGGCGATCTACAAGGCCTATGTCTCGGTTACCACAGCCTATGAGGTGCAGGATCAGGTGGTGGAGTTGCAGCAGAACTCACGGGTGGCCATTGACCGTATGGCCCGCGAGATCCGCATGGCCGGTTATGACTCCAAGGAAACGGCCAGCGCCGGTTTTGTCGCCACCACCGATGCCGACGATATCAATTTCACCATGGATTTGGATGAAAGCGGTGCCATTGATGCCGGCAATGAAACGGTTGCGTATAGTTATGATGCAGGCAACCTGGAACTCAAACGGAACGGTACCGCGGTGATCGACAATATCGACGCCCTTAATTTTGTCTATTTGGACGAAGACGGGGAGGTGACCGCCACTCTTGCCAATATTCGAACCGTGCAGATTGCCGTCGTCCTCCGGACGTCCAACGAGGATTACGGCTATACCAATAGTGATACCTATAGCAACCTGCAGGGAACCGTCATCTACACTGCCGGCGGGGATAATTTCCGGCGGCGGGTGGTGCGAACGCAGGTCAAGGTTCGGAACATGGGGCTGTGAAGTGGAAAGGGGCGAATATGTGGCGTGACGAGGAAAAAGGCTTCACTCTGGTTGAGATTCTGGCTGGCGTCACCATTTTTATGTTCGGCATGCTGGGGGTGGTGGCGCTGCTCACCGCCTCGGTGCGGGACAATGCCTTTTCCGGCAATCTTTCAGAGGCGACCTTGCTGGCCACCAGCAAGATTGAGGTGCTGATGAGCCGCGATTACGACCATGCGGATCTTACCGACGCCGATGGTGACGGCAGCGGCGGCCTTGACCATGTCGACTGTGGCCCTTCCGGGGCCTGCGCGAACAAGGCGGACGGCATGGACAGCAATCAGGGAAAGAACCAAATCTATACCGTGTATTGGAATATTGCCGAGAATGCGCCGATGCAGCATTGCAAGCAGATAAAGGTTTTCGTTACCTGGGGTGGCAGGGAGAATTCACGACAGATGGAAATGAGCGCGTATCGGACAGAGGATATCTAGATGAAACGGTTACGGTGTGATTTTATTAGCAATCAGCGCGGCTCGGTGATCAACATCGCCCTTCTGATCCTGTTGCTGCTCACCCTGCTCGGGATTGGTTTCAGCCGTAACAGCGTTACCGACATCAAAATTTCCGGCAACGAGCGGTTACGGCAGACGGCACTCTATGCCGCCGATGGCGGGACCGAGGCCGGGGGGCGGCTGGTGGAGGAGAATCTTGGCTGTGACAGCGGCTTTACCCCGGTGCTGGGGTTGCCCTACGCCATGATTGACAGCAACATCCGGGTCGACAATTTGACCTTTTCAGACGATTCCAGTACCACTGCAGATTTTACCAACCCGGATTTTTATTACCCCGGGACAAACGCCATTACCGATTCGGGTACGACCCTTGTTGATGTCGGCGGTGCGGCGGAGGCCACTCCTGGCGGCGCCTTGCAGATGGTTGCCGGCTACGAGGGCAAGGGCCGCGGTGCGGCCACTGGCGGCGGGGTCATAATTTTCCATATCAATTCGCGTCATATCGGCAACAGCAACAGCGAGGCCGATGTAACCAGTCAGTGGCGGCATGTCATCGGCCTGGAGCTGGAATGCAGTTACTAGGTCATGGCGGCGCCATGGGAGCAGCGACGGGGCCGGCAACCTTGGTGGCCGGAAATGAGCGCAGGGGAGTAATGAGCTATGAAAGGCACGGCAAGCATGTTTAAGCGAATTTCGATGGTTGTCCTTCTGGTTCTGGTTGGTCTCGGCGGACTCGTTGTGTCCGGGCAAGCCCAGGTTTCCTCGTACGTGATGTCGGATTTTTCGTCGGTGCCCATCAATCTCACCGAGTCGGCCACCCCGTTGGTGATGATCAATGCCTCCAACGACAATCAGCTTTTTTTCAAGGCCTACAATGATTATTCCGACCTTGACGGCGACGGCACCCTGGACACCACGTATGATAACGACATCGACTACTACGGTTACTTCGACAGCTATAAGTGCTATGCATATGACGCCGGCGATCAGCGTTTCGAGCCCCGGGCGGTAACCGCGACCAAGTACTGCACCGCCGCCGACGGCAACGACGCCTACTGGAGCGGCAATTTTTTGAACTGGGCCTCCATGACCCGGATCGATACCATCCGCAAGATCCTTTTCGGTGGTCACCGTCGGGTGGACACTAAAACCAGCACCGTGCTCGAGCGGGCCTTTCTGCCCCCCGATATCCACAGCTTTGCCAAGTTTTATGACGGCAGCGATGTGGCGGATTTGACGCCGTATACGCCCAATACCACGGCGCCAACGACCACCAGTGGCAACACTTTGGATGTCTCCGGACGTACCACGAGTTCGTCCAGCGTCGCGATTATCGGGGCGTGGGCCGGCACCGTCACCCTTACCGCTGCCGAGGCCGGGAGGATCAACAACGGCGACCTTGTCACCGCCCGGGTCGTTTCTGATCCGGATAACAAGTATATGTGGGGAACGGCGGCGGTTGCCGGGACGGCCGTCACGATTACGGTCCAGGGGGCCGGCGGCGTAGGCGGCACCTATGACGACTGGGAGATTTTGCCCATTGTCAATTTTTTCCCTGCCGGCGGCACCTGGGAGGTCGGCGATTATATCCGGGCGGCAGCCACCGCTGACACCAGTCGTTATATGGAAGGGTTTATTTATGTCAAAGGCGCGGGAGATTTTTACATTACCGTCGCCAAGGCCGCCAACACCACCAGTACGACCTATAATGCCTGGACCCTCTCCAACCTGACCCGTACCGGCATCACCCTCTGTAATACCACCTACCATGCCCCTGCCGGCGGTTCCGCCGCCAACGACATGTCGCAGAACCTCACCGAGCCGCCCTTGATCCGGGTGGTGCAGGGCAATTACAGCTTCTGGGCCTCCGGCGAGGTGAACCAGTGTCTGTGGGAAGAGGAGGAGGGGGCCGCGGTTCAGGGTACCAATTACAATAACCCCGCTATTTCCGGAATTTATGCCTATCAGGATAATCCCTCCAATGCCCTCCGGGTCGGCGATTTCGTGGCCCGGGTTCAGGCCTGCGTGTCGGGCCTTGAGGAAGAGAACTGCAAGCACTATCCGTTCGGCAACTACAAACCCATAGGTCTGCTCCAGACCTATGGTGACGACAACCAGCTCTGGTTCGGCATGGTGGCCGGCACCTACGGCAAGGCGCGGAGCGGCGGCGACATCGTGCAGAAGATCATCAACTCCGACGGCAAGAACGGCATGTGCCGGGAGATCAACCTGGGCCGCGATTGTGATGGCGACGGCTCGGTGGATGATCTGGTCGACGCCACCCACGCCGCCGGCGACGGCACCTTCAAGCTGGTGTATCAGGACGCCGGCGGTCCGGAAACCAACGCCACCAAGTCGGAAGGCATCATCAATACCTGGAGTCTTTACCGTATCTACGGCTACGATTACGACGATTGGGACTATACCGCCAACTCGCCGGGTGACAAATGTTATGCGGCGACCCAGTTTTTCGGCGATGTCAGCGACAGCGAATGCTCCAACTGGGGAAACCCCTTCAGCGAGATATATCTCACCAGCCTGCGCTACTTCGGTGGCTTGAATTCCCCGCAGGGGTTCCAGTCCGGCGACGGCCAGTACATTGAGGGCATCAATTACAACACCGGCAACTGGTACGATCCGGTCACCACTGCCAATTATTGCGCCCGGTTGTATGTGGTGAATTTTAACTCCAGTGTCAGCACCACCGACGCCGACGAGGTGGACTCTTCCAGCACCGGCCTGATTCCGGACCTGGGCTCGGCGTTGACCTCCAAGCAGTGGACCGATGTGGTTGGCGCGACCGAGAACATCCACGGCAATGAGTGGTTTGTGGGTGAGAATGGCACCGACAACAATCGCCAGTGCACCGCCAAGACGGTGGGCAGCCTTGGTGACGCACTGGGCCTGTGCCCAGAGGGCGCCGGGCTGAAGGGGAGTTACCGTATTGCCGGGCTGGCCTATTACGCTCACACTCATGATATCCGACCGGAGAAAATGGCCGGTGGCCAGAATAACCCCAATTCGGTTGAGGGGACGCAGAAGGTTGATACTTTTGCGGTCAAGATGGCCTCCGGTGCACCGCTCATCGAGATCCCGGTACCTGGCAGCGCCACCGGCCAGACCGTGACCATTCTGCCCGCCTGTATTAATAATAATAAAAGTAATTATGGTTGTACGCTGGTGGACTTTAAGATCCTCGAACCCCATACCGAGGCGGCAGGGGTTGGCCATGGCAAGTTCCTGGCCATATGGGAGGACAGTCTGCAGGGGAATGACAACGATCTTGATGCCGGCGGCACCATCGAGTACTCCATCACCGGCACCCAGATCACCGTCACCACCGCCATTGCCATGCAGAACCTGAGCCCGGCAATCGGCCATGGCTACGGGCTTGGCGGCACCGAGACCGACGGCCTGCATTTCCATTCCGGTGTCAACGGTTTTGTTTACACCGACGCGACTGCCGCGGCCCCACATGCGAATGATTGTTCTGCCGGCTGCAATATGGCGGACGGTGAGACCAGTAATACCTATAACATCGGCTCCTCTTCCGCCGGCCTGCTGGAAGACCCCCTCTGGTACGCCGCCAAGTGGGGCGGCTTCATCGACAGCAACGGCAATGATCTGCCCGATTTGACCTCCGAGTGGGACAGTGTCAACAACGATGACGGCAGTGCCGGTTCGGACGGCATCCCGGACAACTATTTCTATGCCAGCAACCCGGTCCAGTTGGAAAACGCCCTGAACCGGGCCTTTCTCACCATCCTGCAGCGGACGTCCTCGGGTACGGCTGCGGCGGTGGTTTCCAACAACGTCAGTGGCGAGGGTGCTCTGTATCAGGCCTATTTTGAGCCGCAGCGACAGGATGATCTGGGCAATACCGTTGATTGGATCGGCACCCTGCATGCCCTGTGGCTGGACAGCTATGGCTATCTGCGCGAGGACCGGGGCGTCAAGGGGGAGTTGGAGGATTACGATACCGACAAGGTAATCGAAACCTATTACGACGAGGTGGAACACAAGACCCGGGTGCGGCGGTATAGCAGTATCGATGCCGATACATTTACCCCCTATGCCATGAAGGGTACGGTGACCGCCTATGACGCCACCACCGGCGTGGTGGCCCTGACCGTTTCCGAGCTGGTGAGCGGCACGGTGGGCGACGGCCCCTTTACCAGCTGGAAGATTGCCAGTTATGCCGTCGAGGCCACCGGTTCTTCCACCACTTCTCTGTCGTTGGCCGCTTCCGGCAGCATAACCTTTACCGCCGTGAAACCTTCCGACTGGACTTCGGCCAGCGCCTGGATTTCAGTGGGTGACGAGTTGCTCCTTTTTCATTTCGATACCGAAGTCATGGAGCTGGACAAGGTGGGGACCATCTGGAACGCCCGCGAACAGTTATCGTCGGTCCCCGACGCCACCATCACGACCCAGCGCGGGTATGCCCTCGGCGGGAATATCGGCCGCTACATCACCACCTGGATCGATGCCGATCTGGACGGCGTGGTGGATGCCGGCGAGAATATTCCTTTTGCCGAGGCCAATATCACCGCGGCGAATTACGGTTTCTTCGACATGGCCACCGAGGCGGACACCGAAACCCTGGTGAACTATATCCGTGGCAAAGAAGATATCGCGGGCTACCGGAGCCGGAGTCTTGACTACGACGGCGATACTTCCCCCGAGGAGATGCGGCTCGGCGATATCGTTAACTCCACGCCGACCCTGGTCAGCTCCCCCCAGGAATCGTTTGACCTGCTGTACGGTGATTCCACCTATAAGACATTCAAATCCCAGTATAAAAATCGGCGGCATGTGATCTATGTGGGCGCCAATGACGGCATGCTGCATGCCTTCAATGCCGGGTTCTACGATAATACCGCCGCCACTTACTCCGAGAGCGGCTTCCTGTATGACGGAACCACTGCCGCCACGGAATATGAGCTGGGTACCGAAATTTGGGCCTATGTGCCCATGAACCTGCTGCCGCACCTCAAGTGGCTCAAGGACAACAATTATACCCATGTCTATTATGTGGACGGGAAACCACGGGTTTTCGACGCCAAGATCTTCGGCGACGCCCGGTACAATGCCGCCGATCATCCGGGTGGCTGGGGAACGGTCCTGGTGGCGAGCATGCGTTTCGGCGGTGGGCCGATGACCATCGATACCGCCGCCAACGGCTTGGGCAACCCCAACGCCGCCGACGACAGGACCATGACCTCGGCCTATGTTCTCTTCGATATCACCAATCCTGAAGTAGAGCCGACCCTGCTTGCCGAGATTCCGGTACCCAATGGCAGTTTCAGTGAGGTCTACCCAACCGTGGCGACCATTAAGGACAAGAGTGACTATACCGCTGCCGGCAAGTGGTATCTTGTCTTCGGCTCCGGCCCCTCCAGCCTGTCCAGCGCTGCCACCGCTGACACCGCCAAGCTCTATGTCCTGGATCTCGACGAGCTGGTCAGCCCGGGCAGCACCGCCAACGCTCCGGCTGGCTGTTCGGTTGGACCGGTGAGCGCGACCAGCTCCATGGATATTATTACCTGCGATACCGGCGCGGCCAATCTGTTTGTCGGCAGTCCGGTGTCGGTGGACTGGGACCAGAATTACAAGGCCGATACCCTTTACTTCGGGCTGGTGGGTGATGCCAACGCCACCACCGGCAAGGTTTTTCGTTTCCCTTTGAACGAGGACACCGACCCGGCCAACTGGACCACGCCGTCCGTTTTGCTTGATACCAGTCGGCCGGTCTATTCGGCTCCCACCCCCGGGGTGGACGAGTGGGGCAACCATTGGGTCTTCTTCGGTTCGGGGAGACTCTTTGTCCGGGATGATGAAACCAGCACTGCTCTCCAGTACCTGTACGGGGTGAAGGATCCTTACGATTCAAGCGATGTGGCTACCACCAATGTGCCGGTGTTGTTGGCCGACATGGCCGAGGTTACCTCTGTCAAGGTGTACACCGACGGCACCATCGATAACGGTCCTGGCGGCACCAACACCTTGTCGACCTTTGAGAGCTATGTCGACAGTACCGTCGACGGCTGGTACCTGCAGTTGCCGCTGATCAGCGGTACGGCCGGCACTGATCCTGCCACCAGAAATCTCAGCCAGTCGTCGTTGCTGGGCGGGGTTCTCTTCTCTTCGGTTTATCAGCCCAGTGTCGACCCCTGTAGCGCGGAAGGATTCAGCCGTCTCTACGGTCTCTACTATAAGACCGGAACTGCCTATAGCGGACCGACGGTGTTTGGTACCGAGGTGGAGGCGGGCGGTGAGGTTTCGGTGCCCTTTATCAACTTGGGCCGCGGTTTTGCCACCGCGCCGGCGATTCACAGCGGCACCGGCGAGGGCTCGGATGCGGTGTCGGTTTTCACTCAGCTGTCCACCGGCACCATTTTCCGCCAGGAGGCCACCACTGTGCACGCGATCCGCAGTGGCAAGAGTTCCTGGAAGGATAAGTCTGTCGAGTAGACGGATCCGGGGAAATATTGAACGTGAAAGGCGGCCGGGGCTTCAAGAGCCCCGGCCGCATGTTGTTGTGAGGAGAGAGCAGGCGCCTTTATGACCTATCTGAATGACGCAACCAGACTTTTCGGGCTTTTGCAGCGCAAGGGATTGATTACCGAGGCGCAGCGGCAGCTGGTCGAGGGGAAGAAAGAGCAGCAGCTGCAGCAATTGGCCAAAGGCGGGCGGGCGGGCCGGGGAGGGAGCCGGAAGCGCCAGGCCGGAGATCTGCCGACCCTGCTGGATGTCATCGTCTCGTTGGGAATCGAGCTTGCCGGCCGTCCCGGCAAGCTTCTCTCCGAGGAGATGATCATGCGGGCGATTGCCGCTGATCTGCAGTTGCCCTTTAAAAAGCTCGACCCCCTGGAGTTGGACCTGGAGGTGGTCACCAAGACCATTCCCAAGTCCTTTGCCCTCAACCATCTTCTGCTGCCCTTTGCGGTCCGGAACGGTGTCCTGGCGGTGGCGCTGTCCGATCCGGACAAGCTTGAGGTGCTCGAGGATATCGAGCGTGCCAATCAGGTGACCGTCAAGCCTTACCTCAGTACCAGGAGTGATATCCTCAAGATCCTGGGTGAGTTTTTCGGCTTCCAGTCTTCCATCTCTGCTGCCGAGTCGCATCTGGCCAACCCATTGGCCGATCTCGGCAACTTGGAGCAGTACGTTCGGATTTCGTCCACCAGCGAGATCGCGTCGTCGGATCAGCACATCAAGAGTGCGGTCGATCATCTTTTCAACTACGCCTTTGAACAACGGGCGAGCGATATTCACATCGAGCCCAAGCGGCATACATCCCACGTCCGACTTCGCATCGACGGTGTGCTCCATAGCGTCTACAAATTGCCACGGGTGGTCCATTCGGCGATGATTTCCCGGATTAAATCGTTGTCCCGTCTTGATATCGCCGAAAAACGGCGTCCCCAGGACGGTCGGATCAAGATCGATCGTGAGGGCAAGGAGGCCGAGATCCGTGTTTCCACCGTGCCGGTGGCTTTTGGTGAAAAGGCGGTGCTGCGGATTCTTGACCCGGACATCCTTTTTCAGTCGGTGGATGGAATCGGTCTTTCGGAACGGGATCTGGATGTCTACCGTTCTTTTCTCCAGGCCCCGCACGGCATTGTTCTGGTCACCGGCCCCACCGGCAGCGGGAAGTCCACCACCCTTTATTCGACGCTGCGGGCCATCGCCACTCCGGAGAAAAATATTATCACCGTCGAGGATCCGGTGGAGATGGTGCACGAGGAGTTTAATCAAATTTCGGTGCAGCCCCAGGTGGAGGTAACCTTTGCCACCATTCTCCGTTCCATCCTGCGCCAGGATCCGGACATCATCATGATCGGCGAGATCCGTGACCTGGAAACTGCGGCCCATGCCGCCCAGGCCGCCCTGACCGGCCACCTGGTTTTTTCCACGCTGCACACCAACGATGCGGTTGCGGCGGTGAATCGATTGCTCGATCTGGGGCTGCAGCCGTTTCTGGTCGCCTCTGCCCTGCTGGGGGTGGTGGCGCAGCGGTTGGTGCGCACCATCTGTCCCCATTGTAGTGAGGAATTTCCGGTTGCCGCCGACACCCTGCGTGGATTTGGCCTGCCGGTGGAGGAGGTTGGGGAAATCGTGCTCCGGCGCGGCAAGGGGTGCCGGCAGTGCCGCAACACCGGTTATCTCGGCCGCTGCGCCGTTTTTGAGGTGTTTCCCATGTCCGAGCCGGTCCGGCAGTTGATCGCTGATGGCTGCACCGAGGGTGAACTTCGCCGGGTGGCGGTCGGTGAGGGAATGACCACTTTGCGGCAGGATGTCTGGCGTAAAGTGAAGGCCGGTGTCACCACCCATGAGGAGGCCTTGCGGGTAATCGGCGGCATCTGATCAGGGCAGGGTCGTTTTTTTTTGCGGATTGTGGTAAGCTGCAAAGTCGCTCCTTGGTCCGGCTGCCTTGGGCAGCGGTTTTGTTTGTTCCTTTGTGACTCTCCTCCTGGAGAGGTACGTTACTCTTTGGCGGCGCCCCCGGGCTGATTGCACGTCTGGCACAAGTATTACGGAACCGAAATGGCAAAGCAGGTGTCTGATAAAGTAGTGGCCACCAATAAAAAGGCCTACCACGATTACTTCATCGACGAGGTGATCGAGGCGGGCATGGTGCTCAAGGGTGCGGAGGTCAAGTCCCTCCGGGCCGGTCGCGTTAACCTCAAGGAAGGCTATGCGCAGGTGAAGGACGGGGAGGTTTTTTTGCTCAATGTGCATATCTCGCCGTATGCCTTTGCAACCCAGGATGCTCCCGGCCCGTTGCGGGTGCGGAAATTGTTGCTCTCAAAGTCTGAGATTCGCAAGCTGATCGGCAAGGTCAAGGAGAAAGGCATTGCCCTGGTGCCGTTGAAGATTTATTTTACCAAGATCGGCAAAGCCAAGCTGGCTTTGGGGCTGGCCCGAGGCAAGAAGTTGTACGATAAACGGGCAACGCTCAAGAAAAAAGAAACCGATCGCGAGATGGAACGTGCGGTCAGCAAGTATAAATAACCTTAATTAAGGATAAGGGGGCGAAACGGATTCGACGGGGATATGGAAACTCAGACTGCATGCCGAGGTCTCTGCCTGCTCGTTAAACGGTGGAAACTAAAGATAGTCGCAGACGACTACTCTTACGCTCTGGCAGCATAGCCAGCGTCCCCCCTTTCTGCTCCCGCGGGATTGGATGGGGCGTCGACTAGCGGGATAGCCAATGGGAGCCGCCCGCCGGCCCTGAGGCGAAACAAAGGCAGGATAGCGCACGGAACACTTTGTCCCGGAGAGGTTTTGGGCGCGATAAGAATTTAATCGGGAACAAGCATGTAGACGTTTGAAGTGGAGTATTTTCGGACGCGGGTTCGACTCCCGCCGCCTCCACCAT
>Ga0224496_10002700_pt1 | contig 10480 bp, 9 predicted proteins | sample SF_Jul11_sed_USG_2_FD_168127 | JGI IMG/M metagenome (GOLD analysis project Ga0224496, IMG submission 168127) | Sediment microbial communities from San Francisco Bay, California, United States - SF_Jul11_sed_USGS_8_1 | ecosystem: Environmental > Aquatic > Marine > Sediment | place: USA... | reverse complement strand
AATTATTACAGCAGTCTTCAATGACCGCTGAAACGTTACATGGTTTATTAAAAGAATTGCTTGCCAAAGGTAGAGATGGTTTAAAGACCATGGCCGAAGCCGCACGCAAAGCGGCAGTTCCTGATTCAGCCGAAATGGTTGCAAAATTTTGTACGGAGGCGATGCATGGGTGATTTTGGTCGTAGAACAACAGATATGAGTCATGCCGGTAGTGAACCTGGGATGGGAAGAATTAAGTGCATCCATTTTGTTGGTATCGGTGGTGTTGGTATGGGTGGCATTGCTGAAGTGTTACTTAATCTTGGCTACAAGGTGAGTGGCTCTGATATACAGGAAAATGCCGTTACCCGACGCTTACGCAGTCTTGGTGCGACAATTAATATTGGTCATGCGGCGAGTAATTTACAAAATAGCGATGTTGTGGTGACCTCAAGTGCAGTAAAGAGTGGAAATCCGGAAGTCGTTGCTGCACATGAGGCCCGTATTCCGGTTGTCCCTCGTGCGGAGATGCTGGCTGAGCTGATGCGTTTTCGTTTTGGTATTGCAATAGCGGGGACTCATGGCAAGACAACTACAACCAGTCTGGTTGCCAGCGTGCTGGCAGAAGGTGGTGTTGATCCTACTTTTGTTATAGGAGGACGTTTAAATAGCGCAGGCACCAATGCACGTCTGGGCGCCGGACGCTATCTGGTTGCCGAAGCCGATGAAAGTGATGCTTCATTCATGCATTTACAGCCGATGATGGCGATTGTGACCAATATTGATGCTGATCACATGGAAACCTATGGTGGCAACTTTGATGTATTACGGCAGACTTTCCTTGAGTTCTTGCATCATCTACCTTTCTATGGCCTTGCTATTTTATGCATTGATGATCCGGAAGTTAAAAAGATTTTACCTGATGTTACAAGACGTGTATTGAGTTACGGACTGGATAGCGATGCTGACATTTATGCAACAGACATAAAGCAAACTGAAAACACGACACAATTTACTGTTTCACGCCAGGATAAAAAAGGCTGGTTGAATATTAGCTTAAACATGCCGGGCAAACATAATGTACTAAATGCCCTGGCGGCGATAGCGGTTGCGCATGAAATTGGTATTGCAGATACCGCCATTGTTACGGCGTTAAAAAGTTTTGCAGGGATTGGCCGTCGATTCCAGATCAATGGCGAATATAAAGTAAATGGCCATACCGTTTTACATGTGGATGATTACGGTCATCATCCTCGTGAAGTGGCAGCAACTATTCAGGCCATTCGTGACGGCTGGCCAGGCAGGCGACTGGTGCTGGCTTTTCAACCGCATCGTTATACACGCACACGTGATCTGTTTGAAGATTTTACTATGGTTCTGTCTGATGTTGATATGCTGGTATTGCTGGAAGTCTATCCGGCGGGTGAAGCTCCTATTACCAGTGCAGATGGACGCAGCCTTGCTCGTGCAATTCGTTTACGGGGACAGGTAGAACCGGTATTTGTAGAAGATATTACTCATCTGGCAGAAACCTTAAAAGGTATGTTGGTTGAAGGTGATATTTTGTTGACCTTAGGTGCCGGTAATATTGGTGCAGCTGCGGCTTGCTTAAGTGAAGAGCTTCAAGGATAACAATGATGGAGAGGTTAGTAAGCATAAGGTTCATGATGAGAGGCAGGACATATTAAGGGTTATGTTGAGCATGAATGCCAGTAATTCAAATCAGCTACGGGGTGAACTGTTCCAGCAGGAATCTATGGCGCGACATACCTCATGGCGTGTTGGCGGACCGGCTGATTATTTTTATCGGCCTGCTGATATAAAAGATCTTGCCAGTTTCATAAAATCACTACCTGATAATGAAAAACTTTTCTGGGTTGGCTTAGGTAGTAATCTGCTGGTGCGTGATGGTGGCCTGCGTGGCACAGTAATATGTACCAGTGGAGTCATGAACAAAATTGAATTTTTACCTGGACAACGCGTGTATGTTGAAGCGGGTCTGGCTTCACCACAACTGGCACGTCAATGTGCGAAACAGGGTTTAACAGGCATTGAATATCTGTGTGGTATTCCAGGTACGGTCGGTGGCGCTTTGGCGATGAATGCAGGCGCACGTTGTGGCCAGTTTGGCGGTGAAATATGGGAAAGAGTTGAATCAGTTCAAATGATCAACCGTAAAGGTGAGTTAATTACGCGTCAGGCAAATGAATTTAACGTAGGTTACCGTTCAGTTCATGCCCCCGTAGAAAGTGAATGGTTTGTGAGTGTAATTTTAAAACTGGATAAAGGCGATAGCGAACAAAGTCTGGAACAGATTAAAAAGCATTTGGCTCAACGTGCCGCGACCCAGCCAACCCAATGGCCGAATGCAGGTTCGGTTTTCAGGAATCCTGAAGGTGATTATGCTGCGCGCCTGATAGAAGCTTCAGGCCTGAAAAATACCTGTGTCGGCGGAGCCTGTGTTTCAGAAAAGCATGCCAATTTTATAATCAATAACGGTACGGCAATGGCCAGCGATATAGAAACATTAATAGAAAGAATTGCAATGAAAATAAAAGATGAATACAAAGTTGATTTGATTCGTGAAGTCCGGATTGTTGGAGAGGCTGATGGAAAATAATAATCAGTGTGACAGTAAACAATTTGATATTAATCGATTTGGTAAAGTTGCTGTTTTGATGGGTGGCTGGTCTGCGGAGCGTGTAGTTTCATTACAAAGTGGCCAGGCGGTGTTAGCTGCATTAAATCGCTCTGGTGTTGATGCTTATGGAATTGATGCCAGGAAAGCAACCGTGCTGGAAACACTACGCCGAACCGGTTTTAATCGTGCATTTATAATTATGCATGGTCCTGGTGGTGAAGACGGCGTAATACAGGGTGCGCTGGAAGTATTAGGTATTCCCTATACCGGAAGTGGTGTGCTGGCGTCTGCTTTGGCAATGGATAAATTACGCTGTAAACAATTATTTAAGGGTGCCGGAATTCCGACCCCTGAGTATATGGTACTGGATAAAACTACAGATATGAAATATGTCGAAGCCAGTATGGGAATGCCTTTAATTGTTAAACCTGCGCTTGAAGGTTCAAGTCTTGGAATCAGTAAGGTTGAACACGGGAGTGAACTTTATAAGGCATGGCAACATGCCGCACAATTTAGCGGTGAAATACTGGCAGAACAGTGGATCGAAGGCGCGGAATATACAGTTAGTATACTGGGCAATGAAGCATTACCGGTCATCAAGTTAGAAACGCAGAATGCTTTTTATGATTATGAAGCCAAATATCAGTCAGATGAAACACGTTACATTTGCCCCTGTGGGTTGAGCGTCGATGATGAAGCGCAACTACAACGTCTGGCTTTATCAGCATTTCAGGCTGTAGGCGGAAAAGGCTGGGGGCGTGTCGATATTATGTGTTCAACAGATGGTACTCCATGGGTTATTGAAATTAATACTGTACCAGGCATGACAAGCCATAGTCTGGTACCAATGGCAGCAAAGGCAGCAGGAATAACGTTTGATGAGCTGGTCTGTCGAATTCTGGCACAAACACTGGTTGAAAATGAAAATAGGGTGACTGATCATCTAGCGGATAAGAAGGAGACTGGTCATGCGAGCTAATCAGGCTGCGTATCACTATCATGAGCCTCACGGAATTTCAGGATTTAAACGACGCTTAAATCCCCGGCGTTTGCTTACTGGTTTATTAGTGGTAGCTGTTCTGTCTTTGTTAAGCTGGATTGCTATGGTTGTTATGAACCCTGCGACACTGCCTGTTAAAACAGTCAGAGTGCAGGGTGAGTTTAGCTATATAGAAGAAGCGATGTTGAGTAAGGCTATTACTGAAATTAAAACACAGGGGTTTTTTAGTCTGGATGTGCAAGCTGTGCGTGAGCAAGTTGAACAACTACCCTGGGTAGCACAGGCATCTGTGCGTCGGATATGGCCAGATACACTATCACTTTTCCTGGTTGAACAGAAAGCGCTTGCGTACTGGATGGACGATGGATTAGTCAATTTGAAGGGTGAATTATTTAAACCTGATCAGGCTACTTATCCAAAAGGTTTGCCGGTATTTAATGGTCCGGAAAATATGCAGGCGGTTTTGACGCAACATTATCTTGAAAGTAATGCAGCACTGAATGCGCACGGCTTAGCTGTATCGCAAGTTGATTTAACGACGAGACGTGCTCTAAGTCTGCAGTTGAATAATGGCATTAAACTGGTCTTAGGACGTGAACAACAGCAGCAGCGTCTGCAACGTTTTCTCAGTGTATATGAACAACTGTTTGCCACCCGGGTTAATGACATTGAAGCCATTGATTTGCGCTACAGCAATGGTATGTCGGTTGCCTGGCGTAAGCAGAATAAGGAGAGTACTCAGGTGAAACAAACCATGAAACATACGGGATCTATTAATCCATGACTAAAAAAACAGAGAAAAATCTGCTTGTGGGACTGGATATTGGCACGTCTAAAGTGGTGGCCATTGTGGGTGAAATTACGGAAGCAGGAGGGATCGAGATAATTGGTTTGGGTACGCATCCGTCACGTGGTTTAAAGAAAGGCGTGGTTGTTAATATTGAATCAACTGTACAGTCAATACAGCGTGCAGTTGAGGAAGCCGAATTAATGGCGGGTTGCCAGATCCATTCAGTGTATGCCGGTATAGCAGGTAGTCATATTCGTAGCCTTAATTCACATGGCATTGTTGCCATTCGTGATAAAGAAGTGACTCAGGCAGATGTCGATCGCGTTATTGATGCGGCACGTGCTGTGGCTATTCCTGCTGATCAGAAAATATTACATATCATGCCGCAGGAATTTCTGATCGATGATCAGGAAAGTATTCGTGAGCCAGTGGGTATGTCAGGTGTACGTCTGGAAGCCAAGGTACATATGGTAACGGGGGCGGTAAGTGCTGCGCAGAATATTATTAAATGTGTACGCCGCTGTGGTCTGGAAGTCGATGATATTATTCTTGAACAACTGGCTTCAAGTCAGGCAGTGTTAACGGAAGATGAAAAAGAACTGGGCGTATGTCTGGTTGATATTGGTGGAGGTACGACTGATATTGCTGTGTTTACCGAAGGTGCGATTCGGCATACGGCAGTGATACCTATTGCCGGCGATCAGGTTACCAATGATATTGCGGTTGCATTGCGCACGCCAACTCAATATGCCGAGGAAATCAAGATCAAATATGCCTGTGCATTAACACAACTGGCCAGTGTAGAAGAAACGATTGAGGTTCCCAGTGTTGGTGATCGTCCTCCGCGGCGTTTAGCCAGACAGACATTAGCTGAGGTTGTTGAACCCCGTTATGAAGAACTGTTTACTCTGATTCAGGCTGAATTACGTCGTAGTGGTTTTGAAGATCTTTGTGCGGCCGGGATCGTGATGACCGGTGGAAGTTCGAAAATGGAAGGAGCGGTTGAACTGGCAGAAGAGATATTCCATATGCCAGTACGCAAGGCGGTTCCACAATATGTTAGTGGTTTGATTGATGTTGTACGTAATCCAATTTATGCGACGGGAGTCGGTTTGGTTCTGTTTGGTTACCAGAACCGTGCAGTACGTGAATCAGAAGCACGTATGGGGGGAGGGCTTAAAAGTGTCCTGTTCAGGATGAAAAGCTGGTTTCAGGGAAATTTCTAAGAGTTAGTTTTATGTCGATTATTTTAGCGAGGAGAATGAATTATGTTTGAATTAATGGATACCTACAGTCAGAGTGCTGTGATTAAGGTAATCGGTGTGGGCGGCGGCGGCGGTAATGCAGTTGAACACATGGTGCAACAAAGCATTGAAGGCGTAGATTTTATCTGTGCTAATACCGATTCACAGGCCATGCGCAACACTAGTATAAAAACAGTATTGCAATTAGGTGGCAATATCACCAAGGGTTTGGGTGCAGGTGCTAATCCTGATATCGGTCGCCAGGCGGCAATGGAAGATCGTGAACGCATTATGGAAGTACTTGAAGGTGCAGACATGGTCTTTATTACTGCGGGTATGGGTGGTGGTACGGGTACCGGTGCGGCTCCTGTTGTTGCTCAGATTGCAAAAGAGCTGGGCATATTGACTGTTGCTGTTGTTACCAAGCCTTTTCCTTTTGAAGGCAAAAAACGAATGGACGTGGCTAATCAGGGCATTGCTGAATTAAAGCAGTATGTCGATTCATTAATTACTATACCCAATGAAAAATTACTCAGTGTTCTTGGCAAGAGTATTAGCCTGCTGGATGCCTTTAAGGCAGCAAATGATATATTGCTTGGCGCTGTTCAGGGTATTGCAGAACTGATTACTCGCCCTGGTTTGATTAATGTTGACTTCGCGGATGTGCGTACGGTGATGTCTGAAATGGGTATGGCAATGATGGGTCATGGCCAGGCCAGTGGTGAAAATCGTGCACGGGAAGCTGCTGAAGCCGCGGTTGCCAGTCCCTTGCTGGAAGATGTGAATCTATCCGGTGCGCGCGGCATACTGGTTAATGTTACTGCCGGGCTTGATATGGCTATTGGTGAGTTTGAAGAAGTAGGTAATATTATTAAGGAATTTGCTTCAGAAAATGCAACGGTTGTGGTTGGTACTGTGATTGATCCTGCGCTAAGTGGTGAGTTACGTGTCACGGTGGTAGCAACCGGCTTAGGTGGTGCAATTCCTGAATTATCGAAAGAAGATCAGGTTAAACTGGTTGTGAATAGAAACCATGACGGGAAAGTTGATTATGGTCAGCTGGATCGTCCGACAGTTATACGGAACAAAGTTGCCGCTGAAAAATATGGTGATGCCAGTGATTCCAGTATGGAGTATCTTGATATACCCGCTTTTTTAAGAAGACAGGCCGATTAACCTTGCTAGGTATAATGTTAATGTAAGTTTGATTATATATTAGACAAAAATTTGTGATGGAGTATTAAGTTTTGTAAAAACAAGACGCTAGGTAATAACAGCTTGCTGTAAACTGTGCAATTGTTCTATTATGGCGGATTTATGACACTGCTATAATGATACAGTGGAACCGAATATTACCGAGATTTGACTTAATGCAAGTACAGTTGTTTATTTATTGGCCTGCTTTTTGCAACACTTGTAATTAAATTTTAATGCTTTAAGGATTTTTGACTCGTGATTAAACAACGTACTCTTAAAAATGTAATTCGTGCAACCGGTGTAGGTTTACATACAGGAGAAAAGGTATATCTGACATTACGACCTGCGGCTCCTGATACAGGCATTATTTTTAGACGTGTCGATCTGGAAGAACCGGTTGAAATTATAGCAAAACCAGAAAATGTAGGTGATACAACTTTATCGACCACACTTGTAAATGGCGATGTTCGGGTATCGACCGTGGAGCATTTGCTTTCAGCATTAGCAGGCTTAGGCATTGATAATGCGTATATTGACCTGAATGCACCAGAAGTGCCCATTATGGATGGTAGCGCGGGGCCTTTCGTGTTCCTGCTTCAGTCTGCGGGTATACATGAACAATCGGCTCCCAAACGCTTTATTCGTATTAAGCGAAGAGTGGAAGTTAAAGATGGTGACAAGCATGTCAGTTTTGAGCCTTTTGATGGATTTAAGGTGTCGTTTACGATTGATTTTGATCACCCCGCATTTAAGGATCGTAGCCAAACGGCTACAGTAGATTTCTCCACAACTTCCTTTGTTAAAGAAGTCAGTCGCGCACGTACTTTCGGTTTTATGAACCAGATTGAAACGCTGAGAGCCAATAATCTGGCACTGGGCGGCAGTCTGGATAATGCTGTTGTGGTCGATGACTACCGTATTCTGAATGAAGATGGTCTGCGTTATGTTGATGAATTCGTTAAACACAAAATTCTGGATTCCATAGGTGATTTATATCTGCTTGGGCATAGCTTGATTGGTGCTTTTGAGGGGCACAAGTCCGGTCATGCGCTGAACAATCGTTTATTGCGCGAATTGTTAAAGCAGGAAGATGCCTGGGAAGAAGTTACTTTCGAAGATCCTGAAAAAGCACCGATATCCTTTATACAGCCAGTTCAGGCTAGCTAAACATTATTAACCGATTTATCATACCGAAAGTAAGTGTTCACTTACTTTCGGTGCGATTAGCCTGGCGTGTTAACTGTCAAATTAATCTGGCGTTGAGCTCCTAAACTTCATTTTTATCGCTAACGCGGCTTGCCAGTTTGTGGAGCGCCTTCTGCAGATCTGCATTATCTATTGAATCAGCCATGTCCTGAATACAGCGAGCGGCACTTTCAGAAAGATGCCGAGGAGTTATGGGCATCTTTGGGATTGATTTTCTGGCAGGTTGGATTGTAATTTCAAGATTACAAATATTCTTAAATAAATGAGGGTTATTTTGCAGTTTTTGTAGCAGAATTGGCCCCATATATCGTAATTTTGAGGCCCATACAGGGGATTCGACAGTTAAAATGAGTGTTTCTCCGCGTATATTCGAAAGTCTGACATGGTTCCTCAGAGAAGGATCCAGCAAAATCTGAAATTGATCATTTAATTTGTCAACGTCACGGGCATGTGTGATTAACTCCGCAACATTGCCTTTTTTTGGCATCAGAAACTTGTACAATTGGCGTGGAGAATTCATAATAGTATTAATAATTTGCGTCTTAAAACCGACATTAATCATACCAAAAGTTTTATTAATCATACTATCTAAAGATTAAGAAAATAAAACGGTGTGCCGATATATGTAAATACAGGAAATTAAGAAGAGCCGTCTAGCCATCATGAATATCGTTATATTGACACGAAAAAAAGCTTGTAGCGGATTATTAAGCCTTAATGCTCGCACACTGGTTATTGCTGCCGTCAGTTTATTTTTTATTATGCCTGCCACTTTCATGCTTGCAGGATACAAACTGGGTATATCCTATATGCAGGCCAATCCTGATGATCTAAGCGTAGCCATTCAGTCTGAGCTGGATTCACAAAGACTTGCCCTGAAAGAGGTAACGCGTACAGCGGAAGATAATATGGATGCGCTGGCTTTACGGTTGGGAAATTTACAAGCTCATATTATTCGACTCGATGCGCTTGGTGAACGACTGACCACCATGGCGAAACTGGATAAGGGCGAATTTGATTTTGAACAATCTCCTGCACAAGGTGGACCTATATCCAAGAATGAAGCTGCTGGTCAAATGAGTGTACCGGACTTTATGAAATCTCTGGAAGAACTGTCAACTCAGCTCAATGATCGTAGTCAACAGCTGGAAGTGCTGGAAGATATGATTATGACCCGTAATTTAGAAGCTGAAGTCTTTCCTGCCGGTCGGCCAATTAATCGTGGCTGGTTATCATCTTATTTTGGTGTGCGTACTGATCCATTTACAGGCCGTCGTGTTCATCATTCCGGCGTTGATTTTGCCGGTAAAATGGGCTCCGAAGTTGTGGCAGTAGCCGCCGGAGTTGTAACGTTTTCCGGGCGTAAATCAGGTTATGGCAACCTGATTGAGATCAATCATGGCAAGGGGTATGTCACCCGTTATGGCCATAACAGTAAGAATCTGGTTAAGGTAGGTGATACTATTAAAAAGGGGCAGGTTGTTTCTGAAATGGGTACAACCGGTCGTTCAACAGGGCCTCATGTTCATTTCGAAGTACTTTATAACGGTCAGGCTGTTAACCCCAAAGAATACATTCATGCCTCACGTTAAACGGGACTCCCCATTTAACTGAGTCTTTCAGGCCCATTTCTACTTCCAGTTTATCGAATTAGTCTATCGTGCTTCGTCCAATCATTATTTCCGTTTCAGTTTTTATACTGTCAAGTATAGTCTCAGCTTGTGGTATGAACAAACAGACTGAGCCAGTTCCAGCATCTCCTTCTTCTGAGTTGATTTCAACGGAACAGTTATCTGCTAATAGCAATAATAATATCCATGCTAATCGCATAAGTCTGGCTCTTGTTGGCGACATTATGTTGGGTACGGACTACCCAAAAAATGTATTAGCTGATGATGATGGAGAAAGTTTATTAGATGCAGTAAATCCCTATTTACAGAGTGCAGATATTACATTCGGTAACCTTGAAGGTGTCTTGCTTGATGGTGGGTTGCCGGAGAAAGCCTGTAAAAATCCTGATAATTGTCATCTATTTCGCTCCCCCTCTCATTATGCCCAACATTTATTAAAAGCAGGGTTTGATGTTATGAGTCTGGCGAATAATCATGCGCGGGATTTTGGCGAACTGGGTCGTACAAATTCAATGCAGGCCTTATCACAGGCAGGTATTCTGCATTCCGGGCGGGAAGGCGATGTGGCAATCTGGGAAGTCAAAGGAAAAAAAATCGCCTTAATTGCCTTTGCGCCCTTTATAGGCTCTCATGATTTTCTGGATTTAAATCGGGCGAAGCAACAGGTACAGGCATTGTCACAAACCTGTGATATTGTGATTGTATCTATGCATGCGGGTGCAGAAGGGCTGGATGCGACACATTTACCATTCGCTAAAGAGTTTTATCATGGCGAAGATCGGGGCGATAGCG
>Ga0224496_10002699_pt1 | contig 10481 bp, 10 predicted proteins | sample SF_Jul11_sed_USG_2_FD_168127 | JGI IMG/M metagenome (GOLD analysis project Ga0224496, IMG submission 168127) | Sediment microbial communities from San Francisco Bay, California, United States - SF_Jul11_sed_USGS_8_1 | ecosystem: Environmental > Aquatic > Marine > Sediment | place: USA... | reverse complement strand
CACACCTTCCGCCACTCCTTCGCCACCCACCTGCTCGAATCCGGCTACGACATCCGCACCGTGCAGGAACTGCTCGGCCATGCGGATGTATCCACGACCATGATCTACACCCATGTATTAAACAAACCGGGCGTGAGCGTGAACAGTCCGTTTGATACGCTGGGGCTTTAGTACAACCGGTTTTGGCTGTACAAGGTGTTAATTTGCATACTCACCCCTGCCCCAGAAACTCCAAAATCAACGCCTCCTTCTGCTCACGACTCAATCGCCTGATGGCATACTCACGTTTACCCGCCGCCGATCTTGACTCGGCGGCTTCATAATAGGCGATGACCACCGGGCGCCGGGCCCGGGTGTATTTGGCGCCACGGGTATTACACTGGTTGTGTTCGTTGAGTCGACGTTCTACATCTTTGGCGACGCCTGTATATAACGTGTCGTCATTGCAACGCACGATATAGACATACCACTCACTCTTTTCTGGAGCTGATGCCACTTATTTATACCGGATTAAAAAACACAGAAAACGCGAATATAGATTATTAATGACCTGCCGCTTTTTTGCGTTCATTTGCGTTTTTCTTTCATCAGGCACGCGAAACAAATTCCTGGGTTTCTGTATTGACCTTGATGATATCACCCGATTTCAGGTATTCGGGTACCTGCACTATGAGGCCGGTGCTGAGGGTGGCGGGTTTGGTGCGTGCCGATGAGGATGCGGCCTTCATTGCCGGTGCACAGTCGACTATTTCGAGGCTGACACTGGCCGGTAATTCGATGCCGACGATGGCCTCGTCAATAATGAGTGCGTTGATGCCTTCCAGGTCCTCGGTCATGAACAGCAGTTCGTCGCTCACCAGTTCATCGGCCAGCGTGTGCTGTTCGTAGCTTTCCTTATCCATAAAGGTGCAACCGTCGGCATCACGGAACAGCAGCTGTACTTCGCGGCGTGAAATATCGACCGGGGTGATCACGTCATCGCCCTTGAAACTGCACTCGAATTTCTGTCCGCTCACGACATTGTAACCCTTGATCTTGTACAGGGTGTTACCACTGCGCGAACAGGCGGTTTGTACATGCAGCTGCTTTATCGCGATATTCTGGCCATCGTGTAAAAATACAACGCCACGTTTTAGCTCATTTGCTTTCATAAATAACTCAGATATTACAAAAAGAGCGCCTATTTAACCCCAAATCCACAGGATTTTTCCAGCAAAATCATCTAACATATCGGCCCGGTCAAAATTAGAGGTGCTGTTTTGAAGAATTTTATCCCCGGTCAACGCTGGATTAGTGATGCCGAACTCAGTATGGGCCTGGGCACCATATTGACGGTTGAGCATCGCACCGTCACCCTGCATTTCCTGGCGACAGGTGAAATGCGAACCTATGCCAAGCAGACAGCGCCCTTAACGCGCGTTGCCTTTAGCAAGGGGGACAAGATTACCAGCCACCTGGGCGACAGCATCATTATTGATACGGTGATTGAAGAGGCGGGCCTGCTGAGTTACCTGGGCACGGACGCAGAGGGCCATGACCTGCTGATCACCGAGGCGGAGCTGGATAACTTTACCCGCCTTAACCGCCCCGGTGAACGCCTGTTTACCGGCCAGGTCGACCAGGATAAATGGTTTGAACTGCGGTATAAAACACTCCAGAAACAAAACGCGCTGAGCCATTCTGATTTGCAGGGCCTGATCGGTGCACGCACCAGCCTGATACCCCACCAGTTATACATTGCCCATGAAGTGGCGAACCGTTATGCACCGCGGGTACTGCTGGCGGATGAAGTGGGCCTGGGTAAAACCATTGAAGCCGGCCTGATACTGCATCACCAGTTGCTTACCGAACGTGCACAGCGGGTGCTGATCGTGGTACCGGAGACACTGATGCACCAGTGGCTGGTGGAAATGATTCGTCGTTTCAACCTGTTCTTTAGTATTTATGATGAATCACGCTGCGAGGCGATAGAAGAAAGTGCGGGACTGGATAACCCCTTCCAGGCGGAACAGCTGGTACTGTGCAGCCTGGATTTCTTTAATGAGCATGCGCACCGCTTTGAACAGGCACTGGCCGGTAACTGGGATTTACTGGTGGTGGACGAGGCGCATCATTTACAGTGGAATACCGAGGGCAGCAGTAATGAATACGACATGGTGGCACAGCTGGCAGCGGTGACCCGTGGTGTACTACTGCTTACGGCAACACCGGAACAACTCGGCAAGGCGAGTCATTTTGCACAACTGCGCCTGCTCGACCCGGATCGTTTCCATGATTTTGACAGCTTTGTCGCCGAAGAAAAATCCTACGAGCCGATTGCTCATGTAATGGAGTTACTGCTGGCCGGTAAACCCCTGGATAAACAGGCGCTGGCACTGCTCAAACAAAACCTGTCGGCCGATGACCAGGGATTACTCGATGACCTGCAAAGTGACAGCCATCGCCAACAGATCATCGAACAACTGATTGACCAGCACGGCACCGGGCGTATTTTATTCCGTAATACCCGTGCCGCAGTGAAAGGCTTCCCGCAGCGGCGCATGACCGCTTACCCGCTGCCCTTACCCGAGGCCTATGCCCGTTGTTTGCAAGGCCTGCCACAGGATCTCGGCGCACAACCCCAGCTCGCACTCTGCCCGGAGATTGTTTACCAGGCACAACAGACAAAAACCTCGCCCCACTGGACAGAGATCGACCCGCGCATTAACTGGCTTTACGACAAGCTGCTGGCGCTGCATCCCGAAAAGGTGCTGCTGATTGCCGCCAACGCCAGTACCGCACTGGATATTGCGCATATTCTTACCACGCGAAAAGGCATACAGGCCGCGGTATTCCATGAAGGCCTGAGCATTATCGAGCGTGACCGTGCCGCCGCATTTTTTGCGGATAAGGATAAGGGCTGCCAGCTACTCATCTGTTCTGAAATCGGCAGTGAGGGGCGTAACTTCCAGTTCGCACATCACCTGGTATTATTTGATCTGCCCCTCAACCCGGACCTGCTCGAACAACGCATCGGTCGCCTCGATCGCATTGGCCAGGCGCATACCATAGACATCCACCTGCCCTGTTTGCAGGATAGTGCGCAGCAATTTATGGCCGACTGGTATGATCAGGGACTATCGGCATTTGAACACACCTGCCCGACCGGGCACACGGTTTTCATGCAGCTGAAAGATGAGCTTATTGATGCGATTATGCAACCGACTTCAACCCGTGATACACAGCGTGCACTGATCGAACGCACCGCGACCCTCAATAGCGAATTAAACCAGGCCATGCACCAGGGCCGTGACCAGTTGCTCGAATACAATTCATGCCGCCAGCCCTATGCCGGTGAATTACACCAGCGTTGTCTCGATGCGGATACCGCATCGGATATTTACAGCTACATGGATGCGGCCTTCGACTGTTTTAATATTGATTTTGAAGAACACCGCAAGCACAGCTATATCATCCACCCCAGCGAACACATGATGAGCAGTTTTCCTGGGCTGCCGGACGATGGCATGACGATTACCTTCAAGCGCGATATTGCACTCGAGTTTGAAGACATCCATTACCTTACCTGGGAACACCCGATGGTGATCAACACCATGGACATGGTGATGAGCAACGAACTGGGCAACACGGCACTCACGGCGGTGAATTACCGCGGTGCAAAACCCGGCACGCTGTTACTGGAATGCCTGTTTGTACTGGAGACCGCGAGCGATAATGCCCTGCAATCCAGCCGATATTTACCCACCAGCAGTATTCGCGTGCTGCTGGATGAACACGGCAATGATCATAGCCAGCAGCTGAGCCACGATGCGATTTATCAACAACAGACTATCGTTGACCTGGAAACAGCGCGCAAGGTTATCCAGGCCAAACTGGCTGAACTGAAAACACTGATTAGTGACTGTGAACAACGCGCCGAACAGCAATGCCCGCAGATACTCAAAACCGCACATGCACAGAGCCGACAAACCCTGGAAGGTGAAATTAATCGACTGCGCGCACTGCAACAGGTGAACCCAAATGTGCGTAACGATGAAATCACGTTCTTTGAAGAGCAGTGGAAATTACTGGACCTGGTAATCGAAGCAACCGAACCGCGACTCGATGCGGTGCGCGTTATTATCGCAACCTGATCAGGTCAGCTAATGGCAACGATGGCGGCACCACACTGCTGGCAGAAATAGCGCATGCGTTTGCTGCATATTTTTTTATGGCGGGTAATCGTAATCTCATGCTCACGGCAGTCACAACGGTAGGCAAAGCGTTGCTGACGGCGCACGGGCATGCCCTCCAGGCTGTAATCGGCACGTACCCTGGGCTCACTACCCAGTGCACGCATCAGCGCCTTCCACTCCACCCCATGGGGTCGTATTCTGGCGAGGCCGTGCACCATATCGGTGACATAATGGGCCACCTCGTGGGGCACGGTGCTGTGCAAGCAGTCATCGAAGTAACGGCTAAAGATATAGGGATTAAAACGTATCCAGCGTTGTTGCCGTTGCAACAGATACATACCGGCTGCACGTCCTTTTAGATCGAAATAGACCGGTATCGCGCTGAAATCCTGCTGATAAATCTCAGCTGCACGTTGCAGGTAATAATCGACCCGTTGAATAACCTCTAATTGCTGCTGCTGATCAATTGGCTGAATTATTTGTGTCATTGTCCACCAGTTGATCATGCGTATTAAATAGCATCGCCATAAAGGCCTCTCGATTGGTTCTGGACATGTCCCGATAGAACGAAAAGGTGACGTGCTGCTCAACATCCGCCGGATTAAAATTTATGCCCCACAGTGGCTCAAGTGATGTCGGCAAATTTGAATAGCGAATATCAGACAATGTATCGGGATGCTCAGGGGTAAATGCCAGGTAGCCATCGGAGAATCGGCTAAAGCGCTGGATATCGTTATAGAGTACCGAATCGACCGGGATGCTTGCACTATGCTCATCCAGTTTAAACAGGGCTACTGAAGCGCCGGTAAACACGCGTGGAGTGGAAAATAATCCGACACGTACCGCATCCACATACAGCTTACCCTCATATTCATAAATGGACCGCCACAACAAAAGATTGGCCAGTGTCGGCTTCACTTCCAGGCGCGCAGCCTGGTGGCCGCGCTGTTCTGCCAGTTGATAAATTTGTGTCTCTGCACGCTGTAACTGGAGTCCACCAATCGACATATAGATAGCCGCCAGGAGCAGACCGGCCCTGGCCACCATTTTGTGCTGTTTCCTGAATGAAAATACCAGCGCAAGAATCAGGCATCCACTAAATACGGGATCAATAATCGAGATCATATTCCATGCAAATCGCTCGTTGCTCAGGGGCCATAAAAGATAGGTACCGTAACTGGTACAGGCATCGAGAATACCGCTCAGGCTATAGCCCATAAAGGCATAAAGATAGAGGTGACGGAATGCGAGTTTATGCCTGAAAAAAGGCCATAGTAATGCGGCTGCGACCAGGCCACCCAGGGGAATAAAAAACAATGAATGGGTGAAATGACGATGAAATTCCAGGTTCAACAGCGGATCACTGGATGAGCGGATGACTATATCGAGATCAGCCAGTAAACCGGCAAAAAAACCGATGAACGTGGCCATTTTGACATGTGATTTCTGGGCTGCAGATTGAGCCAGTGTTGCGCCCAGCAGGCCCTGCGTTATTATATCCAATGTGATGACAAACCTGATAGTGAATTGCCGGTATATTTAACACGTAATGCCGCCATTTATCCAGTAAAAAGCAACCGTTATTTATATTGATGGATGCTGTAATTGGAACATCTGCTGCTGAGCATAATTGAAAAATAAATGAGAAATATAACCGCTATAAATTGACAAATTTAATTTTATATATTATTTAAGAATTGCGCTATACTATACAATGTTTTAACACTAACTCAGGAATAACAACATGGCTCGTAAAAAAGCAGTTCGTAAAAAGGCAGTAGCCAAGACAAACCCAGCAGTCTCTCTGAAATCAAAACTCGAAGCACTGAATGCTGATCTGAAGAAAGTAAAAACTGACCTTGCTGATACAATCAAACGCACATCTGCACTAATCAAAGCAGAAACAGCAGCACCTGCCAAGCCAAAAGCTAAAGCACCTGCGAAGAAAAAAACGGCCAAGAAACGCCGTAAAGTTGCTAAAAAAAGCAAATAAAATAAAAAAAGGGGCTGCATAGCCCCTTTTTTAATACCCGCCACACCTGCCCCGGCTTTTCCCCGTTTTATTAATCACCCTGCACTACACACTATTCCGACTACACCGGGGCTTCACAAACCATGGTATTGTTATACATAATAGATGCATTCCCCGCACATCCAATGGAACCACCCAATGAAACAGATAAGCTCAACCCTGCTATTTTTGTTACTCACACTCAGTAGTTTTAGCAGCCATGCCAGTGATAACGGATCGGTCATACTTGATTATCCACCACAATCTATAGCCAACTGGTACAAACCAGTTAACAAACGGCAGGCCTGGTTACATACCATGTTCCGCTTACGCCGTTCGATGCAGGCACTGACGGATTATAGCGATGCAGGTGATTTCGAGAAGGCTGAAAAATGGGCTGCTAAATTACACAAGGATTACCTGAGTATTAGCGAGATGGTGCCAGAATGGCGTGAACGGACACAAAATGAACTGGTCGATAAATTAATGGCCCAGGTCAAAGCCGGCGATAAGGCCGCCATCCACACCAGCCTGAAAAGAATCGGTCGCAGCTGCGTGAACTGCCATGACAAGTCACAGGCGATAGTGGCTGCAATTTATCGTTCACCGGACTACAGCAATATTATGCTGCAGGGTAAAAAAGACAAACCGGAAAGTTTTACTGATGTAATGGAAGAATTACCGAAATATGTTAATCGTGTTTTGATTGCCATCGAAGACAACAATCAAACAAATGCACTCAGGGCCAGCCAGGACCTGGCCGATAACCTGGATAACTTATCCCTTGGCTGTGCCGCTTGCCATCAAAAAGATCAGGTACCTGTTGAACGTATTCTGGGTAAAGATAACCGGCAACGCCTGGCTGCACTTCAACAGAGCATTAACAGTAAACAGGACAAGGAAAGTCGCCACCTGATAGCCGAAATTGGTGTCAATGTTTGCGCACGATGCCATGCCGTACATCGTACACTCGCAGATTTGCGAACCGATATTTTACAGCTGGACAGCTTTGCTCCATAAGCCGCACCCATAAATAGAACATACATTAACAAAGCTGTGTAACTTATTGATTTTTATATACTTGATGACGTATAAAAATAATGATCTTTAATTGGAAACCCACAGGCCGTGGGCATTTTTAAAATTAATAAGCTGATATTTATCTGAATTTACATGCTGTAATGTAAGAAAAAATTAACACTATTTTGTCATAAAAACCCTTGTACAATCATCATCTACTGGTAAAATTCTGGCTAATGATTATGTGCACACGGATTAAATAATTCACACATAAGCAGGAAAAGGTTAGTTGCACGTTCTAAGGTTTTTAGCTTTTAGCTTGTTAAAAAGTCTACGGTATTACCTGCTACGATCGGCAATTGAATATAAACTTATTCTATTTATTATTAGAGGTAATATTAATGGCTACAGGTACAGTTAAGTGGTTTAACGAATCCAAAGGCTTTGGCTTTATCGCACCTTCCGACGGTTCTGCGGATGTGTTTGTACACTTCTCCGTGATTGAAGGCACAGGCTTTAAAACACTGAATGAAGGTCAGGAAGTTAGCTTTGAAGTTGAAACAGGTCCTAAAGGCCCACAGGCAACTAAAGTCAATGCTATCGGCTAAGGCTTAAAGTATACCCAAAAAAAAGCCCCACTTAAGTGGGGCTTTTTTTTGCACTGGAGATTTGTATTTTACTGGGTATCAGTGCGCCCCGAGGCCTCAGCCTCGATGAAAACCCGCTTCACCGCAGGGAACATCTGCTTCACTTCACGATCCAGCTTTGCAATGTTTTTTTCCAGTTCGCCCACGGCTAAATCATTCTGGAAATCAATGCTCAGGTTAACCAGGATAAAGTCCGGCCCCATATGCATGGTCAAAATCTCGTTAACCTGTTTAACAAAGGGCGTATTCTGCACTATGGCGCGGATACCATTCACCACCTCTGTCTCTGCGCTCTCACCGATGAGTAGACTCTTGGTTTCATAGGCCAGCCAGATGGCCGTGCCGCCCAGTATCATGCCGATAATAACCGAGGCAATACCATCGAACATCAGGATACCGGTGGTCTCGGATAAATATACGCCGAGGAACGCAACCAGCAGGCCCAGCATGGCGGCAGAATCTTCAAACAGGACAACGAACAGGGTTGGATCCTTGCCACGGTGGACCGCCTCCAGGTAACCCCACTTGCCTTTTGCACGACTGAATTCAGATAATGCAAAGGCCCATGCCGCCCCTTCAAATAACAGGGCCAGCCCCAGCACCACGTAGTTGATCATTGGGTGGCTGATGGGTTGTGGATCAATAATATGGATTACACCCTCATAGATTGAAACACCGGCACCAACGGCAAAGATCAGGATAGCCACAATAAAGCTCCAGAAATAGATTTCCTTCCCGTGACCAAAGGGAAACTGCTTATCAGCCGGTTTTGAGGCCTGCTTCATACCATGCAATAGTAAGACCTGGTTACCGGTATCTATTAATGAATGTATACCTTCAGACATCATTGCCGAGCTGCCCGTAAGCACCGCAGCGATAAACTTTGTAATCGCAATTGAGGCATTACCAGCCAGGGCAGCGAAGATTATTTTTTTAGAGGAAACGGACATTAATCACTATCTCTTTTTAAATCACATATAATTAACACGTATAGATAATAAAAATACTATAGTCTTATATAGTCGAAATATCAGGGTAAAGACCTATGGAAAACCTGTTTATCGCACGCCAACCGATATACAACAGAAAAATGCAATTAACAGGTTATGAACTGCTTTATCGTAGTGGCGACATGGATAGTGCGGTATTTTCTGATGGCAACCAGGCCTCCTGTGAGACCATCATTAACTCATTCATGCATATTGGTATCGATAGCCTTACCGGTAGCGCCCTCGCCTATATTAATTTACCTGAAGAATTTATCATCAATGCCGAACTGACACCCATGTTCAGGGAACAGAGCGTGCTCGAGATACTGGAGGACGTGAAACCCACAGCCGAGGTCATAGCGGGCCTGAAACGCCTCAAACAAGATCATTTCAAAATTGCACTCGATGATTTCCGCTACGATGAGTCCTTTATCCCATTTCTTGAACTGGCTGATTTTGTCAAAATCGATGTCCTCAACAGGGATGAAGCGGATATCCGCCAACAACTCGATTATGTCCGGCCCTACAATATAGAAACAGTTGCCGAAAAAGTTGAAACCCAGCAAATGCACCATCTCTGTGATTCACTCGGCTTTGATTATTTCCAGGGCTTCTTTTTCTGTCGCCCCCAGCTAATCAAACAAAAGGTCATACCCGCGAATAAGGCCGTGGTACTGAATTTGCTGGGCAGGATCGAGTCACCCGTACTGGATTTTGAGGAACTTGAATCGCTGATGATCCAGGATATCAGCCTCTCCTACAAACTGCTGCGCTACATCAACAGTGCGGCATTTTCATTGCGCCGCGAAATCGATTCCATCAAAGATGCGGTGATTTTACTCGGTATCAGTAATATCAAGAACTGGTTGTCACTGATCCTGATGTCAAAGGTAGCAGACAACAAACCCACCGAGCTCATGGTGACCGGCATGGTACGTGCAAAAATGTGCGAACTACTCGCCGAAAAACATAACCCCGTAATCAAACCGCAGATGTTTATTATTGGCCTGTTTTCCATACTGGATGCACTCATGGATACACCGATGATCGACCTGCTGGATACGGTTATCCTCAGTACCCCGGTAAAAATGGCACTGCTCGACCAACACGGTGAACATGGCGAGATCTTTAAACAGGTCATGTTCTATGAACAGGGTAACTGGGATGAGCTGGAGAAAACCGGTTTTGCAGTTGATGATTTTAGTGATAGTTATATTGCGGCGGTGGAGTGGACGCGGCAGAATATGGAGTCATTACAGTAGGTTTTTTGTTTGTTTGTCTATTTAACAAAGCTTCGTGTGATTTAGTTAGTAGATACGTATTTACTATAGATTATTTCTTTTGACGGGGTGTTTCGCCAGCAGGCGAAAAAGCACGGTAAAAGACATCAATAACACCAACCATCTAAAGACCTAAGAGATGAGATAACATAAGATCAAAACTAATCAACTATCACCCCATCCCCTCAACCGAATAACTCACCACCAACGAATGCGTCTCTCCCGCCTCGACATCCAGCTGATTCTCCGCTGCATTAGCCGATTCCACACACAACATCCGCAAATAACCCTGCTCGCCCAGGTCACCCATTTTTTCGGCTGTTGCCTGCCAGGGATTCCATACCACCGTTGAGCGGCTA
>Ga0224496_10002698_pt1 | contig 10482 bp, 6 predicted proteins | sample SF_Jul11_sed_USG_2_FD_168127 | JGI IMG/M metagenome (GOLD analysis project Ga0224496, IMG submission 168127) | Sediment microbial communities from San Francisco Bay, California, United States - SF_Jul11_sed_USGS_8_1 | ecosystem: Environmental > Aquatic > Marine > Sediment | place: USA... | reverse complement strand
CAGGTCCGACGATAATCGTATCAAACCCCAAGGAGATGATATTGGCCTGATTCGCCGCCCCGATCTCACTCTGCTGTTCCGGGGGATAGGAACAGCAGACCAGCAGCGTTCTCAGACCCAGTTCATTCTTGGCGATCAAGGCCTGTCTGAGACTGTCCTTGCCGCCGCTGATCCCGATAATGCAGTCGTAGTCACCCGTACTGTTATCCCGCCCCCACTGGGCGACCTTTTCCAGCTCAACCCGTCGCCGGTCCCAATCGACCTTTTGGTGTTTTTCCGCTACCCGACACGGGGAACAAATCCCCTCATCATCGAACTGGATACCGGGCCGGGTGCTTGGAATGACACAACGCTTACAGTAGTACATACAAGTTTTCCTTTTCCGCCACCTAGGCAACGAGGATGGGTCGATCGGCAGCTCGTGCTGAAAGAAAGTTTCTCCGCAAAAGTACTGCCCGTAAGGGTTTTCCACCCACTGGGCCGCAACCTGCTCGTCTGACAAATCGAAAGCATGCTGCAAATAGGTTAGCCCAACGAGCAGACGGATGGGGGGCCCCGGTCGTCCTGCCTCCGAATACAATGCCCAAAACTTCTGCTCGAAAAACTCCCAGTTGACCAAACCGGCTAGCCGGTATAGCTCGTGGCGCTTGTTGAGAATATTCTCAAGCCGTTCCCTGAAAAGATCGTGGCGGGGTCAATTTTTTCGCTTTTGGTCGCATTCAAAATCACCAGAAAATTGAGACGGTTGCTGTAGTTTTCTGCAATTTACGGTGATATAAATGTAATACATTTATCCATAAATTCAAACAGTTGTCTGTTTTTCTCAGGGCCGACCAATTATCGGCAGCATCATTAAAACCAACACCCCATAATGAGGACGTATTTATGGCCAGGCACAACGACTGGCGACAGCAAACATTTCATTGGCCTCGACAACCGCGCTATTTACGACCCCCTGTATTCTTTCGTGGTTGCGGCCGTCGACAAAATAGTTGCAATCAGCCGCCAACTTCTGCCAGTCCACGTCATAATTTTCATAACCATTCACCAGGTTTTCAAAGACTTTAACGAGTTGCTCCGGCGTTCGCAGGATAAAATCCTTGCCATAGTGAGGGAAATAATAACCGGCAACCCCGATAAAATCGAAAGAGAACACCACCGCTCCGGCAACCAGTGCCTCCCATATACTAAAGGAAACAGAGTTGGCAATAACGAGATCAGCCACCGCCATTAACTCATGTGTGGTGAAATTTTCATGATCGAGAATAAAGCGGTCGTCCTGTGCGGCAAGTTCGGCGACCCGCCGACAGTGATCATGCCGCTCAAAATCAACCGTACTCCTGAAACGCAGGAAAGCCCTGAAATCCAAATCCGTAGCCAGGACGCGGACCAACCCATCGTAAAATTGCTGCCACTGTTTCTTTTCATTCAAAGGGTTGCCTGAGGGCAGGGTAAAAAGAACGGTGTGTTTTCTTTTCCCATGCAGCCTGTCCATCTTGACGCGGATCTCGGCCAGGTGTTCTTCTTCTCGCAGGGTTTCAACTACGTAATCGATATTTTCTCGGCCTGTCTTGCAAAGCTCCAGCTCCTTCCAGTAGGGCATAAACGAGTTGACTACCAGGTCCCCGTACACGATATATTTGTCAAAATAGGCAAAACAAAGCGGGGGAAAATCGATCCCGTTTATATGGTGCTGGATACCAACGGAGACTATGTTGCGCTTCTGGTTCAGGATCGTTCTGATAATATGGATCGGGTTATAATCATTCCTGACAAATTCGACCTTGTAGTCAAGGTTGTCCAGTTCAACGAACTTATCCAGAATCGCCTTTACGGCAAACAGAGTTGAATAATAGAACTCAAAATCCTCGTCTGTCTGAAAAAGGCTGGCAAGGAACAGTCTCACCATGCCCACCTGCACGGAAAACCAGCGGGACAGGAAAGCCGGGGACAGGACAAAGTCCTCCATATCAGCATAGGCAAGACCCGCAGCCTCCATCACCTTCTTAATCTTCCTCTCCTCCTCCTCGGGCTTGTGCCACATCCCGAAGAGATGAACGATAGAGCCCTTGGGCAGCTTTTCGTTGTACAGCATCCCGTCATCATTGCTTCTCTTTACGCCATGCCGCACAATGCGTTCGTTAACGTCAAAAAAACCATACAACAAGGGCATCATGACCTTATAGGTCTTCAGGTCGCGCCGGTGTCCCGAGGCGAATCGAAGCCGCCTCAAGCGGGGCAGGATATATCCGAGTGGACAAACCAGCAACATCAGCAGGGCAAGCAGGCGGCAGCAATGATGCCAGCAGGAATTCACCCACTCAACTGCTGAGGGAATCCTGTCCAACAACTCTTTTATGCCTCCGGGATCATTGAACCGATTCGGCGTTTTTGGAATAAAGACGCAGTTGGCAGAACCGTTTTCAGCCGCCAACATCCGGCACATGTCCCAGAAAAATATCCGGCCGGCCAGCCAGTTCACGTGCCGAAACTGATAGAAACGAACCAGTTGCCTGCTGCCGACCACGGAAAACATGGATCGAAATAGGCGCATGGCCTTTATTGTATCAGCAAGGTTGCCGGTAATCCGAAGGGCCTCCCTGTTCGCCTCCCAGTTCCTTTTCCGGATCCAGTCATCGGGTAGCGGTTTGACCTTGCCAGCTGCCCCCATTATCCTCAACAAAAAGGAAACAGCCCTCTTTGCCACGCTGTGCAACGGTGCGGTCGGCAGAACAGGGTAGAGTTTTTCATGAAAATATATCGTATCCGCCTGCCGGACAGCCCCCAAGGCGCTGATCACCAGCAAAGGTGAATATGTTTCAAAAAAAATAATTCTGGCCATGCTTGACAATGCCCTATTCAGTCTGCTCCTAACAGGTTGAACAACTCGGGCTCCTCGTCCATCTGCTGATATATCGCCTGCAAGGGAAAATCAGGGTCTGCCGCATAATGACGTTGGAAGACCTTCTCCACAAACTCAAAATTCTTGCCGTAATTGACTGCAAAATTGATATCCGGCCGGTTCATAAAACCCCAGCGTCCGACCGCTTCGAGATAACCAACCTTGAAACGGTCTGGATGATCAAATATGTAGGCACATGGGTGCCGATCATTGTCCGGATACTTAGGGTAATCAATATAGGCCCGGGCCGCAGCTAGGGTGTATACTTGGACCCGCAGTCCGACGGAAAACAGTTTCCGGTTTTCGCAAGACGGCTCATATTCTCGCGTGATGTTTGCGGCATAATCGTAACCACCTTCCTTATACAGGCGGCAGACGTCATCGATCAGCGCGCCATGCACCAACGGGTTATCGCCGAGGATCTCGATAATATTGTCGCAATTATAAGCTGTTGCAGCCCCGGTTATCCGCTCCATGACGTTATCCAGCGGCCCCCGATGGCATCCGACGCCGATTTCATCGGCCAGTTCCTCTAAGGCATCGTCACTGGCTTGAGTGCTGGTTGCAATGACCACCTTGTCTACTGCCTTCGCCCGTCCGACCCGTTCGGCCAGCAGTTGGATCATCGGTTTGCCCATTATGGGCAAAATATTTTTCCGCGGCAGGCGGGTAGAACCAAGCCGGGCTATAAGAAAGGCTCCCGTACTCATAAAACTCTCCTGTTTATCCCCTGTTCTTCTCTTGCCAAGAACTGCGCAGCAGACCGTAATTCAATTCATCCACGTAAGCGCCGTCACAAAAATACTGTTGCGCCCTTCTACCTTCCAAGACGAAACCGTTCTTCTTGAAACTCTCCTCGGACGCCCTGTTGTTCGCCCACATGCCAGCATTGACCTTGTTCAAATTCAGCTTCCAAAAGGCATGAGCAACGATTAAAGAAATCGCGGCAGCGCCATATCCCCTGCCCCAGGACGTCCGGTCCCCCACCAAAACACTGACCGAGCCCGTCCGGTGCAGCCAGTCGATATTATGGAGCCCGATACTACCGACCAACCGGTTGTTTTCCTTCTCGACAATCGCCAGCTGGATGTTCTTCTTGTCATCCTCCAGCTTTTTCAAATGGTCCAGCTGGTCTTCCTCGGTCAACGGCACCATTCCCTTGTTCATGTATCTAGTCACCTTCGGGTCGTTAAACCAGCTGACCCAGATCGGTACGTCCCCCCGGGTAAAAGGCCTCAGATAGATATTCTCATCTTCCAAAAAACGCTTGTCTTCCATATCATCTGATCCTTGTTATAAGTGTGCTGTGTTCTAAGTCAGCAGGGAGCACCATTGGCCGAGCCAGTTTTCAGTTCCTGGAGCCACGGCGAACAGATCGATAAATTTATGGCGCGCCCCCTGAGTGACCGCAGAAGACCACCACTCATCCGGGAATTCAATAATTGTGGCCAACTTACGTGCGGCGCTCTCAGGCGAATGGTGCAATATTCCCGCCTGTTGCAGGTTGTCCAATACCGGGTGTGCCGCCTCGTAAATATCCGTATAGCGCGGATCAAAATAAAGAATAACCGGCCTGTTCATCAAGAGCGTCTGGGTAAAGGTGGTATTGAGGTTGTCGATGACCACGACCCTTGACTCAAGTACACGGCGCTCAAAAGAAACGGCATAGTCATCGAACTTCAATCCCTTGAAGTTTTGCGATAAAATACCAACACTGCCCCACACGGAATCACGCAGTCTGAATAAAAAATTCTGGCGGATTTCTTGCGGCAGGCTTTCAAGGAACCGAATTTGCCACTGCTGATAATCACGGAATTGCGAATAATAAATCCCGGATCTGAATTGGGTAAGGTAACGGGGCGATGAGGTTCCAACAAACAACAGTTGCTCGCTCGCGGCAACATCTCTTTTCTGGTTTGTGTAATGGGGATTAAACTCCAAAGCGGTCCCGGCGATGGCATGGGAGAAGATGGTTCCGGTCGCCCCCCAGCCGCCGTATGTATAGTATTTATCCACCACATCCGTAATGTGTTTTTCAAAAAGAATATCTCTTTCAATTCCGTTATTCCCACCATGCTGAGAACCGATCAGGCAGGCCTTCCTCTCGGCAGCCTCTGCGGCGACGAATTTAAAATTTTCATCACTGATCCAACCATAGGCCGACGCGAGGACCTTTATCGTTCCATAGCCACGACAGGCAATCTGACGACGCCGTTTGAAGTCTTCAAGATAACAAGTGGGGAAATTATGAACCAAGCTCCTGACAAAAACCCTGGCAAACATTTCGTCAGTGCATGCAACGCCCAGCGTTTCCAGGGCACGCCTTCGGTCCAATGCAGGTTTATTCACCCTTTTGATCTCGGCAAGATCACGGTCTGCTCGCGGTAGGATCCCAACCCGGAAACCCGAAACCGCCGATAACCGATAATGATTTATATAGTTATTAAACAGGCTGGAAACCACCACCCGCCTGTTCTTGCCAGTAAAAAGTCGGGCGCCCCCTTTATGCAGCACCTGTTTCCAGGTAGGAACTTTTGACTGGAACGCCAAATAATAAGAGGCATCCATAGAACGTTCGAGACCTTTTCTCCAGGACGTGTCGTCCCAAGTCTCATAAAATATTCCGAGTCCGTCCATAACCTGACAATAGAGCTGCAGGTTATAATAATCGTTGGTTACACCAGTGGTATACTGATGCCAGTCGTATGGAGTCCAAAAGGACGCTGGCGGGATTCCGGCCGTACGGAGATCGGGGTATTCTTTAAAGGCCCAGTCAACACACCTGTACCGATCATAGAGAACGTGGGTATAAAAAAGCAGCCAGGGCCCCGCAATTATTTTCCAATACCGGAGAGAAAGGTTTGTTTCATGAATTCCATTGAGCAGTTCAGCAAGGGCCGGGATCACCTTCTCATAAAAATCATTACAAAACCTGTAAGCAGACCGGCGCGTAGCTGGCTCCTTCCACAAAAAAGGAAGCACACGGCACTCTTTCTTTCTCCGAATCTTTTGCCTTTCGGTGCCAGGGAGACACCACGCCCCGAGATAAAGGAGATCGTCAGCAGGATCCTGATACTCTGGCAGCGGTGTGGTAACGAGAAACATCTTCAAAAACCTTTACGAATTTGCCCCACCACCAGTATCAGACAGCCAGAGGTCGACAAAAGTCTTTTGCCCTTCACACAAAAAAAACCGGGGCTATCCATATCCCCCCAAACGCGATACGCACAAAGTGACCGGGCTAAAGCCCCTGTAGCCTTGGAGCTTGGGTTGAGGAGAGCCACCGCAGAAACACTGCGGTTCTATTGCTCAGAAACTCGCAGAGATCTAAACGGGCTATTTGCCCCCCTCAATCCAGGCCAACAGGAGAACTCAAGAAAATGCCCGTTTGGGAATTCCGAATATAGCCACAAAAACAAAATTTTGGACAAAAAATGCCCCTACTCAAGGATTCGCCAAAGGAGAGCATCGTCTTCATTTATCGGAATAATCGACCGACGCCCGACAGAGGTAGGTTGAAAAAAATGGACACCAATGTTTTGCTATTATCCCCAAGCGGAGGTGTCATCCATAGAAGAAGATCCGTATAGTCAGTCCACGAAATAATCGCGGAAAGAGGCCGCCCGGCTTGCTGATTGAGAACGGTCTATCGGCTGGGGAAGCAGCATCGCGGCAGCAATTCCCGATATCCCCGCAAACCCAATAATTATACAAGGGGGGCAGGATGAAGTGTTCGTAAACTTTTTCCGGCTCTTCAGTAGAATTTGTGGGTTGATTTCGATTCCGGGAGATACCAAGCGTATGATACAAGACGATTCTCAGCACACCGAATCTCTTGTAACCATATGCTTTTCTGGTAATCGCCTTGACCTCGTTATTGAATCCCTCCACGGCACCAAGGGCTATCCGGTCCCGACAGCGAAATCAGTTGAACAAATACACTCGGATGCATGCGCAACATCTTGCCAACCTTTTTCATCGGCGGACGTAGCCCGGCAAGAGGCTATATTCAAGATGTCACGGAATACATAAAACTTTTCTAAACCGCCAACGGCGCCAGGAGAAATTGGGCTATCTTTCTCCGGGCGCATTCGAGCGCCAGTTTGATGAACAGCAACAGCTTGCGTGATCAATTTGGTGTCCACTATTGCCGACCGACCCCACATCAGACAGAATAATACTCCCTATACCACGCAACAAACTTCTCAATCCCTTTTTCGATAGACGTATCAGGCTTGAACCCGACATCCCGCACCAAATCATCGACATTGGCATAGGTGGCCGGCACATCACCGTCCTGCATGGGCAGGAAATTTTTCTCCGCCTTCTTGCCGAGACACTCTTCCAGCACCTCGATATAGCGCATCAGCTCCACTTGGTTGTTGTTACCGATGTTGTAAATGCGATAGGGGCAATAACTGGTGCCGGGATCAGGGTTATCACCGTGCCAGTCCGGATTCGCCGCCGGCAGGTGGTGGATGACACGAAACACTCCCTCGACGATATCATCGATATAGGTAAAGTCACGCTTCATCTTGCCGTGGTTGAACACGTCGATGGGCCGTCCCTCCAAAATGGCCTTGGTGAAAAGAAACAGCGCCATATCGGGGCGGCCCCATGGACCGTAGACGGTAAAAAACCGCAACCCCGTGCATGACAAACCGAAAAGATGACTGTAGGCATGGGCCATCAATTCGTTGGATTTCTTGCTGGCGGCATAGAGCGACACGGGGTGATCAACGTTGTCATGCACCGAAAAAGGCATCTTGGTGTTGGCACCATAGACCGAACTCGAGGAAGCGAAGACCAGATGCTTGACCTTGGTATGCCGGCACCCCTCCAACACATTCACAAAACCGACCAAATTGGTATCCACATAGGAATGGGGATTTTTCAAGGAATAACGCACTCCTGCCTGGGCGGCCAGATTCACCACCGCATCAAAGCCATGGTCGGCAAACAACTTTTCCATGGCCGGTCTGTCGGCAAGGTCGATATTGACGTGACTGAAATTACCATGCGGCAGAAGCTGATCAAGACGGGCCTGCTTCAGCGCCGGATCGTAGTAATCATTGAGATTGTCCAAACCGACCACGGTGGCGCCATGGGCCAACAACACCTTGGAAAGGTGAAAACCAATGAAACCCGCCGCGCCAGTCACCAAAATCTTTTTTATATCCATTTGCTGCTTTTCTCCCAAAACACCTGCGGCGATACAAGTGATCGCCCGTTTTCCTTTAGGCCATCACTACCTTGCCGGCAGTATCCGCAAGCCCCGCAAAAACATTCCGGGTGTCGACGATCAATTTGGCATGGGCAAGAATAAAGTTGTAATCATAAGCGGAGTGATCCGTGGCCACCAAAACGCAATCCACCGCCGCAAGGCTCTCCTCGGTCAACGGAACACTCTGCTGGTCAAACGAGTACTTCCGAACTGGCCGCAGTTTGGGGATATGGGGGTCATTGTACCGGACGTCAGCGCCCATTTTCTGTAACAGATCCATCAACTTAAAAGACGGCGACTCACGGGGATCATCGACGTCCTTCTTGTAGGCGACCCCCAGGAGCAACACCCTGGCCCCTTTCAACGATTTGCCGTTGTTGTTCAAGGCTTCCATCACCCGCTGGACAACGTAATAGGGCATGGCCGTATTCACTTCCCCCGCCAGCTCGATGAACTTGGTGGGGATATCATACTCCCGCGCCTTGGATGTCAGGTAAAAGGGATCAATGGGGATACAGTGTCCTCCCAAGCCGGGGCCGGGGAAGAACGGCATGTAGCCGAATGGTTTGGTGCTTGCCGCACTGATGACCTCCCAGATGTTGATCCCCATCCGCTGGCAGAGGATTTTCAATTCGTTGACCAAGGCGATATTGACGCTCCGGAAGATATTTTCCAGCAGCTTGGTCATTTCCGCCGCCTGGGTGCAGGAGACCGTCACCACTTTTTCCAGGGCCAGTGCGTAAAATTGCTCGGCCAAGGCGGTGGAGCGTGGCCCAACTCCACCAACGACCTTGGGAATATTGGCGGTGGCAAATTTCGGATTACCAGGATCTTCCCGCTCTGGCGAGAAGGCAAGGGCAAAATCGACTTCCGCCCGCAACCCGCCTTCCTCGAGAATCGGCTGCACCACCTCCACCGTGGTGCCTGGATAGGTGGTGCTCTCCAGCACCACCAGCTGACCGGGCCGGAGGGTCGCCGCTATCGCCCGCGCCGTTGCCTCGACATACTGCAGATCCGGTTCGCGGCTCTTGGTGAGCGGAGTGGGCACGCAGATCAACAGGACATCGGCTTCATGTAAACGGGAAAAGTCCGCACTGGCCTCGAATTTCTTCTGGGCAACAAACTCCGACAACTCATCCGAGGGGATGTGCTTGATGTAGCTTTGCCCCTGCTCAATCTTGCGAATTTTTTCAGGATCAAGATCAAAACCCAAGACCTTGATATTCTTGCGCAGGAAGGTGAGACTCAACGGGAGTCCCACGTAACCGAGACCAATAATCCCGGCGGTCAACGTTTTATCGACAAGCTTCCTTTTCAACTCGGCAAGTGCCATATCCACTTCCCCTTCTTAAGATTGTTGTTCGCCACCACGGCTGCGGCCCACGCCGAAATAACGGAATCCCGCCTTCCTGAGCTGCGCCGGCGCATAGACATTACGCAAATCAACAAACACCGGCTCCCGCAGCAATTCCTTCAGCCGCTGCAGATCCAGAGCCCGGTAAGGATTCCACTCGGTCAACAGGACCACGGCGTCGGCATCCCGGCACGCCTCATACGGGTCATCACCAAACGCACATCCCGGCAGGAGATGCGCTGCCTCCCGCATCCCTTGCGGATCATGGGCACAAATCTTTGCCCCTTTTTCAAGCAGGGCGGGAAGAATCGTCAGTGCCGGCGCCTCCCGCATATCATCGGTCTCCGGCTTAAAGGTAAGCCCAAGCACGGCGATGTTCTTGCCCGCCTCGCTGCCGCCCAGGGCATCCCGGATCTTCTTCACCATTCTGGCCTTCTGGGCGTTGTTTACCTCCACCGCCGCTTCGATGAGACGGGTGACACAATCATGCTCTTGGGCGATTCGCATCAACGCCAGGGTATCCTTGGGGAAGCAGGAACCACCATAACCCGGTCCGGGATGCAGAAACTTCTTGCCGATCCGGCCGTCCAGCCCCACCCCCTTGGCCAGATCGACAACGTCCGCGCCCACCGCCTCGCAAAGACTTGCCATCTCATTGATAAAACTGATCTTCATGGCCAGAAAGCCGTTGGCGGCATATTTGATCAACTCCGCGGTCTCCAGTGAAGTGACCACCACCGGGGTCTCGATGAGATAGAGCGGGTCATAGATCTCCCGCAACACGGCCTCGGCCCGTTTTGCATCGACGCCGATCACCACCCGGTCGGGCCGCATGAAATCGTTGATCGCCGCCCCCTCCCGCAGAAACTCCGGGTTGGACGCCACATCAAAATCGGCGGTCGGGTTGGCTTCACGGATGATCCGCGCCACCTGCCTGGCCGTACCCACCGGCACCGTACTCTTGTCAATAACCACGGTGTATTCGCGAAGGTGAACGGCGAT
>Ga0224496_10002697_pt1 | contig 10483 bp, 9 predicted proteins | sample SF_Jul11_sed_USG_2_FD_168127 | JGI IMG/M metagenome (GOLD analysis project Ga0224496, IMG submission 168127) | Sediment microbial communities from San Francisco Bay, California, United States - SF_Jul11_sed_USGS_8_1 | ecosystem: Environmental > Aquatic > Marine > Sediment | place: USA... | reverse complement strand
GCACATCCGAGGCCGTCCTCAAAGGGGGAGTCCATACCATTATTCCCGACGTTTTTAATCGGGAATCCATCTTAGTTTGGTTTCGGATGGATACCCGCCTCAACCCGCGGGTATGACGGCAAGAAGATGAAACCCCGTCCCTGCCAACGACTGCAGGGGCAGGCTCTACAACTGCGGGGATGACCACAGAAGAAGATTGTCATTTTTTCTCCAGTTGTTTGTCATTCCCGCGGAGGTGGGAATAACGTTTCGGAAGGGGCGGCAGACTCGAAATGATTATTTCGAGTCTGCCGCCTTATATTTTTTCAACCACCCACTAAACAACAGTGTTTATACTTCTTTCCGCTTCCGCAGGGGCAAGGAGAATTGCGGCCTAATCGACCGGCTGTGGGTTTCACCATAGACACCAGGGCCTTTCTGAGACGTCCTCGCGGATCCTGATGAAAGATGCGTTCCAGCATGGCGTACAATTCGGAATGCTTCCGTTTCATTTTGTCAGGGTTTTCAAAAAAGTATTCAGACACGACCGCAAAAAATTCGGCTTCATTTTTCAATCCATAGGGATTGATATCCGAATGACCCGCACGGATCTTTTCCATTTCTTGATGTATCAGCTTCAACCATGGAACAACGGCGGACCGAGGCAAATGAATCGAAGGTACGCCATCCACCGCGCCGTCAGACTTATCCAGTAAATGGGTGAACTCATGAATGCCCACGTTTTTTCGATCCTGAGCCAGACGAAATCCCTGCAATAGCTCCGGTTTGGAGAGAATCATCATTCGGTTCATCGCTCCGCGCCCGACCATGCCTAGCACATCTCGATCTCCCACACGCCCAATTTCATATTGTTCATTAAAGGTGGTGGGGTAAATGAGCACCTCACTTATTTGATCCCACTCCCAACCTGGAAATCCAAAAATGGGAATGATCGCACTTGCCGCAATCAACACACGCACCGTGTCATCAACTGATGTCTTGATACCGGTGATTTGTTTTTCAGACAGAAAGATCCGCACTTCCTCTCGAAAACGATCTTGTTCTGATTCATCGAGTGTCTGAAAAAACGGCACTTCCCGTTCTAAAACGCTTTCCCAAGATGTCGGAAATGGTTGTTTCCGAAGGACCGCTCGATGTCGGTCTTTCCGAGTTAGAAACCGATACAGATACGTGGCCACAAGAAACGCCACCACAATGCGGATGACTATCTCTGATGTTTCATGGTTACTAGCCAATAACATCATCAGAAGCATTAAAAAAACGATGTTGGAAAGGAAAAATGATAATCGGCGGGTCAGTTGTTCTTGGCGGCGACGTGCGTTCATAACAATCATCCATTGTAGCAGGTAGGGGGAACGACTCTCCTTTTTCCGACGTTTTTCGTGCGGTTCTAGATAATTTTGCAGGTGCATAGCATTTGTGGGTAAAAAAGGGGCAACCCAAAGAACGACCTCTGGGGAAAAATGAATCACATGGGACCGGCATGTACTACCCTAAACCCAGCCAACCAATAAAAAAGGCCGTTATTCGTTTTTAGTACATGCAGCTTTAGCTACGATGTGAATTTAGGATCAGAAGTTGCTTTCTAGTAAGCAGATGAGAAGTATTTTGCTGGGTTAGAACAATGTCAGCTGAAGGTTGGCTTTGAGGAAGGGTAGTCTGTAAACAGAAAGATGTTTTCCGAGTGCTTATCTCGTGTTTCGAAAGAAGAGGAGGATTATCACATGATCAAGGAAAATGATGTTCCCAGTTCAGGAGGGACGATTTTTGATCGGTTGAAAGTTGCTGACCTCATGGAAAAGGAGGTTCAATTTGGCCACAAGGAGACGAAAGGCGATGTGTTGGCTTCATTGATGATTGAGGGATTTGGTGGCGTGCCGATTGTGGATGGTAAACAACGGTTGTTGGGAATTGTCACGGAATTTGATCTTCTTGCCGTGCTTGATATGGGCAAGAAATTGAGTGACATATCAGCTAGCGAGATCATGACTCACGAAACGGTCAGTGTGACGCCAGACACGGATATTCGGACACTGATCTATGTGCTACAGACCAATCATGTGATTCGGGTGCCTGTCGTAGATAATAAAGAGAAAAAGCTGATCGGAATTGTTGCGAGGCGCGACATTCTGTTGGGTTATGTGAGTTCTGAACCTGAGTAGACAGGTAACTGCGGTCTGCCGTGCAAGGAGCAATGCATGTTGCCACGGAATAACCCTAAAAGTGAGGTAAAAGCCATGCAGCGAAATTCCATAGTTCTGAGCCTATTGTTCACAGGGGTTTTCTGGCTTGGGGGTTGCGACCGAGAATCCAAGCTTCCGGTCGACGAACCTGCTACGGAGGAAATTCCCACGCTGCAGTTTTTAGAAAAAGCCGTGGGCAAAGTCGTGCCCAGTGCTAATGCCTACCAGTTAAAACAACAAGGGGAAGATATTGTCTTTGTCAGCGTTCGAGAGCGTGCAGAATGGGATGAATATCATATTCCTGGTGCCATTTGGATCCCTCACAGTCGGTTGAAAGAGCGAGACGAGTTTTCCTGGAAGCTTCTAGAGGAATTGGCTAAGACACATAAATACGTGCTGACGTATTGTGGGGCAGGTCACCGCAGCGGGTTTGTCTCGAATGAGGCCCGAGAGCGGCAACTCACCAATGTATTTAATTTGGACGGAATATCTTTCTGGAAAGAGCAATTCCCCGTTACCCGTGGGCCCGCACGACCTCCCGACAAGGAACCGAAAATGATTCACCTGGAAGAGGCGTATTATTACTATACAGAAGGCTTTAAGGATGTCGATTTTATTGACGTTCGTGAGCCAGAATCGATCGCGATGGATACCGGTAACATCATTAAGGGTGCGAAGGTTATTCCCTTATCGGTCCTGACCAAACATTTGGATGAAATCGATTGTAGCAAAGATACGGTTTTTTCTTGCGAAGGCACGTTTGATGGTGGAGAATGTTCCGCCAGTCCAGCCGCCGGAAAAATTGTGATTGACAAATTAGGGTGTAAAGCCGGCCACATTAAGTACATGCTGGAGGGGCACGGTGCCTGGGAGGCTGCGGGGTATCCGGTTGAACCCTACAGCCAATAAGTGAGCAGGCGTGATTGAAGATCTTACACTAGGGATTGTTCTGGGGGCTGCGATCATTGACTCCGTCAATCCCTGCGCAATCGGTGTCATTCTCTTTTTATCTAGTGCTCTCCTGAGAGTCTCTTCAAAGAAGAAGTTACTTCTATATTTGGGTGGGGTATACATTGGCACTGTCTATGTCGTCTACACGCTTTCAGGGCTTGGATTAATCTGGTTCCAACATACCTTAATCAGTCAAGGGTTTGCAGAGATTGTTGGAATGGTGGTTGGGGTATTGGTTGTGGTTCTTGGTCTCATCGAACTCAAAGATTTTTTCTGGTACGGGCAAGGCATTTCCTTAGAAATAGCCCCTCGATACAAAGAAAAGCTTACCAAAATGGCTGAAAATTTTTCTTTGCTTGGTGTCATGGCCATTGGCGGGTTTGTGGCCTTAGTGGAGCTGCCATGTACGGGTGGCCCATATCTTGCTATCACGGCCCTCCTCGCAAAGTCTTTTGATCAGCAAGCGATGATCTACCTTCTGATCTACAATTTCATTTTCGTGCTTCCACTACTGATTATTTTGCTGTTGATCTACTTTGGGGCGTCAACACTCGTGATGAAGAAATGGAGACAGGAGAAGCGGAGATGGATGAATCTGGCTTCCGGGTTGCTGATGATTTTCTTAGGGGCTTGGTTGATTTGGTTTTATCAATCTGGGTGGTATTTATGAAAACAGGAGCGATGGTATTGGCTGCTCTGGCGTTCTCAATGGCTCTTTCTGGTTGTGATAAGGGGGATGGTGGGGATGCCAGTTCTCCCCCAGAAGCACCGACATCGGCTTCTCTGGCCAAAATAGCGACCTGCCTGACGGACAAAGGGTGGGTAATGTATGGTTCATTCACCTGCTCGGCATGTCGCGCTCAGCGCAAGGCATTTGGTGAAGCTCTTGTCCATATAAAAGAAATTGAATGTAATCCTAACGCGCCCAACACCCAGGTGGACCTGTGTTTAACGAAAGGGATTGAGACAACTCCAACATGGATTCAGGAGAAAGGGGGTGAAGAGATAAAACGGCTCGAGGGCTATCAATTGTTAGAGGATCTAGTCTCCGTTTCTGGCTGTGACCTCTAGGAGTCTGTTGAGCTTAGGGGATTGAGAGCTAAAAGATAACTGAGCGAGGCCAGATTTTGATGATTTCGGCGGTCCATGGTGGGACTTTGGTTCAAGAAAGCAACGAAATAGGGACTGCTTAAACGGTTTTGCAGCAGATTCATTCTATCTCAGACAGACTCCAGATATGCCCATCTATATGCCCCTTATTACTCTCCGGATTGGACTATTCCAAAAACGTTATTCCAGACTCCTGCGGGGGCAGGACGAAATTATAGGTCCTAACAATCGATCGAGCAGCTCACCGATCACTGAAGGTGCCTGCCAGCGCGTCGTCAGTTCCGCGAATGCTCGTGCCGTCAGGAGAATGATTAGCAGGTCAGGAAAAAAGTCATGGGTTTCCATTAAATATTCACCAGAATATCAATTTTCGGGAATTCAAGCTGCCTTGCCTCAACGTATGGACCACGACTAAATGGACCTATGTTTTCGGGGCTCCCATGATGCCAGGGCTTCCCAGCCCCATGTGGCTGATCGGCACCCTGGTGTCTCAATCGAGTCTAAAAAAACTGAGACCAGACGCGAGGCTCTGAAGCTGTTGAGCCGATCTGATGCTGGGTTGCCTCACCGTCAGCAAAGTCTTAGGGATTGTCTCAGGGAAATTGGTCAGCATCATGAGGGGGCACCCTCTTATGTTCTTTTTGCCAGTTTCCGAACGACCAGCACTGAGCATGGCGCATGGCGAACGACCTTGTGTGAAACGCCTCCCAACATCATGACTCTTCTGAGTTCCGTCATTCCCTTTGACCCTACGACGATGAGATCTGCTTGAACATCTTGAGCCGCGTTGAGAATTTCATCCGCCGCGTGGCCTTCAGTTAGCTTGGTATCGACTTCAAGTTCTTCCCCTATCAGATCACGTTGTGTTGCCTCAAGTAGCTCGGTCCCCGCTTGCCGACGCGTCCGCCTACACTCCTCCGCAAATTCTGTCGCGTCCATTTGAGCGGAGACCCAGGCCAAGGTTATCAAAGCTACAGGCTTTTCCACGACATGAAGGATCGTGAGGCGTGAGGATTTTGGAAGCTTGAGGGTTTTGAGTAAGGATACCGCTTCTCGAGAATCTGATGAACCATCCATGGCCAAGAGGACATGAAGACCACGGGAGCTGGTTGCGGCAGCCCATTGGGGCTGATCACGTACGATCAACACGGAGCAAGGGGCATCGTAAAGCACCCACTCACTTACGCTGCCCAGAAGAAAACGTTTCATCCCTGACAGGCCTTTGGTTCCCAACGCCACAAGGTCAATTTGATACTGGTTAATGGCCGTGAGAATTTGAGCTCCGGGGAGCCCTTCCGCAACAACGGGATAAATTTCTAACCCTTGCGCGTGAAACGGGGCTGCTAGACGATTCACTAACTGACGGGCGTTTTCAAGCGTCGTCTGCCGAATTTGGGACAGTTGTTCTCTCACCTCTCCCAAGACACGAGGGAAATGAGCGTGTCCTGCCAGCTCCTCCTGAGATTCTTCCACGTAAAGGAGATATAATTTAGAGGTAGCCGGGAGCCGAAGTGCTTCGACAAACCTGGTCGCTGCCGAAGAATTCTGTGATGAATCCACTGCCAATAACACGTTCATGGATAGGCTCCTTTCTTTCTTTGCAAAGATACATTCTGCTTGTGGGCGGGCCTCGTTATTAGGTGCCAGACACTGTCGTGGCCTTCTTCGAGGTTGGAGAAGGCCGTTGTCTTTTTCTCCGTCTGTAGGGTTAGGTACTGAATCGTCGTCGAATCCATTTTTCCATCCCCACGATAAAATAGCTTCCTAGCCCAATGCCGATGATCGGTATCCAAGTTTCCCAAGGGATTGGGGAAGTATGAAACAGGAAGTTCATAGCAGGGACATAGGTGAACAGCAATTGCAGAATAATCGTCGTGAAAACCCCCCAGGTCACCCAGGGATTACTGAACAGGCCAAGCTGAAACATCGATCGGTCCAACGAGCGGCAATTAAAGAGATAGAACAACTCAACCATGACAAAGACATTAACGGCCACAGTCCGAGCTTCCTCCAGGGTACCGCCTTTGGCTTGCACCCAAAGAAATAAGCCAAATGCCCCGGCTAGCAGCAGTGCCCCGACTAACAGAATTCGCCACACCAACTCGCCGGTCAGTAGCGGACGGCTGGGATCTCGTGGAGGGCGTTGCATAATGCCCACTTCCTTGGGCTCAAAGGCCAGCATAAGCCCGAGCGCCACGGCCGTGGTCATATTGATCCAGAGAATCTGGACCGGCAGAATGGGGAGTGCCAAACCGGCACCAATGGCCGCCAGGATCACCAGCCCTTCTCCCATATTGGTCGGAAGGGTCCACACAATAAATTTAGTCAGGTTGTCAAGAACTCCACGGCCTTCTTCCACCGCCGCTTCAATCGATGCGAAATTATCATTGGTCAGGATCATATCCGCGGCCTCTTTAGCCACCTCAGTCCCCCCTCGGCCCATCGCCACTCCGATATCGGCTTGTTTAAGCGCTGGGGCATCATTGACCCCATCCCCGGTCATCGCGACAATGTGTCCTCGAGCCTGTAACGCTTCAACCAGTCGAAGTTTCTGTTCTGGCGCGACCCGCGCAAACACCATGGTCTCGTCTGCCGTTTCCGGCAACTGGTTTATCGGGCATGCAGCCAAGTCCGACCCTGTCATGATTCTTGGGACGCCTCCATGCGGGGCTGTTGCCCCGCCAAGTCCGATCTCCTGGGCCATGGCTCTGGCTGTCACGGCGTGATCACCGGTAATCATTTTGACCAGGATCCCGGCACGCTGACAGGTTTGCACTGCCTGGATGGCCTCGGGTCGAGGAGGGTCCATCATGCCTTGCAGCCCCAGCCATGTCAGTCCGGAAGGAAGGTGGTTTGGGTCAAGTTTCACGGTCTCTGGTGAAACGATTCCCCGTGCAAACCCCAAAAGGCGTAGGCCGCGCTCTGCGACTCTATGCGCGCAACGGTGAATCTTGTCCGAATCACATGGCCGTTCCCTCCCGTCGGGTCCTAGTTCTTGGGTACACAAACTCAACACCTTTTCCATGGCACCCTTAATGTAGATGACCTTTATAGAGTTCTCAGTCACATGATGAAGAGTGGCCATATACTGTCGTTGGGATTCGAATGTGATGACATCAATGCGTGGGGAGTGTTCAGAGCCTTTCTTGACATCGAGCCCACCCTTCCGTGCAGCCACGAGTAAGGCGCCTTCTGTGGGATCACCTACAATCTTCCATTGGTGATCACGATCGACCAATTCGGTGTCATTGCAGAGCATCCCAGCCCTAAGACATTCTTTAAGTGCAGGTGCTTTTTCCAGGTCAATAGCCTTCCCGTCTCGTTGTATCGCTCCAATCGGTTCATGCCCTGTCCCGCTCACCTCAAATTCTTGGTCTCCGGCTACAATAGCTTGAACAGTCATCTGGTTTTCCGTCAGCGTGCCTGTTTTATCTGAACAGATCACCGTGGTACTGCCCAAAGTTTCCACTGCCGGGAGTTTCCGAATGATCGCATGACGTCTGGCCATGCGGTTGACACCGATGGCCAAGGTAATCGTTACGGCGGCAGGTAGCCCTTCGGGAATGGCACCCACTGCCAAGGCTACAGCGGCCATGAACATCTCGACGGCAGGTTGTCCCCTCCACATCCCAATGCCAAAGGTGGTGGCGGCTAATCCTAGAATAACGACGGTCAGAATCTGACTAAAGTGTGCGATCTTTTTGGTCAGCGGGGTGGCGATATCGGCTGCACCACCAATGAGCTGATGAATGCGGCCGATTTCGGTCTCAGCCCCCGTGTTCACTACCACGCCCACCCCTTGGCCATAGGTCACGAGTGTCCCTGAATAAGCCAAGTTGCGGCGATCAGCCAGAGCAGTGTCAGGCGGCAACAACAATTCCTCTTTGACGACCGGAACGGATTCTCCGGTTAAGGTTGATTCATCGATCTGCAATTCACGGATGGAAATCAGGCGAAGATCAGCCGGCACCTTATCACCAGATTGCAGCAGGACGACATCACCGGGAACGAGGTCGGATGAAGAAATTTGGTGTTTTTCTCTGTCACGCAAGACTGTGGCTTCCGTTTTCACCATACACATCAAAGCTTCCAATGCGCGTTCAGCGCGTGATTCCTGAATGAAGCCTACGATCGCATTCACGAGTACGACTCCAAAAATCACGCTGGAGTCCACCCATTCACTTAAGAGTGCGGTGATGACCGCAGCGGCCAAGAGGATGTAGATCAGGGGATGGTGAAATTGCAGTAAGAACCGGATCAAGGGACCATGCCGACGAATTAGCGGCAGCACATTAGGGCCAAACCGCTGTAGCCGCTGTGCGGCCTCATTATGGGTCAGGCCCCGGGAGGCATCCGTCTCCAACAGCAGAAGCACTTCATGAACAGGGAGTTGGTGGGTGTCGTGATTCACCTGGCTTTCCATCACGCTCACTCTCTTCATTGATGTTTGGAAAGTTGCCGCCAAATATATTTGTTAGCGGGATTTTTCCATATCCTTCAAACCGGTCAACTGGCGATGAGTAAGATGAAGCCCATCACAAAAACCATGCCCTTATACCCATTCTGATGTAGGGGTGTTCAGTGACATTTTTCTTTAACGATGGTAGTGAGCGGTTGGCCGTCTGAACAAACAGAGACACTCAGCATGCGAGTTAGGGCCACTCAATTGTTTTGTTAAAAGGTAACTCAACGTTTGACTCCAACGTAACCTAGCAAGGTCACCATTAGCCAATAGCAGAGAGTGGTTATACTGATTCTAATTCCCATGTGTGGATAGAATTTACTCCGGCTCTGAGCCATAACGGCAATGCACTGAAAAGTGTCAAGGACGCCAATACGAGCCAAAAGATACTGGTAGAAAGTGCCGAGATTTTTGATGCGTCTCCTGTATCGATATGTAGCCACATCATCGCAAGGACCGAAACAAGCGGTGCCGATGCAAGAGCCGCACCAATGAATGAATTTCGTTTTGATACTTCGGATATTCGGACAATCAAGAGCGAGGTTATGATGAGTTTTACAAAGTCATAGGACAAGTTAAAACTCCTCCCAAGTTTCGGACTCGATAACTAGGAATAGACTGTTGAAATGGGTTTTGTTGCAATTTTCAATTGAGTCACGTTGAGGTATGATCGTCCTCCCAATGGTACGATGAACGAAGTGAGCGAGACGATGGCAGTGAATTTCAAAGGCGCACAGTTCCCACCTGAAGGTATTCTGATGGACATTCGCTGGTAGGTCGCCTATCCGTTGAGTACACACCATGTGAAAGAACTCCTAGCAGAGCGCGGCTTCAATGTCGAGCACTTTACCATTAACCGGTGGGTGATCAAATGCAGTCCGGAACTCGAAGTAAACTTTCATTCTCTGAAGTGACTGGCCGGGAGCAGCTGGCGTCTTGACGAAACGTCTATTCGGCTCTAGGGGAAGTTGGGGTATCTGTTTCGAGCTGTCGAGCAATCGGGCCACACGACTGCCAAGTCAACTGGAGTTTAATCTGCATAATGGGGTATAGGATATTGGTGTTCTAAAAACTTGCTCTATGAACAAAGATGACATCATAAGCAGAAGTCCTTCTGCTACCTCATTCGAGGCGCTTGCATGGCACACACTTTCTGCTGTGGAGACCGCGCAACGGTTGAGCGTTGATCCTCAGACCGGCCTTAGTGCATCCGAAGTCCAACGGCGGGCGAACGCCTACGGCCCAAATGAAATTCTTGAGCATCCCCCTAGGAGTTTCTGGTGGATGTTCTTGAATCAATTCACCGATTTCATGATTCTGGTTTTGATTGTCGCTGCGGTTGTCTCAGGCATCATCGGCGAACCACTGGATGCCCTCGCCATTGTTGTCATTGTTTTGCTGAATGGGGTCATTGGGTTTGTGCAAGAATTTCGGGCAGAGCGGGCCATGGCTGCCCTGAAAATGCTGGTCCCTCGGAGTGCAAGGGTATGTCGAGGGGGGCAAACGGTGACAATCCCCGCTGCCGAACTTGCCTATGGCGATATTGTCATGGTTGAGGCAGGGGACCTTGTCCCAGCCGATCTTCGGTTAATTGAAACGAACCAGCTGAGAGCCGACGAGGCGGCTTTAACCGGAGAGTCGGTGCCTGTAGAAAAACATACTGCCAGTCTGACAACTGTTGAACTTCCTGTCGGCGACCGACTAAACATGGCTTACAAAGGCACCGTGGTGACGTATGGCCGGGCCACCGGGGTTGTAATCGCCACCGGTATGGCCA
>Ga0224496_10002696_pt1 | contig 10483 bp, 11 predicted proteins | sample SF_Jul11_sed_USG_2_FD_168127 | JGI IMG/M metagenome (GOLD analysis project Ga0224496, IMG submission 168127) | Sediment microbial communities from San Francisco Bay, California, United States - SF_Jul11_sed_USGS_8_1 | ecosystem: Environmental > Aquatic > Marine > Sediment | place: USA... | reverse complement strand
ATCCCCTCGAACTGGGCCGTCCGCCGGGTGGAGCCCCCGGTGGAACGAATCACCCCATGCATGGCGCGGGGTGGAGGCCCACACCCTTTCCCTGGCCGGGAATCCCCTCGAACTGGGCCGTCCGCCTAGGACTTGGCGGCGACGGCTTTTTCGGCCTGGGCGGCGATGTGGGCGGCGGTGAGGCCGTACTTTTCGTGCAGTTCTTCCGGCTGGCCGGACTCGGCGTAGGTGTCTTCAACCCCCACGAAGCGCATCGGCACCGGGTGGTTTTCGGCCACCACCTGCGCCACCAGGCTGCCCATGCCCCCCTTCACCTGATGCTCCTCGGCGCACACCATGGCGCCGGTTTCGCGGGCCGCCCTGGCGATGGCGGCCTCGTCCAGCGGCTTGAGGGAATAGAGGTCGATCACGCGGGCCGAGATGCCCTTGGCGGCCAGCATTTCCGCCGCCACCAGCGATTCCCACACCATCAGGCCGTAGGCGCACAGGGTCACGTCGGAACCGTCACGCACGGTCACCGAGCCGCCGATGCGGAACGAGGTACCCTTGTCGTGCACGATCGGCGCCTTGGGGCGTCCGGTGCGCATGAACACCGGGCCGTTGTGGTCGGCCATGGCGGGCACCAGGGCGGAACAGGAAACCTCGTCGGAGGGCACCAGCACCGCAAAGTGGGGCAGGCTCACCGCCAGGGCCACGTCCTCGATGGACATCTGGCTGGCGCCGTCCTCCCCGAGGGAGATACCGCCGTGGGAACCCACCAGCTTCACGTTCAGGCGCGGGTTGGAGATGCCCATGCGGGCCTGGTCGTAGCTCTTGCAGATCAGAAACGATGCAAACGAGCTGACGAACGGAATCTTGCCGCAGGAGGCAAGACCGGCGGCCACGCTGACCATGTTGGCTTCCTGGATGCCCAGGTTGAAGAAACGCTCCGGGTATTTGTCGCCGAACTTCTGGCTCTTGGTGGAACAGGCCAGATCGGCGTCCAGCACCACCACGTTGGGGCGGGAGGCGCCCAGGGCGACCAGCGCTTCGCCGTATGCGTCGCGGGTGGCCTTGCCCAGGGTGGGGGTGAGGGTGGATTGGGTAGTCATCAGTTATATCCGTAGTGGGAATGCGGGAAAAATCAGGCCAGTTCCTTGAGGGCCTGCTCCACCTCGTCCGGGGTGGGGGCCACGCCGTGGAAGCCGGGGTTGTTCTCCATGAAGGAAACCCCCTTGCCCTTCACCGTGTGCGCCACGATGGCGGTCGGCTTGTCGGTCACCTTGCGGGCGGCCTCGAAGGCGTCGAGAATTTCCTGCATGTTGTGGCCGTCGATCTCGATGGTGTTCCAGCCGAAGGAACGCCATTTTTCGGCCACGTCGCCCATGTCGAGAATGTCTTTTACAAAGCCGTCCAGCTGGATGCCGTTGCAGTCCATGATGCACACCAGGTTGCCCAGCTTGAAGTGGGCGGCGGACATGGCGGCTTCCCAGATCTGGCCTTCGTTGGCCTCGCCGTCGCCGATCAGGGTGTAGACCCGCCAGCTCTGTCCGTCCATTTTGGCGGCCATGGCCATGCCCTGGGCGATGGATACCCCCTGCCCGAGGGAGCCGGTGGAGGCTTCCAGGCCGGGCATGCGGCCACGCTCCGGGTGGCCCTGCAAGGGGCTGCCCATCTGGCGCAGGGTGTTCAGCTTGCTGCGGTCGAAATATCCCGCGTGGGCCATGGCGGCGTACTGGGCGGGCACCCCGTGCCCCTTGGACAGAATGAAACGGTCCCGGTTGGGGTCTTCCGGCTTGGCCGGATCGTGGTTCATCTCGGCAAAATAGAGCGCGGTGATCAGGTCGGTGGCGGACAGGGAGCCGCCCGGATGGCCGGACTTGGCGGCGCCGATCATGCGCACCACATCGCGCCGGATCTCCTTTGCACGCTGCTCAAGGGTGGCCACGTCGGTGGTGGTGGAGGCTGGCATGGATTGTTCCAATGTTCCGTAAGTTCTGGTAAAACAACAACACCCGCCGGGAGGCGGTGCGCAACGCGGCTGCGCGGGCTGGATTTGGGAAAATATACCCGTTCCGAACCGGTAGCGTCAATCTTCGGACGAGGCCGCGCATGCCCGGCTGGCACGCGGAATTCCTTGACAGAATGCGCCTGCCGGCCGTAGTCTTGGGGTTTTGGATCCGGTGAATTTCGGGGTTTTTTCGGCGGAGTGGAAACGCGGCAACAGAACCCCGGGCGGCGACGGGCCGTCCGGATGCGGTTGTTTAGGCATTCCGGAGCCGGAGCCCCGGCCCGCCCATCCCCCCAACCTTTTTTGTGAGTACTCTGATTCATGTCCGTTGATGCCCTGGAAGTAGAGGTGATCGACAAGGGCGGCCTCAAGCGCGACCTGTCGTTCGAGGTTCCCGCCGAAGTGGTGAGCGCCGCCGCCGATAACGTGTGCAACCGGCTGGCCGGTCAGGTGCGCCTGCCCGGCTTCCGCCCCGGACGCGTGCCGCGCGCCATGCTGCGTTCGCGTTTTCGCGAGGAGATCCGTACCGAGGTGCTGCAAACCGTCCTGCCCGACTACTACCAGCAGGCCATCGAAAAGGCCAAGGTCAACCCGGCCGGACAGCCGGAGTTTTCCGAACTCGACTACGCTGACGGCAAGCCGCTCAAGGTGGTGGTGTCCATGGAGGTGCAGCCGGACATCGACGTGGCCGACTGGAAGGGCATGGCCCTCACCGGCTTCGACCTGGAAGTGACCGACCACGACCTGACCGTGGCCCACGAGAGCCTGTTGAACTCCATGGCCTCCCTGGAGCCCGCCGCCAAGACCGCCAAGGCGAAAGATGGCGACACGGTGCTCATCGACTTCACCGGCAGCGTGGACGGCGAGGAATTCCCCGGCGGCAAGGCCGAGGGGTACTCCCTGGCCCTGGGCGAAGGGCGCTTCATCCCCGGCTTCGAGGAACAGCTTCTCGGCCACAAGGCGGGAGAGCTATTCGACATCCAGGTCACCTTCCCGGATGACTATCAGGAAGCGAGCCTGAAGGGCAAGGAAGCCACCTTCGCCATCAACCTGCGCGAGATCCGCAACAAGATCCTGCCGGAACTGAACGACGACTTTGCCACCCAGGTGGGTGACTTCGACAACCTGGAAGCCTTGAACGAGGTGCTGCGCAAGGAGATCCGCGCCAAGCGCGAGGCCGACCAGCGTCGCATGCAGCGCCGCGAGGCCCTGTCCAAGCTGGCCGAGGACAACCCCTTCGCACCCCCCCAGACCCTGGTGGAGGAGGAGCTGGAAGCCCTGGTCGAGCAGAACCGCCGCTACGCATCCATGATCGCCCAGGGTGGAACCCCGGACTTCGACCCCGAGGAGGCCCGCGCGCACCACCAGGAGGAGGCCGTCCGTCAGGTTCGCGCCAACCGGGTGATCGAGGAAATCGCCAAGAGTGAATCCGTGGCCCTGTCCGAGGACGAGGTTTCGGCGGAGATCATGCGGCTGGCCCGCGAGTATCAGCAGCCGGTGGATCAGGTGGACCGCGCCATGCGCTCCAACCCGGTGGAACTGGACCGCATGAAGAGCTTGCTGCTGCGCGACAAGGTGCTGGACGTGGTGATCGACCACGCCAAGGTGACCATCGCCCCGCGGGAAGACGAAAAGAAGCCGGCCAAGGCCAAAAAAGCTCCGGCCAAGGCGAAAGCCAAGGCCAAAAAAGACTGATTTCGAACACCGGGGCAGGGATGCCCGCGGCGTGCTCGCGCGCCGACGCACACAAGGAGAACGTTGATGCTGGTACCTATCGTCGTCGAGCAGACCAACCGGGGAGAGCGCTCCTACGACATCTATTCCCGCCTGCTCAAGGACCGGATCATCATGATCGGTTCGGCCATTGAGGATCACATGGCGAACCTGATCATCGCCCAGCTCCTGTTTCTGGAAGCCGAGGATCCGGACAAGGACATCCACCTGTACATCAACTCGCCGGGCGGGGTGGTGACTTCGGGGCTGGCAATCTACGACACCATGCAGTACATCAAGCCCGACGTGTCCACCATCTGCCTGGGCCAGGCCGCCAGCATGGGCGCCCTGCTGCTGACCGCGGGCGCCGCCGGCAAGCGCTTCGCCCTGCCCAACGCGCGGATCATGATCCACCAGCCGCTGGGCGGATTTCAGGGCCAGGCCACCGACATCGAGATCCATGCCAGGGAAATCCTCAGCATGCGTGACAATCTCAACCGGATCATGGCGCACCACACCGGTCAGAGCATGGATACCATCCAGAAAGACACGGATCGTGATAACTTTATGGTGAGCACCGATGCCAAGGCCTACGGCCTCATCGATGAAGTGATTGTGCGCCCCGGCGACGCGACCAAGAAAAAATAGGCACCGGGTGATCTCCCCCCGGCCCCACTCTCAAGGAGGCTATAAATGGCCAAAACCGAATCGGGTGACAACCAGTTTCGCTGTTCTTTCTGCGGCAAGGCCCGTGAGGAAGTGCGCAAGCTGGTCGCCGGTCCGACGGTGTACATCTGCGACGAGTGCATCGACCTGTGCAACGACATCATTGCGGAGGATTGGGAGGACTCCAAGGAAAAGCAGGTCTCCGAGCTGCCCAAGCCGGTGGAGATCAAGAACATCCTCGATGACTACGTAATCGGCCAGGAGCGCGCCAAGAAGGTGCTTTCCGTGGCGGTGCACAACCACTACAAGCGCATCAACTACAGCAGCAAGGGCGACGAGGTCGAACTGCAAAAGGGCAACATCCTGCTGATCGGCCCGACCGGTACCGGCAAGACCCTGCTGGCGCAGACCCTGGCGCGCATCATCGACGTGCCGTTCGCCATGGCCGACGCCACCACCCTCACCGAGGCCGGTTACGTGGGCGAGGACGTGGAGACCATCATCCTCAAGCTGCTGCAGGCCGCGGACTACGACGTGGAGCGGGCCGAGCGCGGCATCGTCTACATCGACGAGATCGACAAGGTCACCAAGAAAGGTGAGAACGTTTCCATCACCCGCGACGTGTCCGGCGAGGGCGTGCAGCAGGCGCTGCTCAAGCTGATCGAGGGCACCGTGGCCAACATCCCGCCCCAGGGAGGCCGCAAGCACCCGCATCAGGAGTTCGTGCAGGTCAACACCAAGAACATCATGTTCATCGTGGGCGGCGCGTTTGTGGGCCTGGAGCAGATCATCGAGCGGCGCATGAGCGACAACGTGCTCGGCTTCGGCGCGGAAGTAAAAAGCCGCGACAAGAAGGGGCTGGGCGCCCTGCTCGCCAAGGCCAAGCCGGACGACCTGCTCAAGTACGGCCTGATCCCGGAATTCATCGGTCGCGTGCCGGTGATGGCCACCCTTACCGAGCTGGACGAGGAGGCCCTGGTCCGGATCCTGTCGGAGCCGAAGAACGCCCTCAGCAAGCAGTACGAAAAGCTGTTTTCGCTGGACCGGGTGAAGCTGCGCTTTACCGACGGGGCGCTGATCGCCATCGCTAAACGCACCCTGGAACAGAAGACCGGCGCCCGCGGGCTGCGCGCGATTCTGGAAGAGGTGATGCTCGACCTGATGTACGAGATCCCCTCCACCACCGACGTGCGCGAAGTGGTGATTACCCAGGACGTGATCGACGGCAAGGGGCAGCCGGTGATGATGTACGATTCGGATCAGGACATTAAGTCCGCTTAGGGGTGGATTGCCAGCGGCGGATTTCACGTCATCTGCATTGCTCTCGAAAAGGCTCCTCGACGTAGCGCTGCTACGCCTGCGGGGCCTTTTCTTCACGCGCCTTGCAACTGTGCAATCGCCACCGTCTACCCGGGAAGGAGGGCCGGCTTTCGGCACGGCTGACGGACAATGAAATTCCTGATCCGTCTGTCCATTCCGCTTATTGCCTTCCCGCTGGCTATACTGCTTGCCGCGTGCAACGGCGGCCAGGCGGCGCACCCGCCGGGCACCGAAATCGTGGCCGCGCTGGAGGCCGCCCCCACCAACCTGGACCCGCGTCTGGCCACCGACGCCTACTCGGAGCGGGTGGGGCAACTGCTGTTCGGCAAGCTGGTCACCGTGGGCCCCAACATGGAGCCGGTGGGGGATCTGGCCCTGTCGTGGGAAACCCCGCTGCCCACCGTCTATCGCTTCCACCTGCGCAGCGACGCCCGCTTCCACGACGGCACCCCCCTCACCGCCCGCGACGTGGCCTATACCTTCAACTGGATCCTGAATCCCGAAAACGGCTCCGCCCACCGCTCCGCCTACGACAAGGTGCAGGAGATCGTGGTGGAGGACGATCACACCGTCCGCTTCGAACTTTCCGCCCCCCACGCGCCGTTCCTGATCAACATGGTGCGCGGCATCGTGCCCGCCCATCTGGGTGACGACCCCGGCTACCGGGAGCATCCGGTGGGCAGCGGTCCCTACCGGCTGCTGGAGAACCGTCCCGGCGACGAGATCCGCCTGGAAGCCGTGGAAGGCCACTACAACGGCACTCCCCCCACCCGCTGGCTCACCTTCCGGGTGCTGCCCGACGACAACGTGCGAACCCTGGCGCTGATCAAGGGCGACGTGCACTTCGTGCTCGGCGGCGTGCAGCCCGACGTGGTGGACCTGCTGGGCAGGAAATCCCACCTGACCGTGGAGCGCGGCCCCGGCACCAACTACAGCTATCTCGGTTTCAACATGACCGACCCGCTGCTGTCCAACCTCAAGGTGCGCCAGGCCATCGCCCACGCCATCGACCGGCAGACGGTCATCGACGCCCTGTATCAGGGGCAGGCCCGCCTCTCCGACAGCCTGTTCACCCCGGAGCACTGGGCCCATGCGGACGGGCTGCCGGTTTACGATTACGACCCGGAAAAGGCCCGCGCCCTGCTGGACGAGGCCGGTTACCCGGACCCGGAAGGGCCGGAACCGCGTTTCCGCCTGCTCTACAAAACCAGCCAGAACAAGCTCACACGCCGCATCGGCGAGGTGCTGCAACAGCAACTGGCCCAGGTGGGTATCGTCACCGCGGTGCGCAGCTACGAGTGGGGCACCTTCTATGGCGACATCAAGGCCGGTAATTTTCAGATCTACACCCTGTCCTGGGTCGGCATCGCCGAGCCGGACATGATGCACTACGTGTTTCACTCCGGCAGCATCCCCCCCAACGGTGCCAACCGGGGCCGCTATGTGAATGCGGAAGTGGACCGCCTCGCCGACGCCGCCCGCCTCACCCCCGACCGGGACGAGCGCAAGCGCCTGTACGGGCGGATTCAGCAGGTTGTCGGCGCCGACCTGCCGTATGTGTCCCTGTGGCACCCGGAGATGGTGCTGGTGCGCGACTCCCGCCTGAGAGGCTTCCAGCTCACCCCCCGTGGCGACTACGCCTCGCTGGCGAAAACCCGCTTCGTGCCCTAGCCGCGTTTCCCGGCCGATTGTTTCGGCAGTATTGTCACTTTTACACTCCCTCTCCCAAAACCGGGGCCGGGTGTGGGACAATGCCGCCCATGAAACCAAACGTCTTTTCCCGCCGGGACGCAGCATCCCGGCAGCCCATTCGGATGCTGCGCCGTTCCATTCTGTTGCCGTCCCTGGTGATGGCCCTGCTGGTCACCACCGGTTGCAACCGCACCGCGTCGGTGGATCTGTCGCCACTGGCGGACATGGCCCGCTCCGGCGCCATGGAAATCACCAAGCGGGTGAACCAGTCCCACGCCTTTCTGGCCTCCGACGTGCTGCCCCACCCGGAAGTGGAGGCCGCCTTTACCGGCATCGCACCCCCCGAGGGGGCCACGGTTCCGTGGCAGACCACGCCGTACATCGCGGCCGCGGTGTTTGGCGCGGACGGAGAAGTGAAGCAGGTGCTGCCGCGCGCATCCGACGCCTTTGCCGACATGCTCAAGGAGGCCGCAGGCGCGGAGCCGCCGGTGGGAGATCTGGTGATTGTGCCCAACACCACCGCCTTCACCCTGGGAATGCACGTGGAGCGCCCCGCCGGAGGCCGTCTGGCGGCGCTGCTGGACGTGGACCGGGTGATCCTTGACGGCGTGCTGGTGCCGCTGGCGCGGGGCGCCCACGGGGTCGCCTTTCTGGCCAACCACGAAGGGCGCATCCTGTTGTCCATCCACCCGTCCCTGGCGGCGGTGCCGCTGGAGCGGTTGGGCCTGCGCTTGCCGGAGCCGGGCAAGGCGGTCACCGGGCAGGCGGAGATCGCCGGGGAGCCGCATTACGTGGGGCTGGCCCGGGGCGGCGCGCCCAACGGCTGGATCGTGGGCGTGGCCACCCCCACCACCAGCGCCGTGGAGCCCGCCAAGGAATAGCCCGGCCCGATGGGGAACAACGATACCGCGGTGGTGCTGGTACATGGGCTGGGTGGCTTTGCGCGCATGGGCATCCCACCGCTGGCCGTGGATTATTTCAATGGCCTGCCCCCCCGCTTCGAGGGGCTGCCAGTCTACTTTCCGGCCCTGCCGCGTAACGGTCCCATCGCCCGCTGCGGCGAGGAACTGGCACGCTTCTTACAGACGATTCCCCAGCACACCATCGGTCTGATCGGCCACAGCATGGGCGGGCTCGACGCGCGTTATGTTGCGGCCCATCTGGACCCGGAGCGGCGCATCCGCCAGGTGGTCACCATCGCCACCCCCCACCGGGGCAGCCCGGTGGCACGCCTGATGAACACCGGCAGCAGCCTGCACGCCCGCTTCTTCCGCCGCGCCCTGAACCCGGCCATGCGGGAGTTGATCCCCGAAAACATGGCAGCGTTCAACGCGGCCACCCCCAACCGGCCCGACGTGACCTACCGCTCCTGGGCGTGCGTGCGCCCGGAGGGAGAGGTGTTCCCCCTGTTCCGTGGCTGGTCGCGTCTGATCGCCCACGAGGAGGGCGAAAACGACACCCAGGTGTCACGCGCGTCGGCCAGTTGGGGCCGCTTCGAAGGCACCCTGCGCGCCGACCATCTGGAGGTGGTGGGGTGGAATACCTACTGGACCAGCGGCGCGACCGGGCGGCCGTTCGACCATGCCGGTTTTTTTACGGGACTGGTAAGGGAACTGCTGGGCTAACGTCCGGGGCGGTCCCGCTTCGAGATGGCCTCCACGATCCGCTCGGTACGCTGGTCCGCATGGTACGAGTTGACCAGCAGAATGGCGTGCACCACTCCCGGGAGCCAGAATAGAAGCGTGAGCAGAAGGTTGAGAATCGCCTGAAACGGCTTTCCCACCAGCAGCACCGCCAGCGGGGGTAACAGAATGGCCACCAGATACAGCACGGACTTCCTTTCGCACGGTTCTCCCCATCCCCGCACTACTCTATCAGAGTGGAACGCCCGCTGGCTCCGCATCCTGCTGTGCGCCGGGCTGTGCCTGTTGCCGGGTCTTGCGCCCGCCCATGCCGCCGAGCCGGACACCTCCCCCATGCCGGACACAACGCCCGAAGCCCTGCTGGAGAAGGCCGTGGCCGACCTGGTGGCGGACGGCTGGAGTTCCCACGGCATCCACCGGGGCGTCTATGTCCTGTCCCACAACGGGGTGGACCCGCGCATCCGCACCGCGCGCGCCCTGGTGTTGATGGAGGTGAGCGCCGAGCGCATCCGCGACGTGATCGCCGACTTTGAATCCTATCCCGGGTTTGTCCCCTACGTGGCCGAATGCGCGGTGCTGAACCGGGAGGAAAACCGCCAGTGGGTGTTCCAGCAATTGGACCTGCCGTGGCCGGTGCGCAACCGCTATTTCACCGTGCGCATCACCCGCACCTCTCCGGAAGGGGGCGGCCACCACCGCTTCGAGTGGACCCTGTCCAAGGACCCCGCCTGGCAACGGAAGGGCTACGGCATCGGCCTTCCGCTCACGGACGGCAGTTGGGAAATCATCCAGCCGGGGCCGGAACCACTCACCCTGGTGACCTACGAAATCCACGCCGACCCCGGCGGCTGGATTCCCGCCTGGGCCATCCTCGCCGGGCATCGTATCGTGATTCCAAAGGTGGTGAATGCACTCAGGGACAGGGCCAAGGCGGAAGCCGGACATGTGCCATGACTTCTGGCATCCTTGAGGAAAGAAAGAACCCATGGCTCATGGTTAGGGACAGGCAGGCCGTCGCCCCGATTCAGCAGGTAATCGAGACGGCCATGGACACCTCAAAGTGCCTTCCATGCGGCTGCCTGCACGAGGCGGTGGATCACCTTTCCGCCCTCGACCCGATTGTCCACGCCATGGGACCCACGCTGGAAGATGCCTATGAACTGATGCAACCGGTCCACTACGGCTGCCTGGGGTGCAGGGAGTGCCCGCCGGTGGGGATTCTGCCGCTGGCGGACCGGCTGGCGCAGGGTACGAATTTAACGAAGTAAAACCCAACAAGGCCGAGGTTCGCCTCCCATTTCGGGGCCATTTTCCCAGTTCGAACCTATCCCGGGTGTGCTGTGACGGTATTCACCTGACAGTTGGCCACGGATAGAGGAAGTGGCCATACCGGCCCCTGGCGGGTTATAGAAGGCGTTGTCGAAGCGCTGACTGTAACCCGAGAAGGAGACCGGTATGA
>Ga0224496_10002695_pt1 | contig 10486 bp, 9 predicted proteins | sample SF_Jul11_sed_USG_2_FD_168127 | JGI IMG/M metagenome (GOLD analysis project Ga0224496, IMG submission 168127) | Sediment microbial communities from San Francisco Bay, California, United States - SF_Jul11_sed_USGS_8_1 | ecosystem: Environmental > Aquatic > Marine > Sediment | place: USA... | reverse complement strand
CACATAAAATGCTTTTTTGTGCAATCCCTGCAACTTGATCCCAAAACACTAAGGCTCGAAGCATTGTAAATCAATATAACATGGCTTGATGTCAGGTGAAAATGAACTCCGAAACTTTAGTATATTAATCTTGGAATATCATGATGGCAAAGGCCTTCTATCTATTGACTGATCTGATAAATTAACTATGCAAAATCAAACATTACGACTTATTGTATTTTCCATGCTGACGTTGGTTGTCATGCTGTTTTTTTATACCAGTCAGCAGAAGACTTACTACCAGAAAACCGCATTACCTGCCGTCGGGCAAATTCTGACGGAGATATCCAGTTGGGAAAAACAGGCGTTGTTCCGGCATCTGGCACCCGAAACGCAACAAACGGTGAGCGATACGCAATTGGAAGAACTGCTAAACCAGTACCGGCCTTTTGGACGATTTCGTTCCATTGATGAATTAGATTTTTCACGTACCATGAGCGCATTTTCTCTTTTTGGAGAAGAAAAGGTTAATTATTCGGGGACGGTAAATTTTGAAGCTGGACTGGTCAATATTAATATTACTTTAGTTGCACGGAGCGGGTTTTTTCTAATTTATAATTTTGCGTTAACCAAGGCGGTGGATGAATAGAATTACTGGGCGTAATTGGTCTAGCATGGCGCGTGTAGTCCCAGCGCAGGATGCACAATTCGAAAGTTACTGTCTTTTTGGGTTCGATCGTTAGTGTGTTGACAGTCAATCTGACTTCCAGTACATTCCTTTTCGATAAAAAAGGGCTTTTACCCTTCCTTTATTCTTTACTGAAATAATTACCTTGAAAATCATGTTGAATAAATGGTAACTATTCAGACCATCGCTGTAACTGTTAAGATTGCCCATGGAATCCGTCTATTAAAGACACAAATTATGCATTTTACACGTGTCAATGATCATTTTGAAACGCTGAAATGGCCGATTCTGGAGTAAGCTATATAGTTGCAAATAAATTAAATTTTTACAAACCAGGAAACAGTATGAGAAAACTTTATTATATATTGATATTAACTGCATCTTTGTTTATTTATGGTTGCGGGGATTCAGCTGATAAGGCAGTTGAAGATGTGAGTGAAATGGCTTCCGATGCTATTGAAGCCGTCACAGAGACAGCTTCTGAACTTATGGAAGAGGCAAAAGAAATGATCTCTGATGATGATGATTCAGTTGCCGATGCTGCTGATGATGCTGTCGAGGCGGCTTCTGATGCTGTCGATGATGCTGCTGATGCTCTAGAGGATGCTTCTGATGCTGCGGAGGATGCTGCGGAGGATGCTTCTGATGCTGCCGAGGAATTAGCTGAAGACGTTGAGGATGAGATTGAAGATTAATTTGGCTGCAATGAGTCAACACGTTTTTCGGTGATTTAGTAAAACGATAAAGGACTTATTCCGAAATTCTGGGGATATATCATTGGTAATTTGGTATTGTATTCCCAGAATACGGCCTACGGCCAAGCCGAAAAATTAAAGTAATCTGTATTCTGCTCGTAGCGCTTATTGATTTAACAGCACTATTCTATTGCTGAGAAGCCTATTAAGTCGTCTGGCACACTTATGTGGAAGCGATACACTGCCATCAGAAATCCTAGGAGGCTGTCCGAGAATAGAATGATCTACTGCGGGAAAGCTATTTTGGTCAGATTTTCCGATAATTTTCGTTAAATAGAACAACTATTCGCCTCAAATGATAAAAAAATCTGCCTCAAAATTACTTCCCCTCGCTACGACCGCTATTCTCGGACAGCTTCCTAGGAACGTAACATCCAGTGTGTTGTTTCAAAAGTCCAATATTCCTAGCTATCTCAAAGAATAAACCACCAAGCCACCCGATTTGTTTGCAGCGGGCCAAGTAGCGTTATTGCGCGCCACACAATGGATCGCGCTTGAGCGGATAACGCAGATCAAATGTCTACCGCCATAAGATGCGACATTATGGTTTTGGCTTCAAATCAATCCAGCCAAGTTCAGCCAGCGCATCCGTAAATCGTATTGCAACAAGTGGTTGATCGAACCTAACGTTTCAGTACTTTTTTGCTTGGGAATCCCCGTTAAGCAGGCAGGCGTATCTTTCCTAATGCTCTTTTAGACATTGGGATTGATCTGCTCTCTTTTGATTCAATTGCCCATACTATCTATCTTGCCCGTCAGTTTCGAGCTTGAAACTAAAATCCTCAGTTGACCGTTACAGTAATTTGTAATTTCTTGAAAAGAAGACTAATATTTTTCTAACTGATACTCGCCTTTAAAGTGAGGAACGCTATGATGTGCTTATAGCACGCCGTTGTTTCTTTTTTTATTGCGCTGCAATTCGTGGTAATAACGAGTCGTTACGTCTCATTGCGCCTTGCCAGAAAGAAACAACAACAACGCACGTCAAACACCACCCAGCTGAGGATTTTAGGTTGAAATATGATATAACTAAAAACAAACAGCTACACTGACAGCAGATAAAAAGGTGTAACAAATGACAAAACAATTCAGGGTGTTAATCTTGGGGTATGGTGAAATGGGTCAGGCCATGGAATATCTTCTCAGAGAACGGTGGCAACTGGATATCTGGGAGAAATACCCTCGGAATGATTTCCAGTCAGTGGTGCTTGAGGATGCTGCATCTCGGGCGGATATTGCATTGTTTTGCTTGCCAGTTAATCCGCATAGTGAAATTGTTAAACAAATCGCACCAGCCCTCAAGAAAACCTGTCTCTGTGTAAGTATTGCTAAGGGATTGGACGAAGCAGGCCAAACTGCCGCGCAAATCTTCGCCAATAATTTTGCTTCGCATCAGGCTTATGCCCTGTTATATGGTCCCATGATTTCTGAGGAAATCCGGACGGGCCGTTACGCTTTTGCACAATTTGGTTGTGATGATGCAAATACAGGTTCATATCAAAAAATCCGTGATTGTTTCAATGGTACGCGCCTATATCTTGAGTATACTTCAGATATCAGCGGAATCAGCTGGTCAGTGATCTTGAAAAATGTCTACGCCATGGTATTCGGTATGGCAGACGAATTACAGCTGGGCGACAATATGCGTGGTTATCTTTCAGTTGCAGCCTTGCGGGAACTCGATCAAGTTGTACGTCAAATGGGCGGGCAAGCAGGCAGCCCATATCATCTGGCAGGATTAGGAGATCTGATCACCACCGCAACCAGTGAAGATTCACATCATCATGAGTTGGGACGCATGCTAGCAAGAGGAGAAACCTCAGATATCAAAGGAGAAGGCCCCCATACACTCAAAATGGTAAGTCAGCATCAATTATTTAATATTGCAGACTACCCACTTTTTCAATTGATAACCAATATTGTCAAGCAGCCGCAAAATGTGCATAAAATGATAGATGAATATTTAAAACAGGAATTTTTCTGCCCGATCATTTCTTTATCTAAGCTTTAGTCTGCAAAATTACACAATCAATAACTGGATTGCTTTCTTGGTGGTCTCCGTGTTCTTGATCATTCGGAAAAATCACGGCGTCAATTCACATACCCAATGAGCCTGCAATTCTTTTTATGAACAGTATTTCAAATAATTCCCCAGCACCTTTTTGCGTAGGAGCAGGATTAGTGTTTCAATTTTTCCTGAATCGGGATTTGGCCCAAGAAGCGTTGTTTTGACTATTACACAATAAAGATCGCTTCGGGTAAAGAGCCCGTACCTTGGAGTTCGACCATCATATCATCCGCTGCGGTGAAGTCACCATCCTTGTTAGCATCAATAAATAAAAAGCTTTGAGAGACGCCAAGCGCCGGCGGGAGCGGGATTTCCGAGAAGGCCAACCCACGATCACCGGCGCTCGGTTCACTGAATAGATCAGGAATACTGGTGAGGTCGGTATCAAAAGTGGGCACTTTAGTAGATGCATCAACGATCCCAAGTTGAGCGCCGGTAAAGCCAAAGTTGGTCAAATCCACGCGATCGTCGGTGTTGGTAACTCCCACTTTAAAATTTTCCACGTTATCGAAGCCAAGGTTGTCGAGAATGGTGATCCTGCCATCATTGTTGGCGTCGCTAGGCTGCGAATCGGTTGCTGTCTTCAGTACCAGGACATCTCGTGCTGCTTGAGCACCTTCCAGAAATATTTTGTCACCACCCATGCCGCCGGAAATTACATCTCCGTTGACAGTTCCTGTGTAGGTATCGGCGCCATCAGTCCCAGTGTAGATAGTTAGTCCAGCCAGGGGTGCTTGCAACGTAGGCAGGTCAGTTGAGGAATTACTCGCAGAGTAGATTTCTGCAGCTGTTATCTTATTCCTAAACAAATGTGCTGTTTCAATAAATTCTGCAGGAATCGAGTTACCCAGCAAAAAATCAGTTGCTTGAGTTGCAATCGCACCAAATCCAACGCCCGAATCAATACTATCCGTGAAAAATGCTTCAGCTTGGGATGCTGCACTGCCAGCCACACCATCTGAAACCAGACCATAATGATTTATTAGTACCGCAACCTGTGAGGCAGTGGTAGTTGTGCCGCCCAAGATACTGTCGGTAAATACTGAATGAGCTGCCAGTAAATCCGCCAACTGCGCTTCAGTTAAACCGGCGTCAACTGCATTCGAAAATTCTGTTAGAAATTGTCCGCCAGGCGCTGCGTTAAAAAGACCTGCAACGATCCCTAAATGTTACTTTGTTGTTGACTGGTAATAGGCATTTGAGTTTACTTATTAAAATAATCAGGTAGCAGCATGCGTAAAATTTATAGGAAACGCAAAATTTGCGAATGAGAATGCCATCAATTACTGGTATAACAATCTAACCCGTGGATGAATGCCGGTTTTTAACGCGTTGATCGCTTCTTCACGGGTTTTGACGATGGATTTTAGCGGACAGAAGTAGTATTTTGCCAGTTCCCGTTGGGCATCAAGCTGGCGAACATTTTCCAGACGTTGCCAATCTTCGTTGCGTGAATGGGCCCAGTCACCATCATTACGGCCTAGAGCATAGAGTTTTCTTTCGTTGGTGGTGCAGCGCATTCCTTCAAAAGTGACATTCATTGCGCCTGACGAAGATTTTATGACCAGGGTGTATCGTATGACACCATCTTCTCCGACTTGGATTGAGGTGGCGTCAATAAAGTGTTGATCGTTATTGGATGGTCCAATATCAAAGGGTAATAGGTTGTTTTGACTGGGATATTCTGGCAATTGTGCCTGTAATTCAACCCATGTTTTTTCGTTATCGAACTCATCTTTGAATTCTTTACTTGCGCATGCGGCAACTAACAAGACGCAGAAAACCAGAAATATTGTTTTCATGCGGCAACTAAGTCGTTGATTAGTGACTGACGCACGGCTGGCGCTATTGCATCAACCGATGCTTGGTAGGCAGGGTGATCAAGGTTAATATTTAAATGTGCGTCCTTTTTTAACGCCTGAATCATTTCTGGCGTTAATTCAAAACGCAAAAAATGAACTGAAGAAGTTTTTTCATCGGTTTCCCGTTCCAGGTCTTCATCGGCAATGGCGTAAATCGGCGGATAGTCCGCTACCTTGACACATACTTTCTTTTCTATCCCGACCATTTTGGCTAATTTGGCCGCGCGTTCATCCGGATCAGGGTATTCGATCATCATGGTGGCTTTCCAGTTGCTGCCGTCAGGAACCAGTGGATTATAGGCATCCAATTCCTGGTTAATTCCTTCTTCATCAAAAATCTTTTCCACGCGTAACATTTCCTGAATCTGATAACGTATAGTAAGTTCATCTTCGAAAATCAACGTAATGTTGTCACCTAAACTGACTTTACGGTTTTTTTTATGTGCCATTACTTTGGCGCGGAATTCTGGCCGCATCTTGGCATAATCTTCCAATGACATGAGACTGTCGCGAGTAATTTTAATCATAGGGTTTTCTTGCGCCGCAGACGCGGCGTCTGCCTCGTTAGATTGTTGACGGGTATCGCCGTAAGCGATTCGCAATAAAGTGAGTGGGTGTTTTTTTTGTGCGCTATTTTCGCCCATTCCTTGTTGGATATGGCGCGCTGCGATGGCGCAATCAGAACTGATGTAATCAGGTGCCGATGCAGCCATTTGTTTGAATACCGATTTGCCGATTTTCATGGAATCAGCGAAATGTTCGCTTTTGACGCCCCAGGTTCCATCATGACCCGAGCAACGTTCCACCGTGTTTATCTTGGTGCCTGGAACCAGCTGCAGAATGTCCCGGGTCTTTTTGCCAATATTCTGCACGCGCTGGTGGCAGGGAATATGATAGGAAATATTACCCAATTGATGTTTAAAATCTGTTTTTAAAAGATTATCTTGATTTCGCAGCATTAGATATTCGAATGGATCGAACATTGCTTTTGATACAGTCAGCACATCCGCGTCATCGGGAAACAGGAGTGGTAATTCCTGTTTGTACATCAAGGTGCAGGAAGGAACGGCTGTCAGAATGGCATAACCTTCTTTTGCCAGTTTTGCCAGTGGTTGGATATTTTGGTTTTTAAGTTTTTCAACGGCATCCAGATCACCCAGTTCCAGCTTGGGCATACCACAGCAAGTTTCCTTTTCGACCAGGCAGGTGGAAATTTCGTTGTGTTCCAGAATTTTCAATAAGTCATGACCAATACCGGGCTCATTATAATTTACATAACAGGTCGCATAAATGGCTACTTTTCCCAGTGTTTTTTCACCGTCTCTCACCGGAAATGAATGATTTGTTTTGGCATTATTTCGGAACTTATGGCTGTCATACTCGGGCAGCTGCCTTTCGGCATGAATACCCAGCAGGTTATCCATTAATTTCCGGGCGGTTGGCGTTTTATTGGTTTTGTTGACTGCGGTTACGACACCAGGAATGGTTGCCAGTTTGCCCATAAGATCCGTGCTGGATAATAGTTTATCGCGAAAAGTGGCACCGTCTTTTTTATATTTAATCGCTTTGGCGCGTAACATGAGATGTGGAAAATCAACGTTCCAAGGGTGTGGTGGGACATAAGGGCACTTAGTCATGAAACACATATCACATAAATAGCAGCGATCCACGACTTCCCAGAATTTTTGCTTTTCTACGCCATCAATTTCCCCAGTACTTCCTTCATCAATGAGATCGAATAATCTCGGGAATGCGGTGCAGAGATTAACGCATCGGCGGCATCCCTGGCAGATGTCATAGACACGATCCATTTCATTCAATAAACTGGATTCGTCATAGAATTCAGAATTTTTCCAGTCGAGTGGATGACGTTTTGGCGCTTCCAGGCTGCCTTCACGAGTAGTCATATAGATGAGGAGGGGAGAGGTAGAAAAAGATGAATTGACGGAGTTTGCGGCATCACAAAATTAAACCCAATAATCATTAGTTATTTTGAAATGCCAGCAAACTCCCACCTATACAGATGATTAAGTTATTGCAACCTAGTCGATAAAGCTATCTAAGGCGCGTTGAAAACGATTGGCATGAGAGCGCTCAGCTTTTGCTAACGTTTCAAACCAGTCGGCGATTTCATCGAAACCTTCTTCCCGCGCGGTTTTGGCCATGCCTGGGTACATGTCGGTATATTCATGGGTTTCACCGGCAATCGCTGTTTTAAGATTGTCGCGGGAAGAGCCAAAAGGCAAGCCGGTGGCTGGATCGCCGCATGATTCCAGATGCTCCAGATGACCGTGTGCATGCCCTGTTTCACCTTCAGCTGTGGATCGGAATACAGCCGCGACGTCATTTTGACCTTCGACATCAGCTTTGGCAGCAAAGTAAAGATAACGACGATTGGCTTGTGATTCGCCAGCAAAAGCTGCTTTCAGATTATCTTCAGTATTAGTTCCTTTAAGTTGCATGACTCTCTCCTTTTAATAAAACGATGTTAGTTATTATTATATATACTCAGCACAGCTATAAATTGTGATTCTTCCATCTCACCTTTTCAATATCTTTGACTGCGCTTCATTCTGAATTTCCTCAACGTCGGCTTGCTGCGCTTGTGGAATTCTTCAGTCAGTGCGGCCAAATATAAAGATAATCTGAGCGCAACAATTCAAAATTTGTAACGGTGTTGAGTATAATATCCAGATTATAGAATTGACTTGCATTAATCCGTGTAACGAGACTATCGAAGGGTTTCCCGCTTGTCAACTGTTCGCATATGCGAATTAGCTATCCATGTGCGTCTGAAACACCAAGCCGGCATGTTCCCGTAATTTATGAAAATTGATTAATTTCCAGTTTTCCTCGGTAACACTTAATTCAGCGCCATATGATGCCAGAAAAGTCGGTGCATCGACCGCATCATAAGCAATTCGATGCGCATTTTTCTCAATAAATCGCTGCAGTTCACGGGGATCATCAGCAGTTACCCAACGTGCCACCTGATACTTGGCGGGTGCAATACGGGCCGTTACACCATATTCATGCTTAAGACGGTGTGTGACGACTTCAAACTGCAATACCCCCACTGCACCCAATAATAAGGTATTACCAATATGTGGCCTGAAGACTTGAATTGCGCCTTCTTCACCTAATTGTGTCAGGCCCAATTTGAGTTGTTTGCTACGGAGTGGATCAGCAATCTCAACCGACTGAAATAATTCAGGGGCGAAGAATGGTAGTCCAGTAAACTGCAACGCTTCCCCTTCCGTTAGCGTATCGCCCAGTTGCAGTGTGCCATGATTGGGAATGCCAATAATGTCGCCGGGAAAGGCCGTTTCCAGTAATTCCCGTCGTTGAGATAGAAAAGATACCACAGTATTGGTGCGAATATCTTTACCGCTTCGAACAACTTTTAGATTCATGCCTCGCTGAAATTGGCCCGAACAGATACGCACAAAAGCGATGCGGTCACGATGTGCAGGGTTCATGTTAGCCTGAATCTTAAATACGACACCGGAAAATTTCTTTTCATCAGGGTGTACCTCCCGTTGCATTGCTTGGCGTGACTCGGGGGAGGGTGCCAGATCAACCAGCGCATTAAGTATTTCACGCACACCAAAGTTATTAATCGCGGAGCCAAAAAATACCGGTGTTTGTTGGCCAGCCAGAAAGGCGGGTTTGTCAAATGCCGGTGACGCGCCTTTGATTAGCTCAATTTCTTGTTGCGCATCCGTCAGTGATGTACCGAACCGTGCCTTCAAAGACGGGTCGTTAAGATCGGTAACAATTTCATCATCACTATCGGCGCGATCCGCGCCTGGCCGAAAAACACGCATGCAATTATGCTGCAGATCAAAAACGCCGTGAAATTGACGGCCCATGCCAATCGGCCAGGTAAAAGGAACTGCGGTCATTCCAAGCGTTTGTTCGATCTCATCGATGAGAGCCAGTGGGTCGCGGACTTCCCGATCCATTTTGTTAATAAACGTAACAATTGGCGTATTTCGGGCGCGGCATACCGCCAGCAAACGCAAAGTCTGCGCCTCAACACCATTGGCGGCGTCAATCACCATGAGTGCAGCGTCAACCGCAGTTAATACGCGATAGGTGTCTTCTGAAAAGTCTTGGTGTCCAGGCGTGTCTAGTAGATTAATTACACAATCCCGGTACTCCATTTGCATCACCGAACTGGCCACTGAAATCCCTCTTTGCTTTTCGATCTCCATCCAGTCAGAGGTTGCGTGGCGGCTAGCTTTGCGCGCTTTAACACTGCCCGCGATGTGAATTGCACCGGCATACATCAATAGTTTTTCGGTCAACGTTGTTTTTCCTGCATCCGGATGGGAAATTATTGCAAAAGTGCGCCGACGTGTTACTTCGTTATTAATAATTGTCATGATTGTTAAGAAAATTGGGTCGTCGAATAAAGATAACAATGAGCCGTGTGTGTTGAATTAAATGCAGTTGATCCTGGATAGGTCTCGCGACACACTGGCATGACATGAGGACAACGCGGATGAAAATGGCAGCCTGATGGCGGCGAGGCAGGTGAGGGTAAGTCACCTTGTAAATGCGTAATTTCCCGCTTGTCTTTGTCATTAACTGAAGGAACAGCAGATAATAAAGCTTGCGTATAGGGATGCTGAGGGTCATTTAGCACATCATCTACTTGTCCACGTTCGACAATTCTGCCCAAATACATCACTGCTACTTCATCCGCAATGTATTCCACGACTGAAAGGTTATGGGTGATAAATAAATAAGAAAGTTCCAGACTATATTGTAGTGATTTTAATAAATTCAAGATTTGAGCTTGAACAGATACATCTAATGCACTGGTGGGTTCGTCGCAAATCAATAATTTTGGCTTTACAGCCAAAGCACGGGCGATAGCGATACGTTGCCGCTGCCCGCCGGAAAATTCATGCGGGTAACGCCATTTTGTTTCCGAAGGTAAGCCGACGTGTTGCAATATGGCGTCTATTTTTTCCTCGTCAGCGCTGCTTTGATGACTTGTTTGTTTTTGAGATCGACCCCCATTCACATTGAGTGCGTTTATCCCTTCTTTAATGATATCGATAATACGCATGCGTGGATTTAACGAGGAATACGGATCCTGAAAGATAATTTGAAAATCAGCGCG
>Ga0224496_10002694_pt1 | contig 10494 bp, 12 predicted proteins | sample SF_Jul11_sed_USG_2_FD_168127 | JGI IMG/M metagenome (GOLD analysis project Ga0224496, IMG submission 168127) | Sediment microbial communities from San Francisco Bay, California, United States - SF_Jul11_sed_USGS_8_1 | ecosystem: Environmental > Aquatic > Marine > Sediment | place: USA... | reverse complement strand
GGCTGATCAATCTAATCAACAAGCTTTATGACGCTTTGAGCATCGGTGACTCCAGATCGGTTTTGGGTGATATTTTTAATGAATTGACACTATATATAAATAAGCATTTATTGTTCGAGGAATCCCTTTTTGATAAATTTGGTTTCCCGGGGGGAGGTGAGCATAAAATCATTCACCAAAATCTGGCCAAGCGGGTCATGGAGCTTAAGAAATCCTTTGAATCGGATGAGAACCTGATGATCGGGATCGATACGATGAATCTTTTAAGGGAATGGTTAAGTCGTCATATTCTGGAAGAGGATAAGAAGTACGTCGAATTTTTCTCCACCAAGGATATCTGACTGAGGGGGGTCGCCGCTCATAAACGATACAGCCGTTAATTCGTTTACCGTTTTTGTGATCCAGAAAAATCAGCAATTCATCAACTCAGCCCAACCAGCCGGTGATCATCAGTGGCGTCTGTTTTTAATTCAATCCCTTCTGCGCAACCAACCCGAAGCGTTTCTTATCAGAGCCTTTATATTTTTATAAAATATCATTGTACATTCCAGGCCAATCAGTTTAAGCTTAAGAATTATTGAAAAGAAAGGATGGTTTATGCACCTCAGTGATTATATCAAAGAAGATTCGATTGCGTTAAAACTAGAGAGTTCAAACAAGCAAGAAACGTTGAGGGAGTTATGTGAGATCCTGCAAAAGACAGCGGTGATAAAAAATACCGAGAAAATCGTCGCTCTTTTGGAAGAGAGGGAAAGACTCAGCACGACAGGCATTGGCTTTGGGGTAGCGGTTCCCCACTGCAAGTCGGTTGATGTAGATGATCTTAAAATCGTTGTTGGCCGTTCCGAGCAAGGGGTTGATTTTCAGTCCCTGGACGGGAAACCGGTTAATCTGATATTTTTATTGATCGCGCCCGAGCAATCCAGTTCGCTTCATCTAAAGGCGTTGGCGAAAATCGCTCGTTTCGCGAAAGACTCCGAAATCAGGCAAAGTCTTTTGGAGTATAAAACAGCGGCTGAGATTTGTCAGTTCATCAGGAACAAGGATGAGGATATAAATTAAGGGTAGTATCGGGGTAAAATTTCTTCAATTCCATAGATCTTCCCGGTTTAATTCGACTTGTATTTTCGATGAGAGAAATTCTAATTATCACGCATGGCAATTTGGCGATTGAAATATTGGCGGTCGCTGAAAGCATCCTGGAGAAAAAGACGCGAGCCAAGGCTGTCTGCTGTGACTTGGGACTGACTCCTGAACAATACAAGACAAAAATCGAAGATACCCTCAATTCGCTAGTGGCGAATGAGCAGGTGATTATTCTAACCGACATGTTCGGCGGTTCTCCCAGCAACCTATCGATTCCCTTCATCAAAAAAGATCAGCTCGAGGTCATAACGGGCCTTAATCTCGCGATGCTGCTTTATATTCTTTCGGAGGACGAAAGGACGAGCTTCCAGGATCTGTGCAAGGGAACCAAAAAGGCGGGCGAAGAGGCGATCGTGATCGCGGGTGAGTTTCTGATCTGACCTGATTATCTGAATTGTTTGACAACTAGCCTGAGTTTTTTCTTTTGCCATGGATATTCAAAACCATTATCCAAAGAATTTCTATTTTATCCGCCTGTTGGCCAGAGTCATGGATCTGACGCTGATATATAGTCTGGTTCAGGCTCTCGAGTTAGTTTCCGAGTCTTTTGACTTCAACACCTTATTATTATATTTTGTTTATAACATCATCGTTATTGGCGTGAGTGGCCGAACCCTGGGCAAGTTCGCCTTTTCGATTTACGTCGGGGGGCTGGATGAGGGATTCCCGGGATATTTAAAAAACATAATCAGAGAAATTTTGGTTATTGTTTTATCGCCGATTTTGTTTTTGAATGTTCTGACCATTTCAAATTTAGCTCTTCACGACCGTCTGCTTAAAACCAAAGTGATTTTTGATGAAAGATAAAAGCGCCACGATCCGCTGTCCCATCCACGGATCGATTCATCTCAACTTAAAACCAAAGTGATTTTTGATGAAAGATAAAAGCGCCACGATCCGCTGTCCCATCCACGGATCGATTCATCTCAACTCAAGGGAACTCCGGCTTATCGACAGCCCTTATTTTCAGAGGCTCCGCTACATCTCACAGTTGGGATTCGCCTCTTTTGTCTTTCCTGGCGCCGTGCATACGAGATTTGGCCATTCTTTAGGTTCGGTTCATCTGGCGGGGAAGGTTTATGAACAGTTGATGGAAGCCAGCGGGGACCTTTTAAAGAATTTCTACAATAAAGAGCAGCTGGAGTATTTTCGTCAAATCCTGAGATTTTCGGCTTTGCTGCATGATATAGGTCATCCTCCTTTTTCACATGCCGGCGAGTCCATACTTCCTGATATCGGGACCCTGCCCTACCTTAAACACTCTAGCAAACAGCAGGAGAGACAAGCGACGCATGAGGATTTTTCGCTCGCTATCATCCATCACCTCTCTGGAAACGAAAAGATACTCACCAGGGAGGAATCCCAGGACATCATCAGCATTCTCGCCCTTAGGGACGAACCCTCCGCAAGGATGAATTCCAGGGAGGGGAGTCCGATCATTTATCCTTTGCTATGCCAGCTGATAAACGGCGAGATCGACGTGGACCGGATGGATTATCTTCTTAGAGACGCCTATTACGCGGGGGTTCCATATGGAAAGTTCGATCTTGAGAGACTGATTGGTTCATTTTCATGCTATTTGGAAAAGGATCTCAACCAGTTTTTATTGGCCATTGACGGCGAAGCGGTTCCGACCTACGAAAACTTTCTTATGGCCCGGATTCACATGTTTTATCAGATTTACTTTCATAAATCGCTTGGGGCTTACAGCTACTATTTGAAGAAGGTTTTTGATGAGGAGGAGATCGCGTTAAATTTGAACGGGTCTTTGGAAAACTACCTCAATATCAGCGAAGCCGCATTAATGGAGGAATTCCGCAAGGCCAGGGATAAAAAATGGTCGGGTAAGATTCATTACCGCATACCGGCCAAGAATTTAATCAGAGTGAACAACAGCGACAAGGAAAGGCTTAAAATCCTTTTTGATGTCGAAGAACTTTTAAAAACAAACCAGATTGAGACCTATGTGTCTTATTCCTCGAACCATTTTTCCACCCAGATAAAAAACGTCAGGATTCACCGAAAAACGATCGTGGTGATTGACGAGGAGTTCGGATTTAAAACGGCCACCCCTCTGGCGGAGAAATCCTCCCTGCTGGAAGACAGGGAAAAATTGATCGAAATAACCCAGCTATACATCAACAGGGAACAGTATCAGGATGTTATCAGCCTGATCCAAAAACACCGGCCCCAGTTATCCCCAACGGCCGATCGGGTGATCAGTCTTTAAAATCAAACCGCGTCAACTCATTCTCCTTTAAGCGTAAAAATCCTGTGGAACAGTTTGTTTTACCCCAATGGTTTTTTGGGTGGCTTACCCGCGGGTAGGCGCTAAAAACCGCCTGAACCGTGATCCGGCCTGGTTTAAAAATAGATTCATCCTTACCCGCTCTAAAATAAAACAATTATACGCATGGGTAAAATAAACGGACCGATTAAGTTTGATCCCGATAAAACCAAGGGATGATCGGCCGCGGGTCATTTAGGGGAAGCGCGGGTAAATGGGGAGGAGTGAGCGTAACCGGGGTTCCAAAGGATTTGCCCTTTGGCTGCCGGAGGCTAAAAAATAAACGGCTTGGCCGTTTCCAAGGATTAACTGGCCGTCCTCCTTGAATGAGTCAAGCGAAGCTTGATTTCGGCCATCCGTTACGAAGGTAGAGAGGGTAAAACGCAATGATCGGTTGCTTGGCATTGTCGTTTCTGTTTGGATTCGAGGCTAGAGTAAAAGGGGTGGGGATTAGGTCAGGGGAAAAGTCCTATAAAAGCCCTGTGGTTATTCAGATCCCTTTAAATGCCCTTACTAAATTTTATTTCATTGATTTTGTGAGAATATAATGTCGCCCTGAAATTCCCTTTTCATTTATTACCAGTAAGTGCCAACCTTGCTCATAGAGCTTTTTAATGGTTGTGCTGTGACCCATGATTTTAGTTTTCATGTCCTTTTCACTGGTTCCAATGGCGCAAAATATCGGATCCAGCATATAGCCCAGATTACTGAAATTTTCAGAATAAACAGTCCAGCAGTCCAGCACCCCGTAGGCTGGTAAAGGGATTTCTATCCAAACGTCATTTTCCTTCGCCATTAGGGGCAGAGAAAAAAGGCTTGCTATGAGCAGAATAAGGAGAAACTTTTTCATGGTTTCCACTTTTTGATCAAATCAACCAATGGGTCGTTAATCCCCAGTTTTTCTCCCCGCTTTTTCTGTGCTTGTTCTAGATGGTCCAGTAATATTTTTTGTATTTCCAGTTCTTTTTTTTGTAGTGCAAATTCTCGTTCTTCCAGTTCTAGTGTTTTTTGTTTTAGTTTTTTCTCTCGCTCTTCTAGTTCTTTTTCCCGTTCTTCCAGTTCTCGATCTTGTCCTTCCTGTTCCAGCCTCAAATACAACGCCTGTAATTTTTTCTCCTGTTCTCGTCTTCTTTCTGTCGCGGCCTGCATTTCCAGCTCCAGCTCTTGCATGCGTTTTTTATGTGCTCGATTTTCTTTCCACCCCATAACGTTACAACTCCCCTTTGAAGGCCCATTGCGTCAGACTGCTAAAGTGGGCATTTCTCCCCCTAAGGTTTGATCGCGACATCAACCAATCAAGAAGAAAGACCCATGAAACCAGTGATTACGATACCTGAAGCGCAAGAACTGATCAAGAAAATCAGTAATCCAGAGAGCTTTTTGGATTCGATGCGCTTTGATGCTCATTAGCCGGTCGGGGATTATCAAACCCAGGTGATGCCAAAGAAACCCCACTCTCCGCCCGTATCGCATAGTCAAATCAAAACAGAGACATAGGGTCAACGCCTTTTAGCCATCTTATCCGTGAAACATTTTTTCACTTCAAATTCTGAAAAGAAAAAGCTCTAAAAACTAAACAAAACAGATAGTTATAAAAACGGGTACCCGAAAAAAGGGGTAGTTTTGGCGACTAAAGCTCCAGGCGATCAACCCAGGTCCAAGGTCTTAAAATCCGGAATCAGCCTGTCTGGGTTTCACATGCGCAGCCCCTTAACGATTTCGCGCCTAAAGCCATCAAGATCGGACAGGTGGGTTCGTCACCCCATTTCAAAGGTTATAGCCGCCGCTCAAGTGAAAATTGTTTCCCGTCAGATAAGTCGAATCCTCCCTGAAGATCATATCCAGAATCGGCCATAGGTCTTCATAGCGGCCAAAGCGCTCCTGCGGGATGTAATCCTTTGGATCTTCACTTGTCTTGATGACCGAGTTAAAAAGGGTTCCGGGCGAAATCACGTTAACGCTGATTTGGTCTTTCCCCCATTCCTTGGCGAGCGTTTTGCTTAAGCTGATCACTCCCATCTTGGCAATGTGGTAAGGCTGGCACTTCGAGGCGGCAACCCTGTCGGCCGCTGAATAGGCGAAATTGATCACCCGCGCGTTTCGGCTCTGTTTTAGTAGGGGATAAAAATTCTGGCACATCAAAAAGACGGAATCCAAATTGTTCGCCAAAATGCTTCTCCATTCGGTAAGCGATATCTCGAGGGTTTGCCTTTCCAGATAGCTCCCAACGACATTGATCAGACCGTCCAATCGATCGGTGTATTTCTTCACCTGATCTACCATGAAACGGACATCCCTTTCGCTTGACACATCACCCTTTACAGCTACAACGCGATCCTTTCCGAAAACTTCGATCAAGTCATCTATGCCTTTTCTATGGTGGTGAAAATTGGCTACTACATGAGCTTTTTGTTCGATTAAATGCCTGGCGATCGCGTGACCTGTTCTGGATGCCGCTCCTGATACAAAAATCCATTTATTCTCATGATTCATTGAAGCCATAATATCATATTGGTCTTAGGTTCTAGGTCTTTGCTTTCGTCAGGAGTTTGATAATATACTAAATTCAAATATAGACTATTTTCATAAAACAAGGCTAAAACAATTATAAGCCCATCGGCAACCAGTTTTGAAAAAATTATAATGAAAATCTGAAACAAAGCGATAATAGGTATCACAACCGGATTGATTGCTTATGGCATTTTGGCCTTAATACGCAAGAAACAAGTCATTTAATTAATGAAATCTAAATAATAATCATTAGAATTGGTTTTGCGATTGGCGAAAAAAATAAAGCCGCGTTCAGCATTTCGGAATCGTTAAATTCGGTAGCGCAAGCCAGCAAAGAATCAGTCATGAGTCTGCTAAAGTCAGAGCAAGAGTTCAAGGAAATCAATCAAAATTTAAACTTAGCTTTCAAAGCCGCCAAAGAGGCATCCTCCAACTTGGGGGACGCTGCTGTGGGAATCAAGTAGAATGCAAGCCCTGCATGGAAGCGGAATATCAGACAATAATTTTGAAGGTTTTGAAAAAAGCGGTTTCTTTTTTTTAAATTTAAGTTTATTGTTACTGATCGGCGAATTTAAAAAAGGAGTGGGGGTGGATCAAAGAAACAAACCTTTTAATATAAAGGTTAAGTCAGGTGATAAAAAAGCTTTTTGCGCCTGCTTAATGACGAAAAACCCACCATTTTGTGATGCCTCACATAAAACGACTGATAAAAAACCGATTCGGGTAGAATTTGAAGATGACAAAACTGTCCGTATCTGCGGTTGCAGTAAATCCGGCACTTTTCCATATTGCGATGGTTCTCATAAGGAAACAACCTAAGCCGAATCAAAAATACTCGGTTAAAGATAAGTTTGATTCGTTGAGCTTTTTGACTGAAATAGGAAAAAACTTTCAAATATGCCTAAATTACTGAGTCTTGTTTTATAAAAAAAAGTCTTAAAAAAGATTATATTTTGTTTTTTTTTCTTTTCAAAACAATTTAGAAATGTTAGGTTCCATTGCGTTCATTTGAGACTATTAGCTAGGAAAGCAAGTAGCTTAATTTAAGTGGCGCTAGGAGTAAAAAATAATATTTTTTATTATTTTGGAAATAGTACCCTTGATAAATTATTGAGTCGAGATTGGTGAACAGGTAAGCTCCCAAAGGATAAATTAGGGAAGATACAAAAAACATTGTTGATAAGGAAATCATAGGTTTTAGTGTGCTTTTACTAATGATTTTATATACGTTGAATAAAGAGTTATTTAATAATAATTAGTTTGATTTAAAAAATTCAACAAAAAACAATGCAAAGAAAAATAATCCCTACGTTAATAGTTCTTTATATTTTGGGATTCGCTTTAATCGGTTGTAAGGAACTTGCCCCAGCAAACAATTCAGATCTGTACTCTGAGCTTGAACCGTCTAATAAAACTTCTGAAATCATTCTTGAATCAGACAGTAGCATGGCATCTTCCAGGGACCCCCTAGGACTGATCTATCTAAAGATAACACTCAACGAGCAAAACGAATTTTCAGGTATTTTATCAGGATATGACCAGATGTTTTGCTACAGCGGTGATTTGTGTTTTTTCGAAAAAAAAGACGATGAAAAAAATGTTCAGGGAAATTTTTTCGAAGGCAGTAAGGAAGGTCGGATCATAATCAATGATAAAACTTATTTCATTGAATACCTGACGGATGATAATAAGACCGTCAGATTTTTCATTTCTGACGCGATTGGTTTTTATAATATCAGCTCCATTGTAAAAAAAGCCCTTTAGTTTAACGCCTTTTTTTAACCCACCTTTGACAATCAGCGATTATTTGAGGGTATTTCATCTACAAGTTCAAGTGACATCGGAATACATTTCAATGATTTTTTGTATGGCACGAAAATCCGCTTTGGAATCAAGACATCGAGTTGGTTGGTTTAATATTTCAACAATTGAAGTTGGTATATCTGGTTTTTTGCCGGTAGCTTTATATACAGCGTCGCTGAATTTTGCGGGATGAGCCGTTGCCAGACAAATCACGTTTGAATAGCCTGATTTTTCAGCCGCTTTAACACCTACAGCCGTATGAGGGTCAAGCAGGTAGCCCTTTAAGAAGTATTGCCTGATAGTCTCCGCAGTTTCCTCCTCGGTGATGCTGAAAGGTTGGAAAAAAACGCCCGCTTTTTTAATTTGCTCCTTAGTCAGCGTCAACTTGCCAGTCGCTGAAAAAGTTTCCATCAGGTTCGTGATTTGATGGCCGTCTCGATCAACCAGATCAAACAAAAACCGTTCAAAGTTACTGGCTACCTGTATATCCATTGACGGGCTGATCGTGTGGGTGACCCTTCCGACTTGATAATCCCCGGTTTTTATAACCCGGCACAGGATGTCATTTTCATTGGTAGCCAAGATCAGTTTGCTAATTGGCAGTCCCATTTTCAAAGCAAGGTAACCGGCGAAGATATCTCCGAAATTACCGGTAGGCACGGAAAAGTAAACAGGTTGGTTAGGGTAGTTTTCTTGGAAGCGAAAAGTGGCGTAGAAATAATAAATAATTTGAGCCATAACCCTTGCCCAGTTGATCGAATTAATCGCTCCAAGATGGAAACGATCCCTGAACTCAAGGTCGGCGAAGATTTGTTTGACAATATTTTGGCAATCATCGAAGGTTCCCTCTACTGCGATATTAAAGACATTTTCATCCAGGACGGTCGTCATTTGTTTTTCTTGAATCGGAGTAACTCTTCCTTTGGGATGCAAAATAAAGATTTTGATTCCTTCTTTTCCTTTAACGCCATGAATGGCGGCACTTCCCGTATCACCTGAGGTTGCTCCCAGGATCGTCATGGTTTTATTCTTGTGCTTTAAAAAATGCTCAAAAAGATTGCCCAGAAACTGAAGAGCAAGGTCTTTAAAAGCCAGGGTGGGACCGTGGAACAACTCTAAAACCGCTATCTTGTCTAAAAAGCGTAGAGGAGTGATCTCAGGGTTTTCGAAGTTCTTATAGCTTTTTGAGATGAGTTCTTTTAAATCAACAACTGATATTTGATCATCGATAAAAGGTAAAATAATTTCAAAAGCTAAATCCTGATAGCTAAATTTCCTTAGGGAATCCATCCGCATACCCAGGTTGGGAAGTTTATCCGGGACGAAAAGTCCAGAATCTCTAGCTAGACCTTCTAGTAGAATATTTGAAAATAACTTCTGATCATCTTGACCACGGGTACTGATGTACGGCATGTCGCTACCTTTAGTTGATGTTAAATGTGAAATAAGGGTTTTAATTTTTATTCTTGCGGATTTTGATCAAAAACCATTCCCTGTAGGAACTTAAATCGTGATAGATCTTGTAAAAGTTAATATAACCAATAGCAATCGCCAATAACAAAGGAAAATAAAGACTGATCGCATAAGCCTTCCCATCAACGAACATGGATCGTGCCTTTGAAAAAATCGAGTAATAGATAATCATCATAACAATCATGCTGACAAACTTAGCTGTTTTGGGATTCCTGGGGTCGATAATGCCCATTGGTAGAGCAAAAATCGCAAAGCTAAAACAGGATAAAACAGTGACGATCCTGCCGTGAAATTCATCGACATACTCTAGATACGCTTTCTTGTTGGAGTCTTTTACCCTGGTGATATTTTCATATAATTCACCTTGGGTCATTTCCAGATCAAGTTTATTTTTTGTCTCTCCAGAATTTTGGTACCTGGTCGGGAGACGGCTTTTATCGGTGTCTGGTGAAGCCAAGTCATACTGCAGCCGGTTGAAATGAACCAACCGAAACCGATTTGGGTTTTGGGTAGAATGAATCTTGCCATTTTCCATGATGAAAAAGATTTTTTTGTTATTTTCATCAAAATGGATGACACCACTTTTAGCCTCAATGACCGAACTCCCTTCATGTTGATCCCAATCGGTAATGAAGAGGTCTTTGTATTCATCATCTTGTTGGTCGAATATATAAATCATTTTTTGGTCGAAAAAATTGGTGACTTTTTGAACCGATAAGTTAATCTTCGTTTGATTTTTTAAAATGTTGAATTTAAGGTCTTCTAACTGGCTGACCCCTGTCGGGCTTAAATAAAAAGACTGGAGCAAAACAAAAAGCGAAACCAAAAACGACAGAGAAAAAACCGGCTTGAGTAGAAAAGCCAGGGATACCCCCGAAGCTCTCATAGCGATAACTTCGCTATCTGCTGAAACTCGGTGAATACCGACATAGACGGCAATCATCAAACTGATCGGTGAGGCAATCATCAATATTGTGGGCATGGAAAAGATGACCATAAGGAATAAAACCTTAATCTCCACCCCACTCGCCTTGAAAAAAGGAATAAACTTATAAATCTGATCCATCATCAAAATAGAGCTGATTACTCCCGTAGCCAAAATAAATGGAAAAATCAGTTCTTTAATAATGTAGGAAAATAAGGTCATAATAAATATAAAAATAGTATTAGAAAGTTACTGAAGTCTAAATTTATTTTCTAAAAGGGGGAAGGTAGTAAATGCTAAATTCTCTTACAACTCTTCCAAATTGCATGGTGGCGATATCTCCCAGATG
>Ga0224496_10002693_pt1 | contig 10494 bp, 8 predicted proteins | sample SF_Jul11_sed_USG_2_FD_168127 | JGI IMG/M metagenome (GOLD analysis project Ga0224496, IMG submission 168127) | Sediment microbial communities from San Francisco Bay, California, United States - SF_Jul11_sed_USGS_8_1 | ecosystem: Environmental > Aquatic > Marine > Sediment | place: USA... | reverse complement strand
AAGGCCCCTTCCGGATTTGAAATAATCCCTACCGAACTTAGAGTTTTCTCAAATGTTGAAAAAATTCCTCCTTTTGAGCCGACTGCAAAAACCGTCAAAAATATCGACACGAGACTCGAAGTAAGACCAATTGATCTTAGACGAAGTACACTGCAACATATTTTCAAGGCCAGAAGTTTAGTTTTAGAATCCCTTAGAGATTATTTTGCCAAACAAAAATTCATTGAAATCAATACTCCTAAAATGATTGCAACAGCTACTGAAGGCGGTGCTGCATTGTTTCCAATATTTTACTATAATAAAGAAGCATTTTTAGCTCAGAGCCCGCAATTGTATAAAGAACAATTAACGATGAGCTTTGAAAAAGTATTTGAGATAGCACCAATTTTTCGAGCAGAGCCTTCTAGAACTAATCGACATCTTGCAGAGGCAATCTCTATTGATTTGGAAGAAGCTTTTGTAGACTACAATGACGTGATGAACAGAATTGAAGAGATCATAAAGATTTTAATTCAAACCGTGAATGATTATGTTCAAAACAATCCGGATGTGGAATTTACAACACCATCTATTCCTGAAATGATTCCAAGGTATTCCTATGATGAATTAGTCGACAGAATGCAAAAAACAGGAGCAAAAACAGAATGGGGTGATGATCTATATCCTTCGAATCTAAAAAAAATTGGTTTAGAGGGATTCTATTTTATCAAAGATTGGCCTCTTGCTCCAAAACCCTTCTATGTAAAGGACAGTAAAACAAATCCCAAAGTTTCTGAATCATTTGATTTGATGTTTGGAGATTTGGAACTATCATCAGGCAGTACAAGAATTGAAAAGCGTGATGAACTGGCCGAAAGAATGAAGAACAAGGGAATGAACACGGACGCATTTGAATACCATCTAGGTGCATTTGATTATGGTGTGCCTCCTCATGCTGGTTGTGGCATAGGCCTTGAGCGTCTAATTATGGCCCTTACAGGCACAGAAAACATTCGAGATGTAACATTTTATCCTAGAGATGTTGACAGATTGACACCGTAGGTGTATTGTATGGTTACAGAAGAAGAAATAGAACATGTTTCAAAGCTAATGAAAATAGAAATTGATGATCATAAAGAGTATGTTGAGAAAGTTCATACGATGATTAACTATTTTGATATCTTAGATTCTGCAGGTGTTGAATCTGAAGAAATTTCTGTACAAGAAATTCCGATTTCAAACCTACGAGATGATGAATATATTCCATTTAATCAAAAATTAATTGAAAAACTAAAACACTACAAGGGAACATATGTTCGCGCACCAAAGATGTCTTCATGAACCTAAAAATATCTGCTCTTGATTATGTTCAGGAAGTCAAAAACGGGAACATTTCTGCTGAAGATTTTGTTGCAAAAACTTTAGAACAGATTCACCGAGTGGATGATAAACTCCATGCATTCTTGTCAGTTAATGAAAATGCAGTTGAACAGGCAAGAGAAATAGATAAGAAAATAAAATCAGGCAAAAAGATAGGAGATTGTTTTGGAATGCCCATCTCAATTAAAGATAATTTGTGCATTAAAGAAAGTAAAACCACATGTGCATCAAAAATGCTTGAAAATTTTATTGCACCTTATGATGCCACAGTCATCGCAAAATTAAAAGAGCAAGATGCAATATTTGTTGGAAAAGTAAACATGGATGAATTTGCAATGGGGCTTACAACAGAATTTAGTGCATTTGGTCCAAGCAAAAATCCCTGGAATTTAGAGTATGTCCCAGGAGGTTCGTCTGGCGGCAGCGCAGTGTCTGTAAGTGCTTTTGAATGTGTGGCGTCTCTTGGTTCTGATACTGGAGGTTCTGTTAGAAACCCTGCAAGTTTTTGCTCAACTGTAGGTTACAAGCCAACATATGGTCTGATTAGCAGGTATGGGTTAATCTCGTATGCCAACAGCATAGAGCAAATCGGTCCTCTTACTAGAACTGTAAAGGATACGGCATTCATGTTAAATCTAATTTCAGGAGTAGATTCAAAGGACAACACCACAATTGATAACAACAATGAAGACTATCTTTTAGGCATAAATTCAGGCATCGAAGGAAAGAAAATAGGCATAATCAAAGAGATGATTGGAGAAGGGATTGATCCTGCTGTATTGAGTGCAACAAAAGAGGCCATTTCAAAACTTGAGGGGTTGGGGGCAACCTGTGAAGAGATATCGCTAGATATGGTGAAATATTCAGTAGCTGCATACTATACAATTACTGCAACAGAGGCTGGAAGTAATCTTGCAAGATATGATAATCTAAGATACGGTTATGATTTTCCAGTTGAGGGATATGAGTTTAATTCCTATATTTCAAAGGCAAGGCGTAATTTTGGTCCAGAGGTTAAAAGACGAATGATTCTTGGAGGATTTGTTCCATCAGCAGGTCATGCAGGAAAATATTTTCTAAAGGCATTAAAAGTAAAGAGTAAACTTACAAAAGAAGTAAACGAGGCATTTAAGAAATTTGATCTTTTGATAGCACCAACAGTACCAATTCTTCCGTTCAAGTTAGGTGAAAAAATCAATGACCCAATTTCATTATTCCTAGTTGACATCAATACAGTAACTGCAAATCTTACAGGAAAACCTGCAATCTCCATTCCTTTCTCACATTCAAGAGGATTGCCGATTGGAATTCAGCTTCTTGCAGATTCAAACAAAGATAAATTATTACTTCAAGCAGCATATGCTTTAGAACAAACTGTTAGCTTACCTGAGGTTCCAATATGACTATGATAGGTTTAGAAATCCACTGCCAATTAACAAATTTACAAAGTAAATTATTTTGTTCATGCAAGGCCAATTACAGAGAATTTGAAATCAATGAGAATATCTGTCCCATTTGCATGGGGTTGCCTGGAAGTTTGCCTAGATTGAATAAAGAAGCTGTAAAGAAAGCTACCATCATTGCCATGGCACTAAATTGCTCCACTCCTGAAAAAATTGCTTTCTTTAGAAAAAACTATTTCTATCCTGATCTTCCAAAAAACTTTCAGATAACCCAACTTAATATTTATGGCGATACTAGCGTTGGAGGTCCTGGCTCTATTATGGTGGGAAACAAAAAAATCAGAATTACCAGAATCCAGTTAGAAGAGGATCCTGGAAGGCTGATTTACGAAGGTAGTTCATCTAAAAACCAAATAACATTAGTAGATTACAATCGTGCAGGCACACCATTAGTTGAAATTGTCACTGAACCTGATTTTGAGACCCCTAAAGAAGTGCGAGACTTTCTAAACATTTTATCTGATCTGTTAGAAAACTTGGGCGTGTCTGACCCTAGTTTAGAAGGCGCGATGAGGGCAGATGCAAATGTATCAATTAAAGGTGGCAAAAAAGTTGAGATTAAAAATATTGGTTCGTTTCATGATTTAGAAAAAGCAGTTCATTTTGAAATAACTAGACAGGAGAGTTTGAGTTCTCGAGACATTTCAATTATTCAAGAAACGCGACACTGGGATGACAAACGAAAAATTACTGTATCTGCCCGCTCCAAAGAAGAAGAGCTTGACTATCGCTACTTTTTAGAGGGTGATATTCCCTGGATAAAGATTGAACCTCAGATTCAAGAACAACTAAAGTTAGAAATGCCTGAAAGTATTAGTTCTAAAAAAGAAAGATATGTTTCAAAATACAACATCCCATCTCAAGTGGCAGAAGTATTGTCCTCAGATAAATTTTATTCAGATTTATTTGAAGAGTCTCATAATGAAAAAACAGCTAAAGAGATTGCAAATATCATTACCACTGATTTGATGGGACTAGTCGATACAAGAGAGAAACGTGAATCATCAAAACTCACTGCAACTCACTTGAGGGAATTAGCAGAATTGATTCAATCGGGGAAAATTTCCAGAAATTCTTCTAAAAACGCATTATATGAAATAGTAAAAACTGGAAAAGAATTATCCATAATTATTTCAGAATTGGATTTAGGAAATGTCTCAGATACTGCAGAACTGTCTAACATTATACAACAAGTGATTTCTGAAGAGCCACAGGCAGTAGAAGAAGCAAAAACGAATCCTCAAACAATTAACTATTTGGTAGGAAAAGTCATGCAAAAAACAAAAGGGAAAGCAGATCCCAAAGTAACGTTGGATTTACTGAAAAAACAGATTGGTGTTCAATGACTGATTTGTCCTTGGAAGATATAGAATTTATCAAAATCCTTGCAAATTCTGACGCATCCATTCTTCAGCAAGGTATGAATGACGCTACCAGACATAGATTAGACGAACAATTAGGCAAGATTTTGAGAGAGTATTACCTAGAAAATACCATGAATACAGAAACTAATTGGACAGAAAAATTTCTAAAGGCAGGGATCACTGAGGATGATGGAAAATCGGCAATCGCTTGTGCTAGACGTCTGGGAATAGATATATCGTAAATCTAAAAAAATCTTTTTACTCTCTTTAGGTTTAGAATCGAGTATTGTCTAATTTTGAATTTATTCCAAATGAAAAACAGATCAGAGAATCAAATATTTTTTGTTTTATGCAAAAGCATAGAATATCTTCACTAGATGAGTTATCTCAAAAAGCAAAAAATGATTTGGAATGGTTTTGGAAATCAGTTGACAAAGATATTGGAATAGTTTGGGATAAGCCCTATACAAAAACTCTAGATATTTCAAAAGGTATTGCATGGTCAAAATGGTTTGTAAATGGCAAGACGAACATTTACAAATCTTCAGTAGAGAAATTTGCAAAACAATGTCCACAGAAAATTGCATATTATTTTGTATCAGAAGATGGTAAGACATCCAAAATTTCATATTCTGAATTAGATTCTAAAGTATCAAAACTTGCAAATGTTCTAAAATCACTTGGAGTGAAAAAAGGGGATGTGGTTGCAATTTATCTTCCAATGATTGAAGAGGCAATATTGGCAATTCTGGCAGCGGCAAAAATTGGCGCAATTCAAACCACTATTTTTTCTGGATATAGTTCACAGTCATTACATGTACGTCTAAAGGATTGCAAAGCCAAAATTCTGTTTATTTCAGATGGATTTTATAGAAAGGGGAAACCTGTTTCTCAAAAAGAAATAATGGAAAATGCAATAAAAAACACTGATGTTGAAAAAATAATTCTTGTGTCTTATAAGAAAATAGACGATCATCTTAAATCTGAAAAAATTATGTTATTTGAAAACATCATGGCCTCTCAAACTGATTCATGTGATACTGAAATAATGGATTCAGAAGATCCTCTGTTTATTCTCTATACCTCAGGAACTACTGGCAATCCCAAAGGCGTTGTTCATTGCCATGGTGGTTTTTCAGTTTTTGCAGGCCACCAAGCAGCATATCTAATAGACACCCATCAAAATGACATCTTATTCTGGCCTGCAGACATTGGATGGATTACTGGGCAGGTATGGAATATCTATGGATTGTTGATTATGGGCGCCAGTGCCGTTATTTACGATGGCGCATTGGAATTTCCTACATTAAACAGAATCTGGAAAATCTTATCTGATTACAAGGTATCTATCTTTGGAATATCGCCAACTGCAGTACGATTGTTTAAGAAAAATAATGTAGAGCCCCTAAAATCATATTCATTAGACACCATCAAAAACATTCCAACTACTGGAGAACCACTGGATGAAGATTCATGGCATTGGTTGTTTGAAAAAGTCGGCAATAAAAAAATCCCAATATTGAATTTGTCTGGAGGAACCGAAATTGGTGGCGCTATGTTATCTGTATTTCCTGGAATGAAATTGAAACCATCCACTGTTGGAATCCCTGTTCCGGGAATGAATCTGGATGTCTATGATGATAATGGTAACTCAGTAAGAGAACAAAATGGATATTTGGTTATCAAATCACCGTGGCCTGCAATGACTCGAGGATTACTCAATGATGATGATAGATATATTGAGACATACTGGTCCAGATTTGAAAACATCTGGTTTCATGGAGATTATGTCTATGTTGATGAAGACAATTTGTGGTATATGCGTGGCAGAACTGACGATGTGATCAATATATCTGGCCATAGGATGAGTACTGCTGAAATTGAACAAACTGTTATTTTACACAAAAAAATTTCTGATGCTGCATCCATTGCTATTCCTGATGAAATAACAGGTGAGGCAATTGTAATTTTTTGTGTCACACATAATAAATCAGATGTGGATATAGAATTAGAAATTTCAAATTACATATCTGAAAAAATTGGTAAAATTGCAAAGCCAAAATTTGTTTTCCAAATATCTGATTTACCAAAAACTAGAACAGGTAAAATAATGCGTCGTGTATTGAGATCAAAACTATTGGGAAATGAACCGGGAGATCTGTCCTCTCTAGAAAATCCTAATGTGTTAGATGAGATCCCAAAATTAGGTTGACAAAATCTCACTTTTTGATACTTACTTTTTCACGCTTTGCATCTAAATTAGATTCTGATGAGAAAAATTATTGAAATTTGTAGTTGATCAGCAGGTAGAAGACATTGAGATGCCTGAGAATCTCAAACTAAATACGTTTTTACAAGAATTTCATTCAGATTGCCCTCATCCTGAATGCAATTTTGGATTCTATGGTTTTGCATTTGGACAATCACCATTTCCAGTACCCAAGATTGTTCAAGACGCTTTGATAAAAAATGTGGATAAAGGAGCATATGCACCAATTTCTGGAATTCCAGAATTGCGTAATGCAATATCAAAATACAATAAATATTATTTTGGAATGGATGTATCGCCTGAAAGAATCCATGTGGGACCAGGGACAAAAGAGCTGATCTTTAATTTATTGGAGATTTTGCATGGAACCGTAATTTTGCCAACTCCTGCATGGTTAGGATATCTTCCACAAATCCGATTTTTAAAGAAAAATTATCATATGCTTCCAACTCGTTCAAACAAAAAAATATCTCCAAATAATTTGAGAAGATTGGCATTACGATTACATGATAGACAGAAAATTTTGATCCTTAATAACCCAAATAATCCTACAGGTTTACTTTACGATAAATTAGAATTAGAAGAAATTTCTGATGTATGCAGAGAGCAAAACATCACAGTTATTTCTGATGAAATTTATGCACAGACAACATATGATTTTTCAAAGTTTGTCAGCATGGGAAAAATCTATCCTGAAGGCACATTTGTGACAAATGGTTTATCAAAATCACATGCTGCAGGAGGATATCGTTTGGGGTATGTAATTTTTCCACAGCATGCAATAGAACTTAAAACCCAATTCAAAAAGATTCTGGCAACAGAATATACCGCAGTTTCAACACCAATTCAACATGCTGCAGTGGCAGGATTCGAAATAAGTAAAGACATGAATAAGTATTTTGAGACTACTCGCAACATTCACCAAATCATGGGCGAATATACATACAATGCATTATCGGCAATAGAGGGAGTAGTAGCTACTAAACCTGATGCAACGTTCTACCTTTTAGCTGATTTCAATCATTATGCAACAGATTTACAAAATTCTGAAATTTTTACATCCCAGAAACTATCTGAATCATTAATTGTTCATCCATATCATACTGCAATTGTAGGTGGCGATAGTCTTGTTTTGGAAAGAACTGATTTTAGCGCAAGAATTGCTTATGTAGATTATGATGGTTCTCAAGTATATCAAAATTATCTGAAAAACAAACCAAAATTATCTTCTGAGAAAGTTGAATTTGTAAAGAACAATGCTCCCAAGGTCGTTGCAGGAATAAACATGATTACCAATTTTTTTGAAAATATTAAAAAATCATCTTTCAAAAATCCACGGACTAAAAGTTCAATGACAACTTCAAGTTAATCTAATTTAGATCTTAATTTTTCATATTCCTCTACAGAGATTTCACCCTTTACTAATCTAGTTTGAAGAATTTCTTTAGGGGATGATCCTATGATTGGTTTAATGATTTTTTTAATAACATCTCTGTTGATTGAAATTTGTTTTGAGTTATTATCTACTTTTTCCTTTATTCCTATTACGGCTCCAAATAAAATTCCTAATCCTGCTATTGCAAGTAAAATCTCTGCAATTTCTGAATTGTTACTTTGTTTTTGTGTGTTTTGAACTGTAGATGATGCTTCTGCCTTGAGAATGATTTCATGTGTTAATTCTTTTACTGCAGAATTAATTTTGCCGTCATAATTTACTGCTTCCTCTATCGTAAATCCGGGATAGTTTTTATCAAACCATGACCTATATGATACTTCATTATAGTATCTGTCAAGATAGTGTTGAGGATTTTTGTTAGGATCTAAAAAATCGACAGTTTTATGGATTGGAACGTTTTCAACTTTATCTGCCTCTTTGTAACCAACCTCTTGAGAATTCTCTACAACAGGGTCTTTAGGAATTATTGGAATTCCATTTGATGAAACTCCAAAATTTATAGTAACTCCTTTTGTCATGTTCAAAATAAATCCTGTTGCACTATACACTTCATGTTCAGAAAAATTATCGTTGATTTTTATTATTTTTTCAAATGAATCCTCATGATTAATTTTTACTTGTGTTAACTCTACAAATTCATCATTATGATCACGAATAACTATTGTTACTAGACCCACTGAATTTTTCTCAGCGTTACCTGAAAATTTTATTTGATTGCCATTGTAAAAAGATTTAGAATCAACTTGAAGATCAATTACTTCTCCAAACGCCAGAGAAAAATTAAAGATAAGTAACAAGGATAATACCCCTAATGAATAACAATTGTATCTTTTTTTATTCATACAATAAACAAAGTATTTTTTGATTTAAAATGAGTATATCACTAATTCAGTTTTTTTGTACGTAAAAGATAAATGCGTAATTTAATTTGTCGCTGTAATTTCTATCTGTTGTTAATTGTTAGTTGATCCTTTCTTTTTTCTAAGTTGCTGTGCTACTAATGGTAGAAATGCACCAACATCTGAAACAATCCCCAAAGCTTGCCATGTTCCTCGGTCCATGAGTTTTGTAACTGTTGGTTGGTTGATATCTACTACAATTACTTTGACGTTTGCAGGAAGCATGTTGCCTGTTGCAATAGAATGAAGCATTGTTGAAATCATAATTACCATACTTGCATCTTTTACAATTTTTTTGTATTCTCTTTGCGCTTGAGCAACGTCTGTGATTACATCCGGTAATGGTCCATCATCACGTATTGAACCTGCCAATACAAATGGGACTTTATTTTTAACACATTCATACATTATTCCTTTTTTGAGCTTTTTGGACCGTACCATGTTTGCAATGGATCCAGCTTTAAACACTGTATTGATTGCATCCATATGATTTCTATGACCACGATATGCCAAAGTTGCATTATGTACATTCATGCCCAAAGATGTGCCCAATGTTGCATACTCTATGTCATGAACTGCAAGAGCATTTCCAGCTAATACCCCATCGATATAACCTGCTCTGATTAACTCTGAAACAGCATCATCTGCACCTGTATGAACTATTGCTGGGCCTCCTACAATGACAATCTTCCCTCCATTCTTTTTGGTATTGTATATGTCATCTGCAACTTGCTTTGCAATATGTTGTGTTGGACGTTCACTAGAACTTGAACTTCCCATAAATTCAAAAACATTAACTCCTTCTCTTGGACGTTCAGGAGGAGTGATTTTAATTCCTTGTTCTCCAACAATTATCTGATCCCCCTTTCTCACATCTCTAACAGGTACACAAAACGCCCTGTTTTGTTTTACGACAATGCACTTATCCATCATCATGTTTTCAACTTGAATCCATCTTTTTTTATAGAAAACTTGCGTGTGATTATTTGTTGTACTGTAAAAATTATCTGGCATCACATAGTTTTTTGGCGATTTTTTTAATGTAATTTCTTGTTGTATTTTAGATACTGCACCTTCTCGATATACTGTTTTTAAAATCTCATCCAAGTGTTTCTGATTTTTTCCATTAACAAGTAATCGAACATAAGATGGGTCTTTCTTTCTTTTACCAATATTGATTTCTTCTACTTGAAATTCTCCGTGAAGGTCCATGATTTTATCGAAGATCTTGGTAAGTATGGAAGAATCAATTAAATGACCATTGACTTCAATTTCTTGAGAAAATTTGCTCATTTTATTTCCCTCAACATTATGATAACTAAAGGTTACGTTTTCCTTTAAGACACGGATTATACTGGTAGAATTACCTTTCCCTCAAATTTTGATATGTTGTCTTCTTTGAATGTTTTTTCTAGAATTTCTTTTTGTTGTGGAGTTACTCCCTGAACAATAGTCTTTGAAGAACCTGTTTTGTCTACCAAAGCAAGAATGTAGCCGCTATTATCAGTTAAAACAAATCCTGCAGATTCATCTACAAAAGCATATAGGTTTTCTTCCCCTACAGGTTGCCATATGTTTGATTTTGTATCAGATAATGCCAATGCAGGCATCGCACGTCCATCAGTTAATTTATTGAGATAATCTCTAGCTTCGGCAACTCTTTTTTGCCCTAATTTCAAGGCTT
>Ga0224496_10002692_pt1 | contig 10495 bp, 9 predicted proteins | sample SF_Jul11_sed_USG_2_FD_168127 | JGI IMG/M metagenome (GOLD analysis project Ga0224496, IMG submission 168127) | Sediment microbial communities from San Francisco Bay, California, United States - SF_Jul11_sed_USGS_8_1 | ecosystem: Environmental > Aquatic > Marine > Sediment | place: USA... | reverse complement strand
GTAGCTGCGGAACAGGTCGTTCGTACGAATCGTTATCGAAATCGCGAGTACGACGCTTGCCGCCAGCGCATACCAGAGGAGCGTGCGCGAGCGCTTGCGGACCGGCAATGTCGCAACATTGTCGGCCTCGATCGCGGGCAGCTCGGGCATCTTCAGCGCAGGGACGTCGATCTGAAGGGCTTTCGCTATCTTCAGGTCCAGGTCCCGGAACTCATTGTCGTGTTCGCCAGTCATTCTCTCGCAACGCTGTCCTTCAACTTGTGTCTCGCCCGATGCAGCCGTGTCAGCACGGCACCCTGCTTCAGGCCCATCATCTCCGCGATCTCGTCCGTGCTGTAGCCCATGAGGACCTGCAGTACCAGCGGCTCGCGGTAGCCGTCCTCAAGACGGAAGATCGCTTCGCGCAAATCGTCTGTCTTGCCGTCCGGCGTCTCGGCAATCAGTGCTGCCTGTGACGCTGTCAGGTTGTCGATGTCGACCGTTTCCAGCCGACGTCGCTCGAAGTAGCGGGCATTCTCCCGGCGGACGATAGTCAGCAACCAATGCTTGGCCGCCGCGTCGTCTCGCAGCGAGTCGAGGGACTTCCAGGCGCGCAAGAGCGCTTCCTGGACGACATCTTCGGCAACCGCCGTGTCCCGGCTGAGCCAGGCGGCGAAGCGATACATGTCCTGGTGAAACACCGTAACGAGGCTGTCAAACCTCTGTCGGCGCGTTCCCTCGGCACTGCTACTGTTCATTCTAGATGACCCAATCCTGCTGACATTTATTACGAGATCGGAATAAAAAGGATCTTAACCGTGGAAACCGTACCTAAATACAGGGAAAATAAGTACTTCTTTTCGTTATTCTGAATAGCTATGAGTGTATCGTCCCCCGGACAGTTCCCCTGGATTCGCATGCGTCGAAATCGACGCACCAAGGCCCTGCGCGACCTGGTGCAGGAAACGACCCTGTCGAGCTCCGATTTCATTTACCCCGTCTTCGTCCTCGAAGGCAAAGGGCGTACTGAGGATGTTCCCTCGATGCCCGGTATTTCTCGCAAGAGCATCGACCTGTTACTGACCGAGTTGAAAGAGGTACGGGACCTTGGCATTCCGGCAGTCGCCCTGTTCCCGGTCGTCGACCAGGAGAAGAAGAGCCTCGACGGCAGCGAATGCGCCAACCCCGATGGCCTCGTGCAGCGCACGGTCCGAGCGATCAGGGAGGCCCTGCCCGAGCTTGCCGTCATGACCGACGTCGCGCTCGATCCGTACACGACCCACGGGCAGGACGGCATTATCGACGATGACGGCTACGTACTGAATGATGTGACGGTCGACATGCTCGTCCGCCAGGCTGTGTCGCACGCCGATGCCGGCGCCGACATCGTGGCGCCATCGGACATGATGGACGGGCGTATCGGTGCGGTGCGGGCAGCGCTCGAAGACGGGGGGCACGTCAACACCGTCATCATGGCCTATTCGGCCAAGTTCTCGTCCAGCTTTTACGGACCCTTCCGCGATGCCTGTGGCTCCGCGGCGAACATCAAGGGTGGCGACAAGCACACCTACCAGGTGTCTCCGGCCAACAGCGACGAAGCCGTGCGCGAAGTCGGTCTCGATCTCGATGAAGGGGCTGATATGGTCATGGTCAAGCCGGCGATGCCCTACCTCGATATCGTGAGGCGCGTAAAGGATACGTACGAGGTACCGACGCTCGCCTACCAGGTCAGCGGCGAGTACGCGATGCTCAAGGCGGTTGCACAGAATGGCTGGCTCGATGAGCGAGCCGTCGTGTTAGAGTCTCTGCTTGGTATAAAGCGTGCCGGCGCCAACGCAATACTGACGTACTTCGCCATCGACGCAGCACGCTGGCTCGCGGAGAGCGAATGACAACGACTGACCGTTATGGAGTGATGGGCTACCCGGTATCGCACAGCCGTTCTCCCGTCATCCACCGCCTGTTCGCGCTCCAGACCGGGCAGAACATCCAGTACGAACTTCTTCAGATCACTCCCGAAAAGCTCAGTGTGGCCGTTCGCCAGTTTCAACGGACCGGAGGCAAGGGCCTGAATATCACGGTGCCGCACAAGACCGAAGTGACGAAACTCTGCGATCACCTGAGTGAGCGCGCCGCGACAGCCGGTGCCGCCAACACGCTATCGTTTCGTGACGGCGAAATCCGTGGCGACAATACCGACGGCATCGGCCTGCTGCGCGACCTGGTCATCAACCTGGGCGTGACGCTCGAGGGTGCGAACATCCTGATTCTGGGCGCGGGTGGCGCCACGCGTGGGATCGTAGGCCCATTAGTGGAAATGCAGCCCAGATCGCTGTGCATTGCGAACCGGACTCTCGAGAAAGGCCAGATTCTTGCCGATCACTTTGCGCAGTCGGGCCCGGTCAGTGCCTGTCGCTTCGATCTCGTGCCCGTTGCCGAGCAATACGATCTCATCATCAATGCCACGTCGGCCGGCGTCACCGGTGACGTGCCGCCCTATCCCGCCGCGGCGATTTCACCTGGCACGCTGTGCTACGACCTGTCGTACGGCCTGAAGCCGACACCGTTCAGCGTGTGGGCCCGCGAGCAGGGCGCCGAAAGATCCATCATGGGGTGGGGCATGCTCGTCGAGCAAGCCGCCGAGTCTTTCCACATTTGGCGCGGCGTGAGGCCCAACACGGCTCCCGTCCTCAAGCAGATGAAGATCACGGCTTGAGACACCCGGGTCGCCCGGCACGGCGCTGAACGCCATGCATAACTTCATCAAGCAGAACTTCCGGTGGATCGCCGGCGGCTTCGCACTGACCTTTTTCTCCAGCTTCGGACAAACGTATTTCATTTCGGCCTCGATCGCCGAGTGGCAGGCTGCGTTCAACCTGAGTCACGGCGAATTCGGTCGGCTCTATATGTACGCTACGCTGGGTAGTGCCGCCTGCCTGCCCTTTCTTGGCCGGCTGGTCGACTACGTTGCGGCCGGGAAAATGATCGCTTTCGTCGTACCGGTACTGGCGAGTGCGGCGCTCCTGGCCGGGTTTGCAACGTCAATTGTAACGCTCGTGTTCGCCATCTTCCTGTTGCGCCTGTTCGGCCAGGGCATGATGACACACATGGCCCTGACGGCGACCGGGCGCTGGTTTCATGCCGAGCGTGGCCGGGCCATTTCACTGGTTGTGCTCGGCCACCAGGGCGGCGAGGCCACCATCCCGCTCGTGTTCACGGTGATCACGCTGGCCTACGGCATACAGGCGGGGTGGTCCGTCGCCGCGCTCCTGTTGCTGATCGTCGGTCTGCCGTTTTGCTATTGGGCCTACAGCATACCGCGGGAACCGCATTCACCCGGAGCCACGTCTGACAAACCGGTACGTGATGTGCGTAGCTGGACGCGTCGGGAAGTCGTTCGTGACCCGGTCTTCTGGGTATTGCTCACGGGTGTGCTTGCGCCCGGGTTTATCGGTACGACGATCTTCTATCACCAGGACTACATGGCAGCCCTGAATGGCTGGCCCCCGCAGCTTTTCGCAACGTCCCTCGTGGTGTTGTCGTTGACCACCGTCGCGGTCGCGTTGTTGATCGGTGCGGTAGTCGATCGACACGGTGCCGTTTCGGTGTTGCCGTTTCTCCTGCTGCCGCTAGCCGCCGCATGCGCGGTGTTTGCGCTTGGCGGTCCCCCTTTCACGTTGTACGTAGCCATGGTCTTGCTGGGCATCAGCTACGGCGTGTCATCGACGTTGTTCGGCGCATTATGGCCGGAGGTTTACGGCACGGTGTATCTCGGCTCGATTCGCGCGGTTACGGTATCGGCTGTCGTGATTGCCACGGCGGCGGGCCCGGGACTGACGGGCACATTGATCGACCGGGGCATCACGCTGCCGCGGCAGATGCTGTACCTGGGCGGTTACTGTCTGCTCGCAACCGTGGCGATGAGCGTCGCTGCCTTTTTCCTGCGGCGACGCGCGCGATCCACGCATTGAGACCGAAGTCGGCCGCTCAACAGCTACCGCAAGGGTGTCGTGACCGGCCGGCCGGGTCAGCGCATCGCCGCTTGGTCGTCGCTACTGATGTATCGATAGACGATGGCTCCGAGCACACCTCCAATGATGGGGGCCACCCAGAAGAGCCACAGCTGTCCAACGGCCCAGTCACCGACATACAACGCGACACCCGTGCTGCGAGCCGGATTCACCGATGTGTTTGTAACCGGAATGCTGATCAGGTGAATCAGGGTCAGACACAGGCCAATCGCTATCGGCGCAAACCCTTTCGGGGCACGATCGTCCGTTGCACCGAGGATCACGACCAGGAACATCATCGTCAGCACGACCTCCGCGACGAGGGCCGCCAACATGGAGTAGCCACCGGGAGAGTGCTCGCCGTATCCGTTCGATGCGAATCCGGCCGACACATCAAAGCCCGCGTTGCCACTGGCTATCAGGAAGAGCACTCCGCCTGCCGTGACCGCGCCGCCGACCTGCGCGAGGATATAGGCAGGCAGTTCACCGGCCGGAAACCGGCCGCCGGCCCAGAGACCGATGGAAACAGCCGGGTTGAGATGACACCCGGATATATGACCGATGGCGTAGGCCATAGTTAGTACCGTCAGTCCGAAGGCCAGAGATACGCCCAGCAGGCCTATGCCTACTTCCGGGAACGCGGCGGCCAGCACCGCACTTCCGCAGCCGCCCAGTACCAGCCAGATGGTCCCCACAAACTCCGCTACGTATTTTTTCATCGTTCTTCTCGTTTTGACTTGTCCGACCAGTATAGACGACCGAAAGTAGCGAATAGACACATCACCTGGCCCGACAAGCCTGGAAGCGTCAGCGCATCGTGACGAGCTCTTCCGAACTGGTCGGATGAATTGCCACCGTGTCGTCGAAGTCCTTCTTGGTCGCACCCATGCGCATCGCCACCGCGAAGCCCTGCATCATCTCGTCCGCACCTTCACCGATGACGTGACAACCTACGACGCGTTCGTCCTTGCCGGCCGTTATTAGTTTCATCACGGAGCGCTGCTTGTTGGTGCCAAGCGCGTAGTACATGCCGATGAACCCGGACTCGTAAACCTTGACGTCGTCACCGTACTCGGCGCGGGCCTCTTTCTCGGTCAGGCCAACGGTGCCAATGGTCGGGTGGCTGAAGATCACCGTCGGAATCAGGTTGTACTCTAGGTGCCGGCCCTCCATGCCGCCATCGAGACGGTCGGCCAGGCGCCGGCCTGCAGCAATCGCTACCGGTGTCAGTGCCGCCCTGCCTGTCACGTCGCCCAGCGCGTAGATGTTCTTGACATTCGTCTGCTGGAAGTCGTCGGTCGGGATGAAGCCGTCCTCATCCTGCTCGACCCCCGCGGCCGCGGCATCGAGCGACTCGGTATTCGGCGAGCGGCCGATCGCCCACAAGAGGCAGTCGACCGGCCCGAACGTCCGGCCGTCCTCGGCATGCAACTCGATGCCATCGGCCGTCTGCTCAACCGATTGGGGTATCACGCCCGTTTCCAGCTCGATGCCGTTCCTGTCCATGGCCGCCATCAGCTCGGCGCTCAGCATCGAATCGAAGCTGCGCAGGACACTCTCCTTGCGCACGACGAGCTGCACATCGGACCCGAGGGCATTGAAAACACCCGCGAGCTCAACGGCAATATAGCCGCTACCGGCGATCAGAACGCGTTGTGGCCGGTCTTCCAGTTCGAAGAATCCGTCAGACGTTATGCCAAGTTCGGCGCCCGGGATTTGCGGAACTGTCGGTCGGCCACCTGTTGCAATAACGATACGGTCGGCCTGGTAGGTTCTGCCGTCAACATCCAGCGTGTGCGGGTCGACAAAACGGGCCCTTCCGGCGATATAGCTAACGCCGCGATTGTCGAGATTGCGCCCGTAAATGCCGTTCAGGCGCTCGATGTACGCGTCGCGCCGGACCTTGAGACCGTGCCAGTCATGCGCGCCCATCTTGACGTCGAAGCCGTAATCGGCCACATGGTGAAACGCGTGCGCCTGGTGTGCCGCGTACCACATGACCTTCTTCGGCACGCAACCGACATTGACGCAGGTGCCCCCCAGCGGGCCGTACTCAATTACCGCGGCTTTCACGCCATATTCTGCCGCGCGTTGCGCATGAGCGAGCCCACCGCTGCCTCCGCCAATTACGAGGAGGTCAAATCGTTCCGTCACTTGTTTTTCTCCTTAGATGTTCCGGGTATAGGCTCCGGTCGGGCCATACGCCTGTGCTAATATGCGGCGCCAGAATAGGATATCAACAGCCCCATGACCAACCCGCTTCTCGATACATCGTCACTGCCCCGCTTCGACGAGATTCAGCCTGAACATGTACTGCCCGCGATCCGCAAGGTGATCGAGGACAATCGCGCACAGCTTGACGTTCTCTTGAATTCGGGCGCTGCGCCCGGTATCGACGCGCTCGTGGCGCCCGTAGAACATATGGATCACGAGCTCGGGCGGGTCTGGTCGCCCGTGAACCACCTGCAGAGTGTACTTGGCTCCGCGGAATGGCGTGAGGCCTACAAGCAGGCTCTGCCCCTGCTGACCGAGTACGGCACCGAAATATCACAGAATGTCGACCTGCAGCGTGCCTATGCCCAGGTCAGCAAGAACCTGCCTGCGGACGCAAGTGAGGCAAGCCGCAGCGCTGTCGACCACGCCCTGCGCGACTTCCACCTGGCCGGCGTCGACCTCGAGTCAGCGGCGAAAGATCGCTTCAAGGCCATCATGCAGCAACTGGCCGAAGTGCAGGCCGACTTCGAGCACAATGTCCTGGATGCCACAGATGCCTGGACGCTGCCGATCACCGACGCCGACAACCTCATTGGCCTCCCCGAGGGACTGCTTGCCCGGGCGGCAGACGACGCGAAAAAGGCGTCCCTCGACGGCTGGTTGCTGTCACTGGACTACCCGACCTACGACGCCGTGCTCAAGCACGCCGAGTCGCGCGACCTGCGCGAAGCGATGTACCGCGGCTGGGTGACACGCGGCTCGGACCAGGGACGGGACCCCAAGTGGGACAACAGCGAAGCGATCGAGAAGATCCTCGCGCTGCGCCACGAGGCGGCCAACCTCGTCGGTTTCAGCAGCTATGCGGAGTACTCGCTCGCCACGAAGATGGCCGACTCCCCCGCAGAGGTCGTCGGCTTCCTGCGTGAGCTGGCGGCTCACTCGCGCCCTGCCGCGGAGCGGGAGCTGGCCGAACTCACCGAGTTTGCCGGCATGCACCTCGAGGCATGGGATATCGCGTTCTGGCTAGAGAAGTTCAAACAGGACCGGTACTCGATATCCAACGAAGAGCTACGCGCCTATTTCCCGGCTAAGACCGTCAAGGAGGGCTTGTTCGAGCTCGCATCGCAGCTCTATGGCGTCGAATTGTCCGTCGATCCCGATGTCGCGACCTGGCATAAGGACGTCCGCTATTTTTCCGTGAGCCAGGATGGCGAGCTCCTGGGCGGCTTTTACACCGACCTTTATGCTCGCAGCGGCAAGCGTGCGGGCGCATGGATCGATGAGTGTGTTACGCGCCAGCAGCTCAACGGCTATTCGACCCTGCCGGTCGGCTACCTCGTCTGCAACTTCGAGCCGCCCAACGATGCGGGCGTGTCGCTGCTCACGCACGACGAGGTCGTCACGCTGTTCCACGAGTTTGGCCACATGCTGCATCACCTGCTGACCCGGGTGGATTTCCCGAGCGTGGCGGGCGTCAATGGCGTTCCGTGGGATGCCATCGAGCTACCGAGCCAGTTCATGGAAAATTTTGCCTGGAGCTACGAGGTGCTGACGCGCTGCTCATCGCATCACGAATACAAGCAATCGCTGCCGCGAGACCTGTTCGACAAGCTGGAAAACAGTCGTCACGCCGGTGCCGCGCTCGCGATGTTGCGCCAGATCGAACTCGGCCTTTTTGACTTCCTCGTCCACAGCGACTACAACCCCGACGCACCCGTCCCGGTGCTGCAGGTGCTTGCCGAGGTCCGTGACGAGGTTGCGCTCGTCAAGCATCCCGCCATCAACCGGCTTCCGCATGCGTTCTCGCATATTTTTGCGGGTGGTTACGCGGCCGGTTACTACAGCTACAAATGGGCGGAGGTACTTGCGGCCGATGCGTTCAGCGCGTTTGAGGAGGCGGGCATCTTCGACCAGGCGACGGCGCAGCGATTCCGCCACGAGATTCTCGAGGTGGGTGGCAGCCGTGACATCATGGACGCCTACATCGCGTTCCGGGGTCGCAAGCCGACGGTAGACGCGCTGCTGCGACGGACGGGCATCGAAGTTTGATGAAAATCGCAACGTGGAACGTAAACTCGATGAACGTGCGAGCGCCGCATGTTGTCGAGTGGTTGCAGAATAACGAACCGGATGTCCTGGTCCTGCAGGAAATCAAACAGGTTACGGACAAGTTCCCGGCAGAAACGTTTAAGGAACTCGGTTACCACTCCATTGCCAGCGGTCAGAAGACCTATAACGGCGTCGCCGTTATCAGCAAGACGCCGGCAACGGACCCCGTTACCGACTTTCCTGACCTCGACGACCCGCAGCGCCGTATCCTGGTCAGCACGATCAACGACGTGCGAATCGTCAACCTCTATATTCCCAACGGCTCCGAGGTGGGCTCGGAGAAGTACGAGTACAAGCTGAACTGGCTGAGATCACTGCATGACTTTCTCGAGGCGGAGATGCGGCAACACGAGAACATCGTAGTGCTGGGTGACTTCAATATAGCGCCGGCCGACGAAGACGTGTACGACCCGGAAGCCTGGGGCGAGGCTGTGCTGTGCAGTCCACCCGAACGCCAGGCATTGCGTGACATCATCGACCTCGGTCTTACGGATGTCTTCCGCAAGTTCGAACATCCTGAGAAGACGTTTAGTTGGTGGGACTATCGCGCCGCGGGTTTTCGGCGCAACGCGGGCCTGCGAATCGACCTGATTCTCACGAGTAATAACATGACGGCACGATGCACCGCGAGTTACGTAGACAAGGAACCGCGCGCGTGGGAGCGCCCGTCTGATCACGCTCCCGTGGTCGCCGAGTTTGACGGCTGATATTACATATTCCCTGTTTTGTCGCTGTGACCCTCCACGGTCGCGTGTAAAATGACAAACAAAAAAGCGCAGGGATTTATGTCACAGGATCGCCGTAACGATTACGACGTCACCAACACCGTGCAGGTCAGTGATCCTGTAGCCGTGCGTAATGCTGTACATGCGTTGTATGCCGAAACCTTCCCCGGCATGTCTTTCGACAAACTGTGGCTTGCCTTTTACGATTTCGAACGTTTGTTCACTGGCCGCTACCCCGGCTACCTGGGCTGCGATACGACCTACCATGACATGCAGCACACGCTGGATATGACCCTCGCGGTGGCCCGCCTTGTCTGCGGCTACGAGCGCAGCGTCGAGCCGACCGATCGCCTCGGCCCCGCACGCGCGCAAATGGCGGTCATTACGTCGTTGTTCCACGACTCCGGTTACATTCGCCACAACACGCGCGACAAGGATTTCTCAAACGGTGCAGAGTTCACGCTCTACCATGTGTCGCGCAGCGCGGACTTCCTGAGGCGCTACCTTCCGGAGCTCGGCCTCGCCAAGGATATCGGCGTGGCCAGTATGATCGTGCACTTCACCGGCTACGAGCTCGACCTCGACAATATCGAACTCGAGGACCCACGCGACGTCATTTGCGGTCACTTGATCGGCACGGCCGACCTGATCGCACAGATGGCTGATCGTTGTTACCTCGAGAAGTGCCGCGACCACCTGTACAACGAGTTTGTCGTCGGCGGTGTGGCTGTGGAGAACGCGAAGCCGGGCGAGTTTATGGTTCGCTATCGCTCCGGCAACGACTTGCTGAGAAAGACGCCGACGTTTTATCAGCAGGTCATGCGCGAACGCCTCAATTCGAAGTTCAACCGGGTCTACCGTTACATAGAAGTGCTGTACAACGGGCAGAACCCCTACATTGACGCTATTCGCAACAACATCACGCACCTCGTCCGCATTCTCGAGTCCGGCGACTGGTCACTGTTGCGTCGCAAGCCCGGCTGTTTCCTGGGAGTTGCGGCGGCGGTACAGGACATTGAGAAGCTGGTCAGCGCGCAGCTCGCCGCGTTCAAGGGTGCGAGCGTTCGCCCCGACGATACCCTGCTAATGCCCGTCTGATTGCTCGCGCCATTTGCGCAGAGCAAAGAACTGGACGCGGGTTAACCGGCGATTGGCAAAGAACGCCGCAAATCCCGCCGCGACAACGGCAAAGAAACTATCCGCCACCGTCCATACCTCGGCAAAGAATACCGGCCAGGTCATGACCGTGACCGAGCGCAGCGTTTCCACGGTGGTAATGCCGTAGTTGCCCGCTGTCGTCGATGCCCCCAGGACTATATTGCTGACGATCGCGCCCGCGAGCGCCATGACCGCGGCGAGCGCCGGGAAGCGCCAGTCGACGCCCCGGCCGGCGTAGCGAATGGCCAGGCCGAGCATCGTACCCAGCACAACCGTCATCCATGGAAACACACGCTCGGT
>Ga0224496_10002691_pt1 | contig 10498 bp, 7 predicted proteins | sample SF_Jul11_sed_USG_2_FD_168127 | JGI IMG/M metagenome (GOLD analysis project Ga0224496, IMG submission 168127) | Sediment microbial communities from San Francisco Bay, California, United States - SF_Jul11_sed_USGS_8_1 | ecosystem: Environmental > Aquatic > Marine > Sediment | place: USA... | reverse complement strand
TACGAGTGGCGCGCGGAAGGGATCGCGGCGGCATCGGACGAGCCGCGCCCCTGGTCGGAGCGCAACCTCGCCGCGGGTCGGATCCTCAACATCCCTGCGCTCGACGATCTGCCGGCGGAGGCGGCGCTCGAAATGCGCGATCTGCATCGGCGCGGTGTCAAGTCACTGCTCTCGATTCCGATTCGCTCGAACGATCGAACCATTGCCCTGTTCGGCTTCGAGGCGACGCGGGTTCCGCGCACCTGGTCCAGCCACGACGTCACGCTGTTGCAGCTGATCGGCGAGATCCTGACCAGCGCGCTGGGCCGGAAGCGCGCCGAGGCAGCGCTGCGCGAGAGCGAGGCGAATCTCCTGCAGGCCCAGAAGCTCGAGGCGGTGGGTCGCCTCGCGGGCGGCATCGCGCACGACTTCAACAATCTCCTGACGGTGATCCTGGGCTTCAGTCGACCGCTGCTGCGAGAGCTCGCCGAAGACAATCCAATTCGCGAAGACGTGGCCGAAATCCATGGGGCAGCGGAGCGCGCTGCGTTGCTGACGCGCCAGCTGCTGACGTTCAGCCGCCGCCAGGTGGTGGAAGAGCAGGTGGTGGATCTGAATCTCATTCTGTCTGGCTTGAAGACGCTGCTGCATCGACTCCTCGGGGAGGATGTCGAGCTGGTCTTCGACCTCGCCCCGGCGCTCGAAGGCATCAAGGGAGATCCTCACCAATTCGAGCAGATCGTGATCAATCTGGCGGCGAACGCGCGGGACGCGATGCCCGAAGGCGGAGCGCTGACGATCGCGACCCGGAATCGCGAGCTCGACGGCTCCCAGGCGCGGCGCATCGGGCTCTCCGGCGCGGGACGCTACGTGCTCTTCTCCATCAGAGACTCGGGACACGGCATGGACGCCGAGACGCGCGCGCGGATCTTCGATCCCTTCTTCACCACGAAGGAGCCCGGCAAGGGCACCGGCCTCGGATTGTCGATCGCGTACAGCGTGGTGGAGCAGGCGGGCGGTGCGATCGTCGTGGACGGTGAGCCGAGCAAGGGCACCACCTTCGAGATCTGGCTCCCGTGCGCGGAGGTGCGGGAAGACGAGGTGCTCGATGCGGAGAGCGAAGCGCCCGAGCCCGGGAGCGGCTGCGTTCTGGTCGTGGAGGACGAGCCCGCGCTGCGGCGGCTGGCGTGCCGCATGCTCGAGTCGAATGGCTATCGGGTGATCCAGGCGTCGGATGGCTGCGAGGCGCTCGAGATGGCTGCTGCCTTCGAAGGTCGCATCGACGCGCTCGTCACGGATGTGGTGATGCCGCGCATCGGAGGGGTCGAGCTGGCGCGGCGGCTGCGCGCGGAGCGCCCGGATCTGCGCCTCGTCTTCATGTCGGGGTATCCGCAGGATCGGGGCTGCGGATCCGATGACCTGCCGCCCGATGCGGTGGTGATCGAGAAGCCGTTTCGCTCGGACGGCCTGCTCGGAAAGCTGCGCCAGGCGCTGGAGAGCGCGCCTCGATCACAGGACTCGCCCTCGCGCTGAGCGTTCGCGGCGAGGCGATCTATTCCAGGTAGTTCGACAGGTAGCTCACGATCCAGAGTCGCATCTCGTCGATGACTTCGTCGGCGCCTTCGTCCAGCTTCGAAGCCGCGAGGATCGACAGCGCATCCATGACTTCGATGATCCCGCGGCCCATCGCGTAGAGTCGTTTCGGGGGCAGATCGACGCCCCGCGCGCTGAGCGCGCTCATCATCTCGCGCGCCCATTCCTCGTTGCAGTGCTGCTGGACAGCGAGGAGCTCGGGGACGCTGTACGCCCAGCTCATGATCAGGCGCGCACCCGGCCGCTCTCGGGTCCACAGCATGAGCTCGTCGATCCAGAAGTCGAGGAGTGCGCGCCAGTCGCGCTCGGGGTCGGCGAGATCCGAGATGGGTCCGAGTCGCTCGTCCGCCTCGTCGTTCAAGCGGAGCAGCAGCGCGGTCAGAACGGCGAGCTTGTTCGGGAAGTAACGGTAGATGGTGCGGATCCGGACACCGGCCTGCTCGGCCAGCAGATTCGTGTTGAATGCCTCGATTCCCACCTGGTCGATCAACTTCGCAGCGGTCTCGAGGATGTGATTCACCGTCTCCACGGCTCGCTTCTGCACCGGAAGCGTCCGCGGAGCGACGTGCTCGAGCCCCTCGACGTGTGGCGCGACGTTCTCGAAAGACTTCTTGGGCACGACTGCAAGCCTCCTCTCGTGTGGAGCCTTCTGTCACCTGGAGCCGACTTGGAGAGTTTCGCGCGGGATCTGGTTCGACCCTCGCGCACGCCGCCGGTCCGGGGCGGCCGGTCGGATCACTCTTACGCTATGCACCGGGCACTTGCAAGCGCAATCGGATCGAGCCGTCGGCGCCCAGCTGGCCAGGGCCGCTATGTTCCCGCTCCAATCGCGGAAGCTTCCCGCTCACGGAAGCCGTGCGAGCCCCCGGGGTGCAGGCGCGCGCGCGGCGCGGGGTACGGCGGCATGGGGCGAGTTCGCACGGATGCATTCATGACCTGTCTGGCCATGTCTTCTCGGCGGCGGCTGTGCGGCATCGTCGTCGCCGCGCTCATCGCGGGGATGCTCGCCTGCGCGGATCGCGAGGAAGACGCGCTGCGGGAGATCCGGGACCTCCAGGAGCGCGGTCTCTACGCCGAGTCGCTCGAGCGGCTCGAGCCCCGGATCGCGTCGCAGGGCGAAGAGCCGGAAGTCGCCCTCCTGTACGGGCGCGCGCTCATCGAGCTGCGACGGCCGAATCTCGCCGTGGCGCCGCTGCGCCAGGCGCGCGAGACGCCGGAGCACGCCGCGGAGGCCGGAGTGTTGCTCGCCGACGCGCTGTTCCAGAGCGGCTCCACGAACGAGTCGATCGATGAGCTCGATCATGCCCTGGAGATCGCACCCGATGATGTCTATGCGTGGGAGCTGCGCGCGCGCATCAATCTGGCGCGGGGTCGCTTCACGGATGCGCTGGCGGACGTCGAGCGAGCGCTCGAACTCGACCCGGACCGCCTGGAGAATCAGATTTCGCGCACGCTGGTGCTGCTTTCCTTGCGGCGCTTCGACGCGGCAGCGGCTGCGCTCGCTGCGCTGACGCCTCGCGTGCCCCAGGGAGATCGCGAATCCAAGAATCTCCTGGCGAGCTTGTGCGTCGCGAGGGCGCGCCTGGCGCGGGGCCGGCAGGACGTGGAGGGGGCGCGCGAGATCTTCGCGAGCTGCGTGGCGCAGTATCCCGCGCATCCCCTCGTCGTCAGCGATGCGCTCGAGTTCTACGACGAGCTCGGGGAGCACGAACGGGCGACCGCGGTGCTGCGCGGCGCGGTGGAGGCGTGGCCGGAGCGACCGCGCTATCTGACCATGCTCGCGGAACGGCTGCGTCACTCCGGAGAAGCGGAGGAAGCGGAGCGCTTCCTGCAGCGAGAGATCGAGCGCGCACCTTCGGCGGTGACCTGGACGGCTCTGGCCGAGCACTACGTGGCCGAGGGCGATTTTGCGCGCGCCGCGCCCGCCTATCGAGAGGCGCTCGTATTCGCCAAGCGCCGCGGCAGCGCGACGGAGCGCAATCTGCAGCTCGCCTACGGAGACACACTCGTGCAGCTCGGAGATTTCGAGGGCGCTCGGAAGCTGGCGGATCAGCTCGAGGACGATGCCTACGCCGATCTGCTGCACGGGCGCATCCTGTTGGTCGAGGGGGACGCGCAGGGGGCGCTCGAGGCGCTGGAGCGGGGGATCCGCGTCTGGCCGAACAACGCGGCGGCCCGTTACCTGGCGGGTCAGGCGGCGGAGCGCGTGGGCGATTTCGAACGGGCAGCCCGCGAGTATCAGGCCTCGATCGGCGCGGATGCAGGCCAGACCCAGGCGGGTCTCGCCCTCGCCCTGCTCTACGAGGCGCAGGGAAAGACTGCCGCTGCTCACGACGCCGCCCGGCGCTATACGCGCACGCATCGCGGCACGCCGGAAGGCTACGTCGTCAGCATGCGTCTCGCGCATCGACTCGGACGCGTGCAGCAGGTGGATACGATCGCCCGGCGCCTGGCGAAGCTGCCGGGGGGGCGGGCCCGAGCGGTGGCGGAGCGCGCCGCGCTGGCTGCTTCCGACGCAGGGCCGGCAGCGGCGGTTCGGGAGATCGCGGACGCCGGCCTCGACCTCGCGGCTCCCGAGAACGGCATCGCGCTGCGCGTCCTCGCCGAGAATCTCGCGGCGCAGGGGGCGCAGCGTGGCGCGCTCGAGCGCATCGATGCGGCGCTCGCGAAACACCCCGATGAGGCGGCTCTGCACACGCTGCGCGGCGAGATCCTGGAGCGTGCGGGCGTAGCTCCCAGTGCAGTGCGAGACGCCTACGAGCGAGCGTTGGCACTGGATGCGCGCGATGCCGGCGCCCTGTCGGGCCTCGCGCGGCTGGCGGCGGCGCGGCAAGATCAGGAGGCCGCGCTCGGACTCTATGAGCGGGCGGCGGCCGCGGATGGCACGGACGCCGCGGCCCTGATCGAGAGCGCCAAGATCTCACTCGCGCTGGGCCGCAGCGACGCCGCGCTGCGCGCCTTGGAGGGCGCGCTGCAGCGTGAGCCCCGCAATGCGGCGGCGGCGCAGCAATTGGCGCAGGTTCTGCTCGAGCGCGGCAGCGATCTGGAGCGCGCGTTGGAACTCGCCCAGCGGGCCGTGAAATTCGGCGGCGACGCACAAGCGGCCGAGACGCTCGAAGCGCTGCAGCGCCTGCGCGGCGCCCGGGACCGCGCCGCCGGGTCCGCGTCCTGAGCGCGGATCACGGGGCGATTTCGACCGATTCGTCTTCCTCTGCGTCGGCGTCTTCCTCCTCCTCCGCGGGTTCTTCGGCGGGGGGATTTAGCACTTCGTCGCGCGCGCTCGCCGAGAGCCCACTCGTTGCGAGCCAGGCGCGCGCGGCCTCGGGCGTCTGGCGAAACCAGTTCTGCCCCACGGCCACGAGGCTCCGCTCGCGGCGCGTCGCATCCTGAATCATCTCGGCCCACTGGAGCGCCTTCCGCGGGAAGCTCTTCGACAGCCTCCGGGCAAAGGCGTCGATCGCCGGGTCGTGCGAGGGCGTGAGCGTTTCCGCTTCGATCCACCGCGTGGCGGCCCCGGCATCCTCGTCGTACCAGCGCCCCATCAGGTAGGACATGACGCGGTTCGTCTGCGGAACGCTGGGCAGCGAGACGAGCCACTCGACCGTTCCGCGGGGGTCGAGCTTGAACCACTTCTTCGCCACGGGTCGGATCGTGCTCCGCGCGTAGCTCTTGCCGACGTGTTGGCCAATCCAGCGCGCCGACAGCTCCGGGTCCCGGAGGGCGATCTGATTTGCAGCGCGCTGAAACACTTCGTGGCGATAGCTTTCGCTGATGTCCTCGGGAAGCGACTCCGCCCAGTGCATCACCGCTTCGGGTCCATCCTTCATGTATTGCGCCATGATCACCGAGGTCTGCGCCTGTCGCAGTCGGCTGCGGGGAAGCTTGGAGATGTAGATCGCCGCCGAATCCCGCTCGGTACTGAGCGCCCATCCGGTGATCAGATACTCGGTCAGGAATTCGCGGAAAGCGGTGTCCTCGATGGTTTCCACCCAGTAGAGGGCCGCCTTGGGATTGTCCATCGCCCAGTAGTAGGTCGCCGCGGCGGACCCGCGGCGTCGCAGCATCTGCTGAGACGATTTTCGCGAGCGCGCAAAGGCGCCTTCGGGGTCGAAGCGCGTCCAGGCGTACATGAACAGGTAGATGTCGCCGTCGGTCATGCGCGGCTCGCGCTCGATGACCGCGAGCGCATCGCCGACGTTTTCCGTGTTCAGCCCCTCGAAGAGATCGCTGAGCTGACGGGCCCGCTCGAGGGGATTGCGCTCTTCGAGGGCGGCGTCCAGGGACTCGGCCATCGCGCTCGGGTCGGCAGCCCGAGGGCTGGCCGCCCACCAGCCGAGGCCGAAGGCCAGGGCCAGGGTTCCGAGCCACGCGATCGCCATGCGCGCGTTCATGCTTCAGCGGCCTCCAGATTCTTGGCTTCCGACACCCGAGCCGCCCACCCGGTTCGCTCGAGTCTCCCGCGGCGCGGGAGATCGCGAACGGGGCGTGGTGTCGGGGCGGGCAGAGTCTACGCGAAGATACTCGCGAGAGCCTCGTCGCCCCGGGCGCGCAATCAGGGGGCGCCGTCCTGGGCCCGGCGGGTGATCTCGCGCTCGACAGCCGCGCGGATTTCTTCGCGCAGGCCGGGATCGCTGCGCATCTCCCGAAGCTCGGTCAGGGGCAGCGCGCCGATCAGCCGCATGCTGATGCTTGCCGGGCAGTACGGGTTGCGGGCGAGGGCGACCCGCACGCGCGGCTGATGGGACCAGCGCTCCGATCGGAAGATCTCCTCGAGCGTCGTCGTCGCGACGGGGCGCAGCGCCGCAATGCGCACCACCTCGGCCTCCCGCATGCGCGGATTGCGCAGGAGGTGCTCGATCACGATCGGATCCACGTCGCGTGCGAGAAGCTCCAGCAGCCGAGGATCGTCTCCGAGCGCGAGACTGCGGCGCCGACCGAGCGGAATCTCGGAGAGTTCACGCGGGAGCCGAGCCAGCTCGTGGGGCTCCCGGACGGGCAGGGAACGCAGAATGCCCGTCACGGTGTCATCGGTGTGGCGGCGCGCGCACGCATAGATGTCGCACCGCAGCTCGTACGGAAGCGAACACTCCGGATCGTCTTCGAGCAGCAGGTCGCGAAGCGTTTCGCGCAGCCGATCGAGGACCACGCGATCACCGCCGGGCGGGCGGCGCTCTACCTCGGCCAATACCTCGCACGAGGCCTCCGCGCCCACTTCGAGCAGCGCGTCGCGCACGATCCTGCGGCGCATGGGCGACTCGAGCACGTGGGCGAGCCTGCGATCGAGGTCGATCACGACCGCTCGGCCCAGAATCTGCGCTGCCGTGAGGGTCTCCGCCATCGCCTGTGTTTCGGCCGGGCAGGGCTTCGATTTGAATGGCCCCCCTCCGCGCGTCAGAAGGTGGCCTGCGCGGCCCGGAGCGCGGCGATCTCGCTCCGCGAGAAGCCCCAATCAGCGAGCACCTGGTCGGTGTGCGCTCCCGCCGGCTCCGGTGGGCCCTGAATGCTCGGCCGCGTGCGGCTGAAGCGCGGCGCGGGCGCGGGGTGCATCACGCCTTCGATCTCCACGAACGCACGCCGGGCCCGGTTGTGCGGGTGCGCCCGCGCTTCCGCCATGGTGAGCACGGGCGCGAAGCAGGCGTCACTGCCCTCCAGCATCGCGCACCACGCGTCGCGGGTCTTGGAGCGGAAGATCGCGGCGAGCCGTTCGCGGATGTGCGGCCAGTTCTCGCGGTCGAGCGGGGTCGGCAGCGCTTCCGGGTCGAGTCCTAGGCGCTCGAGGAGCTCCGCGTAGAAGCGGGGCTCGAGCGCGCCCACCGAGACGAATCTGCCGTCCGCCGTCTCGTACACGTCGTAGAAGGGTGCGCCGCCGTCGAAGAGGTTCGCGCCGCGCTCGTCGCTCCACAGGCCGCTCTGCTGCGCTGCGTGTGCGAAGGTCATCAGCGAGGCGGCTCCGTCGAGCATGGTGGCGTCCACCACCTGTCCGGCGCCCGAGTGCACGCGCTCGAGCAGCGCGCAGACCACACCGAACGCCAGAAACAATCCGCCCGCCGCGAAGTCCCCGAGGAGATTGAGGGGCAGCGTGGGGGGCTCGCCGCGGCGTCCGATGTGTGCGAGCACGCCGGCGAGCGCGATGTAGTTGATGTCGTGTCCCGCGGCGCGCGCGAGCGGTCCGTCTTGGCCGAATCCGGTCACACGCCCGTACACCAGGCCCGGATTGCGTGTGAGACACGTTTCGGGGCCGAGGCCGAGCCGCTCCATGACGCCGGGGCGGAAGCCTTCGAGCAGTGCGTCCGCTCGCTCGATCATGCGGAGCAGCGCAGCGACGGCTTCGGGCCGCTTGAGGTCGAACCGCACGCTGCGGCGCCCTCGGCTCAGGAGATCCGGGCTCGGCGAGGCGCAGGCCAGAGGCTCGGGTCCGGGCCGCACCACGCGAACCACCTCGGCTCCCATGTCCGCCAGCAGCATCGCGCAATAAGGGCCCGGGCCGATGCCCGCGATCTCGATGATTCGATGACCTAGCAATGGGCCCATGGGATGTCCCTGCCCGGGGTGGTGCGCCGACCGCAGCATAGCCCCGCACCTGCGAGTCGCCGGGCCCGCGAGCAGCGCCACTGCGCGCGCACCGCTCACCCAAATGGGTGAAGGGATTTCCTTCTCCTCTTCACCGAATTGGGTGGCGCGCGCAAATTGCTCTTGTGGGTAGGGTGTGGTCGGAGCGGTTGTTTGGGAAGCGTGGCGTCAGGGGCAAAAGGCTAGCGAGGCGCGGATCCCGGGATCCCTCAACTCGGTTGATCGCTCTCGCTGACTTCCCAGAGCCGCTTCCACGGAGGAGCAATCACCACGGAGTCGTCCGCACTCCCTTCCGCAGCGATTGGTCCTCGGGGCCCGCTCAATCGAGCGGGCCCCCTTCTTTTCGGGCTCTGAAGCTCCCCGCGAGATCGCTCGAGGGCATTTTCCGGACCTTGGGGCCAGCCCCGAGCGCGGCTGGTGTCGAGGGTCGCTTTGCCCGCATAATGGGAGGGCGAGCATTCCGCCGCCCAGGCAGCTCCCGGGGCCGCGGAGTGATCGGTTGCCTGGCGCCGCAGCCCCGCGCGGTGCCCAATAGAAGTGTTTCACGCGCGAGCCGGGACGCACGATGCACGATCGCTCCCACACGCTCATCGACGACATCTACGAGGCAGCGCTTCGGCCGGAGGCCTGGCAGGCCGTGGTGCAAGGGTTCTCCGAGATTTTCGGAGGCTCCCCGGTTCTGCTGGGGTTCGTCATGCCGGGGGATGTCACGGCTACGCCCCGCTACGCAACCGACCTTCGCGAGTCGTTCTTACCTCTCTACAGCGAGCATTTGCGCAAGGATCTCGGCTGGGCGCACCGCCACCTCGGTCGCTGCTCCGGGCGATTCCTGGATCTCGCCAACATCTTCGACTCCCTGGAGCTCGAGCAAACCAGTCTGTATCGCGAGTGGATGGAGCCCCAGGGCCTGGCGCGCATCTGGCCCCTCGCTCACACGATCACGAACAACATGGGCGAACCCACGGGCGTGATCACGGCATTTCGCGCGGCGAGGGAGGGCCCCTTCACGGAGGACGAGTGCGCCGAGGCCAACGAGTACGTCCCACACCTGCGCCGTGCGGTGGACGTGCATGCCAAGCTCTACGGCGCGCGGCGCGCGCGCCTGGCGCTGGCGGAAGTGATGGATCGCCTGCCGATGGGGGTGTTCCTGCTCGACGGGCGCCGCCGCGTGGTCCTGCAAAATCGGGCGGCAGAGCGCATCGTGGCCCTGGACGATGGGCTGAGCGTCGATCGCGGGGGCCCCGGAGCGGAGGATGCGCGAGAGCACGCCATCCTGCAGACGCTGATCGCGGATGCGATGGAAGCCCGTGGCGTCAAGGGCTTCGAGACGCAGGGCTTCCTGGCGATTTCGAGGCCGTCGCGCAAGCGGTCGTTTTCCGTGATGGTTACGCCCCTGCGCGGCCGGCCGGACGACGTGCTCCCGGGGGATGCCCGGGTGGCACTCTTCGTTTCCGACCCGGAGGTCGAGCGCATCGCCGGACCCAAGGCGCTCGCCGATCTCTACGCGCTCACGCAGTCCGAGGTGGAGCTGCTCCAGCTGCTCTCGATGGGCATGTCACTCGAGCAGGCCGCGGGAGCACGGGGCGTGAGCATGAACACCGCGCGCAGCCACATCAAGCACATGTTCGCCAAGACAGGCGTCAGCCGGCAGGGCGAGCTGGTGCGCATGATCCTCGTCGGCGTCGGCTCGCTCCGCGAAACGTGAGCTGGCGGCTCAGTCCGACTCGTCGATCGTCAGGTCGACCATGAGCTCGTTGGCGATCTTCTCCAGGGTTTCGCGCAGCTCCTCGAGGGAGAGGTCGCCGGGCAGGCGCAGGCTCGCCCGGGCCCGGAACAGCACCTCCCCGGACATCGGAGCGCTGCTCACGCTGGTGTCGAGATCCTCAACGTTCACGCGGCGTTCGGCGAGGGCGTGGGAGATGTGCCGCACGATACCGGGATGATCCTGGCCCACCAGCTCGAGGCGAAGCCGCTGCGTCTCCTCGACGAGAGCGACCGCGTTGCTCGACTGCACGCTGACCCGAAGGCCGCGCTCCTTCAGGCTTTCCAGCGCTTGTTCCAGTGACTCCGCGTACCCGTCCGGAATGCTGACGTGCAGCAGACCTGCGAAGCGGCCTTCCATGCGCGCCATGCGGCTCTCGAGCCAGTTTGCACCGTGATCGGCGATGGTCTCTGCGAGCGCCTCGACGAGTCCGGGGCGATCCGGCCCGATCACGGTCAGAACCAACGATGCCATGGCGCGTCCTCCGCGTCGGAAGGGGGGACTCTATTCTACCCGAGGGAGTCGAGATCGGGCCGCCGAAGTGTCCGAGTCCCCCGAGGTGACCGATTTGCGTGGTTGCCCCCCCCAAATGGG
>Ga0224496_10002689_pt1 | contig 10500 bp, 10 predicted proteins | sample SF_Jul11_sed_USG_2_FD_168127 | JGI IMG/M metagenome (GOLD analysis project Ga0224496, IMG submission 168127) | Sediment microbial communities from San Francisco Bay, California, United States - SF_Jul11_sed_USGS_8_1 | ecosystem: Environmental > Aquatic > Marine > Sediment | place: USA... | reverse complement strand
CAGGCGTCGCACACTGCACTTTGACGGCGAGTGGAGCGCGCGGATAGGCGCGGCAATGGGCAAATGCAGCATCGTCACCGGCAAGGACTCGCTCTATGATCTCTCCCCAAGAAATATCGCCCAGCACCACACCCGATGTATCCTGCACGGTAATCGTTTCAAGATCCGAATCGACGATCAGGGCTTTGCCTTGATGACCTGTGGTGGAGGTGACTGGACATTTCATGTTCGTGATGTGATCTCTTGTATGTACAACGCAGGCATAGGAGGCTAGGCTGCCTGAACCTTCCCCTGCGCCGATTTGACCAACTCGAGAATCCGGTCGCGAATCTCCTGCGGGACTTCTGTGAACTGCACTCCCATCCCTGGACTAAACGTATACTGATCGGCTTTCGGACAAACCCAGGCCACAACCCCCTTGGTGGGAAGCCATTCTTCCGGCTTTTCCGGAAGCGAAAACTCCATGGCCAGTTTAGTTCCCACGGGCAGCGGCTTGAGGCTTTCGATAAACATGCCGCCGCCGCTGATACCACCCGCCCGACTCTCGAATCGCTGTCCTTCCGGGGTGTTATAGCGGACCCGAAACGCCAGCGAGATCCGCGGTTCGGAGCGGACTTCTTTTTGAACCGGCAACTTGCGATACGCCATGATCTGATCGATGACGAAGTCCCACGACAGACTGCCGATCGGCTCTCCATTGATCCCCAGTAGCGTGACCAGTTCGCGCGCCGCATCAAGCTCAAGCGCCTTGCCTCGATGACGGAGGCTGGATGCAATAGGGTATTTCACAAGCCGGCCCTTTCCACTTCTTGTCCTTTGACAGATTCGTATGTGGCAAGTATAGCGCAGTGTGTCGGATTGTCGAGGAAAAGCTGAGAGCTGTACGTCAGAGGAAATGTGGACTTGGTGATAGGATGGACTGGATGGACACAGCCCGGAGCAGGAACGCGGAGATCGCGCGGGCTGCTTCTTGAGACAGCAGCCCGCGCATTGTGCATGCCGTTACGCGCTCTTGGCGTCGATCTCCTGTTCAAAGATGCGGATCGGCGGGTTTTTCCCCATGATAGCGTCTTCGGTGATGACCACTTCTTTGATCTGTTTCTGGGACGGGGCATCGTACATGACGTCCAACATAACCTCTTCCAAGATGGCCCGAAGTCCTCGCGCGCCGGTCTTTTGCGCATAGGCTTTCCGTGCGACGGCACCCAACGCGCCATCGGTAAACCTCAATTTGACCTTTTCAAACGATAGCAGCTTCTCGTATTGCTTCATGAGCGCGTTTCGCGGTTCTGTGAGGATTCGGATCAGCGCCCGCTCATCCAATTCCTCCAAGGTCGCCACCACAGGAAGCCGTCCGACAAATTCAGGGATCAGCCCGTACTTGAGGAAATCTTCGGGCTGCACTTTGGCGAGAAGATCGCCCAAGCGGATCTCGCTTCGCCCTCGAATTTCCGCTCCGAATCCCATGGACTTCCGATTGAGCCGCTGCTCAATGATCTGTTCCAAGCCGACAAACGCTCCGCCGCAAATGAAGAGGATGTTGCTGGTGTTGACCTGGATGAATTCTTGATGGGGATGCTTTCTGCCTCCTTGCGGTGGAACGTTGGCAACAGTACCCTCGATGAGTTTCAGCAGCGCCTGCTGGACCCCTTCACCGGACACATCCCGCGTGATAGAAGGGCTGTCGCTTTTCCTGCTGATCTTATCGATCTCATCGATGTAGACAATCCCACGCTCGGCCCGCTCTACGTCGTAGTCGGCTGCTTGAAGAAGTTTCAGGATTATGTTTTCGACATCTTCGCCCACATACCCAGCTTCTGTCAGTGTCGTCGCATCAGCCAGAGTAAACGGCACGTCCAAATACTTGGCCAGGGTTTGAGCCAGAAGGGTCTTCCCGGTTCCCGTCGGGCCTACCACGAGAATATTGCCCTTCTGAAGCTCGATACCGTCGGCTTCTTTCTCCTTGGACGAAATACGCTTATAGTGGTTATGCACCGCGACGGACAGAATTCGCTTGGCGCGCTCCTGTCCGACGACGTATTGATCCAGGTGATGTTTGATTTCCGCCGGTTTTTTGAGCTTGGAGGAGATTTCCTCTTTCGCCTCTTCCCAATCTTCCGCGATGATGTCGTTGCACAAGTTGACGCATTCGTCGCAGATGTAGACCGTCGGCCCGGCGATCAGCTTCCGCACCTCGTCGCGACTCTTTCCACAGAAGGAACACCGTAAATGTCGGTCCATCTTATCCTGCTTGGCCATGTGCCCTCCTGTATTACTTGCTTTTGGCCTCGTCTTTACCGCCGTTGCCGGATTCAACCGCCTTGACGACTTTGGGCGGCCGGGTGATGACCTCGTCGATGAGCCCGTATCGCTTGGCTTCCTCGCCGGACATGAAATAGTCCCGCTCGGTATCGTGAGCGATTTTTTCGATGGGCTGTCCGGTATGTTTGGCCATGATCTCGTTGAGGCGATCCCGGATCTTCAGAATTTCCTTGGCGTGAATGTCGATTTCCGTGGCCTGCCCTTGGAAGCCGCCCAGCGGCTGGTGAATCATCACGCGCGCATTGGGCAGGGAAAACCGCTTGCCTCTCGTGCCGGCTGTCAACAACAACGCGCCCATGCTGGCCGCCTGGCCCAGACAAATCGTATTGATCGGCGGTTTCACATATTGCATGGTGTCATAAATCCCCAATCCGGCCGTGACGCTGCCGCCGGGAGAATTGACGTAGAGATTGATGTCTTTCTCAGGATCTTCCGCTTCCAGAAAAAGCAGTTGCGCGATCACCAGATTGGCAAACACGTCATCGATCGGGGCTCCGAGGAAAATAATGCGGTCTTTGAGCAGCCGTGAATAGATGTCGTAGGCGCGTTCGCCTCGGTTGGTTTGTTCGACCACGATGGGAACTAACATGTCGTCAAATCCTTTCCGCGACGGCCTTCCCCTGCATTGATGCCAGGATGCGCCGGCACCGTAGCTATCCTTGAATCACCGCGTGGCGATAGACGAAATCCAGCGCCTGATCTGCCAAAATCTTCGTGCGCAACTTCTCAATGGAATCCTGGCCGCCCGCCTGAATCATTTTCACCAGGTCGGCTAAGGGCACCCGAAGTTCCGATGCCAATCGGGTCACTTCGTCGTTCAAATCTGCCTCGGTGACGGACAGGCCTTCTTTTTCCGCAACGGCTTCGAGGATCAATCCCACTTTCACACGGCGATTCGCAGCCTCCCGATACTCCTCACGGATTTGCCTGCTCTCTTCCGCGTCTGCCGGAGGGAGCGGGTCCGCGTCCTTGCTTCGGTGCCGTTCCTGAAGTTTCTGCCGGACAATCGTATCGAGTTCCCGCTCCACAAGGGTTTCGGGCAGATCGAAATGATGGGTGTCGGCCAGGCGCGAGAGAATGGTGTCCTTGTAGGACTGTTCGATGTCTCGCTTGAGCGCTTTTTCCATTTCACCGCGCAACGTATCCTTCAGTTCCTGAATCGAGGCGTACGGCCCGCAATCTTTGGCAAATTCGTCGTCAACGGCGGGGAGCTTCTTGCGCTTGATTCCCGTGACACTCAAACGAAATTGAACGGTCTTGCCCGCGACCCGCGGGTCGGGATGGCCGGCTGGATAGGGCTGAGCAATCTCGACCACACCCCCTTCAACCTTGCCGACCAGGTGGGTGTCGATTTCAATTCCGAGCAAGGCAGCCTTTGAGCCAACCTTGTGGAGATGGCCTTCCTTCTTCGTTCCTTCGAGCGGCCCGCCATCCAAGAACCCTTCGAGGGAGACCACGGCATAATCACCTTCGGCCAAAGCAGTTCCGGCAGGCGCTGCATCCAGTCGAGCCTGCTGTTCACGTAACACGTCCAGCGCGCGGTCCACCTGCTCATCTGTCACAGTCCGCTTGTCCGGTTTAAGAGAAATGGGACTGGGCGCCTTATAGTCGCGCAACTCGATCTTGGGTTTGATTTCAACGGTCGCGGTAAACGTAAACGGTGAATCCTTCTTGATTTTGACGCGATCAAGAGACGGGATTTCGACGACCACGGGGCTGATCCCCGCCTGCTTGACGGCTTGATCGTAATAATCCGGGACAAGGCTTCGGATTACGTCCTCCTCTACCGCTTTGGCGTAGCGCTTTTCCAAAATGGCCAAGGGGGCCTTCCCTGGTCGAAAACCAGGAATTCGAACCTGACGATTCAGCTCGACGTAAGCCCGGGAGAATCGCTGCGTCACCTCGTCGGCCGGCACCTCAATTTTCAACGCGCGTTTCATGGGACCTAATTCGGTCATTTCCATTTTCATCGTCATCGGGTGGGAATCCTTCTTTTCATCGCCAGAGGCTCTCTGGCGGTCATTATCGTCTATCTATCGTCTATCTATATGGTGCGAGAGGGGGGACTTGAACCCCCACGGTTACCCACGAGATCCTAAGTCTCGCGCGTCTGCCAGTTCCGCCACTCTCGCACTAGCGTGCCTGCCTACGGAGCTGTCACCGCAGTGTCTCAGAGCGCACAAAACGCGCGATGTCGTATGGCTTTTGTACCGTTGGATGTATCCAAGTGTCAACCCATACGATTGGGGAACTGGGTAAGGAACCAAATACTGTCGCAATCCGTCAAACCGACAAATTCCTTGTCGAATCCCTGCGGAGGAGCCCCCGTTCACCTTGCCGCTCACGAGGGCCCATGTTAAGATGCCGGCTCTTTGACTGTCCCCGGCCACGGAGAGGTGCGAGAGTGGCCGAATCGACATGCTTGGAAAGCATGCGTCGGGGTAACTCGACCGTGGGTTCGAATCCCACCCTCTCCGCCATCTGAAAATAGTGCTGAGTTGTTGAGTGCTGAGACTCTAAAGAGAGTAGGGTAAACCAGTCCTTCGCTTGCTCAGCACTCAATTTCTCAGCACTGTGAACTTGAAAAAGGGGCTGGGCCCTGTGCGACAGAACCCTGTGAACCCCGCCAGGTCCGGAAGGAAGCAACGGTAAGCGGTCAGTTCTGTGTGCCGCAGGATCACCTGGCCCCGCTTTCCGAAGACGTATTTCGTGAATCGTCATTCGTGAAGCGACTGAGTCAGACACGAGATACGCTTCACGTGTAACGAACGACGCACCATGGACTACCAAGTTTCCGCCCGCAAATACCGTCCCGGCACGTTCGACGATGTGATCGGTCAACCACACGTCGTGCAGACCTTGATGAATGCGGTCTCGACGAAGCGCATCGCGCACGCTTACCTGTTTTCCGGCACACGCGGGGTGGGAAAAACGACCGTCGCACGCATTCTCGCGAAGGCGCTGAACTGCGAGCAGGGACCGACGGGCCGTCCATGCGATCGCTGCGCGAATTGCCTGGAGATCGCACAGGGAAGCTCGGTCGACGTGGTGGAGATCGACGGCGCCTCCAATACCAGTGTGGACGATGTGCGCGAGATTCGCGAAAACGTCAAATTCGCGCCCTTCCGAGGCCAGTACCGCGTTTACATCATCGACGAAGTGCACATGCTGTCAAACTCGGCCTTCAACGCGTTGCTGAAGACGCTTGAAGAGCCTCCGGCACATGTCGTCTTCATTTTCGCAACGACAGAAATTCACAAGATTCCCGCGACGATTCTTTCTCGCTGCCAACATTACAACTTTCGCCGGATTGCGCGGGCCGAAATCATCGAACGGCTCCGCCACGTGGCCGAACAGGATCAACTCACGATCGAGGAGCGGAGTTTCCTTGCTCTGGCGCGGGCTAGTGAAGGCAGCATGCGCGATGCGCTGAGTCTCCTCGATCAGGCGATCGCGTTCGGGGGCAAGACGATCAGCCATCCCGATCTGGAAGCGCTGCTTGGGGCAGTGCCTCACGAACTGGTACAGGGCATCGTCAACGCCGTGCTGGCCCAAGACAGTCCTGCCGCACTCACCATCCTGGCGAACCTCATGGACCAGGGGCATGAATTGCGGGCGTTCTGCGACGAGGTGGTAGCCCATATCCGTAACCTCCTCGTGGCATCTGTCGTTCCGTCGACGACCGAGCTGCGCAGCTTGATTGAAGTTTCCGAGGAGGACATCACACAGCTTACGATGGATGCCAAGACCCTGACGCCGGAACAGCTTCAGGAACTGCTGGCCCTCTTTATCCAGGCGGAAGATTCGCTCAGGCTCAGCGCCCATCCGCGGTTCGTGCTGGAAATCGCAGCGATACGAGCGACGCGGCTGCTGCGCCGGCGAGAGCCCGGCGAGCCACGCCCCCTTCAGACAGCGCCGACACCCGCCGACCAGAAGCCTCCCGCCCGTTCTGAAACCATTGGCACACGATCAACCGCCTCTGCCATGACTCCATTGGCAACCACTCCTGCACCGGCAGGCCGCGTCGATCCGGCCGCCTCCAAGTCGCAATCGAAGCCTGTCCCGCTCTCACAACCGAAATTCGAGGGAACACCAGCCCCACAGCAGCCCTCCAATCAACCTGCACACGAGGATGGAACGACCGCTCCGATCGCAACCACTTCCCAACCTGCGACCGGACAAGCCCCACTGAATTGGGAAGCCATCCAGAACGAGATAGCCGTTTCGTTTCCCAACATCGCCCCGTTCCTGGAGGCCGGCCGATTTCTTGGGATGGAGGGCGGCCTCATGACGATCGGATTTGCCAAACAAGCGACCTTGGCCCGTGCGAGGCTGGAAAAAGAAGAGCATCTCCTGGCGCTGGCGACGCTGTGTCAAAAGCAGACAGGCATTCCGGTGCGGATCCGCATCGTCGAGCTCTCAGAGACGGACCCGCCGGGACCGACGATGGCACAGATGCGGGCAGCCAAGGAACAGGACCAGCGGCTTGTATTACTTGAACAGGCACGGGCCAATCCTACAGTGAAACAAGCGATCGAGATCTTCGGCGCCGAGTTGGCCGAGGTCCGTCGAGTAGCCCAGAAGGAGGTTCCCGAATGAAGAGTCCTTTCGGCAATATGAACAACATCCTCAAGCAAGCCCAGGCCATGCAGGAACAGATGGCGAGAATCCAAGAGCAGGCCGCGTCAAAGACCGCCGGTGGGACAGCCGGCGGTGGAATCGTCACGGTGACCGCGAACGGCGCGATGCAAATCGTCAGCGTGGCGATTGACCCCGAGATCGTCAAGAGCGGCGATGTGGACATGCTGCAAGATCTTGTCGTCGCGGCAACCAATGAGGCGCTGCGAAAGGCCAAAGAACTGATGGAGAGCGACATGAAGGCCTTAACCGGGGGGATGAAGATCCCAGGCCTCTTTTAACGATGGCCGTCGATCAACAGGGATTGCTGGCAAGACTGATCAAGGAGCTGGTTCGTCTTCCCGGGGTCGGGCAAAAGAGCGCGCAACGGTTGGCCTTCTACCTCATGAAGGCTGAACGGGAAGATGCCTTGCGTTTGGCCGATGCGATACGCGCAGTGAAGGATGGGCTGACATTCTGCCAGCAATGCCGCAACATTGCCGAAGGAGACCTGTGTGAATTTTGTCTCGATCCTAAGCGAGACCGCGCGAAGATCCTTGTTGTTGAAGAACCGAGCACGCTCTATGCAATCGAGCGAGCCGGGGTACACCGGGGGCTGTACCATGTCTTGCTCGGGGCGCTCTCCCCACTCGATGGCATCGGTCCCGGAGACATCCGGGCCGAAGAACTGGTTGACCGTGTCAAACTGGGCGGTGTGGAGGAAGTCATTCTCGCCACGAACCCGACCATCGAGGGGGAAGCCACTGCGATCTATCTCACCAGGCTCCTCAAGCCTTTCGGGGTGCGAGTCTCACGCATTGCCTATGGGATTCCTGTTGGGATGGACATCGAGTACGCGGATGAAGTGACGTTGCTGAAATCAATTGAGGGACGACGAGACTTGTAAACCAGATGATATTGCACCCGTTGACCCCTTCTCGATCAGACTGCTATAGTTTCTCCGTACTGTCCGACCTCAAGAGTTGGGGAAAGCTATGAAAGTTCCTTCTACCGCTAAACGCACTCCCTCTGCAAAATCCCCGTCGGATACCGCAGCCGCTACACGTCCAGGCCGCAAGAAGAAACCAGGCTCCAAGCCGGCCAAGTACCCCGATATTCGCCGGGACCTCGAACGCCAGCGCACAGCAATCCTCGAAGAAGTTGAGGAAGTGCTGACGAACCGGCCAGACCTCGAAGCGTTTCCCGATGTCAGCGATCAAGCTTCGGCCGAAGTCGACCAAAACTTTTCGATGCGGATTCGCGAGCGCGAGCGAAAGTTGCTCAAGAAGATCGACGAGGCATTGGATCGGATGAGCAGCGGCACCTATGGGATCTGCGAGCGCTGCGACGGAGACATTCCTTACAAGCGCCTCAAGGCCCGTCCGGTCACGACTCTCTGTATCGAGTGCAAGACCCTCCAAGAGCAGGAAGAACGGGCCAACCGTTAGCCGCTTCCCATTCCCCCCACGTCGAGCTGAGGAACAGCGGATCGGAAGCAGTCTAAACACAATCGATTATTGACGAGAACTGCTGCGGGGTATAATCGGAGGCCAAGCGTTACCGTTTCAAGGCGTCGACTCGTTCTTTTGCATGGGCAGCTCGGGCTTCTTCTTCGAGAATCCCTTCGACCAGGGCAAGGAATGTTTCGTATTCCGCCAGCGCGCGCTTGGGATTGGTCGGCTCGTATGCTTCCGCAAGGTTATACCGAGCCACGGCATAATTGGGGCGCAGGGTCACGGCCCGCTCAAACAGGCCTACCGCCTCGGGTCTCTCGCCAAGTTTGACATGGACCGTGCCGAGATTGTTCAAGACTTCCGGAATGTTGGGCCTGATCGCCAGCGATTGCAGTAACTCCGTTTTCGCCTTATCCAATTGGCCCTTGGCCGACAAGGCCAGGCCGAGCTTATGATGCGCTTCGGCAAGCCATACCTTGTTCGTAAATCCACTGACAATGGCTTTTCGATATGCATCGCCCGCAATGTCGTAATTCTTATCGCCGCAATAGGCCAGCTGCGCGGTTTGTCCGCGTGCAAATTGTTGCAGTGAGAGAAAAGGCTCCTTGTCCTCGCTTCCCTGGCTCTCGATGGTGAGACCGCCTTTCCCCCCTTTTGGTTTCCTGAGCCGATCCAGAAACTCTCGGCGATATGGAGAGAACAGCCGTACATAGGGATCGATGGCAAACGATGCCTGAAGGAGGATCGGGTGATCCCGTGAACCGGTAACCAGATATTGCGTGGTGCTCTTTTCGTCTCCCGTTTCGAAGATGGCGCTGGCATCCATGTTTACTTTCGCCTCCAATTGCGACACGTTCAAGTAAAACTCCAGCGCGGGTTTCAGGCGTGACAGCGTGTCTCGAAGCACAGGATAGGGGTCAAGGTTCAGACCTTTGGGAAAGGTGAAGAGGGCTCCGACAAGCAGTCCGTCCTCATCGACAAAATATGACTCATCCCCCTGTGACGCGCTTCTTGCCTGTGCAATCACAATCTCTTGTCCGCTGCCCCATGCATTCGACCTGTGAGCCGACGAAGCGCGTTTCTTCAAGAACTCCGGTTTACGTTCGCAGAGCGCCGTTGCCTTGAGGAGGACCAAATCGGTGGCAGACGGAGGAAGAGGAGGCCGGATGGATACATTCTGGCCGCACCCGACCATGATGCCGGCTGCCAACAGGAAACCGGTCAGATAGAGATGCCGCCTGGAGATTCCCATTAAGATCCTCATGGGATACATAATTATTCATAGACCATACACGATCTTGGGGGCTTCGCGAAGCGTAAAAACAAAGGCCTGCTCCTCGGAGAGAAGCAGGCCTCGTCTTACAGAGAACACCCAGCGCCAATTAGCGGCGTTGAGAGTCGAGTAAACTATCCTCAGCTGTGTAACCGAAAAGATAGGGGATACTTCCGCCAAGCGTATACATCGGACGATTGACCCCGTAATCGACAGCATGGCCCAATGGGTGAGAAAGGAACCCCAACCATCGCAACGGATGATCGTTGATGGCCGACCCCGCGACTGGATCGGAATAGACCAACGCGGTGCTATCCAGAATGTTATAAATGCTCAGAGGAGGGGTGTATTCCTTGTCATCCGCGCCCTGTTGGCCAGTGGTGGCGCAACCGGTGGCAACCATCGTCAGCATCGCGATACCCACAGTCCACGACAGTACTCTCATGGCATTACCTCGTTTGTTTCGGTCTCCGTCCAGACAACTGATTAACTTCTTTGACATGATAGGCGAAGTGTAGCCGACACCTCCGGTTCTGTCCAGAACACACAGGGATTTGTCATTCCTATGAAAATCACTGTATTGGATCGAGAAGAAAGACACACCGGCAGGGAAACCATGGTGGGCGATACAGGTATCGAACCTGTGGCCTCTTCCGTGTGAAGGAAGCGCTCTACCACTGAGCTAATCGCCCATCTTTTTGAAGTCTAGCATGGGCTTTCGGCGAGGTTCAATGTGAACCTCGTGATGAGCCCCGCTCAACAGTCTGGTTCTATATGGCACCTGCCTTGACTTCACTAAAACACGGTTTCTAGAATGGGCTCCTTCCCGGGAAA
>Ga0224496_10002688_pt1 | contig 10502 bp, 10 predicted proteins | sample SF_Jul11_sed_USG_2_FD_168127 | JGI IMG/M metagenome (GOLD analysis project Ga0224496, IMG submission 168127) | Sediment microbial communities from San Francisco Bay, California, United States - SF_Jul11_sed_USGS_8_1 | ecosystem: Environmental > Aquatic > Marine > Sediment | place: USA... | reverse complement strand
TCCGCACTACACCCGACCCGCCGATTGGTGCGGGCGGGAAGTACCGGAAGTCCTGCTATCGGGCCATCACGAGAATATACGCGCCTGGCGGCGCGCCGAGGCGGAACGGATTACCCGCGAACGCAGACCCGACCTATGGGCCCGCTATCAACGCGAAGATGCCGCACCGACACGGAAACAGGCCAAGTAATTTCAACAGTTAGTCACTAGTATCGAGGATCAAGCCATGAATACGATCGAAAAGCTGGAAGCCGAGCAGATGGAAAAGCTGGCTGCCGAGCGGCCGGCGCAGGAATTTCAGCCCGGTGATACCCTTCGCGTCCTTGTGAAGGTCGTCGAGGGAACTCGCGAACGCATCCAGGCCTTTGAAGGCGTCTGCATCGCGCGCAAGAATGCGGGCCTCAACAGCTCCTTCACGGTTCGCAAGATTTCCTATGGCGAAGGCGTCGAGCGCGTTTTCCCGCTTTACAGCCCCCGCATCGACGGCATCGAAGTGGTGCGCACCGGCGATGTGCGCCGTGCGAAGCTGTACTACCTGCGCGGTCGCCGCGGCAAATCGGCCCGTATTGCCGAACGCGTCGTGCGGCGTGACAAGGACGCGCCGGCCAAGGCCAGCACGACCGAGGTTGCAGAAAACGGCGATAGCTGATCCGGACCAACCGGGCAATAGCTTAAAATCGGAGAAGGTGGAGACGCCCATGGCACAACCGCGCACGCTTTTCGACAAGATCTGGGACGCACATATCGTCGACCGCCAGGACGACGGCACTTGCGTGATCTATATCGACCGACATCTGGTGCATGAGGTGACCAGCCCGCAGGCCTTCGAAGGGCTGCGCATGGCTGGGCGCAAGGTCCGGCACCGGGAGGCCACGCTGGCGGTCATCGATCATAATATATCGACCGACCCCAGCGGATCCGACATGACCGAAGACTCGCGGATCCAGATCGAAACCCTGCAAAAAAATTGCAGGGATTTCGACGTGCCGCTGTTCGACGTATCCGATGTTCGGAACGGCGTTGTGCATGTGTCGGGCCCTGAAGAGGGCTTCACCCTGCCCGGTACGACCATTGTCTGCGGCGACAGCCATACCGCGACCCATGGCGCGTTCGGTGCGCTGGCCTTTGGCATCGGTACGTCGGAGGTCGAGCATGTGCTGGCCACCCAGACCCTGATCCAGGCGCCGGCGAAGAACATGCGCGTCAATGTCGTGGGGGCGCTGCCGGAAAGCGTAACCGCCAAGGACCTGATCCTCGCCATCATCGGCAAGATCGGCACCGCGGGCGGAACTGGCCATGTGATCGAATATGCCGGCGACGCGATCCGCGCGCTGACCATGGAAGAGCGCATGACCATCTGCAACATGACCATCGAGGGCGGGGCCCGTGCCGGCCTGATCGCACCCGACGAGACCACCTTCGAATATCTGAAGGGCCGGCCCATGGCGCCGAAAGGCGCGAAGTGGGAACAGGCGGTTGCCTGGTGGAAGACCCTGCCATCGGACGAAGGCGCGGTATACGACACCGAAGTCACGCTCGACGCCTCGACCCTGATCCCCGAGGTCACATGGGGCACCAGCCCCGAAGACGTGGTGCGGATCGACGGCGTGGTACCCGACCCGGCCGACGCCGGGAACGAAGAGCGTCGCGCGGCCATTCAGCGCAAGCTGGACTATATGGGCCTTACGGCGGGCATGAAGATCACCGACATCAAGATCGACACGGTTTTCGTGGGTTCCTGCACCAACGGCCGCATCGAGGACATGCGGGCGGCCGCCGCCGTGGCCAAGGGCCGCAAGGTAGCCGCGGGCGTGCGCGCCCTGATCGTACCGGGTTCGGGCCTGGTCAAGGAGCAGGCGGAACAGGAAGGGCTGGACAAGGTCTTCACCGAGGCCGGCTTCGAGTGGCGCAACCCAGGTTGTTCCATGTGCCTGGCGATGAATACGGACCGGCTGGAGCCGGGCCAGCGTTGCGCGTCGACCTCGAACCGTAATTTCGAGGGTCGCCAGGGCCGTGGCGGACGAACCCATCTGGTAAGCCCGGCCATGGCCGCCGCCGCCGCCGTAACCGGCCACCTGACCGACGTGCGCGACCTGGACTAAGGGAGCAGAAAGACAAGCCCATGGAAAAATTCAATATTTTGACCGGGGTCGCCGCCCCCCTGAACATGGTCAATGTCGACACCGACATGATCATTCCAAAGCAGTATCTGAAGACGATCAAGCGCACGGGCCTGAAGGAGGGCCTGTTTGCCGAACTGCGCCAGGACGAAAACGGAAACTCAAAGAACTTCGTGCTGGACCAGCCGCCATATCAGAACGCGAAAATTCTGATTGCGGGCGACAATTTCGGCTGCGGCTCGTCACGCGAACATGCGCCGTGGGCCTTGCTGGACTTTGGCATCCGCTGCGTGATCGCGCCGAATTTCGCCGACATCTTCTACAATAACTGCTTCAAAAACGGCATTTTGCCGATCAGGCTGCCGCAGGAACAGATCGATCAGCTCATGGATGACGCCGGCAAGGGCGCCAACGCGACCATGACAATCGACCTGGAAGCGCAGGAGGTCACCCGCCCCGACGGCGAGAAGATCGCGTTCGAGCTCGACTCGCACCGCAAGCACTGCCTGCTGAACGGATTGGATGACATTGGCCTGACGCTGCAGAAAAAAGACAAGATCGACAGCTTCGAGGCCAAACGCAAGCAAACGCAGCCCTGGCTGTAACAATACAAAAGACATTCAGACTGAAAGGTTGATAGGGAATGGCCGCCAACAAGACCCTGCTTATCCTGCCTGGTGACGGCATCGGTGTGGAAGTAATGACCCAGGTTCGCCGCATCGTGGACTGGTTCGACAAGCGCCGCGCCGTCGGTTTCGATATTCTGGAACATCCCGTGGGCGGCGCCGCCTACGATGCGCATGGAACGCCGTTGAGCGACGAGGCACTGTCCGAGGCAATGAATGCCGACGCGGTGCTTCTTGGGGCTGTTGGAGGCCCGCAATATGACAACGTTCCGCGTGACAAAAGGCCCGAAGCCGGCCTGTTGAAACTGCGCAAGGAAATGGATCTGTTTGCCAACCTGCGGCCAGCCATGGTGTTCGACGCGCTGGTCGACGCATCGACCCTGAAGCGCGAAGTTGTCGAGGGGCTCGATATTCTGATCCTGCGCGAACTGACCGCCGGTGTTTATTTCGGCGAGCCGCGGGGCATCGAAGTGCTGGCCGACGGCACGCGCCGCGCCATCGACACACAGGCCTATACCGAAAACGAGATCCGTCGAATCGCCGATGTCGCCTTCGAAATGGCGGCAAAACGCGGCAACAAGGTTCATTCGGTGGAAAAAGCCAATGTCATGGAGACCGGAGTCTTCTGGCGCGAAGTCGTAACCGCCCTGCATAGGGAAAAATTCAGTCAGGTGGAACTGCACCACATGTATGCCGACAACTGCGCCATGCAGCTGGTCCGCAATCCCAAGCAGTTCGATATAATTGTCACCGACAACCTGTTTGGCGACATCCTGTCGGATTGCGCGGCAATGCTGACCGGTTCACTGGGCATGTTGCCGTCGGCGTCCCTGGGCGCGGAAGACGAAACCGGCCGGCGCCACGCGCTGTACGAACCGGTACATGGCAGCGCCCCCGACATTGCCGGACAGGACAAGGCCAACCCGCTGGCGACAATTCTTAGCTATGCCATGATGCTGCGCTATTCCTTCGGGCTTCTCGATGACGCCGATCTGGTGGAAAAAGCCGTCCAGAACGTCTTGGGCGCCGGCATCCGTACCGGTGACATCGTCGGGCCGGGCATGAAAGCGGTTTCCTGCAGTCAGATGGGCGACGCCGTTTTGGCGGAACTTGACAAACTGGCTGCCTGACCTGGGTTTGTTTGCGATTTTTCAGTAGGTTGGTGAAGTTGTGGACCGCTGTACGTTAAATTATTTTTAATGATTATCGTACAGAATCTCGACCGTGACTTGAAACTAACCCTGAATTTCCTAGGAAAGGAGATTTCATCATGGTCAAGATAATCATGATGACAGGGGCCTCGGCATATATCCTCGGGTTCGGCGTATATTTTATTATGTTTTTATCGTCGAACTGGGGAGACGCAGACTGGGTGATGCATAAATCGGCTGAAGGGTTCGGTCTTGCGCTGGCATGGCCGTACTTGCTCTTTCAATACTTCGTCGAAGGCGCACCCCTGATGTAAGACAGGATTAAATGGATCGAAAATACGGCTGGCTCTTCAAGAGCCGGCCGTTATTTTTTAATGCCATGATTTAACTGCGAAATCTGCCCGTAACCTGCGGCAATGGACTCCAGCCCCGGAAGGGCATCCATCGTGGTTTATTATCCGCCAATCCCGATCACCTTGACCGAATTGCCTGCACAACGTATCTTTGGCGTCCATGACCCGAGAGGGAGTTAGAGAAACATGCGCAAGATTTTCATGACCTTGATCGCCGCAATGGGTTTTGTCGGCTTCGCCACCACTGTCCAGGCCACCTGCCTGGATATGGCCGAGTCAGAAACCGCGACCACCGTTGCGACCGACACCACTACCAAACCGATCTTGCAAGAGCAGGGCGGCGGCTGACGGCTGTAACAACAGCTACGGAAATTCACCGGGCCGCTCAACAGAGCGGCCTTTTCTTTTGCCCTCCGCATACAGGGGCTTGCGGCGCGGGGCTATAAGGCGCTACATCGGCGCCAGATTTTACTGGGGATACAGGATCCATGGGTTACAAGGTTGCAGTCGTTGGCGCGACGGGAAATGTGGGGCAGGGCCTCCTGCAGATCATGGCCGAGCGCGAATTTCCGGCCGACGAGGTCGTGGCACTGGCCAGCGAGCGTTCGATAGGCAGGGAAGTCTCCTATGGCGAGGATCAGGTGCTGAAAGTACAGGATCTCGCCGCGTTCGATTTCACGGGAACCGACATCGTCCTGTCATCGCCGGGCGCCAAGGTTTCCGCCGAATACAGCCCGAAGGCCGCCAAGGCCGGTGCGGTCGTAATCGACAACACCTCGCATTTCCGCATGGACCCGGACGTGCCGCTGGTGGTGCCCGAGGTAAATCCCGACGCCATTGCCGGATTCACAAAAAAGGGGATCATCGCCAACCCCAACTGCTCGACCATTCAGATGGTGACCGCGCTTAAGCCCCTGCATGACCTGGCGGGCATCAAACGCGTAGTCGTCGCCACCTACCAGTCGGTATCGGGCGGCGGCAAGGAAGCGATGGACGAACTGTTCAATCAGACCCGGGCGATCTATGTGAACGACCCAATCGAAAAGAACAAGTTCACCAAACAGATCGCCTTCAACGTCATTCCCCATATCGACGTCTTCATGGATGACGGGTCGACCAAGGAAGAATGGAAGATGGTGGTCGAGACCAAAAAAATTCTCGACCCGAAAATCAAGGTCACGGCGACCTGTGTGCGCGTGCCGGTCTTTATCGGCCATGCCGAGGCGGTGAATATCGAGTTCGAACGGCCGATTTCGGCGGAAGAAGCCCGCAAGGTCTTGAAAAAAGCGCCCGGCATTACCGTGATCGATCATCGCCAGGACGAAGGCTATGTCACGCCCGAGGAAAGCGCGGGCGAGGATCCGGTCTTTATCAGTCGCATTCGCGAGGACCCGACGGTCGAAAACGGCCTGAATATCTGGATCGTCGCCGACAACCTGCGCAAGGGCGCGGCCCTGAACACCGTTCAGATCGCCGAAGTTCTGGTTAAACGCTTCATGCCGAAAAAATAGCTTCGGTGTCCGCCGGTCGGGAGGGGCGGTTTCCCGCTCACACCTGCCGGCGGACCTCGATGATGCTTGGATCGTCCGGGTCTGGCTTGGCCGAGAAACCGAGATCGCGCGCCATGTTCAGCATGTTCTCGTTTTCCCGCAAGACCTCGCCATAGATCGTCGCGATGCCCCGTTCCGCGGCAAAATTCAACAGCCGGTGCATCAACGCATAGCCGAGCCCGCGGCCCTTCCAGTCTGTGCGCACTATGATCGCATATTCGGCCTTGTGCACATCGGAATCAGCCATCAGCCGGGCGACGGCGATAATCGCTTCCGGTTCGGCGGGATCGAATGCGATGAAGGCCATCTCGCGATCGTAATCGATCTGGGTAAGGCGTGCCGCCAACTGTTCCGGCAAGCGGCGGATCGGCTGGAAAAAGCGCAGGCGCAAATCCTCCGGGGATGCCCGTGCTACCATCTCCTGCAGGGCCGGTGCGTCCTCGGGCCGGATCGGGCGAACGAATATCTCGCTGCCATCGCGCAGGAACACGGCGCTTTCGAGATTCTTGGGATAGGGCCGGATGGCCAACCGGGCTTCGGCCGGGCCTTCGGCGCGCGTGACACGAATTCGCGCATCCAGTGCCAGCACACCCCGATCATCGGCCAGCAGCGGGTTGATATCGAGATCGACAATTTCGGCGAAGTCGGTAGCGAGTTGCGCCACCTGCATCAGGGTCAGCGCCACCGCGTCCAGGTCCGCCGGCGGTTGGTCGCGGTAGCCGCGCAACAGGCGGAAAATACGGGTGCGTTCGATCAGCGAACGGGCCAGCAGCGCGTTCAACGGTGGCAAGGCCATCGCCGTATCGCCAATCTCCTCGACCGCAATTCCGCCTTGACCGAACAGGACGACGGGGCCGAATTGCGCATCCTCGCTGATCCCGACGATCAGTTCGTGCGAACCGTGCCGACGCACCATCTGCTGCACAACGACCCCGTCTATGGTGGCCTCTGGCGCGGCCTCGCGCGCACGATCGAGAATCTCCTGGGCCGCCGCGCCGACCGCCTCCGGCGTATTGAGGTCGAGCATCACGCCGCCGACGTCGCTTTTATGGACAATGTCGGGCGAAACGATCTTGACGACAAACGGGCCCGTCATGCCACGCGCGACCACGACCGCCGCTTCGGCATCGGCCGCCGTCGCGAATTCACCGACCGGCACGCCGTAAGCCTTCAACACGGCCTTCGCCACGGGCTCGGTCAACCAGCTTCGGCCAGCCTCAAGCGCCTCGTCAATCAAGGCGCGAACCGTTGCGGTGTCCGGCTCGAACTCCTGTGGCACGGACTGCGGCACCTGCATCAGAAGCTTCTGATTCAGGTCGTAGCGCACCATGTGCATGAAGGCGCGAACCGCTTCCTCCGGCGTGTTGTAGCTGGGAATGCCGCGGTCGACGAACGTCTTGCGGGCCGGCGATGACGAACTGGTGCCCAGCCAGCAGGTCAACAGCGGTGGCTGATCTTTAGCCAGCTGTTCGGCCACCACCCGCGCCGCCGCCGTGCTGTCGGCCACCGCGGTTGGCGTGTTCAACACCAGTACCGCGTCGGTGCCCGGGTCGGCCAGCAGCAGCCGTAATGATTCCGCATAGCGCTCCGGCGGGGCATCGCCGATAATGTCCACCGGATTACCACGGCTCCAGGTTGTCGGCAGCAGCGCATCAAGCTGCGCGATGGTGTCCGGCGACAGTTCGGAAAGCTGGCCGCCTTCATCGACCAGGGCATCAGTCGCCATTACGCCCATGCCGCCGCCATTGGTCAGGATCGCCATGCGCGGGCCGCGGAAACGGGGCGCGCGGGATAATGTTTCGACGGCATCAAACAATTCCGACATATGGATCACGCGCAGCATGCCGGCCCGGCTGAAAGCAGCGTCGTAAACCGCGTCCGAGCCCGCCAGCGCGCCAGTGTGCGAACTCGCGGCCAGGGCCCCCTCAGGCCGCCGACCGCCCTTGACCACGACCACCGGCTTCATACGGGCCGCGGCACGCGCCGCCGACATGAAGTCGCGCGCGTCTTTAATCGCCTCAACATAAAGCAAAATCGCGCGCACCTGCGGATCGCGGCCGAGATAATTGAGCGTATCGCCGAAATCGACATCCAGCATGTCGCCAAGCGCGACCATATGGGAGAAACCGATATTGCGCGTCGATGCCCAGTCGAGCACCGAGGCCAGCACGGCGCCGGACTGGGCGACGAAGGCAAGATCGCCCGGCAGCGGTGCCTTGTGGGCAAAGCCCGCGTTTAGACCGACCCCAGGCACCATCAGACCGAGAACATTGGGCCCGAGAATGCGCATGTCGCCGGCGGCCCGGCGCAATGCCTCGGCCCGTTCCAGGCCGGCATGGTCCCCGCCCTCGCCGAAACCGGCGGTTATGACAACAACAGCCTTGCAGCCCTTGTCGCGAAGCTCGGCGATCACGCCGGGCACCACATCGGGAGGCGTGCTGACGATTGCCAGGTCCGGCACGACCGGCAACGCCGCGACGTTGGGCCAGGCCAGGACACCGCCGACCGCCCGATGCTTGGGATTAACCGGCATGATCGGCCCATCGAAGCCGGCACTCATCAGATTTCGCGCCAACACCCAGCCGATCGAACCAGGCCTCTTGCTTGCCCCGACAAGGGCGATGGCCGAAGGATTGAACAGCGAGTTCAGACTACGAATGGTCATTAAGAAAAATCCTTCAAGACTAGACGAAAGGCCTCGGTCGCCGCCGCGCCGAAGGTACAGAAAATTACTTTTTCGATGGAACCACGGTTGCGGTCCAGCTCGTCGACAACCGCGCGCACCGCAATGCCGGCAGCACGGTTAAGGGGAAAGTGATAAACGCCCGTCGAAATAGCGGGAAAAGCGATTGTTTTCAAGCCGGCCTCGCGGGCCAGCGCCAGGCTGTTGCGATAGCAGGACTCCAGCAGCCCGTCCTCGCCGCGACCACCGCCGTGCCAGATCGGTCCCACCGTATGGATGACATGCCGGGCCGGCAGTCTGTAACCCTTGGTAATGCGCGCCTCGCCAGTGGGACAGCCCCCGATCAACCTGCATTCCCCCTGCAATTCGACGCCGGCCGCGGCGTGAATTGCGCCGTCCACGCCACCGCCGCCCAGAAGCGATTCATTGGCGGCGTTGACGATGACATCGACCGCCAACCGTGTGATGTCGGCCTCAACAACTTCCAGATCATCTCGCATGGTTGCCTCCACAGAAACAGGATGCGTCCAGGCAAGACGATTTGGCAAGGGGTCAACGAATTGCCGTAACCTTGGGCTGGTTTTGGGCGCGAGCAATCCCTTCCTCAATCAGGCGGGTTGCTTCCTCGGCCTCGCCCCAGCGCGAGACCTTGGCCCATTTGTTTTTCTCCAGATCCTTGTAGTGGGTGAAGAAATGGGCGATCTGATCGCGCAGGATTTCCGGCAGGTCGCGATAGGAAACCACATCGGTGAAATAGGGATGCAGCTGATCGACCGGCACGGCGAGTATCTTTTCATCGATACCGCTCTCGTCTTCCATCATCAGCACGCCCACGGGGCGGGACCGCACGACCGCGCCAGGCGCCACCGGCACGCGGCCCGCCACCAGCACGTCGCAGGGGTCGCCGTCGCCCGAGAGGGTATGGGGGATAAAACCGTAATTGGCCGGATAGAACATCGCGGTATGCAGAAAACGGTCGACGAACATGGCGCCGGATTCCTTGTCGAACTCGTACTTCACCGGGTCACTGCCCAGCGCGACCTCGATAATGACGTTTACGTCCCAGGGCGGGTTGTCGCCGACGGGAATTTTACTGATGTCCATAACTCTCTCTCCGCATTTGGGAGGCGGGTATATAACCGATTTTGTTGCGACGCACAATAACCGGCGGCAAATGGCCGCAACGCAGTGATTTCGTTGGTGTGCAAATGCTCAGTCGGTCTCAATCGCGGCCGGTGCCACCGGCCTCCTGGACTCAGCGGGAAAAGTCCGCAACATCCAGACCAGCAGCGCCAATCCGGGCAGCGCCGCCAACGTTGTCACCAGGAAGAAACTAATCCAATCCATCTGATCGGCAAGCCACCCCCCGCCCGAAGCAAACAATGTCCGGGCGAAGGCCATCAGCGAGGACAACAGCGCATACTGTGTCGCCGTATAGGCAACATTCGTCAGGCTGGACAGATATGCGACGAACGCCGTCGTCCCCATGCCACCCGACAGGTTCTCCGACGCGATGGTCACCATCAACATCGGCATCGAATAGCCGACCCAGGCCTGCACCGCGAATACCAGGTTCGAAGCGGCTTGCAGAACGCCGCAAACCAGCAGGGCGCGCAAAATGCCATACCGCGCCACCAGCACGCCGCCAAGCGCCGCGCCAACCAGCGTCATGGCCAGGCCGAATCCCTTGCTGACCGCGCCGATCTCGGTCTTGCTGAATCCCATTTCCAGATAGAACGGGTTCGCCATCACGCCAAGTAGCGCGTCGCCATATTTATACAGCGCCACAAACAGCAGGACCGCAATCCATCCACGCCTCGTCATGAATTCGGCGAAGGGACAAACCACGGCGGCGTAAATCCAGGCCGACAAACCCAATACAGGCCCGGGAAGATGCGCGTTGCGCTCTAGAAAAGCGCGGCCCTTGCCTTCCAGCGCCACCGATTCCCGCGATGTTCGAACCTGCGGCTCGGGGTTGAGCAACACAGCGCCGATGCCGACCGCTACCAGCCCCGCCAT
>Ga0224496_10002687_pt1 | contig 10502 bp, 10 predicted proteins | sample SF_Jul11_sed_USG_2_FD_168127 | JGI IMG/M metagenome (GOLD analysis project Ga0224496, IMG submission 168127) | Sediment microbial communities from San Francisco Bay, California, United States - SF_Jul11_sed_USGS_8_1 | ecosystem: Environmental > Aquatic > Marine > Sediment | place: USA... | reverse complement strand
TCTGGTGAATTTGGCGCGCGCAGGTTTTACTGACATTGTAATCAATCATGCTTATCTTGGCGAAATAATCGAAAGTACGCTGGGAGACGGTGAGCGCTATGGCGTTAATATCAATTATTCACATGAACCATTGGTTCTGGAAACGGCAGGGGGCATAGCCAACGCATTGCCGTTATTGACCAATCAATCAGAACAACAGCCGTTTCTGGTAATCAATGGAGATGTTTATTGTGAGTTAGATTTTACTTTATTGTTGCCAGTTCTGCAGCGCATGCAAGCAGACCCTGCAGCGTATCTTGCGCATCTGATTCTAGTCGATAATCCAACGCATCACCCTGAAGGTGATTTTGCTTTGGATAAGAATCAGATCAAGTTAACTGGAAGTAAAAAGCGTACTTTCAGTGGAATCGGTATCTATCAGCCTAAGTTATTTAGTGATGTTAAGCAAAATACCCCTATAAAACTTGCGCCACTTTTACGCCAGGCAATCAATGATAGTAAGGTTAGCGGCGAGTATTTTAGTGAAATCTGGATTGATGTAGGAACCTCTGAGCGGTTAAATTATCTGAATAGGTTACTAAACCAAAAATCCTCAGTTATCCACAATAATAATAAGTAATTCATGAGAAGAAGACAACTATATTTCTATATGACATTCATCATTAAGATGAGGAACGCTATGAGCTTATAGCACGCTGCTCTTTCTTTTTTACTGTGTTTCACTCATTATGATAACGAATTATTATGTCTTTTGTGCCTTGCCAAAAAGAAACAACAATGCACGCTAACCATTACCCAACTGAGGATTTAGGTTAATTATTTCGGTGTTACAAAATGATCATTGTTACGTGTAAACTCATATTTGCGCCTTGAATTGACCAATGTTAGGAGCAATCTGAACAGTTTGCTTTGAATAATTACAATTAAACGAATGAATTCTATGGAATCATACAGAACGCGCCGTCAGCGTTTGGCATCACAAATGCAAAATGGTGTTGCAATCATTCCAACGGCACCGGAGCAGATAAGAAATCGTGATGCACATTATCCCTATCGCTTTGATAGTTATTTCTATTATCTGACGGGTTTTTGTGAGCCAGAAGCCGTTCTTGTGGCCGTGGCAGAAGCGAGCCAGTCCGAATCAAAACATATTCTTTTCTGCCGCGATAAAGATGAAACGCGCGAAATCTGGGATGGTCTCCGTTATGGCCCGGAAGTTGCAAAAGAAAAATTTGGATTTGATGAAGCGTATTCCATTTCCCGGTTAGATGAAATGATGGCGGAGATATTGGCGAATCAACCAGCTTTGTATTATGCACTCGGGCAGGATGTTGCATGGGATACACGTGTAACCGGATGGCTTAATCAAGTAAGGGAACAGGTGCGAAAAGGTGTGAGTGTGCCTGCAAAAATCTATGATAGCCGTTCAATACTTGATGAAATGCGCATTATTAAAAGCACGGAAGAAATTGACGTGTTGAAAAACGCAGCGGTAATATCAACCGAAGCTCATCGGCGAGCTATGCAATTGACGCATCCGGGTAAGCATGAATACGAGATAGAGGCTGAGCTGTTATGTATTTTTCGTCAACGGGGCGCCCAGGCGCCTGCCTATACACCAATTGTTGCGGGCGGTGCGAATGGTTGCATATTGCATTACATTGAAAACAATGCGAAATTAAAAGATGGAGATCTTTTGTTAATAGATGCGGGTTGTGAGCTCGATGGTTATGCGGCAGATATTACCCGGACATTTCCGGTAAACGGGAAATTTTCTCCAGTTCAAAAAGATGTTTATGAGTTGGTTTTATCAGCGCAGGCTGCTGCGATAGCCGCTGTGAGGCCCGGCAATACCTGGGATGACCCACATCAAGCAGCGTTAAAGGTGCTTGTTCAAGGTTTAATCGATTTTGGTTTGTGCCAAGGAAGTGTGGATGCTGTGATTGAATCGGAAGACTATAAACGTTTTTATATGCATCGTACCGGTCATTGGTTAGGGTTGGACGTGCATGATGCCGGTGATTACAAACTGAATGGTTCATGGCGTTCTTTGCAATCAGGAATGACTTTGACGGTTGAGCCTGGCTGCTATATTCGCCCGGCGGATAATGTGCCATCGCATTTCTGGAATATCGGCATACGAATCGAAGATGATGTTGCGGTAACCGAGACAGGGCATGACATACTAACGATTGCCGCACCGAAGGATGTTGCGGAAATAGAGGAGTTGATGCAATAAACCTAAAATCCTCAGTTGACCGCACCAGTAATAAGTAATCTCATGAAAATTAGACTAATATATTACTATATGACGCTCACCTTTAAGGTAAGGAAAGTTATGATGCTGATAGCCCGCTGTTCTTTTTTTAGCTGCGTTGCAATTTGTTGTAATAACGAGTTATTACGCCTTGCTAAAAAGAAACAACAATGCACGCTAAACACCACCCAACTGAGGATTTTAGGATGAAAGATGACGAAAGAAAGATTGTAATCAGTAAAATTTCTGAATACAGACAAACTGAATCACCATTTAATCAAGGCATGCCCCGTTCACCTGTTAATCGCTGGGTAGCCATTTTAATATTTATTCCCGTTTTAATCGTTATGGCTGTATTGGGTGCTTTCTTTTTTGCGGCTTTTCTTGCTCTATTTGTCGTAGCAGCAGGGGTATTCGGCGTGCGGCTTTGGTGGCTGCGCCGGAAATTACGTACAGGCACTTATACTCAGGCGGAAGAAGAAAGAGAAAGAGAAGGGGATAGCGTGATCATTGAAGATGCCCAAATTGTTGAGGAAACTAAAACAGAGCATAAAAAGAATATTTAATTTATGAAATTTGAGTTAGTTATTCCTTGGCTCCCATTTCCAGTGCTAATTTTCTTGATCGTTCAGCTTCTTCTTCAGATTGTTCTAGTTCAAGCCATCCTTGCAGATTAAGGCAGGTAATTTCATAGAGCGCCTGTATCCAGTCATCCCGCTCATTAAGACAGGGGATGTAATGAAATTCTTGGCCACCCGCACCGATAAAGGTATTTTTAGCTTCTATAGCAATTTCTTCCAGTGTTTCAAGGCAATCTGAGACAAAACCGGGACAAACAACATCCACACGCTTTGTTTTTTCCTTGCCTAATTGCTGCAATGTGTCAGACGTATAGGGGGTGAGCCATTTAGCGCGACCAAATCTTGACTGGAAACAGACTTGATATTGATCCGAGTTAAGCGTTAGTGCTTCACCCAACAATCTTCCCGTTTTCTGGCATAAGCAATGATAAGGGTCACCTTTGTCCAGTGTTGCGCGTGGTACGCCGTGGAAGCTCATAATAAGCTTATCTGGTTTGCCATTTTGCGCCCAGTATTCAAGGATATTTTGCGCGAGTGCAGCGATATATCCCGGGTCATCGTGGTATTGCTTGACGGTACGAACTGCGGGCATGTTGCGCATTTTACTCAGTACACTAAAGACATTGTCCATAGCGGCAGCGGTGCTGCTGGCGGCATATTGTGGAAAGAGCGGCAAAACGAGAATACGTCCGCAGCCCTGCTTCACCATTTCCTGCATGACATCTGCAACAGATGGACTGCCTATATTCATGGCATATTTGACAATGAGGGCAGGATCTTTTTGTTTTTGAAGCATTTCTCGCAATAAGACCGTTTGGCGTTCGGTATAGACTTTTAGTGGCGAACCTTCTGGCATCCAAATTTGGGCATACTTTTCAGCTGATTTTTTAGGCCTGAACGTAAGAATAATCCCATGCAAAATCGGCCACCATATCAATTTCGGGATTTCAATAATTCGTGAATTACTTAGAAATTCTTTGAGATAAGGGCGCAGGGCTTTTGCCGTTGGCTCATCTGGTGTACCCAGATTGATCAGCAAAACGCCAGTTTTTTCTTGGCTGCCGTGCTGATAAATTGGTTCGGATTGGTTTAATTTCATATAAATATAGTCTTTTTTATAAGTGTGTGCAAAAAAGTAGAGTCGTTGACTATTATTGTTGTGATAGCCCGTTTGAAAGAAGTCTTGCTGTTACTTCCACAATTGGAATAATTCTTTCATAGGCCATACGCCGGGGGCCAATGACACCGACTGTACCCACCACTTTTCCTTCCATTTCATAGGGCGCAGTAATGACGCTAAATTCTTCTAGCGATGCGATATCTGATTCGCCGCCAATAAAAATTTTTACACCTTGTGCTTGTCGACAGAGCTCCATCAATTGTAATAGCATGGTCTTGCGTTCAAATAGCTCAAAGAGTTTCTTCAGGCTGTTTAAATTTTCGGATAAGTCATTGATCTCAAGTAATCTTAATTCCCCGGCAAGTACAACTGCTTCGCTACTTTCGTTGACAACATCGCCGCTAGCTTCAATAGCCGCATTCATCAGGCAGGTCATATCGTGGCGCAACTGTTTTAATTCGCCATGAAGACGACCTTGTATCTCATCTAATGTGCAGCCTGCATAATGTTGGTTAATAAAATTACTCGCTTCAACTAAATCAGTTTGACTATAGTTGGCGTCAGTAAAAAGAATACGATTCTGGACATCGCCCTCTGGTGTGACAAGTATAAGGAGAATACGTTTTTCAGATAAAGCCATGAATTCAATATAGCGGAACACAGCACCAGTACGCTTAGGCGTGACAACTACACCGGCAAATTTTGTCAATTCTGACAGTAGTTGAGAAGCCGCGTTAATTAATCGCGATGGATTGTCAGGATGTAATTGATTTTCCAAATGATGAAGTGACATACTGTCCAGTTCCTTGACAACCAGCAGTGAATCGACGAACAAGCGGTAGCCTTGGGATGTTGGAATTCGTCCAGCTGATGTATGCGGGCTGGTGACCAGACCCATTTCTTCGAGGTCGGCCATTACATTTCGGATTGTAGCAGGACTCAGATCCAGCCCGGAAAACTTTGATAGTGTGCGAGAGCCAACTGGTTGACCTTCATGGATATAGCATTCAACTAAGGTTTTCAGTAAGATCTGGGCGCGTTCATTTAGCATTGGATGATTCTACACCAAATGGCTTGACACTACGCAGGCTCACAAGATTATATTTGTCTTTGATAGGCGTATTTGTTGTCGGCTTTTCCAAAGCCTTAACTGGTGCAATTTTTATAATATGTTTTCGTGACATAATAACGGTGTTTTTATACCATCAGACAAATGCTGGGTTAATATTTTGGTTAAATAGGTAATAATGATATTTAACGGCAATTTTATCGCTACTTTTATTGGACTAATATAGTTATTTTTTGTTTTATCAAGTGATGATGTCACCTTTTAAAAAGATTGCATTGATTGGCAAGCACAAGAATACGGAAATTGCGGCGCCATTATTAAGTCTTGCTGAATATCTTGTTCGTCGTAATTTCGATGTCGTTCTTGATGAGCTTAGTGCTTCGCAGATATCCAGTGATAAATATCAGGCCGTTTCGTTAGAGGAAATTGGTCAAGAGGCTGATCTGGCTGTCGTTATTGGCGGTGATGGGACCATGCTGAATATTGCGCGCAGACTCGTTTCCTACGATGTTCCCCTCATTGGCGTAAATCAAGGACGTCTCGGTTTTCTTACCGATTTGTCAATTGATACCATGTTGGAAACATTTGGCGCTATTCTGGAGGGACAATATGTTACTGAGCGGCGTATGTTGCTATTTGCCGAAGTGGTGCGGAATGAAAATAGCAGTTTTAATGCATTGGCATTTAATGACGTTGTGATTTCTCGAGGCATCAGTAGTGGCATGATCGAATTTGAGATTAGAATAAACGATGAGTATGTTTATTCGCTGCGCTCGGACGGTTTGATAGTTGCAACTCCAACGGGTTCAACTGCGTACGCGCTATCATCAGGAGGTCCTATTTTGCATCCCAGTCTTGATTTAATTGCATTGGTGCCGGTATGTCCTCATATACTGAGCAATCGTCCAATTGTCGTGGGGCCAGAGGCAAGGGTGGAAGTTTTGATGCATGGCATTGCGGATGTTCGCGTCAACTGTGATAGTCACTCCTCATTTGAATTGGAGCAAGCCGATAAAATTGTCGTGCAGCGTTTTCCAAGAACTGTCAGGTTGTTACATTCCACTGGTCATAGCTATTACCGAATGTTGCGTGAAAAACTTGGCTGGAGTGAATTTCCCTGATAATCATTAAATTATTTTTATGTTAACGCACTTAAGCATCAGGGATTTTGTCATTGTCGATGAAATCGATTTGGATTTCTCTGCTGGGTTTACTGTATTGACAGGAGAAACGGGTGCGGGCAAATCTATTTTGATAGACGCACTTTCTCTTGTAATGGGGGGTCGTGGTGATACTAGCCAGGTACGCTATCATTGTGATCGTGCCGAAATCAGTGCCTTGTTTGATATCAATCTATTGCCGGAATTGGCCGAGTGGTTGCTAAAGAATACATTGCAAGGAGACCCTGGTACCTGTTTATTGCGAAGAACGATTGATGTGAATGGCCGCTCCCGTGGGTTTATTAACGGGCACACGGCAACGTTGCAGCAATTACGTGACGCTGGTGAATACCTGGTAGATATTCATGGTCAACATGCGCATCAATCTTTATTGCGATCCACGGTACAGCGGGATCTGCTTGACTCGTATGTTGACAATGGTGAATTGGTGAAGACGGTTAAGAACGCATATCAGCACTGGCAGCGATTATATCAACAGCGGATTACTTGGGAACAGAATTCGGCAAATTATCAGCAAGAACGGGAATTGCTGGAATGGCAACAGCACGAGCTTACCAGTTTAAATTTTTCTCCCGAAGAATGGCAGACATTACAAACAGATCATAGCCGGCTATCTCATGTTGCAAGCTTGATAGAAGCAGTGGAGAAAGGCCTAGATGTTTTGTCGGAAAACGAAACAGCAGCCATTTCACAAATTAATGCTGTCATTGTTCAGTTGCATAATTTGTTGGATTACGATCACAATTTAAAAGCGGCGCTAGACTTGTTAGAGTCAGCGCAAGTTGAATTGCAGGAAGGTGTCTATGAGTTAAAACATTATAAGCAGCACCTTGATCTAGATCCGCATTGTTTAGAAGAAATAGAAGAGCGGTTGGCTGCCGTTCATGCAGCGGCTAGAAAGTATCGTGTCATTCCCGATGAATTGCCAGGCTTGTTGATAAAAATCACGCATAGATTAGCAGAATTGAATGTTGGCCAAGCGGATGGTGTGTTATTAGAGAACGAAATAGCAGCCAAGAATACCTATTCCAAATTAGCCAAGAAATTGAGTAAATCACGCGAGAAAGCGGGGAAACTGCTGGCACAGCAGGTTAGTACTTCAATGCAAACATTAGCGATGGAGGGTGGGCAGTTTTCTGTTGCACTATTGCCATTGGAACAAGGTAACGCTGGTGGTTTGGAACAAATTGAATTTCAGGTTTCTGCGCATAAGGGTCATCCACTAAAGCCATTGGATAAAGTGGTATCAGGTGGTGAGTTATCACGTATTAGTCTGGCGATACAGGTTATAACCAGTAAAACAGGGACAGCGCCAACGTTGATATTTGATGAAGTTGATGCTGGTATTGGTGGGCGTGTGGCGGAAATAGTCGGTAATCTGTTGAAAAAATTGGGTGAGGAGCGACAAATATTGTGTATTACACACTTGGCTCAAGTTGCATCAACAGCAGATCAGCAATGGCAAGTGAGTAAATCAGTGGATCAGTCAAATAGCAAACAAGTTTCAAGTCGTATTACTGTGCTTGGAAAGCAGGGGCGAATAGAGGAAATTGCACGCATGCTGGGTGGCATGAAAATTACCGAAACGACACGCAAACACGCGGCAGAGATGTTGCAAAATGGCCCAGTAAAAAAATAAAGCAACGTTTGCTTACTGGTTATGTACTGAGACAAATCGCTACTTAAAGCCAATGATGCGCCAGATGCGTTAAACAACAGTATTAAATGTAGCTTTTCCAGTCCAATGATCCATTCTTTAATATTCATCCATAAGTGGGCAATTCACATGACTAGAATGATGAAACTCATTGCTGTCATGTTGGCGACTTATGTCGTGTCAACTGGTGTGTTGGCAAGTGCCCCAGCAGACGGCACGTTAACAGCAACACGGTCTTGTGAAGCATATATTTCAAAAAACAAACGCACCAATCCAGATCATGCGAAAATTGTCGTGGGTCAGAGTTATGCTGTTATTGAGGTCAATAAGGTAGATAATCCGTCCTGGTATCGGCTGAACATACCTTTCGCTGATCCTCAAGCACGTTGGGTTGCTGATTATTGTGGCGTGGTCGATGTCCAAATAGGAAAAAATGGTGGGGGTAGCAATGAATGCAGCACACCGGGACTTGGAGACAGCTATGTGTTGGCGTTAAGTTGGCAGCCTTCGTTTTGTGAGACGCATCGTCATAAGCCTGAATGTCAAGTAGAGGACAAAAAATCCTATCAAGCCCGAAATTTTACACTACATGGTTTATGGCCAAATAAACGCGGATGCGGAATTAAATACGAATTTTGCGGTGAGGTGCGATCAAAGCCCGGCGATTTTTGTGACTACCCGGCGTTAACACTTTTTACGGAAGTTAGAAACAATCTTAAGCAAGTTATGCCGAGTGCGGCGGCGGGTTCTTGTCTTCAGCGTCATGAATGGTTTAAACATGGCACATGCCAGACGCAATGGTCAATCGACGAATACTTTGATATTGCAGTTGATTTGACGAAGCAATTTAATGAGTCTGGTATGGGCTATTTTATGTCTCGTAATGTCGGTGAAATTGTTGCCGAGGATGAATTTATCAAGCGAATAGATTGTACGCATGGCCTAAATACGCATAAAGCGTTTGAACTAAAATGTAAGGATGGGAACCTGGTCGATGTATATATTCATTTGACAGAAAACATTAACAAAAAAGAAAATTTCGGGGACTTAGTAAGAAATACGGGTCGTGAATTCAAATCTAATTGCGGCGGAAGTTTTAAGGTAGATCCAATAGGGTTTATTAATTAATGCGTTATTCGGCTAAAAATACTTCGATATAATTCAAAGAAAAACAGTAACTATTCAGCTTATCCCTAACATCCGCCATTTCTGTGTTACAAAATGATCATTTACGCATGTAAACTCACATTTTGCGCCTTGAACTGACGAATTTTAGGAGCAGTCTGAACAGTTACGGCGTCGTACTGAATAATTACAAAAAACAAGGAAATCGTTTAATGAGTAATATTTGGTTTAAAGATTACAAAGTTGATTATTTGGAAGGGCTACGTAATGCCAACATGGGTGAGCATATCGGGATTAAATTTTTAGAAGTTGGCCCTGATTTTCTAAAGGGATGGATGCCGGTCGATCAACGGACAACGCAGCCTTTTGGAATTCTACATGGTGGCGCAAGTTGTGTTTTATCTGAAACGTTGGGTAGTGTTGCGGGATGGATGACCATTGAACCTGAAAAATTTCGTGCTGTCGGTCTTGAAATTAATGTCAATCACATTCGTGCTGTAACACAGGGTGCGGTAATCGGAACCTGTACACCGTTGCATACGGGTCGTCGTACCCAGGTTTGGCAAACCGATATTGTTGAGGAAGCGACTGGTAAACGTGTGGCGATTTCTAGATTAACCCTTGCCATTATTGAACAAGGTACATTAAGCACGCAAAAAGCGCATATTCATGTGGAAAGAAAACAGTAAGTTGGTGAAGACTAAAAGCCTCCAGATCGATAGTGTGACACTAAGTTACAAAGTGGCCGGAAGGGTGAGAGAGGGGTGCATCGCTCTAAAAACTTAATTGAAAACGAACAAGTGGTTATGAATCTTTATTATCACTTTTATCTATATCGTTACTGCTATCTTTATCGGCAGGATCATTATCTATATCGTTACTGTTATCTTTGTCGTCCATTCTATCTTTATCGTCTTTTTTATTCCACATCGCATAAATTGCACCCATTACGATGATGACAACCGGCATAACAACATTAAAGCTAAGTGCATATTCGATACTTGTATTTTGACCTTGTGGCATTGGACTGTTAACGATCTTGTAGCCATGTGCAATAGCAAAAAGGAAAACTGGTATTAACCCTGCTATGTAGCGGTTTGTAATCAGGGGGCGAACAGTCATCAAGTTGATAACATATGCGCCATAATAGCCGGCAAAAAAGATGACAGTGTATATAAGGATTGAACCCATTGTTATTCCAGCAAGTATCTAGGTGCGTTAATAATATAATAAGATTAAATTTTATGACAAACACATACAATCAATATCCAAGAAAATCTACCTATCAAATCCTGTAAATTTGGTAGATCCTTCGACTTATGATACACAAGAGTGTGCAATAAATCATTCATTATATTCCAGTGAATATTATTATGATTTCGACACGCTTTGGGAACAGTAGCCCGGTAATCGGTTGATTGGGATTCTCGGTCAGGAAATCTTTTCTCTATACGCCACGACTCGTTGGTCTCAGCAACGGGCGGATACGGTGGTCGTTTCGCAACAGTTTAT
>Ga0224496_10002686_pt1 | contig 10506 bp, 9 predicted proteins | sample SF_Jul11_sed_USG_2_FD_168127 | JGI IMG/M metagenome (GOLD analysis project Ga0224496, IMG submission 168127) | Sediment microbial communities from San Francisco Bay, California, United States - SF_Jul11_sed_USGS_8_1 | ecosystem: Environmental > Aquatic > Marine > Sediment | place: USA... | reverse complement strand
CACGGGCTCCGACCCGAAATGCGTCAGAGCCCGCCGCAATCCCCCGCCGGTGCCGAGGATCTGTTCCTCGGACTGAAGAATGAGATCTTCCTGGTCGGCCAGGGTGGCGGCGACCTGATCCCGGAGGTGGTGGGCGTTGACCACCAGCGGTCCGAATCCCGAGCAACGGAGACGATCCAGGGTGTAGGCGAGCAAGGGACGGCCAAGGACGGGGAACAGCGGCTTGGGTCGCAAATCGGAATAGGGCCTGAGTCTGGTTCCCAGACCGGCCGCCAGAATCATGGCCGTTTTCATGGTCTACAGAACAAGTTCACCGCCGGGCAGCTCCTCGACGCCCACAACCACAATCCCGGCCCGGTCGGCCTGCTCGGCCACCGCCTCGCCGTCAAAGAGCAGGGCCTGGCCGGCCTCCACGGCAAGAACCTTGGCCCGGGCCTCCTGCATGGAAACAATGGTTGTGGTGCCGATGGCCGGCAGATCGAAGCGAAAATCCTGATCAGGTTTTTTCACCTTAACCACCACCGCCTTCTCGCGGCCCAACGACCCGCCCCGTTTGATGGCGGCGTCGGTCCCCTCGATGGCCTCCACGGCCAGCACCGTCCGGTCGCGCACCACCACGCACTGACCAATGTCAAGCGCACCAACGGCCCGGGCCATGCGCCAGCCAAAACGAATATCCTCCATCTGGTCGCGGGTGGGCTTTTTGCGGCCCAACACCCCCTTGGGGAAGAGGAGATGGCGGAGGTAGAGAGTCGATTCCAGAACCCGGATCCCTTCCTTTTCAAGCTCACCGGCAATGGCCCGCAGAATGGCGTCATCCTGGCGAACATCTATCTTGTTCCAGAGACTCAATCCTCGCAGGTCAGGAAGGATATCGCGGAAAATCCTGGTTTTGGTGATGGCCCCAAGAAAAACCGTTTCAGCAACCCCTTCCTTCTTGAAATATTTAATTATCTTGCCAAGTTGGCCAAGCTTGACCCAGTAAAGGCGGTCGGCGGCCTCCGCAAGGGCGGGCAACGACTCCCCTTCGTGGGCCACCACCACCACCCGCCGCCCCTGGTCGCGGGCGGCGCGGGCAAAGAGAAGGGGGAACTGGCCGCCGCCGGCAATGATACCGATACTAGAGCTCATCGTCCCCGGCGACACGGACCACGCCGCGCTTGGACTCCCGGAAAAAACGGACCATCGTCTGCACCGGCTCACAGTCGGCCATCTCGGTCTGCGCCTTGTCCAAAGCATCGGCGAGGAGAAGATCCTGGCTGCGAAAGATAATCTTGAAGGCCCGGTGCAGCTGTTTGATGGCCTCCGGATCAAAACCGGCCCGGCGCAGGCCGATCTTATTGATGCCGGTCACCCGCAAGCCACCGCGGATCCCGGCGGCGATGACATAGGGTGGCACATCCTTGCTGAGGCCGGACATGCCGCCGATATAGGCGTAAGCTCCCACCCGGGAAAACTGATGCACTGCCACCATGCCACCCAAGGTGGCCCGGTCCTCTACGGTTACGTGTCCCCCCAGGGTGGCGGCATTGGCCATGATCACATGATCACCGACCACGCAGTCGTGGGCCACGTGAACATAGGCCATCAACAGGTTGTGGTTGCCCACGGTGGTGACGCCCCGCCCGGCCATGGTGCCGCGGTGCAGGGAGACGTATTCCCTGATCACGTTGTAATCACCTATTTCCAGGCGGGTATCCTCGCCCTGATAATGCAGATCCTGGGGCGGCGCCCCGAGATTGGCAAAGGGTCCGATCTGGTTGCCGGCACCAATGGTGGTGGGACCGGAAACCACGACATGGGGGCCGATTTCAGTGTCAGAGCCGATCCGGACCCCCTTACCGATCACGGCATAGGGCCCGACGCGCACCGAGCTTTCCAGCTCTGCCGCCGAGTCGATAACTGCGGTTGGATGTATATTCATAGTTGAGTCAACTTTCATTGAATTAAGAATTAAGTACCTATCCAGAGCTCAGGACGAAAAGCGTTCGCAGCACCTCGACGCGTAACGAGCTGTACCGCAGATGCGCGAAAGAGGCCTGACCGCTCTATACACAGGGGCTGCGGGCAGGCCGAGACAGGTACGCGCCGACTCCGACGCGGGTAAACGAGTAAAACGAGAACCGGATGCGATGCTGCCGGACAGTTCCCCAAATGAACAACGGGGGGGGAAACTCTCGGCCCGTGTAGCGACCTCAGCCAAAGGTAGCCAGCAACACCCCCTCGGCGACAAGCTTGTCGTCGACATAGGCCTTGCCGTCCAGTTTCCAGATCTTGCCCTTGCGCTTGATAACCGCCAATTTAAAAACCAGCTGGTCCCCCGGCACTACCTTCTGACGGAAACGAACGCCGTCCATGCCGGCAAAATAGACCAGTTTGCCCTCAACCGTTTCGCCACCGGTAAGGTAGGCGAGCAACGCTCCGGCCTGGGCCAGGCCTTCCATGATCAACACGCCGGGCATCACCGGCTCGGTGGGGAAATGGCCCTGGAAAAAATTCTCGTTGATGGTGACGTTCTTAAGACAGACGATCCGTTCGCCCGGCTCCACCTCCAAAACCCTGTCCACCAGGACAAAAGGATAACGGTGGGGCAACAACTTCAGAATTTCAATCACATCGATATGCTTCGACTCGGAAGCCATTCTGTTCCTCCTCTCTCCGCCGGCCCCTTCCGGAAACCGTCAATGACGGCGGAAGTCTCAATCAAATAGAACCAGCCAGTTTCTCAAACTTTTTTTCCAGGGCGCGGACCGCCTTGGCCAACTCCGGCAGCTTTGCCAGTGCCGCGGAAACACGCAGCCACTGCCGATGAGGAATGGCCGGAATACCGGCGACAACGGCGCCGGCAGCTTGAGAATTATGAACCCCGGACTTGCCGGCCACCATCACCCCGTCACCCAGCTCGATATGGCCGGCGGTTCCGGCCTGTCCGCCCATGACCACATTGCGGCCGAGCTTGGTGCTGCCGGCAATACCGACCTGTCCCACCAGAATCGTCGATTCGCCGACCACGACATTATGGCCGATCTGGACCAGGTTGTCGATCTTGGCCCCACGCTTGACCCAGGTCGTACCGAAGGTGGCCCGATCAATGCAGGCGTTGGCGCCGATCTCCACGTCGTCATCGATTTGAACGATGCCCACTTGCGGCCGCTTGAAGTGATTGCCCTGGGAATCGGTGGCATACCCGAAGCCGTCACTGCCGACAACGGCACCATCATGGATAATGACCCGGCGGCCGATGCGACAGCCCGACCGCACCGAGACATTGGCATGCAGCACGGTGTCATCACCGATCATCACATCATCACCGACCACGACCCCGGAGTGAATGACCACCCGTTCCCCCAGTTGCACCCTGTTGCCCAGCACCGCCAACGGCTCGATACACACCTGTGACGGAACCAGACACCCCTCGCCGACATGGGCGGCAGGATGGACACCGGCGGCGACAAACGGCTCGGCAACGAACCACTGATGGATGACGGCCACCGCCAGATACGGATCGCGGACCCGGATGGCCGGTTTGCCGGGAGCCTCCACCCCCGGGGGGACGATTACCGCCGCCGCCCGGGAGGCCGTCAGGAGTTCAACCATGGCGGGTTTGGTGATAAAAACGATGTCGTCGGGGGCAGCGGCGTCAAGCTCAGCGACTCCGCCGACAGTCACGGTGGGGTCACCCAGCAGCTCCCCATCCACCATCTCGGCCAACTGGGCAAGCGTTCTTCTCTTCTCTGCCATCTTCTTTTGCATCCTTGCAACTGTCCAGCAGCACTGCTGATAAGTTACTGTGCCGGACGATTCGAAAATTTTCCATCCGAAGCGGCATCGGTACACATCCGTTCTTCGTCAACGCCGACACCAATGGGGCGGGCAGGCCGCCAACGCCGACAAAAAAAGACGGGCTGCTTTCCCTGCAAGGAAACACAACCCGCCTTCAGCTTCAAGACGTCAACACCAACGTTACGGAGGGACCACAAGCCCGCAAACCGCCTTCCCGGGGGACCTATTTCGCCTCGCCGTTGATTTGGGAACGTAAGATACCAGACGGTTTGAAGGTAACCACCTTCCGGGCCGAAAGGATCAGCTCCTGGCCGGTTTGCGGATTCCTGCCACGTCGGGAATTCTTTTCCTTCACGTTGAATTTACCGAAACCGCTTACCAGGAGATCTTCCCCGCGCTCAAGGCAATTCTTCGAGATTCGCAGAAAAACTTCCACCGCCTCCGCAGCCTGAGCCTTGGTGAGATTATGATTTTGGTACACCTTCTGGACCAGGTCGGCCTTCGTCAGGGTCATGGCAATCTGTCCTCCTCACTCGACAATATAGCATAACAAATCAAAATGACTGCCATTTGTCAAGAAATAATATTTGCCGCAGCAGGGGCCCGACGCAGGGGGGGGAAGCAAGGATAGTTTCAACAACCGATCCTTATCCTGACCCCGGCACGCATCGCCCGCCGCCATCACACCCGTCGCAGAACCCCGGGGCCTGCGTAACGGGCCGCACCGCCCAATTCCTCCTCGATACGAAGCAACTGGTTGTACTTGGCCACCCGGTCGGTGCGGGACGGCGCGCCGGTTTTGATCTGGCCTGTATTGAGAGCCACACTCAAATCAGCAATGGTGGCGTCCTCGGTTTCTCCGGATCGATGCGAAATGACCGCCGTATAGCCGGCGCGGTGAGCCATCTCCACGGCGTCAAGGGTTTCGGTGACCGTACCAATCTGGTTGAGTTTTACCAGGATGGAATTGGCCACCCCTTTCACAATCCCCTTGGCAAGAATTTCGGTGTTGGTAACGAAAATATCATCACCGACCAACTGCACCTTGTCGCCCAGTTCCTCGGTCAAGGTCTTCCAGCCCTTCCAGTCGCCCTCGGCAAGGCCGTCCTCTATGGAGACCAGCGGATACTTCTTAACCCAGTCGGCGTAAAACTTAATGAGATCCTCGGCAGATTTTTCCTTCTTCTTCTCCGCCGCCAGCACATAACATTTCTTTTTGGCGTCGTACAATTCACTGGCCGCGACATCAAGAGCGATAAAGATATCCTCACCCGGGCTGTACCCCGCCCGGATTATGGCCTCAAGCAACGCATCCATCGCCTCTTCATTGGAGCGGAGATTGGGAGCGAAACCGCCCTCGTCTCCCACCGCGGTCTGCAAACCGGACCGCTTCAGAACCGCCTTCAGGGAGTGAAACGTTTCCACCCCCATGCGCAGGGCCTCGGCAAAGGAAGCAGCGCCGGCCGGCATGATCATGAACTCCTGGATATCGACGTTGTTGTCGGCATGGGCGCCGCCGTTCAAGACATTCATCATCGGAACCGGCAGCACCTTGGCGTTGACCCCACCAATATAGGAGAAAAGCGGCAACCCCAACTCGTCGGCGGAAGCGCGGGCCACAGCCAGAGAGACGCCAAGGATGGCGTTGGCGCCCAGCTTCTTCTTGTTGGCGGTGCCGTCCAGCTTCAGCATGGCCTGATCGATGAGCACCTGCTGGGTCGACTCAAGGCCGACAATATTGGGAGCGATGATTTCATTAACGTTACTGACCGCCTTGAGCACCCCCTTGCCCATGAACCGTTTGCGCCCCTTGTCTCGCAACTCGAGCGCTTCGCGGCTGCCGGTTGACGCACCGGATGGCACCAACGCCCGGCCCATGGCACCGGAATCGAGGTAAACCTCTACCTCCACGGTGGGATTTCCACGCGAATCAAGCACTTCCCGCCCCAACACCCCGACAAGTTCACCCATCAGAAGCCTCCATAAAAATCAAAACCCGGCGAATTATGCATCGCTCCAGGCACAACAACTGTCCCAGGAGTTCCTTCCTTGACCTGGCTTCCATCCGAAAACAACCCCGTGAACTCGCCCGGAGAAAAATTTTTCCGGCCAGGAACTACTTGACGACCTCACCCATCTTGAATATCGGCAAATACATGGCCACCACCAGGCCGCCGATCATGCCACCCAGAAACACCATCATAAACGGTTCGATCATGGCGGTGAGATTATCCACCGCCTGATCAACTTCCTCGTCATAAAAATCGGCAATTTTTTCCAACATGACATCAAGGGCCCCGGTGGACTCACCGACGTTGATCATCTGGACCACCATGCCGGGGAAAACACCTGTCTCCTCAAGAGGTTCGGCAATGGAACGGCCTTCGCTGATGGCGTCGGAAACCCGGAAAACCGCTCTCTCGATCACCTTGTTGCCGGCGGTGCGCCCGACCACGTTGAGAGATTCAAGAATGGGCACGCCGCTCTTGAGCATGGTGCCGAGAGTTCTCGTAAACTTGGCAACCGCCACTCGCCGGATCAGGGTCCCAAAAACTGGAAATTCCAACAACAGGCCGTCTATTTTGTACTGGCCCTTGTCGGTCTTGTAAATTTTCTTCACCACAAAGACAAGCGCCACCACGACCATGACCATATAGAAGAAATAATGTTGCACCATCTTACTGAGATTGACGACCATCTGGGTCGGCGCAGGCAGAGCAGCGCCAAAATCCTGGAACATCTTCTCGAACACCGGCACGACAAAAATGAGCATGACCGCCATGATGATCACCGAGATAGCGAGACAAATAACGGGATAGGTCATGGCTCCCTTAACCCGTTTTTTAAGTAACATGCTCTTTTCCATGAAGCCGGCAAGACGATTGAGAATGGTGTCGAGGATACCACCCACCTCGCCGGCATCAACCATGTTGCAGTAGAGATTGTCGAAAATATCGGGGTGTTTTTTCATGGCCTCGGCAAAAGTCGAGCCGGTTTCCACATCCACTTTGATTTCGAGAAGAACTTTTTTAAAGGTGGGGTTTTCCTGTTGTCGGCCGAGGATATCAAGACTCTGCACCAGAGGGAGGCCAGCGTCGATCATGGTGGACATCTGCCGAGTGAAGATCACCACATCCTTGCCGGTGACCTTGGGCTGCATGAAGGAAACATTTTCGAAGATATCCTTGGGCGCTTCCTTGAGCGTGGTGGGGGTAATACGCATTTTTTTCAGTTGCGCATGGGCCGCCTCCTCGTTGGGCGCCTCCAGCTTTCCCTTCCGCTTTTCACCGTAAGTATTTTTCCCTTTCCAGTTATATATGGGCATGCTGCCCCCCCTCTCTATATGTAAGGAATTAATGAATATGTTCGATGATATCGTAAGTTTTCCCTAAACACAATAGCTCCCCGCCAAAACCCGAACATTTCCCAAGGCACAGCCAGCGGACGCCGGCAGCCTCAGCCGTGCCCGCCAACCGGCTCGATTGCGGTGTTCCCACGGCCCGGCGCCTTGCCTGCAACCGTGTTGCGGCCTTTCACCGCAGCCATGTTTTCTCTTGACAGCAGGGCCGTTTTCCCTTATTAAGTTTCGTTTTCGACGTGAAAGTTTGCTTTTTAACGTTTCCCCTCGCCTTGCTTTTTCCCGGCCTCGTCACGAGGGACGACGACTTTCGGCATCATCCAAGAAAAGACAGAACATTTTATTTGATTTTCTCCCCTACCGGGGTCACCACTAAGGAGGTTTCCGCCATGGCAAAAAAGGCAACAGCAAAAAAGGCCGTTTCCGGTGCAATGACTACTGCTACCGAGATGTATACGACCGGCGCCTTCAGCCCAATCATCGACAAATGCGACGGCTGCGAACGCGCCATTGAGGTCGAGACGAACAAATACTGCAAGTCTTACGTCAACCCCGAGGCCAAATGGCGGTTGGGCATCTGCAACTTCGCCACCCATGTCAAGCCGGAGATCACCGTGGCCAAGATCAGGGTGAACCCGCTGAAGGCATCGAAACGGGCTTCGGCAAAGAAAAAATAATCCGCGCTTTTTTTCGCGAATTTCAAAGCTCTTTCTCCCCTCCTGGGAGTAAGGGCTTTTTTTATATGCCGCATCCCGCCGAATGGCACCAGACGCTTGCCCCTCCTCAAAGCGGACCGGAGAAACCAATGGAAGACCGCGCTCTGTCGCTGGTCAGTTTCTGGCTTTTGGGTACAGGGTGCTCAGAATTCTTTCGTCGGCGAGAATTTCCTGGAACCGCTCGTGGACGGCCTTAAAGTGGGGCGGCGCATCGACCCGCCGCTCAAGCTCGGCAGCAGCTTGCTCGAAAATGGCTTCAGAACGGTCGTGCACGGCCTGCAACACCTTATCATATAACAGATTCGGCCGTTTTTCGTAAGGCGGTGCCGCCTTGCCCAACGCCTCCACCGCCTGCTCCACGGTGGGGGCAGGAATAAGGCGGAACAGACTGGCCAGGTCGTAAATATCCGCAGCCCGCACCATCTCACTGATGGTCTTCTCGTCGAGATCCCGGAACAACTCCCTCAATGTCTCGCCGCCCTCCCCCTCTGCTTCCTCCAGCAGGAGACGGATATAGGGGGTAACCTCCTCCAGACTCAAGGTTCCCTTGCGGATCACGGCGACCAGCCACTTGATGCGCATTTGCGGGCTCTGCGCAACGAAGGGCAGATATCTCTCATACCATTTTCTGGTAACAATCTTTTTTTTATTGGCAACGGTCATGACGCCACCCGGAGATGGTGATGCGGCCGAAAAGTTGGCTGCACCGATGTTTGACAAAAATTTTCGGACGGACACTGGACACTTACTTACCGAAGAATGCCATTCTTGGCAACCTCCGCGTCCTGGACCCGCATTTCTCACAAGCAGGCGGCGGCGGAACCCAAGCATTTTGCGCGCCGGCGTTTCGCCTGAAAACGAAGGCAAGCAACGCTATGGCGCGTTTTCGGCAACACGGCGCGCCCGCCCCCCCCGCGAAGACCGACAAGTACTCGCAAGAATACCCGTACGGGGCCCTAATCCCCCAGCACCGTCCGCAGTTTATCGGCCAGCAGACTCGGCATCAAAGGCTTGCCGATGAAATTGGTCCCCGGTTTGAGGACGCCGTGCCTGGCGATGACGTCTTCGGTATACCCCGACATGAACATCACCTTGGCGTCGGGACGGATCTCCCCAAACGCCTCGGCCACCTGCATGCCGTTCATTTCCGGCATGATGACATCGGTGAGCAGCAAGTCGATCTTTCCCTCATGGCTCCTGCCGATCTCAAGTGCCTCACGGCCGGTGGCGGCGGAAAGAACCTGATACCCGATGGGAACCAGGGTATCGTTGATGAATTTACGTATCGAAGGTTCATCCTCAACCACCAGAATGGTCTCCCGCCCCGTTGACAACGCCTTCCGCAGCACGACATTCTCCTGGTCAACGGGCTGAGCCTCCGAAGGGAAGTAAATCTTAAAGGTGGTTCCCCGGCCAAGCTCGCTGTAAACATGCACATAACCGCCATGCTGCCTGATGATGCCGTAAACCGTGGCCAGGCCCAGGCCGGTCCCCTTGCCCTTTTTCTTGGTGGTAAAAAAGGGCTCAAACACTCTCTCCAGCACCTCCGGCGCCATCCCCTCACCCGTGTCGGAAACGGTCAGCAACACGTAGCGCCCCGAATTCATCCCCTCGAACTCCGGATAGTTGCCGGCATCCATGGCAACGCTGTCGGTTTCGATGGAAAGACACCCTCCGTCCGGCATGGCATCACGGGAATTGACCGCCAGATTCATCAAAATCTGCTCGATCTGCACCTGATCAGCCTTTATTCGCGTATTCGGCGACCGGCTGTGCAAATTGAGTTCGATATCCTCGCCCAGCAAACGGTTAAACATCTTGCCCATGTCGAGCACGATGCTGTGAAGATTGATCACCTTAAGCGCCAGAACCTGCTTCCGACTGAAGGCCAGGAGCTGGGAGGTAAGCCCGGCCGCCTTTTTCCCGGCCTCATGAATTGCGTCCACCCGCTCCCGCATCGGGTCGTTTGGGTCAAGGGCCATGGAGAGCATCTCGCTGTACCCCATGATGGTAGTGAGAATATTATTGAAATCATGGGCAACGCCCCCGGCCAGTTTGCCCACTGCCTCCATCTTCTGGGCATGGATAAGCTGCTCCTCCAACCGCTTTCGCCCACTGATCTCCTGAATATTGACCACCCGATAGAGGCCGCCGCCGGCGGCATCCCGAACCTCGGCAATATCGACCAGCACCGGGAAAGTCTTGCCACTGGCATGCAGATGATCGGCCTCGAAGGTGGAGTGTCCCTTGGCATGGGCGGCTGCCACATGTTCCGCTACCTTGCCTCGACAGGCTGGGGCAAAAAGCTCGACCAGGGAAATCCCGGTGAGTTCGCCGACGTTCCGACCCTGCATCAGCGCATAGGCGGGATTCATCATCTCCAGACGGACCACCTCATCGGCACTGCCGACCGCCACGCCCCAACTGGCATTTTGAAAGATATGCTCCCATCTCCGGCGTGCTTCTTCAGCCTTTTCCCGCTCTTCGGTCTCCTGGCGCAGCTGCTCATAGGCCCGGGTGCGTTCCTTGGCCTCGTCGCCCAGCGAAACATAGGAAGCCTGCAGTTTGCCGGCCAGAATGTTAAAACTTCTCGAAAGAATACTGATTTCATCGTTCCCCTTGACTGCCAGGGGGGTGATGCGAGAGTAA
>Ga0224496_10002685_pt1 | contig 10508 bp, 10 predicted proteins | sample SF_Jul11_sed_USG_2_FD_168127 | JGI IMG/M metagenome (GOLD analysis project Ga0224496, IMG submission 168127) | Sediment microbial communities from San Francisco Bay, California, United States - SF_Jul11_sed_USGS_8_1 | ecosystem: Environmental > Aquatic > Marine > Sediment | place: USA... | reverse complement strand
GGTTTTGCCTTCGCACAAGATGACTTCCGGAAACCCTTGTCGCAACGCTCGATGGTGATCCACTGAGGCGAATCCTAAATCTTCAAAGGGAAGCGTGCGAAGTTGGCTGAGGGCGTCAGAGATCGAGAGGGTGCCCCCTTGGACCTGTTTGAGCAACTGGGTCAATTGCTTTGGACTCATTAATGACCTGAAGAGGTAAAGGTGTGCATGCCGCCGGATCCCATTCGCTCGGTTTCGCTTTTGGCGGTTCGCGCCATAAGATCACTCACGATGTGGCGTGGATTGTTCCCTTCAAAGAGCACGCGATAGACCCCTTGAACAATGGGCATCTCCACATGGTGACGGGTGGCCAGGGCCATCGCGGCGTGGGAGGTATTAATGCCCTCGGCCACGGTGCGGGTGCTGGCACGAAGGGTCGCCATATCAGTCCCTTTCGCCAGCTGGAGCCCGACTTGATAATTGCGGCTGAGGCTCCCCGTACTGGTCAACACCAAATCGCCTAAGCCTGAGAGACCATAAAAGGTTGACGGTTCGGCACCCATGGCCTGCCCTAACCGAATCATTTCCGCTAACCCTCTCGTAATAAGGGCCGCACGGGCATTCGCGCCCAACTCCAAGCCGTCTACGATGCCGGCTGCAATGGCCATCACATTCTTGAGGGCTCCGCCGAGTTGGGCGCCAACCATGTCGCGTCCGGCGTACACCCGAAATTGCGGGGTGAGAAACACTTGTTGCAGTCGATTGACTAAATTGAAATCCTTCCCAGCCAAGAGGATCGTGGTTGGTTTCCATCGACAAACTTCGGCGGCGAAACTCGGACCGGAGAGTACGGTAAGCCAGGTATGCCATTCGGCAGGTAAATGCCCTTCGACGACCTGATTCATTAATTTCAGGGTGCCCTCCTCGATGCCTTTGGTGGCAATCGTGATGGGCAGCGGTTTCTTCAGAAGTGGACGAAGTTGGGCCATCATGTCGGCCATGGTATGCGAAGGGACGGCGAGAACAATGAGATCGGTTCGGTGTAGGCAGTCCGAGAGGCTGCTCATAGCTTCAATAGAATTGGGCAGAATCACGTCAGGCAAATACCAGGTATTTTCGCGTTGGGTTTGAATCGTCTCCACCACTTCTGGTTCGTAGGCCCAAAGCCGAACATTCAACCCTTTTGTCGCCAGTAAATGAGCCAACGCGGTGCCCCAGGCCCCGGCGCCGATCACTGAGATCACGCGAAACGATAAAGGTGTCACGTTATTTCCTTTGAAAAATGGAGAATAATCAAACCCGGTGGCACGGCATTGGTCCCTAGACCAACGTGAGGTATGGGAAGAGAACTCATCAAAATGGTGAGAGGAATAACGACACTCGGTCAACAACGAGGAAGTGTTCTGTTAAGGAAATTATAGAAATGAAGTTGAAATTGGTCAAATCTTTCATGACTGACGAAGTGGACGAATGAGAAGAATATCGGCAAAATGACGAAGACGTCAGGCTGGGGAAGAGAAAAGATGGAATTGTTTCACCCCTGACTCTTCACGCTTCCAGACTTTTTCTCCGCACGAACAAAAGAAAATAGGTACACCCGTGGCTCACACGAAACCCTGTTCATCTTGTGGTTATGGACTCTCGCTGAACGGCCGATTCTGTCCAAAATGTGGGACTCGGGCTGATCGAAAGGCTGAACCGGAACCTGTACAAGAGTCCCTGAACCTTCGGATACTCTATATCATGGTCGGGTTACTCATCCTGGCCGTACTTTTCCCTCCATGGCAGACTCCACTCGATCAAACCCCTGAGTTCTTGGGCTTTCATTTTATTCTCTCGCCACCCTCAGAGGGCGCACTGCGCAGTCCGATCCTTCATACCATTCAATTGTTTACCATCGCCGTCGCCGGCCTGTACTTCTCCTGGGCCTATCGCGGGAAAGGGTAGGGGCCTGCGAAGACGTAAGGGGGTGAAATGTGAAGTGCCTCTTAGAATGTATGCCCTACGCCTCACTCTTCACATTACTCAAGGTCGTCATCCCCGACATTATTAATCGGGGATCCATCTGTCTTTTCCCTCCAAGACCTGAGGATACTAGATTTCGGCGTTGGTGCCGGGTTGCGGGATCAGAACGTCCGTTGCGCGAGAATGACGTTTTTGAAATTTTTCCGTTTCCCAAGCCTCCGGTCTTCTCACTCCTTACTTTTCACGCCTCACTCATTTAGGGTGCCACCTGTAAGATTTGTTGAATCGATTGTGATTTTTGAACCTTCAGAGCTTGATAGATAGTCGGTCCATCATCCAAGACATATTGGCGGTCTTCGGGTTTCACCTTGGCGCATGGTCCAGGACTGCTTTGAAGTGAGACAAATCGGGTCACCACGAGGGGGTTTTTGGAGATACGCAGGATACTAATCGCGCAGGCCTCACCATCATAGGGAAGAGAAACAATCTTGTTGTCATCCCATTCCTTCACGTCATACACATGGGTATGGACCTGGAGTTGCGGCGCACTCCCGTTCATTAACGTGGCGGTGGAATCGATACATCGCTGAAATTCTTGCATGCAAGTAATGCGGGATGTATGCAACACATCGTCAGTATTGCCCTCCTTTAACATCCAACTGCCTTTGACATCGATCCATTTCTCCCATTCTTCATTGCGTGCCTGAAAGGGAGGAAGATACGGGACGATCCGATTCAGGACCTGATCATCTTCAGTTAATCGTTGCAACGTTTCAAAGTTGATGTCCCCTGTTACGGAAAGCCCTGTCTTGGTTTGATAGGCGGTCAATGCCTGTTTAGTGGCCTCGTCCAGTTTTCCCGTAAACGGGCCAATCCCGTATCCAAATCGGCCTAGGAAAATTTGGACCCCGGTGATGAGGGTACGAAAGTCCTCGGGATTTTTTCGAAGCATGGCCAAATCCTGTTCGGCCTTTTGCTTCATGGCCGACGACGCTCGAGGAGCGTTGACTGGTGGGGCATCTGCAGCCGAGGCAGATAGGGGGAAATAACCCAATTCAAAGTGGCAGCAGACAAAGAGCGTGACAACAACAATAATCATCCGTGGCATGAGTCGTTCCTTCCCTCAAACAAGCATAGGTAAGAGATTATTCAACATTATCAACCTAAGTTTGGATCATTCCAGGATAACCAGAGGGACGTCAAGAGAAGGTAAGAAACAGATGGGGACCGACCGAGTGGAGGATTTCTGGAAAAAAGAAGGTGAGTTTCCCTGGTCCGAAAACGTATCCTAAAAACAACACGCCGGATGGAGCAAGCCCCATCCGGCGTATTGACAACCCAACTGAAGAACCTACCGTTTTTTGGTGGCAGCTTTCTTCTTAGCTGGAGCCTTTTTCTTAGCCGGTGCCTTTTTGGCAGCAGCCTTTTTCTTAGCCGGCGCTTTTTTCTTAGCCGGTGCCTTCTTCTTAGCTGGCGCTTTTTTCTTAGTGGCCAATGCACTCACCCCCTTTCAATATAGATGCGACGGTGAAGCCGCAGTAAAGACTCACCGATGATACTGGCGAGTTGTTGAACGAAAAAAACGGAACCTGTGAATGATGTATGAGGTCACGCAAGAGTTATTCGGTTGTTCGACTTGAAAGATGAACTATTTTTTGTGAAGCGTGTTCGTGAGGAAAATTTTTGAGCAAGAAAGTGTTTCGGTAGTTCTGCATCTTGATATCTGAAACATACTACAACGTTTGTTTCAGTATTTCCAGAAATATTTTCATTTTTTTTTGAGAGGGCGTTCGATGGAAATTTCTACCACGTCCAAAATTTTTTTTGAATATCGAAGATGCATGATTTTCTTTGATGACATTTTGAAATTTTCTACCGCGTGATTGTTGTCATGTGATGTTCTGATGAAACATGTTCTTCAGCCACAAACGTCATGCGTCCGAGAAGGCGACCATCTTCCGTTTCTACATTCACGCGCCATTCTCCAGGCTGGACGCGGTGTTTCGTCGTATACCACCGATAACCTTTTTCACGCCCTCCTGTTATGGAAATAGGAATACGATCTGTTGTCATAAAGGATGCGTGGTCCTCGAACGGTCGCCATTGCCAATGATGATAGATAGTCGTTTGAAGTGTGACGGGAGCAAAGACTGACGAGAAACTAGAGACGGGAGCGTCAATGCCGACTCGATCATTGGAGTGTTTCCAGATTGCATACCATGGACCTTTTTCATAGGTGAGCAGGTATTCGTCATGGTTTTTTTCAATCTGATTGTAGATTCCGCCAAATGTGAGAGAGAGAGGAATGGGTGGAATCCAATTCAAAAAATACAAAACCGTACACAGAATGACTAACCCGAAGGCTGGGAAACTCATGGTGAAGATAGTACGCAGAGAGACATTGGGGAGACCGTGCAACGTGAGGCGAACGATCTTCCAGACAATGCCTCCGGTGATGAGGGCACCGGCAACAAACACGACACTGTTCATCCATCCCGTCAGGACGGGTAAGAAAAACGTCATAAAGCTGAGGGTGACCAGGGCAAAGAGACTCACCAACATTTTCAGACTCGAATACCGGGATTGAAGAAATTCATTGCCAATCAGAAAGGCCACAATGATTCCCAAAAAGATGGCGGTGGTAGAGAAGGAGGCACTTTGTGAGTAAAAGATGGCATAGGCACTAAAGAGTCCGCCCAATAAAAACTGGAGACCTTTGGCGAGATGCGGTTGAGCTCGATGGACGAGGGAAAGCGGGTTCCAAGATGAATGGTCCGATGGGGAAGGGATCAGCCCGAGCTGAAATCGACCCGTCAGGATGACCAAAACCCCCAGAACCGTGAGATAGAGTAAAAGGATAAGGTTGTCTAATAAGCGGTCAATGCGCGTTAAGGTCAGGGAATCATAGGTGACGCCGGCGAGAAAAAAGAACGCCGGAAGAATCGGTTTGAGAAAGGATGTTTGTAGTTTGGTGACCAGTGCGTTCATGATGGAGCCGGTCGAGGTCAGAAGAGAAGTCTGGACTTTTAAGGTTGATAGATTCATTGTACTTCCTCAGAATGGTCGTCGGAAGATTTCAAGAAGATCTTAATAAGGTAGGCTGAATCGTGACGTCATTCAAAAGTCCAGGAGACGCATCCCATTCGTGGCTTTCCATGGCGTTGGTTGCCACCCAATTTTTGTTGATGGCTTTGATCATGGTTGCTGGTCCACTTTGGCCTACGCATTGGAGTCTGCAAGGGATGATGGTCTTGGGAGGGGTCATCGCATTCTGGGCGTTCTTGGCGATGGGCTTGGGAAACATTCGGGCCTTCCCGGAGATTCCCCAACATGGGCGATTGGTAGTGCATGGACCTTATCGTTGGGTACGACATCCTATGTATACCAGTCTCTTGTTACTCACCTTGGCTTGGATGATTGACCAGCCGCTGCCTTTTCGAATGGTGTTGTGGGTAGGGTTGGTGGTGACGCTGTGGATCAAGCTTGGGTATGAAGAACAACTACTGCTGGCTCGGTTCCCTTCATATAAAGAGTACAGAATGCGAACGAAACGAATAATTCCTTTTCTGTTCTAGGATAGATTTTGGCGAAGGTAGTGTCGAACGGGAAGACGAGAAATGTGGGGTATTCGGTTTTCCGGGTGGAGTCCTGCTCCTTGGACTAGCTCCTAGGTCTCAATGGCTAACGTCCTCCCTTTTGTAAGGGAAGGATTGAGGTGGGGTAGAATCGAGCAATATGGGAATAAGTTTAAGAGTAGAGCTCACACGTCTTCCTTATCCACGATTCTACCTCCCCTATCCCCTCCTTACAAAGGAGGGGAATTCCTGGGTAATGAAGGCTCAGAAATGTATTATGAAGATCGTCGCTTCGTTTCTAAAATAGTGTGGGCGTGTTGGCTGGCTTCTTTGACAAGGATGCCCATTTTGGGATGAGAGGGTTCTAAGTCGACGGGAAATCCATGGTGACGTAGTCGTTCACTCGCCAATTGTCCGATAGACGCCACCATCATATAGGCCAGCACGGTTTTCAATCCCTTGATCTTCGAATGATTGTCTAACACCTTCATCATATGATCGACCTGAACAGCATTGGTGATCAGCAGAACAGGGATTTCCTCGTTCACGATCTGTTCAACAAGTTGTTGAAGTGGGTGCATATCATCAGGCAACGTCCACCGATAGATCGGGATGGGAGTCACTTCCGCGCCTCGTTGGCTGAGGCTGGCTAACAATTCCGTGTTGCTCACGCCATACTCCTGCACGGCTATTCGCTTCCCCGTCAGTCCTTCCGGATACGAAACATCCAACGCATCGAGGATATCTCTCCACGTATTGGGTTCGGGGACTTGAATCTGGGGGTGTAGGCCAAGCGATTTCACCACCCCCGCAGGCTTTGGGCCGCGGACCACAAGAACAGCGTTCCCTAATGCTTCCTTGATGGCCTCCTTGGGGAACCGAGTCTTCAGAATATCCAGTAAGGTTTGGCAACCCACCCCGGTCAAAAGTATCACCACATCAACTTGCCCGGAAAGTAACGTATCCCCAAAGGCTAAGGCTTGTGGGTGTTCAGAAAGTGGAACCTCTTGCATGGAAGGGGCGACAACGGGGATGCCGCCGTGGCGGGTGATCAATCGTGCCATCTCTGGAGCCATTCGGCTTTCCAGGGCGCCAACGCGGAGACCTTGAAAGCCGGTTTGAGATTTTTCCGGATTCATGGAGTTGGATAGGACCACCAAATTGTAGTGTTAGGGAGCTATTGAAGTTGCGACACCCTTGGCACATCGAAATCCGGTGGAATTATTCCGATCATTCGGCAGACTTTTAATTCGAGTGAACACGCGCATTTGAGGGGTCTCCCCCTGCCAACCTGAACTCCGAACGGCTTTGTATGTCCCAGTCTCCGGACCTTGGGGGTTGCGGGGTGGACTCTTCTGATAATAATCGACCTCATACCAATCGGAGACCCATTCCCAAACATTGCCTGCGACATCATAGATGCCATAGGGGCTTTTGCCTTTTTCATAAATTCCCACCTGCACCAGGGTCGCTTCTCCGCGCCAATGGAGTTGATTGAAATTGGCATGCTCAGTAGTGGGTTCCACATCGCCCCATGCAAAGCGCCAATCATTGTCTCCTTTGGCCGCCTTTTCCCATTCGGCTTCTGTTGGGAGCCGTTTCCCCGCCCAGTGGCAATAGGCATCCGCGTCAAACCAATCTACATTAATGACAGGCAAATCGGTCACCGACTCCGGCATCATCGTCCCTTTCCATAACCCCAGGTTGGCATCCGTGGGATGCTGAGGAACACGGTGTCCGGTTTCGGTCACAAACTGCAGGTATCGTCCATTCGTCACTTCGTAGAGATCCATATAAAAACTATCGACAAACACCTCATGGTTCGGGCGTTCATCCACCCCTCCATCTCGGGCCGCATGGGGAACCCCCATGTGAAACGTGCCTTCCGGAATCAAAGCCATCGGCGCCCCGTCTTTGCCCATGAGTGTGGCCGCCGCTGCGTCAGTAGCCTGGGCTATCTCCCTGCCGTTCAAGATCAAAAAAATGAGTAGCAATCCCAATGTAAGGAATCGAATACCAGGTGCCCCTATCAAGTATGACATCGCAAAATCCCCCTCTTCCTTGCCTTCATGCAAATTATGTTGATAAACGCTCAATTAGAAAATACCATATTGGATGACCAATCCTGAACTTGCCCCCTTAATATGTCCTGGGTATGATGCCGAACGTTCGACAAGGAAGAAATAAGTTGGGAAAAGTTTGAGGAAAGATCGTAAAGGCTTGGGCGAATAGATACGCAAGGCTATCTGTCTTATGGAAAAGACAAGAAAAACGAGAGGGTTGCGGCATTTAGCTCTCCGGGTGCGGGATGTTCAGGTCTCTCAAGCCTTTTATGAACGGCTTTTTGATATGAAAGTGGTGTGGCACCCCGACCCTGATAATGTGTATCTGAGTACGGGGGTCGATAATCTGGCTCTCCACCAGGTGCCGAAGGAAGAGTATGAGAAATTTGCGGCCTCTCCTCATCATCCCTTAGATCATTTAGGGTTTTTGATGGATTCGCCAGAAAGCGTCATGGCTTTGTTTCAGGAAGTTGTGGCGCAAGGGGTGACGATCGTTCACCAGCCGAAGCAACATCGAGACGGCAGTTTCTCGTTTTACCTAGCCGATCCCGATTCCAACACCATTCAAGTCCTATTTGAACCGTCGGTTCAATTGTGAAAGAAGTAAGGAGTAAGTAGTGAAAATTCTTGAAATAAGAAAAGTTTCTTGGATCTTCGGAGCTAGGTTGGTTTATGTTCTCGCCTTACCCCTTACGCCTCACGCTTCACGAATATGAATCCCTGGAATACTATTGATGCCAACCTCTTTGTCGGATTGAACCCCTGGGTGTGGGTGCAGTTAGAAAGCGCCGAGCCGCCTGGTCCCTTCCCCTTTTTAGGGGGGGTCGATCCGGGAGTGGTGCGCAGTCTGCATCAAGTGCATGAAATCATGATGAGCGGGATTGAAACCGCCATCAGCGATATTATGGCTAAACGCACGTCTATTGATGATCCTCAGACCGTCCGCCGCTTGGAAGATGCCTATGCCGAAGTGGTGGCCTCTCGTCCGACGTTACAACAACATATTCAATGTGGCCGGAAGCCGGACGGCACCTTTCATTGGAATTATCCCAAAAACCCCTCGGCCTCAGATGCAATGACCTATGGAGGCATGCGCATTTTTAACGCAGTGGCCCGTCAAGCCATCCCGTTTGGCTTTGAGCGACCCATTGGACCGAAGGTCGGACATTTTTTAGGATTTCTGACCGGGAGACATACCATGGGCGAAATTCAGACCGTGGCCCAAGCCAGCGGGCGGGATCTGGAATCGCATTTCCTTCGTCTCTTTACACTGTTGCAGGATCATGATTGTCTCGCGATCTCGCCCCAATCCTCGCTTGAACAACATTGGCGTCAGGTTATTGGCGATCAAAGCGTCGTCCATATCGGACATGCCGCCCTCATGTATCGTCATCAAGAGCATGTTGTTTGGTTCGATCCCTGGCTCATGCCTTGGTTTGCCGAATCGCCTGTGCCATCCTTGTGGAGCAACTTGCTTCCTCGGCCGTCGGCTATCTTTTTGACCCATGACCATGATGATCATGTGGATCCCCGTACGCTTTATCATGTCCCCAAAGATATCCCGATTATTGTCCCCAGCCGGCGTAATCGCAAAACTTTCCATTATGACTATCTGTCGCTGCTCAGAGAACTGGGGTTTTCGCAGATCAAAGAAATGGCGCATGGGGAATCCTGGCGCGTGGGCGAAGTCGAGATTGTGTCTGTTCCGTTCTATGGAGAAGACCCCTGTGATGTAGAATTGCCGCGCAATTGTTATCTCATTGTCGATCGTGGGCGGAATGTGCTGGTGCATGCCGATAGCGGTCCCACCAACGATGGGCGCTCGGCGCTCCAGAATCAGGTCATGAAAAAACTCGTGGCGAAGTACGGGCCTATTCAATTGGTGTTTGCCTCTCAGCAACAACTCAAAGAAGTTCGCAGCTACGCGGCCTATGCTTGTCTCTCCCATCCGGGGCAATGGCTGGATGTCGGAGAGAATGGCTTTCTCACCAATGGCTATCTCTCAGAACTGTGCCAAACGGCGCAAGCTAAGCAATTTGTCTCATATGCGACGGGGGGTGCCGATTGGTATCCCGATCATTTGTCGTTCATGTTTAGTGCCCGCAACCCTGCCCGCACGGCCTTGCTCACTGCCCATTGGGATCCACCGGAGGCCCTCAAGCAAGATTTAGAACCGTTTGGCTGTCGCTACCATCATGGCCAAGCGTTTGATGTCTTTCACCCGGGCTCGCAAGGTGAGACCACCATCCGTCATCTGGACGAACCATTGGCTCCGGTGACGCTCTTTCAATTAGATCACGAGACGCCATCCTTTTTGCGACCCCCGCAGTAGATTGCTCATCTCAGGGCACAATCCAGCCTTGAGTTCTTTTGCCCTCCCCGTTTCTGCTATCTTGGCCTCCTGACCGAAGTCCGGTATGATGGCGGGTTATGAACGGACCTGAAACTATTTATCCTGGGAGCATGTGTGATGGCACCCAATATTGATGAAGAAGAAACCTTTCCTGATCAGGTGATCGTGGTCGGCGTCAAAGTGCGGGATCTCGGAGAGGTGAAAAAAACACGGACCGAGGATCCATCAATCCAAGTGGGCGATTGGGTCTTGTTGGACTTAGAGACCGATCACACGTTCGGGAAGGTGTATCTCCCTCCCCAACATTTGCCCTTTAGCCCTCCGATGCGCGCGATGCGGTCAATTATTCGTAAAGCGAGCGAAGAAGACCAACGTGGGATTGCTCGTCAGGAGCGGTTGGCCCAGGAAGGCCACGACTATTGCATGGAGCTCATCGCCACCTTAGGGTTGGAGATGAAGTTGGTCGAAGTCTTTGGCTCGTTTTTGCGGCGATCCTTGACCTTTACCTACACGGCTGACGAACGGATCGATTTTCGGCAGCTGGTCAAGGATTTGGCGCGTCGGTTTGGCTGC
>Ga0224496_10002684_pt1 | contig 10509 bp, 6 predicted proteins | sample SF_Jul11_sed_USG_2_FD_168127 | JGI IMG/M metagenome (GOLD analysis project Ga0224496, IMG submission 168127) | Sediment microbial communities from San Francisco Bay, California, United States - SF_Jul11_sed_USGS_8_1 | ecosystem: Environmental > Aquatic > Marine > Sediment | place: USA... | reverse complement strand
GACGGTCTCGGCGTCGTAGTCGGATTCTTCACTGCTCGTATAGTTGACACGCATCGTCGTATTGCCGCGCAGGTAGTCCATACCCAGAGACCACTGCTTGCGCTCTTCGGTGTAGGGGCTCGCAGTCGTAACGACATCGATCGAAGCCGAACTCACCATGTCGACGTAATAATTGCCGACGACCGAAACGCTCTTGCCGACTTGCTTGCGTACCAGTATCGAAGGGCCGTCAATTTCGACACCGCCGCCGTCATAAAGGTGATACAGGACATCGGCGCGATCTTCAGGCAATACGCCCGCGAACGCATTGCCGGCGATTCCCAGTAGCACAGCGGTGAGTGTGATTCTTCGCAACATGGTCGGGGTCGCCGGGATCAGTTACAGCCGCAGCCGCCGCCAGCGGCACCTTCGCCACCCCGCGCGCCTTCGCGAGCCTCGTAGACATGCTGAATATAGGATGTGGAAACAGGGTCCCCGTCGAGGGCCATGATTGGATCGGCAAGCCTGTCGCGCTCGTAGGGCTTCACCCAGGGCTCTATCGGCCCGCAGGCGGACAACAGCAGCAAGCCCAGCAAGGGCAGTACAATTCGTTTTCCTGGCAGAATATCGTTCATAGTCTTCCTACCTTTCATTATCCTACTTTAGCGCCGCGCACCGTGCTGAACCGTGACCGTTGCCTCAGAAGAACACCGTAAATCCGAGATGGCCTTCAAGATTGTGAGCCGTCTTCTCTTCACCCAGCAAATCGATGTCGAACAGGTGATCCCGAAAATCGATATGCAGGGCAACCGAGTCGGTCAAAAGAAAACGATAGCCTGCGCCTACGTTGACCGTGAATCGGTCGTCGCCGGCAAATGTCGTCGAACCGAGACCCGCGATCAGGTACAGATTGGTGTTGTATGCGCGGCCCTCGCCGATGAAGACTTCACCCGGCAGGATGTTGTAGCCCAGGTTCAGGTTGTAATAGGTCAGGGTGCGCTCGTCGTCGGTGATCAGCCGGGCACCGCCGGACAGAACTTCAAAACTGGTCAGGCCGCCTTCAGACTGGCCAACCGTAGCTTCGACGAAGAATCCTTCGGTGATGTGATAAGCAAGGCGCAAACCGTAGGAGATGTCGGACCCGAAGTCTTCGATACCCATGATGCCGACAAAGCCGCCGATCTCGAAGTCCTCGCGATCGATCGCAGGCTCCTTGATTTCACGACGCGCGACCTCGGGGTCAATAACCTGGCCCGGTGGTTCAGCCGACGGGGGCGGAGCCTCTTCCCGGCCAAAACCGAACAGATTCTTTGTCGCAGCGCAGCCCGACAGGCTGACGACCGCAACAATCAGAAAAAGAACGCGAAACCGACTTTCCATTCTTCTACTTCCTCATTTTCATCGCGGCTTGTGAAAACCACATAGCTTTTGTATTCAGCTCGCAGCAGGAATCGACGTGTAGCATACACACGGAAACCGGCGCCAACATGCCCGACCTGATCGGTCCTGTCCTCACCCTGGATAATGGTCGTTTTTGGGCTCGTGTGGATAACACCGGCACCCAGGGTGAAAAACGGCGACACACGCCAATCAGGAAATGCTTCGTGAACAACATTGACGCTGCCCATCCAGCCATTCGAAAAGTTGCCGAGGATCTGGGAACCCCAGAGCTCGACCGAAATGTTGGGATTCAACGAGTAACTGCCGTACAGCGACACGATGTTCGCGCCGCCAAAATCGCCGGCGAGCACACCGGCTTCCCACTTCGCGTTGGTGAAGTCTTCGATCCCCGCCTCTTTGAAGCTCACGGGCGTGCCATCCGGCTGCAGGGTCAATTGCATCTGGGCCCGGTCAACCCAACCTTCCTTGCCGTTGTCGGCGCGCACGAGATACCAGTCGGTTCGCTGCTTGATGACCTCGACCGACTCACCACGATCGACAACGTTAAAGATGGGATAACCGCCGCCGGGACCGGTACGCATCTCGAGATAGGGATCGGCGACCGTTACGGAACGGTATGCGTCCGCGGCACGCGCAGGCGCCGCCAGGATCAATAGCGAAACGACGATTGCGAGGCATGCTTGCCAAGCGCCGTTAGTTGGCCGGGGCGTCGAAGGGATTGTTGTAATACTGGGCTCCGACATCCAACCATTCCGCGACGAGCCGTAGCTCCGCTTTGGACAATATATTGAAGTGAATCTGATCGTTGGGATCATTAAAACGGTCAAAGAAATCTCTCGAAGCCCTGGCACTGCCAGCAGTGGCCGGCGGTGCATACGGTATCGGTTCAAGGATATCGTTACCGTTTGCATCCTGACCTACGACCTGAGTCGCATCGACCAACATGCCGCCAGCGTCCAATATCTGAAGGTTATCAGTAACTAACAGCTCGCGATAGGCATTAAAATGATCCGGCTCGTCGATCGACAAACCATCCTGCAGCTCGAGTTGTCCGGCGGGCACGCGCGGGGCATTGGCATTCAACGGATCCATCGGCGTGTGGCACTGCAGACAGTTGTTGCTGAGCTGCACGCCGTTCATATCGAGAACGGGATCGCCCGCAGCATCGACCACCAGGCGTGGCTCGTTCCAGAGCGGATGAATGATAGTCTCGTAGTTGATGACAGATCGACAACGCCATGACCAGTCGGTCATACAAGCGGACGATGTCGGCGAGCGTGTCGTCAGGTCCTGGTAGCGGTAGTCGATATTCGCATTATTCGCAGCCACCACCGGATCAGCCGTCCACACGTCACGATAGATGACATTCATCGACGGCTGAATGGATGAAAACGGCGGCTGCGTCGAACAGGATGGATTGCAACTGACGCGAGCACGAACCTCGGCCATCGTTTCGCCCACCTCGGCAATAGACCAGGTGGCGAGCGTATTCGGGAACGGTCCGCCGACCTGAGCAGCCGTGGCACCCGGGTAGGCCGATTCGAATGCATCAAGTCGGCCGTGCGAGACGGTCGCGTTGTCGTCGTGGCAGCCCGTGCACTTCAGCTCCTGGCCCGAAGCCACCGATATCCAGTTCTGGTGACGCTGCGTGATACGCATGCCGTTTTCATCGACAACGCTGAGCATGAGTGCCGCATTCGCGGGGACTTTGGTTACGACGGAACCGTCCGGCTCGATCATTGCGTAACCGACAATCTCCTTCATGCCAAATGCGGTGGTGACGCCGAAGGCGGTATCGTCGATATCACGAAGGTCGTCTTCCGGCTGTGATACGGCCTTTTCGATGCGCAGGAATCGTGCAGGCCGATTCGCCGCCGGCGTTTGCAACGGGTCCGCCATGGCGGCGATGTTGATGCCCGGCAGTATCGCGCCGTCGAAGTCGTAGACGTTGCGAATGTTCAGGACACCCTCGTCCTTATCAAACAACGTGGCGTCGAGCGGAAAATCGTTCAGCCCGTCCAGCACGACTGGCGGTGTCGGACGCGGATCCGCCGATACCACCTCGGTGAACATGAAGCCCTCTTCGCCGGCCACGATCGGCAGCTGCGTGTCGTTGCGAGGATCGTAAATCCAGATACCGTACAGCGGCGGCGCTACCAGGAAATCACCCGCAACCGGGGTGGGCGGGTTGGCATCATTCGGGTCGATGATCAAAACGTTAGCAAGATTGTCGGGCGTGCACGCGACGATTCTTTCATCGATCGTATTCGGATCGCCGTCGTCGGGGAGAATCTCGATCAAACGGCACTGGGTCCAGCTGACCATGAGCCGGCTGGTGCCGTCCTGAATGGGGAATACCGAAAAATAACGGCCGCCGACAGATGGCGCACCCGGAATGGTCGACACGTTATTGATCGTTGCGTCTTCCTGGGCAGGCCCCGCCAGGATACCAATGTTGTCTTTTGTCGGCTGCGTGTTCTCAAGGTACTGCGCTGTGTCGATAAACAACAGTTCGCCGCCGCCCTCGGTGTCCGTAAACGGCTTGGCAAGTACCATGATCCGGCCGTCCTCGACCTGGCGCGGTTGCGTAAACTGAATAGTCGTTCCGTTGGCACCCGTATCGTGGCTGCGCTTGCCGTACAGCAACTCGAGGTTCGAGCCGTCCGGGTTCATGCGATAAAGATCGACCGCATCATTTGACTGGTTGTGATCCCAGCGACTGAAAACAATCTGGCCGTTATCGAGCACTGACGGATCCAGATCGTGGCTCTGGTTGAAGGTCACCTGCCTGATGTTGTCACCGTTATCGTCCATCACGTGCAGATTGAAGGCGAACTCGTTGTCGTCCTCATCCTGGGCCGAGAATCCGCTCTTGCCTTCGTCGAGCAACAAAGCCTGCGACTTTTTCTGCCGGGTTGACGAAAATATGATGCGTCCGTCCGGCAGGTACTTCGGCATGATGTCGTGACCGATCTCCGCTGTCAGCGGTGACTGGATGACGCGTTCCAGCACGCCCGTTGCGAATGTGTATTGCCAGATATTCCAGGTCGCAACCTGGTCTTCAATAGCGACACCCATCTCGAAAGGCACGCGCATCGAAAACAACAAACGGCTGCCGTCGAAGTCCATCTCGACATCGCGAATCGCGGCGAGGCCCTGGGAGACACTTTCCGTAATGTTCACCGGCAATGCACCGACAGAGGCGCGATCCCGATAGTAAAGGTCAGCGCCGAAATCGAATGTAATCTGTTCCCGGAGGTCCTGCTGCTGAAAAGCACCATTGTCGTCGGTCGGCAACGGAGACTTGATATAGGCGATCGGAAAATCGATGACGACCGGATCCGGATTCTGCCCCGTGCCGATTTGCACGCCGTCGCCCTTGCTGCAGGCGACAATCAAAACACTCGCCATCGACAACGCGACCACCCTGGTCACCATTCCTGCAATTCCATTTTCGTACAGTCGCGATAGCTTATTCATAGCTCTCACCTCGGGTCATCCCGGCAGGGTACGCTGCCAAGCGGTTGACATACCGTTAACACGATCACAAACAGCATCGCTGTGTTGCGTCCATGCAATAAAAGTTACACGGGTCGAATTATAGAAGAGGCCGTCGCAACGATGTAATGTCTCAAAAGTACGACATCAAGTTTCGCAGCTGACCGTTAACGGCAAATGCGCTGGCATATAAGGCTTGCAGTATTCAAACGCGTCGGATCCGTAGTCGCATTCGCGCTCACAGGAGACTCGCTGTTGCCGACAAGCGTCACAAGCGGCCCGTGTTGTCTCCTTTCAGCGACGCTCGCACTGCCCTTTCCAATCAGCAACTTAGGTATTCAGGACATAATCCTTGTGCGGTACTGCAGACAGTCTCTTGACATATCCCAGTCTCGGCTAACACCTATAACCGACCTGTAACCATATATTTTCATTGATATTTTTAACGATGTGACGCCTTCCTGCCGGGACTGGCACGGCACTTGCTTTATATCTACCGGGAGCCCGGTTTCACCGCAATTCGACAACAAGCAATACAGGGATTGTGAGTGCCTTCACGGTGATCTTTGTCGAACTTCGGCAACATTGATCGACCACGCTGAACAAACACTGACTTAACGAGCAGAAACGATATGAATAACAGGATGTGGAAAAGACACATGGACGACGTTTTCGGAATCTTGTCTCGCTTTGCTTTCGCCGGACTGCTTTGCACAACGTTTGCCATGCCGGCGAATGCAGGTGATCGCGAACAGGCCAGGCGCATTCATGATCGTCTTGCCGGCGTACCGCCGAGCGCAGCGGTTATGGCGGACCTGGAAAGCGCAATGGCCGGAAGCAACCCGGAGTGCGCCAACTATCAGCTGACAGGCACCGACCCCGGAGCTGAGTGCGCCGCGTATATCGCGATGAACGACGTCAACTTCTACAACGTCACGCTGAAAAACTTCGCCGCACCCTGGACCAATCGCGATCGCTCGATATTCGTACCGCTGAATGATTACATCGCGACCGTTATCGGCCTGATCCGGGACGATGAACCATTCAACCAGCTGCTGTCCCGCGACATTACCTACCGCGGACAGGGCAACGTCGTTCCGGCGCAACCCTCTGCGAACAATAACGACCACTATGAGCAGTTGGAACGCAACAACATCAACTTGCGCGACCAACTTGTGCCAATAGCGCAATCGTCGATCAACAATGTTCCGGCTGCGGGTGTTCTGACATCGCGCGCCGCGGCCGAAGCGTTCTTCGTCGCCGGTACCAATCGCGCGATGTTTCGCTTCACGATGCTGAATCATTTCTGCACGGACATGGAGCAGTTGCATGACCCGGCCCTGCCGCCCGATCGCATCCGACAGGATGTCAGCCGCAGCCCGGGTGGCGACAGCCGCCTGTTCCTTAATAACTGTATTGGTTGTCACACCGGAATGGATCCGATGGCACAGGCTTTCGCATATTACGACTACGATGAAGTCAACAGCATGTCGATCCAGTACACGCCGGGCGTTGTAAATGACAAGTACTTCAACAATGACCTGACATTCCCGCAGGGCTACCGCACGCCTGATGACCACTGGGACAACTATTGGCGCCAGGGCCAGAACTCGTACCTGTTCATCGATTCGACCGGACCGGGTTCCGGAGACGGTGCCGCGTCGCTCGGCGCCGAGCTCGGCAACAGTGCTGCGTTTGCCGCTTGCCAGGTCAAGAAAGTATTCCGTACGGTCTGCCTGCGTGATCCGGACCTTCCGGACCAGACCAAGGTTAATCAGATTATTACTACGTTCCGCAATACCGGCCATCGCATGAAGCAAGTCTTCGCCGATACCGCCGTTTACTGCATGGGCCAGTAGGGAGACATGAAAATGACCAATGCAATCGGAATTGCTAGCCATGCCTGGACGGCCAGAATACTGCGCAGCGGTGTTGCGCCTCTGTTTGCCGCTCTTCTGCTGACAGCCTGCGGCGGCGGTGCGCAAACGACCGCCAACCCGGCGGCCCAGGCACCCAACAATAACAACAACTCGACGTATTCCGGTCCGGCCGCGCGCGATGCCGACGTGCTGAAGTTCCAGCAGGAATTCTGGATCAATGCCAAAACGACGGACCGTTGCGGCAACTGCCACAACGAGACCGTAGGCCAGTTACCGATGTTTGTGCGCAACGACAACGTCAACCTGGCTTACGACGCGGCCATCACGGTCGTCGATCAGGTCCAGCCGTCGCTCTCGCGCATCGTTGCGAAAGTCAGCTCGACGACGGAACGGCACAACTGCTGGGTTCAGGATCCCGGCGTCTGCGGCTCCATCATGACAACCTGGATCGAAAACTGGGTCGGTGACACGGCGGGTGGCGGTCGGCAGATCGTGCTGACACCACCGGTCTCGCAAACCCCGGCTGCCAGCAGGAACTTCCCGGCGACGTCGACCTCTTTCGAACAACTTATTTACACGCCGATACTGGCGGAGTACTGCTCGGGTTGTCACAGCTCGGATTCCGGAACCGCGCAACAACCGTACTTCGCTGACAGCGACGTCAACGTTGCCTACGAGGCGGCCAAGGCGAAGATCAACCTGGATTCGCCCGGCGAGTCCCGCTTTGTGATCAAGGTCAGTTCGAATCCGCTGATCTCCGGCGAGGCGCACAACTGCTGGGACAACGACTGTCCGACGGCAGAAGCTGAAATGCGCGCCGCAATAACCGCGTTCGCCAACGGCATTCTCGCGACCGTTGTCGACCCTGACCTTATTACGAGTAAGGCGATTCGACTCGTGGATGGCACCCTCGCGTCCGGCGGCAATCGTTATGAAGATGCCCAGATAGCGCTGTGGGAGTTCAAGACCGGCAACGGACTGATCGCCTATGACTCCAGTGGTGTCGATCCCGCGATCGACCTCGATTTCTTCGGCGACGTAACCTGGTTCGGCGGCTGGGGTATCACGATCGGTGCCGACATGGCGCAAGGCCCGGGCAAAGCCCAGGCTTCGTCGACGGCCAGCGCGAAGCTGCACGATATCCTCAAGACATCCGGTGAGTTCTCTGTCGAGGCCTGGGTCGTGCCTGCAAACGTCACGCAGGAAATGGCACAGATCATCAGCTACTCGGGTGGAGCGGATTCGCGAAACTTTGCCTTGCAGCAGACTTTGTACGATTACGATTTCCTGCTGCGTCACAACGCGGTCGATAGCAACAACATCCCCCTGATGGGCCTGAACGGTGAACCGGCGCTTTCGACACCGGCCATGGACGAAGTCTTGCAAGCGACACTGCAGCACGTCGTCGCGACCTACAATCCCGTCGACGGTCGACGTATCTATGTGAACGGCAACCTGGTCTCAACGACGGATCCGGTCCCCGGCGGCACGCTGGTCGACTGGCAGGACAACTTCGCCGTGATCCTGGGTAACGAATCGTCGAATGACGGACTTTGGGAAGGCACCTTCCGCCTGGCAGCCATACACCGGCGTGCATTGACACAGGCGCAGATCGTGCAGAACTTTGACGCGGGCGTCGGCGAACGCTTCTACATGTTGTTCGATGTATCGGAGCGCATCGGCGCACCGATTGATTCCTCGTTCATCCTGTTCGAAGCGCAGCAATACGACAGCTATGCCTACCTGTTCGACAAGCCGCACTTCCTGACGCTGGACGGTGTCGCACGCGACAACGTGACCATCAAGGGGCTGCACCTCGCCATGAACGGCCAGGAAGTTCCGGTCGGCCAGTCGTATGCGAACATGGACGAACGCACCAATGCCGCGCTGAACCAGGAACTCGGCCAGCCGCTGTCGGTGCTCGGTGCCGTGATTCCATTGGAAAAAGGCCCGGCTGACGACCAGTTCTTCCTGACCTTCGATGACATCGACGGCGTTGTCTACGACCGTCCGATACCGCCAATGCTGGTCGTGACGCCGAAGGACCTGCCGGATGCGTCCAGCATCGGTGTGCGCACCTTCGACGAGATCGATGCGACTTACGCCGCGATACTCGGAGTGGATCGCCTCAGGGTATACACATCGACTAGCGGCACTGCGGCTCACGTGGATGAGACCTTCCAGGAGCTCAGGCAATCGTTGCCCGCCGTAGAGGACATCAACACCTTCCTTTCGTCGCACCAGGTCGCGATCGCGCAGCTGGCCATTCAGTATTGCGACGCCGCGATCGGCAGCAATGCGAACCCGAGCCCGACGGCGAGCATCATCTGGCCGTCGTTCGACTTCAACCAGCCGCGTGGCACTGCTTTCAGCATTGCCAATCGAAGCAACTTCGTCGACCCGCTGATCGCACGTGCGGTTGGCCAGACCTCAGGTGGACCGCAACTGCTGTCGCAGCCAAGTTACGCGAGCGTCTATGACGAAGCGGCAGCATTCGCCGGTGCCGGCAATCGCCCGTCCAACCTTATCGACAGATTGCTACAACCCGCGAGCACGAGTGACACGCGCGCGATTGCCAAGGGTGTTTGTGCGTCCATACTCGGAAGCGCAGCCACGCTGGTTCAGTAACGACAGGACATAAAGGAATTATGAAGATGACTAAGAGACGAAATGCACGGCACTGGGACACGCCGCAGCTTCATGGAGATCATCCGCGTCCTGTCACGCGACGCCAGTTCGTAGCGCAGGGCTTTATGTCCGGCGCCGCTTACACAGTGGGCGCGGGCTCACTCGGCTTGCTCTCCTCGAACGCGATGGCGGCATTGTCAGGCGATATCGACGATATGCGGCTGAACGTCTGCAGGATCACCGACGGTGCGGGGAAAATTCCCTTCATCTGTTTCGATCTTGCCGGTGGCGCGAATATCGCCGGATCCAACGTGCTGATCGGCCAGTCGGGCGGTCAGAGCGACTTCCTGAGCACCCAGGGCTACGAGAAGATGGGTTTGCCCGGCGACATGGTTCCGGGCCTGAATGACGTCAATAACCAGCCGTTCGCCAACTTCGACCTGGGCCTCGGCTTTCATCTCGACAGCGCGTTCCGTCGCGGCATTATGGCCAGCATCACGCCGGGAACGGAACTCAACGTCAACGGCGCCGTGATTCCCGCGCGTTCGGACAACGATACGGGCAACAACCCGCACAACCCGATGTACGGCATTGCGATGGCCGGCGCGAAAGGATCCATCCTGACGCTGACCGGCTCGGAGAATACGGATTCGGGCGGCAACTCGATGTTGCCGGCGGTACTTTACAACCCCTTGCTGCGGCCAACCAAAGTCGATCGTCCCAGCGACGTCGTCAACCTGGTCGACACCGGCGATCTCGTCGGCATCCTGTCCAAGAACGATGCGACCGCGGTAATGGAGTCCATTTATCGCCTCTCCGACCAGAAGATGAACGCCGTCAACACGCAGCTGCCAACCGATGCCGCGATCAAGGAAGCGGTGCGTTGCGGTTACGTCAAGGCGGCGCATATCGCCGAGACTTTCGGCGGCGTGCCTATCGATCCCCTGCTGGACCCCAACATTGTTGCTGCGGACGGCTCCGCGATTTTCACTACAGCGGAATTCACCGACGGCAGCCAGAATGCACGCGAGTTCCAGAAAACCGCTTCCGTCATGAAACTCGTGATGAACGGTTTTGCCGGCGCCGGCTGTATCGAAATGGGCGGTTACGATTATCACGGTGG
>Ga0224496_10002683_pt1 | contig 10510 bp, 12 predicted proteins | sample SF_Jul11_sed_USG_2_FD_168127 | JGI IMG/M metagenome (GOLD analysis project Ga0224496, IMG submission 168127) | Sediment microbial communities from San Francisco Bay, California, United States - SF_Jul11_sed_USGS_8_1 | ecosystem: Environmental > Aquatic > Marine > Sediment | place: USA... | reverse complement strand
GTAGTCTGCCGCAACGGCAGCTTGAACAGAACTTTGATCGTCAGGCAAAACTGGATCGCGGCGTCCGAAAAGACAGAGGGGCGGCAAGGGCTGCCGTCATGCGGCGCAAGCCAAGTCATCTCCTTGTCCAGCCAGATCAGCAAAGAACCACGCTTCTTCAGTGAGGCGGTATAGCCGGACCAGTTCATGGTACGGTAGCGGGCGGGTGATGGCTTACTCATGCCACCCGTCTAACCGCATGGATTCACGATGTGAATCCTCCAATGTCAGAGTCGTGCAACAACGCCGATTATAGGGTGGATTGAAAAATAGATTATACGCATAACTTATTGAAATTAGTTAGATATAAACTATTAAATGGTGCCCGGGGGCGGCATAACCTATCTTCTTTAAGATAGTAAGTTACGGGGCGGTGGGACTTTTTTCTTTCACCATATTTATTGGATTTTTCCGGATTTCAGTCCCACTTTTCCGAGGGTGGGCGAGATTGAGAAAAGTGCTCTGTCTTTCTGTGGACTGTCTCTTCATTGAGCGAGTTTGGGACTACCAATTGCTCCTATTAACACCCACTAAGATATCTCGCCGCCAACCAACCAATCTGACACGCGATCCACGGTTGAACCAATCGAACTCTTGGCAAGCTCGCACTCCCAGACGACCAAGACCCGCCAACCGGCCTTCTGCAACTGATTGATGTTTCGCTGATCGCGCGCGGTGTTCTCGGTGAACTTGTTCTGCCAGAACTCCGCCCGTGTGGCAGGCGTGGTCGCCTTCGAACAATCCGGATGACGATGCCAGAAACAACCGTGAACGAAGACCGCGGCGCGGTGCTTCGGAAAAACAAGGTCCGGGCGACCAGGTAGCCCTTTGCGATGCAGTCGAAATCGAAAACCGTGAGCATGAAGGGCACGCCGCAGCATCATCTCGGGCTTCGTGTCCTTTCCGCGTATGTTGCTCATCATCCGTGAGCGGGTTTCGGAATCGACGATGTCCACCATCCCATCTCCTTGCCATGTCTGCGAAAACCTGGGAAGAGGGGAATGAGGGGCAGCGCAGTGTTGAAACCCATTCAGATAATCGATCTATTTTCCGGTCCGGGTGGCCTCGGAGAAGGATTCTCGTCCTGCGCGCAGCCGGATGGATCCCCTGCCTACAAGATCGCCGTCTCCATCGAAAAGGAACGTGCAGCGCACAGGATACTCAGACTTCGCGCATTTCTGCGTCAATTCAGCGAGTTTCCCGCGGAATACTATTCGTGGATTGCCGGAAAGCGCGATTGTCCGGAATAGAGCGAGCTTTTTCCGCGTGAATGGAATGCAGCCGAACATGAGGCGGTTTGCGCCGAACTCGGACAACCGGAAACAGCCGTACTTCTTTCGGAAAGGATTTCCGCAACTCGACGGACGGCCGGCGACAGAACAATCCTGATCGGCGGCCCTCCCTGTCAGGCATTTTCACTTGCAGGGCGTTCGAGGAACGCAGGCATACGGGACTACAGACCAAAAGACGATGACCGCCACTTTCTTTACCGCGAGTATTGTCGGGTTTTGAACGAGTTGAGCCCTGCAGTTTTCGTGATGGAGAACGTCAAGGGTATGCTGTCCTCTTCCGTCGAGGGCTTGGCAATCTTCGGGCAGGTCATGTCCGATCTCGAGAAGGCTGGTCCGGGCTACAAACTCGTATCGCTATCCGCAGGTGTTCAATCCGAACCTAGTCCCGAACCGAAGGATTTCGTCATTCGAGCCGAAGATCATGGAGTGCCGCAAGCACGGCACAGGGTGATTATCGTCGGCATCAGGTCAGATATTGCAGGTGATTTTTCCCCCAGACTTCCGCGGCAAAACTCGGTTATTCAGGTCAAGGACATGCTGACTGGCCTCCCCAGGCTGAGAAGCGGATTGAGCAGACGCGACGACGAAAACGCGTGGTATGACGCAGTGGTCGATGCGCTGGAAACGGTTGGTGAGGTCACCGGGGAATATCCCGGAGAGAACCTCACCCGTTTCCTTGATGAACTGGTCAGGGTCGAAGAGCGGCTCCTGGCCACTTCCCGCTCAGGCAGGAAGAAATCCAGCCGCAAGCAGCTTTCCAGCAAGCTGCAACCGAACCTCTCAGCGTTCATGGATGACCCGAAACTGATCGGAGTTTCGGGGCACGAAACCCGCGGTCACATGCCGTCGGACCTTGCCCGATATCTCTATGCCGCGTGCTTCGCGAAAGCCGAAGAGAAGAGCCCGCGCGCACACCAGTTTCCTGCTATCCTCGCCCCGAACCACAGGAACTGGAACTCGGGCAAATTCAATGACAGGTTTCGTGTGCAGGTCGGTAGTGCTCCGGCTTCGACGGTAACGAGCCACATCTCGAAGGATGGGCACTACTTCATTCACCCCGACCCGACGCAGTGTCGTAGCCTGACGGTGCGCGAGGCCGCACGGCTGCAAACCTTCCCAGACAACTACCACTTCATGGGCAACCGCACCGAACAGTTCGTGCAGGTCGGGAACGCCGTGCCGCCGTTTCTTGCGCGGCAGATTGCGGAGGCTCTGTTACCCGTCTTTTTTGACCTGGTTTGACCAAGCGAGAGACACTTAGCCTCAAAGAGGCGAGCCTGTTGAATGTCACCAAGAGCTGACCCGGTAGCGGTCAGAATTGTCACTGAGAACTGACCCATGTGCAACCGTGCCCCTGACGGGATGTGTCGGGGGTTATTGGAGTGATAGACATGGGATTTTTGAGCGTAATTCGACGATGGGCACTGAGGGACAAGATGCCCCTTCGCGAGATTTCACGGCGGACGGGACTGTCTCGCAACACCATCAGGAAGTATCTGCGGGCTGACATAGTGGAGCCCAGTTTCCGGACGCCCAAGCGGCCAAGCAAGCTGGATCCATTTGCGGAGAAACTGTCGGGTTGGCTGGTGACTGAGCAGCGCAAATCGCGCAAGGACCGGCGCACCGCCAAGCAGATGCATGCGGATCTGGTGCAGCTTGGCTTTGACGGGTCCTACGAGCGGGTCGCGGCGTTTGTGCGGACCTGGAAGGCTGATCGGCAGCGCGCGATGCAAACGACTGGGCGGGGGATCTTTGTGCCGTTGGTTTTCCAACCGGGTGAAGCGTTCCAGTTCGACTGGAGCGAGGATTGGGCCACTATCGGCGGCGAACGCGTCAAGCTTCAGGTCGCCCATATCAAGCTGTCACATAGCAGAGCGTTTCTGGTGCGAGCCTATTTGTTGCAGACACACGAGATGCTGTTTGATGCCCATTGGCATGCCTTCCGTGTCTTCGGTGGCATCCCATGCCGGGGCATCTACGATAACATGAGGACGGCTGTTGATCGTGTTGGACGAGGTAAGCAGCGCGATGTGAACGCACGCTTTCTGGCGATGACCAGCCACTATGTCTTTGAGCCGGAGTTCTGCAATCCGGCTGCCGGGTGGGAGAAAGGTCAGGTTGAGAAGAACGTCCGCGACGCGCGCCACCGTCTGTGGCAGGTCGCGCCTGTCTTTCCGGGCCTTGAGGCGTTGAACAACTGGCTGGAGGATCGCTGCACGGCGCTGTGGGTTGAGACTGCGCACGGCAGTTTGCCCGGAAGCATTGCCGATGCCTGGGAGGCCGAGAAGCCCGCGCTGATGCCGGTGCCAACGGCCTTTGACGGCTTTGTTGAGCTGAGCAAGCGCGTGTCACCGACATGCCTGATCACCTTTGATCGCAATCGGTACAGCGTGCCAGCGAGCTTTGCGAACCGCCCGGTCAGCCTACACATTTACCCCGAGAAGTTGGTCGTCGTGACCGAGGGGCATGTCATTTGCACGCATGAGCGCATCATTGAGCGATCCCACCGGCAACCTGGCCGCGTCATCTATGATTGGCGCCATTATCTGGCCGTGGTCCAGCGTAAGCCGGGGGCGCTGCGCAACGGTGCCCCGTTCATGGAAATGCCCGATCCCTTCCGACAATTGCAGGATCTGATGATGAGAAAGCCGGGTGGTGATCGGGAGATGGTCGATATCTTGTCCTTGGTTCTGCACCATGATGAACAGGCTGTGCTCTGTGCCGTGGAGATGGCACTGGAAGCAGGCGTGCCGACCAAGACCCATGTGCTGAACCTGCTTCACAGGCTGGTGGATGGCACTCCAATCGACCAACCCGATGTGACGCCGCCGATCGCCCTGGCCCTGAGTAAGGAACCTGAGGCCAATGTCAGCCGCTATGACGGGCTGCGGCAAGGAGGTACGCGTCATGCGTCATGATCCCGCCGGTGCCGCCATCGTCATCATGCTGCGCAGCCTGAAGATGCCCGGGATGGCGCAGGCTGTCGGCGACCTGATCGAACAGGGCGCACCTGCATTTGATGCAGCCGTCCCCATGCTCTCGCAACTGCTCAAGGCGGAAATGGCCGAACGCGAGGTGCGTTCAATCGCCTATCACATAAAGGTTGCACGCTTCCCGGCCTACAAGGACTTGTCCGGCTTCGACTTTGCCGCCAGCGAGATCAACGAAGCCCTGGTCCAGAAACTGCATCGCTGTGAGTTCATGGAAGGGGCTGAGAATGTTGTTCTGATCGGAGGGCCAGGCACAGGGAAATCGCATGTTGCGACCGCCCTCGGCGTTCAGGCCATCGAGCATCACCGCAAACGCGTGCGCTTCTTCTCAACCGTCGAACTGGTCAATGCGCTGGAACAGGAAAAGGCCCAAGGAAAGGCCGGGAAAATCGCTGAGGCGCTGGTCAAGACGGACCTCGTGATCCTGGACGAGTTGGGATACCTGCCGTTCAGCACATCAGGCGGCGCGCTGCTGTTCCACCTTCTGAGCAAGCTCTATGAGCGCACCAGCGTGGTCATCACCACGAACCTGAGCTTCAGCGAATGGGCAACGGTCTTTGGCGACGCCAAGATGACAACGGCCTTGCTCGATCGGCTTACCCACCGCTGCCACATTCTTGAGACTGGCAACGACAGCTATCGCTTCAAAGCCAGTTCCCAGATTGCGAAACAGAAACGAAAGGAGACACCAGCATTGACCACATCATGACGAAGAAAGCATAATGACTGAGCGGGTCAAACCTCGGTGACAATACCGGGTCAGTTTTGGGTGACATTCAACAACATGTGCCTGTCAGGCAACCAAAGGTAAGGAAGGTAAGTGATGACCGTCCATTTGGCGCTGTCAAACGGCCTGAGTAACCTGTCCAGTAGAGCCAGCGAAGTATTGTCCGGCTGCAGTGTAAACTCGGCCAAAGCTCTCACGATTGAGTCGGCCTGTTCACCTTTCAACGGTGCCTGCAACTTGGTCTTTTCAAACGGCGAAAGCATGTTGGTCGCCCGGTACACGGACAACACGGCCTCTCCGTAGCTCGAACCTTCGACAGCAAGATCCAAGGGCGCCTCCGCGTCCAATTTGGCCTTTGCTGCGAGCTTATAGTCGCGTTCCTGAGCTCGGTAGCCATCCGAGTCGAAACCATTCGGAAAGAACTTCAGAAATCGCGAACGGGCCTCTTTGAAGCCAAAGTACTTTGGATCAGACTTCCCGGCATCGTCGTGCAGCTTCTGCCAGACTTCATTTCCGTCAGAGCCCTGGACACAAATCTTTCCGTCAGCCAGCCCGAAGAACGTGCCATCCTGCTCAACGAGACGAAGATCACGCTTGCCGAGCTTTCCGTTTCTGATCGTTTTCGCCTTGGCCATAGCGCCCCCTTTTTGACTGCCTCAAACTTTCGAATGAAAATGGCGCGACAACTACTATCCCAAATCGGTGATTAGAAACAGCTCGTGCAGACGGACACCTCACGAACAAAAAAGTCCCACTTTTGCCCAGCCGCGCAAACGGTGGGACGATTTTGACACGTAACTCGTTGAAATCACTTGCACTGAGAGGTGCTTTGGTGCCCGGGGGCGGATTTGAACCACCGACACGAGGATTTTCAGTCCACTGCTCTACCCCTGAGCTACCCGGGCACGGGTGAACGCTATGCGTTCGGGCTGCCGCGTTCTAGGCGAGCGGTAGGGTGCTGTCCAGAGGGCGCGGGCGAAAAAAACACAAATGGCATACAAGCTATGTATTCGTGGGCATATAAGCTCAATGTGGCTGTTGCTGGTGCAATTCAGGTGTCTCGTCGATGTCTTCGTCAATCGCGTCGCCTGGTATCGCATAGCCACCGGTCAGCCATCGCCCCAGATCGACATCGGCGCAGCGGCGTGAACAAAAGGGGCGGTATTTTGCGTCGGTTTTCCTGTCACAGATCGGGCAGCTCAATAGCCTTGTCCTCCGTCAAGAACTTTGGTGGGCAAGTGTAAATGCAGCCGGGGTCAAAGGCCAGCGGCCAAACCCGCGGGTGAATCCCGTGCCGTACCTGGTCACGTAGCGCCCTGGATTAACGAGGACAGCGGCGCCCGGTCGCGTTTGCGCTGCAGTTCGAAATTGCCAAGCGGGGTCCAGCCGGCCAGGCTGGTTTCAGCGGCTTCACCCTTGAACGCGGCGCGGAGTTGTTGCTCCAGCGTCGCGCGGTCGCGTTTCGGCATGGGGGCGAAATCGACGGTGATCTGCCCGCCCAGACCGCGCAACCGCAGTTGCCGGGGCAGATCGCGGGCTGCGGCAATGTTGGCCTTCAGGCTGGCCGATGGCGATGTGTCTGGCCCGGTGTTCACGTCGATGGCAACCAATGCCTTTGTCGGCTCAATGGCCATATGGCCACCACTGGCAAGCGGCACCAGCGGTGACAGCAATGCGTCGATCATTTCGTCAACACCGTAATCGGCAAAGCAGCCGTCATTCTCTGCAATCTCATCAGGGGTCGGGTCCGCCCAATCGCGCCAGGCCTCTTCATGTGGTCCGGGGGCATCGACCAGGAGCTCTGGCGCCCCTTTCAGATCGGCGAGAACGGACTCGGCCAGTTCACGCATGGCGGCAATATCACCGGTAACGGCCGCGTCGCTTTCGTGCAGGGCGGCAGACCGCAAAATCAGCCCGGCCGAAGATCCGGCCATCACCTCTGTGGCCAGGGCGGTAAGCCGGGTGCGTTCACCTTCATCGCGAATGCGCCGCGAAACATTGAGGCCCGGTGCCGAGGGTGTCACGATGGCAAGGCGGCTTTTGAACAGCAATCGCGACGATACGGGAAGCGCCTTGCCGGGTTCGGTATGGCCCGAGACCTGTACCAGCACTGGCTGACCGGGCGCCAGGCCTGAGGTTTCGCGCAAGAATCCGGATAACCCCGGCAATTTCACGAAAACGCCACCCAATCCCTTCATCGGCCGGTCGACGATGCCGCGAAGGATGGCACCGGGGGAAAAACTGTCGCTGTCAGCTTCGATCAACAAGTCCGCCAGCTGCCCGTCGACGACCAACGCGGCAGCCTCTCGACCGCGATATTCGCCCAGAACGACCACGCGACCGATCATGCGGGTTGCCTGTGGATGCAAAGGCCTGCCGCGCTCAAGAGGTTTGCCGTTTCGGCGACGGGCAGGCCGACGACACCGGTAAAAGACCCCTGAAGCCATGGGATGAAGGCGCCGAACCTGCCCTGAATGCCATACCCGCCTGCCTTGCCCTGCCATTCGTTGCTTGCCAGATAGGCGTTGATTTCCACATCTGACAGCGACTTGACCTTGACGACGGTTTCAACGGTTCGTTCCCAGAGCGTGTCACCGCGCCGTACAGCGACAGCGGTAATCACCCGGTGACGACGGCCGGACAGTTTGATTAGAAATTCGGCCGCTTCACCGGCGGATCCGGGTTTACCCAGAATACGCCGACCCAGAGCGACCGTCGTATCGGCGCAGAGCAGCACTTCGTTATCGTCGCAATGCAGCGCCTGCGCCTTTTGCCGTGCCATACGCGCGCAATAGGGGCGGGGCAGTTCACCTTTATCGGGGTCTTCGTTGATGTCGGGTGCGCGTATTTCGTCGGGGATTATCCCGATTTGTGCCAACAGCTCACGCCGGCGCGGGCTGGCCGAGCCGAGGATGAGCCGGACCGCCACGTCACTTGAAGCGGTAATTGATCCGCCCCTTTGACAGATCGTAAGGTGTCATGGTGACTTGCACCTTGTCGCCCGCCAGAACCCGGATGCGGTTCTTGCGCATCTTTCCTGCCATTGTCGCGATGATTTCATGGCCGTTTTCCAGCTCGACCCTGAACGTCGCATTGGGCAGGAGTTCCTTCACGACGCCTGGAAATTCGAGACCTTCTTCCTTGGCCATGTTCACTCCGTTCTCATGCCGCCCGCCTGAAAGCGCGGGCGCGCACTAATTGCGCCCGATGGCGGCAATATTCAAGGGTTATGTCAGCTTTTCCCAACAAAGGTGACGTTGGCGGCACGAGGGTGCTGTTCTTTCCAGTGACTGAAGTTCAAAACACCGCCATCTTCGCGCACAGCCTTGACCGCCTCCAGACTGATATCGGCGTATACCCAGCCGGGTTGGGCAAGTTCGCCTTCGGCCAGAATGCCGGTCGGCGGGAAGCCATGGTCCGGGGGCCCGTAAATCGAGGCGCGACCCGTGTTCTCTTCCATGCCCACGCACCAGGGGGCCGATCCGACAACCGGTGCATGTACCGCAATGCACTGGTTTTCCAGCGCGCGGGCCATTGCGCCGACACGGACGCGGGTGAAACCCGCCAAGGCTTCGGTGGCTGATGGCACCAGAATGATTTCTACGCCCGCTTCGGCCTGCGCGCGCGCCAGCAGCGGGAATTCGCTGTCATAGCAGATGTTGACACCCATCTTGCCAATGGCGGTGTTGAATACCGTCAGCCCGTCGCCCCCTACAACATCCCAGCCTTCGCGCTCAAAGCGTGTCATCATTGCCTTGTCCTGATGGCCAAGCAGCCCTTCGGGGCCAAAAAGGCTGGCCCGATTGACCGGGCGGCCATTGGCAAATGGCATGTCATAGGCTGGCCCCGACGCGCTGAGGATATGGATGCCATGTTGGGCGGCGAGCTTTGCATAAAGCTTGTCTGCGGCGGGCTTGTGTTTGGCCACTTCGCGCAGCGACCCTTCCAGATCACCTGCCACGGCCCTACCGCCAAGCGATGCCAGCTCCATCGCACCATATTCGGGAAAAACAAGAAGCTTTGCACCCTGGGCCGCGGCCTCAGATACCCAGGCGGTCAGTTTGTTTTCGTAGTCGGTCCAGGTATCGAACCAATCAAGCGGATAGGCGGCGGCGGCGATTTTCATGGGCCTCAAAGCTCCTTCAACCAGATCTGCATTGGCTTTTCTGTTTCTGTTCTGTCGCCGTGGTCCTTCCACGAATAACGGGCGACAGCCCCTTTGACGGGTTCATAGCCGCGTTTGCGCCAGAATGCATCCAGCGGACGGTAGTCTGCGGGTCGTGCAGGATGATCCTCGGGCCGAATCACCGCACAAAAGGCTGCGTACCGGCGGCCGAGTGCCCGCGCATGATCCTCGCGCATGTCAAAGAACCCATGACCGAGGCCGCGCCCCCGGTATTCCGGCAAGAGCACGGATTCAGCGCAATAGAATACTTCCTCAAGGGGAATGGGGACTGCGGCGAATGGTGCCGCGAAGCCTTCGGCATGATCTTCCAGCGGGGTTCCTGTCGCGGCACCTACAAGGCGATCATCATCAAACGCGGCCACGAGGACGGCAGCGTCGCTTTCGCTGTAGCGCCTGAGGTAGTTGCGTTCATACACCATGTCGCCGTCGTAAAGATAAGGCCAATCGCGGAAAACGGTGATCCTGAGCTGCGCCAGATCGTCAAGCGCGGCAGACAGGGCTGCACCGGTCAACCTGCGCAGCGCAACGGTCATGCGGATACCTGACGGATCCATTCCTGCAGGTTGTAATAGGTCGTCACCCGGGCGATCTTGCCGTTGCGCAGCGTAAAAAATGACCCCGCAGGAAGCACATATTTCTGACCTTTCGCTTCGGGCAGGCCGGGGTCAGTCACCAAATAGGAACCGTTCACGGTGAATTCGGCGGCCCCGCGTGTTCCGGCCTCATTCGAAAAGACCACGATATCCGTCAGGTTTTCCTGATAGGCCCGGTTCATATGGGCGCAGAACTCCGCAAATGCCTGCTTGCCACGGCGGATGCCGCCTTCGTTGACGTGGTGTTCGATGTCCTCATCGAGAAGGCTCAGCATCGCCGCGACGTCACCTTTGTTGAATGCCGCGAAATAGGCCTCTATCACGGGTTTTGTCATCCGATACTCCTTAACCCTCGGGCTGAAATTCAGTGGCCGGGCCAAACCGTTCCAGCATCTTGTTGCGGATCTGGTCGCGGGTCTGCCGATAGGCGGCCAGCTTGGCGTCGCGGCTTTCGCCCAGCCCGGTCGGGTCCATGATTGGCCAATACTCCACTTCGAGGTGGAAAAACCGGGTAAATTCCAGCGCCAGACGCTGACTGGCCGGGGACAGGGCGACCACCAGATCAAATCCGGAAAGATCGTCGCCCCATTGCTGCATTTCCTCAAAACTGCGCGACCGGTGGCGTGACAGTTCGATGCCGATTTCGTGGCAGACAGAAATGGCAAAGCCATCAATTTCCAGAT
>Ga0224496_10002682_pt1 | contig 10513 bp, 14 predicted proteins | sample SF_Jul11_sed_USG_2_FD_168127 | JGI IMG/M metagenome (GOLD analysis project Ga0224496, IMG submission 168127) | Sediment microbial communities from San Francisco Bay, California, United States - SF_Jul11_sed_USGS_8_1 | ecosystem: Environmental > Aquatic > Marine > Sediment | place: USA... | reverse complement strand
GGTGTCGGTGTCGCACTCCTCCCTGAGCTTGAGCCCTGGTATCTCATAGAGCCCGCTTCCGCCTATGATTCCAATTTTATCCATAATGATATAATACTACATATAGCTTATTAGCAGGAAAGGCATAATATCCGGATGCTTCAACGCGAGCAGCTTGAGAAGATAATAAAGAAGGCACTTTCCTCAGGCGGGGATTACGCTGATGTGTTCATCGAGCGCAGGAGACCCATGTTCATAGCGCTGGAGGACGGTAACATCGAAAAGGTCTCCATGGGCAGCATAGGGGGCGCCGGCCTCAGGGTGCTGTTCGACGGGAAGACCGCATATGCCACAACCAATGAGATATCGGAGGATTCCCTGATGGGTCTTGCCTCTTCCCTTGCAAAGGCGGTCAGTAAAGGTGAAGACAGTGCATCGGCATCTCATCTGGACGCTGGCAGATATGAATCCCCCCCGGCAGAGTTGTCAAACTCTGTCTCCATCGACCTAAAAGCAGGGATTCTGACGGAGGCGGACAGGGCTGCAAGGGGACGCCACCCCTCAGTAAGGCAGGTAAGCGCCGTGTACAGGGAGTCAGTGCAGGAAATACTGGTGGCCGCTTCCACCGGAGAGTACGCCACTGAGGAGAGGATCATAAGTACCGGAATGGTTAACGTAGTTGCATCGAGAGACGGCCAGGTTCAGACCGGCTATGAGGCCATAAGCGGGACCCTGGGCTTTGAAGACCTATTCGGAAGTGAGTCGCTTCTTGATGCGGCCCTGACGGCTGCAGACAGGGCGGAGGCCCTTCTTGGCGCGCGCAGGGCCCAGGGAGGCAGGATGCAGGTCGTAATAGCCTCGAGGGCCGGAGGGACCATGATACATGAGGCCATCGGTCACGGGCTGGAAGGAGATCTGACCGGCCAGGGCCTCTCTCGTTTCAGCGGCATGCAGGGCATGAAGGTTGCCTCTGACCTTATCACTGTAATCGACGACCCCACATTGTCCGGCAAGCGGGGCTCGTACTCCTTTGACGACGAGGGCGTCAGGGCAAGGCGAAATGTTCTTGTGGAGAGTGGAGTATTGAAGGGATATATGCACGACAGGTTATCGGCCATGAAGGCTGGAGTGGAGCCCACAGGCAACGGAAGGCGGGAATCATACAGGCATCGGCCTGTCCCCCGCATGAGCAACACGTTCATAGCTCCCGGCCAGTCAGGCCCGAATGAGATCATCAGATCGGTGGACAAGGGACTTCTTGTCATGCGTATGGGCGGGGGCCAGGTAAACACGGTCACAGGTGATTTCGTATTTGACGTTGGCGAGGGATACATTATTGAAAAAGGAATACAGGGCGAACTTGTCCGAGGGGCGACACTCACTGGCAACGGCCCCGAGGTGCTCATGTCCATAGATATGGTTGGAAATGACCTGGGTTTCTCAATAGGCACCTGCGGCAAGGATGGCCAGGGGGTGCCAGTCTCCGATGCCATGCCAACGCTCAGGATACCAGATATTGTGGTCGGCGGCGAGATATAGCGGATTAGCTCCAGGCCTCATCAGTAAAGCCTGTGTTCTCTTTTAGCCACATCCCCTGTTATCAAATAAGCACATAAAGGATGAAGACAGGAATGGCCCATATCCAAGGCAGCTGATTAATAAAGATTTATTGATCTGGCACGGCTATTGCAATTAGATATGACGTGCGATTACAGAGAACCATAAAAAAAGAAATCCAGTTCAATGGCGTGGGCCTTCACACAGGCGTAAATGTTGAGATGCGCCTGAAGCCGGCTCCCCGGGACAGCGGTATAGTATTCTACAGGTCGGACAAGGACTCTTATATAAACGCCAACGTGAAATCCATAACAGACACCTCATACGCCACAACCCTCAGCAACGGCTCGGCAAGCGTCAAGACTGTAGAGCATATACTTGCTGCCGCAGCAGGGCTAGGCATTGACAACCTGCTCATTGATGTTGATGGCCCCGAGATCCCTGCCATGGACGGGAGCGCCAACGCCTTTGTAGAGAGCATTATCGAGGCGGGGGTCGCAAGGCAGGCCTCCAACAGGCCGTATCTCAAGGTGATCAAGCCCATAGTATTCAGCGAGGGCCGAACGGAGATAGCTCTCATGCCCTACGACGGCATGATGATCACATACCAGATTGACTTCGACCACAGAATACTGGGACACCAGAAGATGGAGATGGAGTTCAACGCCGACCGCTTCCGCCAGAGCATAGCCCCAGCCAGGACCTTCGGCTTCTTCAAGGACGTAGAAACCCTCAAGTCCATGGGCCTTGCACTTGGAGGTTCTCTGGATAACGCCATAGTGATTGATGATTCCGGCGTGATGAATCCATCAGGCCTCAGGTTCCCTGACGAGTTCATCAGGCACAAGGTTCTTGATTTCATTGGAGATATCTCCCTTAGCGGGTTCCCAATCCTTGGTCATTTTTCGGTCAACCGCTCAGGGCATACTGTAAACGCAAAGTTCCTAAACCATTTCCTACAGAGTACAGATTGCTGGGAGATGGTAACGGATGTCGAACGTTCCCTCAAGGCAAGCGCCTGAGACGCCAGATATTATCAGAACTAAGAAGGCCGGGCTGAAAAGCCCGGCCTTCTTGTTCCAAAAACTGAAATCAGATTAGCATTTCCTGGCTTTCTTCTTTACAGCCTTCTTGACGGCCTTTTTAACGGCTTTCTTCTTGACGGCCTTCTTGACGGCTTTCTTCTTGACGGCCTTCTTGACGGCTTTCTTCTTGACGGCCTTCTTGACGGCCTTCTTGACGGCCTTCTTGACGGCTTTCTTCTTGACGGCCTTCTTAACGGCCTTCTTGACAGCCTTCTTAGCGGCTTTCTTCTTGGTAGTCTTCTTCACTGCCATTTTGCAAACCTCCTTTTTTTCGCGGCCCCAAATGGGCCCTTCTTAAGAATATCCTTACACCCTGCCGATAAGTGGTATGCGCTTTTTCGACAGGATACCAATTAACCGTGAATCCTCCCTCCTCCTTTTGTCTCTATATTCGTCCTGATCCATCTCAATCCAGGTAATGGAACATGAGAACTTCTTCTCTATATCACGAAACCCGTTTACAAGAGATGAGCCCGGCCCTATAACCATGATATCCACCTTGTCTTCCCTCGTCCCGTCAGCGTAAGGGCCGTATATAAAAGCGGCCTTTGCACCCGAAGCCCTGACCAGAGCCTTTATGGCCCCTGGGAGCCCGAGGGATTTTGTGACAAGGTTTTTCAGTTCGGAAAAGAGTGGAGAGTTCTTGTTTGCATGAAAGTATCTCAGATTCGCCACGCGCTCACTGACCACCACATCCATCTCTTCAAGGTTATCAAGTTCGCGTTTTATTCCGGAAGGGTTTTTTCGAAGAAGCCGGGCTATTTCCCTGACGTAGAACTTTTCGTCAGGGCTATTTAGTAGAAGTGATAGGACATCAGCCCTTATTGATGAAGAAAACAAATTCTTCAACATATTTATTTTTATAACATAACCAATATACTTTGTCAATTAAAAAATGCAAAAAATAAAACAATCATTTATGATTTGTAAACGATTTAAATCATGATACAGTCGTTTATATTTTATAAACGTTGTTTTTTTGAATACATTTGTGTACTTTATCACAATCTCTGTAGAGCCTTTAATACCAGACATCGACAGACATATTATCTCCAGAAAGGCATGCCCGAGAGGAAACAATGGGAAGCCCTTAAGAGGCAGCATTGAAATATATGATACGGTTTGGCAGGAGCTTCACCGGCATTAACGACAGAAGGCGGGATAGATTAGTAAGTGACTAAGACCGGCCCAGCAAGGAACGCAGCGTTAGAAGGTTCTCCACATCATCGCTCTCTTTGTCCTTCGGGGTCTCCAGTATCGCGGGGGCACTGCCGAACACGTCATGTTTTACGAAATAACCGAGCCCATCAAGGCCGATCCTGCCTTTTCCAAGATGCTCATGTCTGTCTAGACCGCTGCCTAGCTCTCCTTTTGAATCATTGACATGCAGGAGCTTGACAGAGCCCGCTCCCAAAGAACGCAGGACCTCGTCTGCCAGCCTTTCTACTCCGCCCTCTGAGCCGATGTCGTACCCCGCAGCATACGCATGGCAGCTATCCAGGCAAACACCCGATATCAGTCCCCCTGAGGCGTGCAGAAGCTCCGCCATGTCCTCTACCCTTGAAGAGATATCACCTCTTTTGCCAGATGTGTTCTCGATTATGAGGTCCGAGGATATATCAAGGCCTGAAAGTGCTTCCATTATGCTCTCCGAGGCCCTTTTCTTTCCGTCCCCGTCATGGGCAGTCCCTGTGTGAAGCACTACATACTCCGCACCAATGGCATGTGCCCTGAGCATCTCGTCCCTGAGCATTCTTACTGATTTTATTTTCAGGTCTGCTTTCTCGGAGGCAATATTTATGAGATAGGATGCATGAATAAAGACAGGGCCAATATCAAGACTGATGCGGTTCTCCCTGAACATCCCGGCGTCCTCCGAGCTTATTGCGGACGTTTGCCAGCCCCTGGGGTTATGAGAGAATATCTGTACGGAGGTACACCCGATGGAATGGCCCCGCTCAAGGGCCTTATGAAGCCCTCCGGCTATGGACATATGCGCGCCTATCCTCCTCATTGCTCCTATACTTTATCACGCGCCCGGCTTTAAAATAAAAGAAGAAGACAGGAAGGAGGCGCATGGGTATGTGTGACACTACTGTTTATGTTATCTCCGGCGACAGTCAGGAGACAGTAATGGAGAGCGTGCAGCTAATTCGCCCTGAGAAGGAAGGCATTTACATGAAAAACCTTTTCGGAGAGGAGACAGTGTTCAGGGGCACGATCAAGGAGGTGTCCCTCAGTAGCGGACGGGTTATCCTTGAGCGCGCCTAGTTGGAGGCTCATGGAGACAGGTCCCGGCGGGGCCTGTTTCAACATGGCTCTGGATGAGGCCATAGCAAGTCTTGTCATAAGGAACAAGACGGCTCCAACCCTGAGGATATACGATTGGAATCATCCATCAGTCACTCTGGGCCGTTTCCAGAGGGCCTCCGACGTTGACGTGATGTTTTGCGAAGAAATGGATATCCCGATCGTGAGACGGCCCACCGGCGGCAGGGCAATTCTCCACGGCAAGGAACTCACCTACAGCTTTTCAGCCGACACGATAAGCGGGTGTTTCCAGGGAGACCTCTTCAGTAGCTATTCCGCTTTGAGCAGCGCCTTCTTAAGAGCATTTTTGTCTCTGGGGCTCGATGTACGGGCAAGCGGCCGCAAAAAGGCAGAACCCTTCAGCAGAAGCCCCCTGTGCTTCAGTTCCACCTCCTTTGGCGAGATAACGGTCAGGGGCAGGAAGATCATCGGCTCAGCACAGAGGCGCTGGCCAGGAGGCTTGCTCCAGCAAGGCTCGATACCACTGGAGATGCTTCGGGATGAAACTGAAAGAGTATTTATAAAGGCGGGGGACAGGGCCGATTGTCTTATGGGGCTCAGAGAGACGGACCCTTCGATAACTTTCAGTTCCCTGAGGAATGCCATCGTGCTTGGCTTCAGGGAATCATTGGGTGTCGTACTTGAGGAGGCCGCCCCTTCAGAGGAAGAGCTGAATCTGGCGGCCCGCCTGCAAGAGGAAAAATATCAAAGACAAGAGTGGAACCTGCTCAAATAGTATATTCCTCACCCCATCAGGAAGATATCCCGCCTTCTTCGCTATCCTCTCCATCCCCGGCCTGCTCAAAGCTCTCCCATATGTTAAGAGGGACAACAGGACGGCCCTCCTCGGACTTAAGAATTCGGGCAACTTCGTCAAATGTGATCCGGCCACGATCCAGATTAGCAGACATAAGTTCATGGCTGTGAGCACCAAATACGGCAGCCCTCATGGCAAGGCCGATATATGCATCGATGGCAACCCAGATGGAGCACCATATAAGTACCAGCGACAGCCCCGTTTCCTGTGCACGCCATATCCCGAATGCAGCTAGCGCCATCAAGGGCTGCACCATAACATAGGCAGCCAGCATGCCAGCGGTCAGATTCAGGGTCGATGGAGTAGTCCATAAACGCTCCACTGCTCTTGCAAGGGCCCTCAGGGGGCGCAGACCCTCCAGGGCCATGATGGCAAAACCCTCGAGTCTTGCCGAATACATAAAAAGAAAGCTCATGACAAAAACGGCAACTGTCGTCAGCATGAGCATGACCTTCAATAACATCCCATTGCCCGGGGCCATGGATGCAATAATTGCCGATACAGTGAAAACAATAATACTAAATACGATTATCAGAATGATTGAAGCCAGAGAACAGATCAGTGAATAGAGCATCATGGTTCGGTAGAAAGCCCCTCCGGACACAGGCGAACCAGTTAACCTTTTCCGGTCTTCAGGACCCAGAAGTCCTTCCGATAATACTGTCAGGGTCCGTTTGTCCGAGAATGAGTTACCTGCCAAGGAGAGGGCAAGACAGACAAGACAGGCCGCATAGAAGAAAATCATGGGACCAGTTAAAGTATAAATTGCCTCGCCAGGGTCCTCAAGTGCGCCCATTATGCCCTCGGCAGAGGCAAGGTCATTAAGGGCCTCCCCGACTGCGGCCAGGAGCGGAAAGGAAAGCAGGAAGAACAGGGCAAAAGGTACGGCAAACCCCAGGGCGAATTTCATGAAAACCAGTCCAGGCTTCCGGCTTATTATCTCAAACCCCTTCCATATATGATCCAAATTGCCCACGGTGTATTCTAGCAGGTTTGACCCTCCGCCTTCATTGACATTATAATGCTTCAATAAACACCCATCGTCCTTGCAAGGGGGCCGGAATGAACGGCACGAACAGACATAACATACTCAGGTACCAAGACGGAGCGTTCAGTAAGGCGGAGGACCTGCTGGCAGTTGAGAGCCGCATGAGCATCTCAATAAACGGCGAGGATGTGCTGAGCGTGTACTGTACCCCCCTAATGGTAAGGGAGCTTGCCGTTGGCCTCATCATGACCGAGGGGCTCGCAGAGGGCCTGTGCTCCGAGCGCATGAGCATCATGTACGAAAATGACGGTGTACGTGTGGATGCCCACGCTGAGGGAGAGGTGCGAAAGAGCGGGGGAACAGTGACCTCCGGCTGCGTAGGCGGCGTCACATTTACCAAGAAGGCCTCTCCCACAGTCATGGACGACCCCTTCTCTATAGGGGCTCCTGCCCTCACAGGCCTATTCAGGCGCTTCCAGAAACGCTCCGAGATGTACAACACAACGGGATGCATCCACAGTGCCGCCCTCTCGGACGGAGATGAGATCATGGCCTTCGCCGAGGATATCGGAAGGCACAACGCAGTGGACAAGGTCATCGGATACGCCCTGATCGAGGGAATCGATTTCTCCGGCAAGATCATGATGGCTAGCGGAAGGCTCTCCTCCGAGATAGTGGGCAAGTGCGCCAGGTGGGGGATCCCCATGGTGGTCAGCCGGGCAGCCGCCACGGCCCTTGCCGTAAAGATAGCCGAGGACAGCGGAGTCACCACAGTGGGCTTCCTCAGAGGAGAACGCTTCAACATCTACACCCACCCCCACAGGGTAACAGCCTGAAAACTGGCCTTATGGAATTAAAGGTCATCGATTACTCTGACATGTACTTCTCCTCGCTGCCCCCGGCACGGAGCGGAAAGTTCATCCAGGTGATGTCTGAGGACTCGGAGTACCTGGTCCTCTCCCCAAGGGAGCTGTCGGTCTTCCACGCCAACATAGCAGAGCGGTTCTTCTCGTCCATGGGCATCCGCGGACAGTATAACCACAAGCGCGACAGCTACCGCATCGCCCACCCATCATGGGAGATACTGGGCGGCGGCCACTGGGAGCTTGACGAGGAGACAGGCGCCCTGACCCTCTCCGGCACCTCGATGGCATATGGAAGGTTCCTGAGCACAGGTCTCGCACAGAAGGTGGCTAAAGCCCGGCCGGGTCTGCGGGTGATCATCAAAAGCTGAAGGGCTCAAGATCACAAAATCACTGGCCGCCTCGTAAAATACGGAGTATAATAAACTAATACCGACTGCAGGACAGTCAAAATACATCGCCAGAGTCTCATCCGGAGGCCCGTGAAGGACACACTCTCAGAACTGCTTGAGGAATCCATCCGTGTGGAGCTGAACGCCGGAAAACTGTACCGGCTCTACTCCGAGATATTCCCCGAGGACAAGGATTTCTGGATGAGGATATCCATGGAGGAGATGAACCATGCCTCTCTCCTGAAGAGCGCCCGCCAGTTCCTCAAGCTGGGGAAGCTGCCGGAAAAGAGCGTACACCCGGACATAGAGACCCTCAAGGGAATGAACGCCCTCATCACCTCGCGCATGGACGAGTTCCGCTCAAAGAAGCCCGGGATGCTGGAGGCCTATGCATTCGCGCAGGAACTGGAGTCCTCGGCGGCTGAGGAGCACTTCCAGGCCATCATGAGCGGACAGGAGGAAGACAGGGTGCTCGAGATATTCCGCAAGCTTGCCGGAGCCGACCTGGACCATGCCGGCAGGATAGGAGCCCTGCGGGACATGCGCACTGGCGCCTAGGCCGAGAATTTGCCATGCCCCCCGTTCCTGTAGTACCATGAAACCATGGACCCCTACGAAGAGCTGCTCAGAAAACTCGGGTTCCTTCACCTCAAGGACGACCCTGACAAACTCCAGGAGACCATACTCAGGGAGCTCGGGATGTCAGAACTCAGGGACGACCCCGCGGCCATGCTGAAGCGCGGGGAGGAGATCCTAAAGGAGAAGTCCGAGGAATTCCAGGCTGCAAGAGAAGCACTGGGAACGATAATCCAGAAACAGGTCCTCAAGCGCGGCAACTAGCCCCCCGGCCCTACCTCGAATTCTTCTCGATTATCCTGGAGACGTGCTCGGCCAGCTTCGCCGGTGTGGTCGTACCCTTCACAAGCAGGTCGCTTACCCCCGCCTCGTAAGCCCTGTCCACTATGGATGAGCTCGAATCCGTGGACATCATAATCACCGGGATATGGCTCCACTCCGGGGTGCTCCTTATGAGGGTCAGGAGCTTGATGCCGTCTATGCCGTCTATCTTCAGGTCGGTGACTATCAAGTCCGGCACCCTGTCGCGGAGCTTCTTGAGGGCCTCGGGGCCGTCCGCGGCCTCCACCACGAAGAACCCCTCCATGCTCATCTTGCTCTTGTTTATCCTGCGGGCGCTCTGGTTGGGGTCCACAAGCAGTATCTCTGGCTTGGTCTTGCTGGCGTAGTTGACGGTGGAGGTGTCCATGGACTGCAGCAGGAGCCTCAGCCTGTTCTTCTGCTCGTCCGTCATCCCCATGAACTTCAGGCCGCTGCCTACCCCCGGCTGGTCGTGCTGCACCCTTGCCCTGGCGGCGAACTTGAGGTCCGGGATATCGATCTCAACTATCCTGCCCCTGCCCAGCGTGCGGCCGGTGTACACGTACACCCCGCCCATGCTGATGTCTATCCCCTTGACCATTATCTTGCCGTCTATGAGGATGTTGCCGGAGAAGGGCAGCCTTACCTCGTGACGTTCCGGATGAGAGTCCATCGCCATATCAGTCCTGATTCCTCCTGAGCAATAATAACCATAAAAGGCCGTATGCAGCTCGATGGAACGGCCCGCCCCCGCTCTGCGGTCTTCCGGCAGGTGAGAAAAGGGTGGTGGACGGTAAGGGGATCGAACCCTCGACCTCAGCGTTGCGAACGCTGCGCTCTCCCAGCTGAGCTAACCGCCCGTCCGGCCCGAAGATATATATTACATAATCCGGGCGGCCCGTATCCAGTTTCCCCTGCCTCTCCAGCATTGCGGCCGGCCCGCCTCTGCCTCACTTGCATCTCTGACCCGCTCACTCAATTGATGCATGGGACGGTGGTTAGGTGAGCGGGTTAGAAATACGCACGGGAGAGGGCCTGAAGGCCTAGAAATCGTGGCAGGCCGAGCAGAGCTTCTCGCGCGGCAGGCGCAGCATGGCTATGTTGCCTCCCCTGCCGTGGGGCTCATGGCAGCTGGGGCACTCCACCATTCCATCAAAGAGCGGGAGCGGCGTCTCCCTCTTCTGCACCACCCCGACCGGGTGCTCGCCCTCCTCTACCCTCTCGGCATGGCACCCGGAGCACATCTCCTTCATCTCGTCCACAAGCTCATGCCCTCCTGCAAGCGGCCTGTCCCTGTCGTCCACGGTATGGCAGAGCGAGCACTCCTTCATGCCCTCGGGCATATAGAGGGTGTACTCCCTGACGTTTATGGCGCAGGATAGCAGGGCCGCGGCGGCCGTGACAGCGCAGAGTGCGGCCAGGCGCAGGCGGGCGCTACTTTTCATCCGTGATGCCGGCGCCCTCAAGCCCTGCCTCCTTCAGTCTGCCCACCACCACGGTGATGAGCCCGTCCAGGTCCATGTGCTCGCGGGCCACACGCCTGACGTCCTCTAGGGTCACCCCGTTTATGCGCTCTGCGTACCTTGCGGGGTAGTCCAGGCCCAGGCCGTAGTACTCAACGCTGGCCAGGAAGGAGGATATCTCCT
>Ga0224496_10002681_pt1 | contig 10515 bp, 7 predicted proteins | sample SF_Jul11_sed_USG_2_FD_168127 | JGI IMG/M metagenome (GOLD analysis project Ga0224496, IMG submission 168127) | Sediment microbial communities from San Francisco Bay, California, United States - SF_Jul11_sed_USGS_8_1 | ecosystem: Environmental > Aquatic > Marine > Sediment | place: USA... | reverse complement strand
GTCAGGCTTATGACCGGCCCCAGAATGGCTCATCCTCAAATGGGACTATCTCGGCAGGATTTGGAAAAATCAATTCCGAGGCTAGTCAGGGAGGCCGCCAGCCCGCAATTGCTCCACCCAAGTTTGCCAGGGGCCAAGATCCGAAGCCTGGCCTTGATGCTCATTCGGCCTCGGTTGCGAAACTTCACGCGAGGATTGAGCCGGATGCCTCGGCGGTGGATGTGGTGAATAGTCTGGTTCAGCAAGCCATTGAGATGGAGGCGAGCGACATTCATATTGAACCGCTAGAAAAGATGATCCGCATTCGGTTCCGGTTAGATGGTGTGTTGCGACCAATACACAATCTACCCAAAGACATCCATCAGCCCTTGCTGGCTCGTCTCAAAATTCTTTCAAATTTAGATATTGCGGAGCGGCGATTGCCTCAAGATGGGCGAATGAACATTGCAGGGTTTCCACATGTCGATATTCGAGTGGCGATTTTACCTTGTTTTTTTGGCGAAAAAGCGGTCTTGCGGCTATTGAATCAGTCGGGGTTGGCCTTGCATTTGACGAACCTGGGGATGGACCAACCCGATTTAGATCGAGTGACCACGGCCTTGGAAAACCCCTATGGCATGATTTTAGTGACCGGGCCTACTGGAAGTGGGAAAACCACGACGCTTTATAGTGCATTGCAGTTTCTCAATACGCCGCAAATGAATATTGTGACCGTTGAGGATCCTGTGGAGTTTCAGATTCAGGGAATTAATCAATTGCAAATTCACGAAGAGATCGGCTTAAGCTTTTCGACTGGGTTGCGGTCATTTTTACGGCAGGATCCCGATGTGATGATGGTCGGTGAAATACGTGATCGGGAGACGGCGCAAATTGCCATTCAAGCAGCCTTGACAGGCCATCGAGTCTTATCCACGCTTCATACTATGAATGGCCCTGGGGCTATTACGCGTCTGATTGATATGGGGATCGAGCCGTTCCTGGTTTCCTCTGCAGTTTCGCTTATTATTGGCCAACGGTTGGTACGGAAAATTTGCCGACATTGTGCCGAACCGGACGTGGTCTCGCCGGCGCATTTGCGTGACTTAGGGATTGGCGATGACTTGATTGATTCGGTGCAAGCGATGAAGGGTCGTGGGTGCGATCAATGTCATCTGACTGGATACAAAGGGCGCCTCGCATTATTTGAAACCCTGCCAATGGTTGAGCGGTTGCATCACAAAATCCTCGGTCGTGTTTCCACCAATGAGCTGAGAGCTTGTGCTATTCAGGAAGGATTTCGGACATTGCGGCAAGCCGGGTTATCCGCTCTGCAGCAAGGGCAGACGACGGTAAGTGAAATTTTGACGGAAACGAGCGACGAGGGCTCCCCCGCTAGGAACGTGAGGGGACTGTGAGGGAAATGGAACTGTTAGAGTTGTTACGTGAGGTACGACAGCAGCAGGCATCGGATTTACATCTGGTGGCCGGCAGTGTGCCTCGACTTCGTGTCGATGGGCGCTTGAAGCCGATGCCGCAGGCGGCCATGTTGACGAGTCGGAATGTAAGCGATTTAGCCGAAAGTTTGCTGACCAAAGAGCACCAACGGGAGTTGGCGGAGTCCGGTGAATGGGATGGGGCATACACGTTACAGGAGGCAGGGAGATTTCGGTTTCATCTGTATACTCAACGGGGTTCGTTGGCGATGGCGGTCCGTGCAGTTTCCGAATCCATACCCTCCATAGATGAATTAGGGTTGCCGTCTGCTGCCAGAGGGTTGATGCAAAAATCGCAGGGTTTGGTTCTCGTGACGGGTCCAACAGGCAGTGGGAAAAGCACCACGTTGGCGGCCATGCTCGATCAGGTGAATCAGGAACGGCGGGCTCATATTGTTTCGCTGGAAGATCCGATTGAGATTCTTCACCCCCACAAAAAGAGTTTAGTCTCTCAGTTAGAAGTGGGTTCTGATGTCCGAGAGTTTCAGGCGGCGCTTAAAGGTATTTTGAGACAAGATCCTGATGTGGTGTTTTTAGGGGAATTGCGGGACCGTGAGACAATTCAAGCGGCCCTGACTATGGCGGAAACTGGACATTTGACCGTGGCCACGTTGCATACCAATTCTTCCATTCAGTCGTTGACGAGGCTGATTTCAGTTTTTCCCGCCCATCAACAGCAGGAAGTGCGTATTCAGTTGTCGATGGTTTTGGAAGGGATTCTTTCACAGCGGCTGTTGCCTTGCGTGAAAGGGCCAGGACGGGCATTGGCTTTAGAGATTTTGATTCTCTCTCCTGCCATTCGCAACCTTATTCGTGAAGATAAGTTGCACCAAATCTATTCCATGATGCAGACCGGACAATCACAATATGGCATGCAGACGATGAATCAATCTCTTGCCAAATTGTGTCGTCAAGAGGTTATTGGCTCTGAGTTGGCATTAGAATTGACGATGTTTCCCGAAGAATTAACCAAATTGCTGGAACGGACTAGGCATGTCTGATTATCCTCTTGCTCTGGGGTATAAGCTACGGAGCCGTGGAGTGCATATGGTGGATATGGGCAACGTGTTCATTAAGTCAGCAAGATCACGAGGATAGCAAGAAGGCGATGCCGGTTTTTCAATACACTGCGAAAAATGGAGAGGGAACCTCTATGCAGGGGGAAATTGCGGCGACTACCTCTCATGAAGCTATTCAAGGCCTTCGACGGCAGGACCTGTTGGTGACGCGTTTGACTGAACAGGTTTCTCATGGATTTGATATGAGGCAATGGGCAGTGTCCTGGACCAAACCGCGAGTCACTAGCAAAGAAGTGGTCCTCTTTACCCATCAATTTGCCACGTTGATTCGGGCAGGGGTGCCGCTTTTGGAATGTTTGGATATTCTGGGAACCGAGACAGAGAATCCTGCCTGGCAACCTGTGCTCAGCCATATACGCGATGAGGTTGAACATGGGGTGTTGTTGGCCAAGGCTCTTGGGCATTTCCCGACCATCTTTCATGATTTTTATCGGCGGATGGTCGAAGTGGGAGAAACAACCGGGCGTTTAGATGAAAGCTTGTTCCAGTTGGGGGTGTATTTAGATAAACAGGCCAAATTGCGGGCAAAAATTCTGTCTGCGTTGGCCTATCCGGCCTTACTGGTGATGGTGGCCTGCACCGTATTGGTTTTTTTGCTTGTTTGGGTCGTTCCCCTCTTTTCCGGACTGTTCCAAGAGTTTGGGGAATCCCTTCCTTGGTTGACCCAAGTTGTCATTCATCTTGCGGATAGCATACGAGAGCATGCGCTGGTCTTAATGGGAATTTTTGCCAGTCTGGTTGTCGGCAGCCGTTTTATGCTGGCTCATGCCAAAAGCCGACAGGTCATTGACGGGGCCATTTTGCGTCTTCCATTCTTGGGTGCCATTTTCAGAAAAACGGCAATTGTGCGATTTGCGAGAACCTTGGGCTTTTTGGTTCGTCGAGGGGTGCCTTTGTTAGCGGCGCTGGCGGTAGCAGGCACAGTGACGGGTAATAGGGTGATCGAACAAAGCCTGAAACGTGCGGCTGCGGATGTTCAAGATGGGAAGCCGCTTTCGGAGACCTTGCGGGCGAGTGGCATGTTTCCGCCCCTGGTGACACAAATGATCAAAGTCGGAGAATCAACTGGATCGTTAGATGCCATGCTTGAGAAAATTGCCGAGTTGTTTGAGCAAGAAGTGGATCGTGTGATTGCGACGTTGACTTCGGTGCTGGAGCCTTGTGTGATCATTGTGGTGGGCAGTGGGATTGCTCTTGTCGTTGTGGCCATGTATCTTCCCATTTTTTCCATTGGATCAGTTATCGGATAGAAGGAGGAGAAAACGTGGGTGAGGATGTTGACTTCGAAAACGAAATTGTTGTGCAGGCTCCCGGCAAGGTGAATCTGTTGATTCGCGTGCTGGATTGCTTGCCCAATGGATATCACGGTCTATGGTCCTTGATGCATGCGGTGAATGTGTTCGATCAACTGCGGATCCGGTTGAACACGGGTCATGATCAGGTACGGTTGACCTGTGAAAATGCGGATTTGCCCGTTGATCGAGGTAATCTGGTGTATCGAGCTGCCGAAGCCGTGCTACGACGTGCCGAACGATCAGTCGGAGTGGATATCGAACTCAAAAAAGCCATTCCCTTAGCGGCGGGTTTGGGAGGGGGGAGTAGTGATGCGGCCTCCACCATCTATGGTTGCGTGAAGTTGCTTAAGCTAGAATGGGGTCTTTCGGAGTTGTGCGATGTTGGTGCAGCGTTGGGTAGCGATATTCCCTTCTTTTTTCACGCGCCCTGTGCAGTTGTTCAGGGCTGGGGACAGGAAGTAACTCCCTACGCAATTGAGGGGGAACGATGGGTGGTGTTGGTGAATCCGGGGTTTCCCATTCAGACCAAATGGGCATATGAGCAATTAGCCTCCCATCGGGCTGGTGCGATTCCAGTGCGCTCATGGGCCGAAGCGCGAGAACGTTCATGTCCAGTGTCCTGGGATGAAGTGATCGTGGCCATGGAGAATGATTTTGAATCGCCCCTGTTTCCTTTGTACCCGATTTTGGGATTTATTAAAGAGAAGCTCTTGGCGCTTGGCGCACAGGCCTCATTGCTGTCGGGAAGTGGAGCGACCGTGTTTGGTGTGTTTCTGACATGTGACGCGGCCAGGGAAGCTGCAGCCCAATTGCGCCGGGATACCCATTGGATGGTCTTCGATGTCTCAATGGGAACGACGACATTGCCACATGTTCCCATTCCTCTGAAAGCTTCTTCGGGAGCCATGTCAGTCTGATTCCAGGATTTTGAGTTGACAAGCTGCAGATTTTCCCATTAACTTTGCTCTGCTTTTCTGCCCAGTTCGTTTGGGCATACCATGTTACCTCTCTTCCGGAAGGCCAGCGAACCACATGCCACGTGACCTCAAATTGCTAACAGGGAATTCTAACCCTGCGTTAGCCAAGGAAATTGCTGAATATATTGGCCAAGGATTGAGCCAAACCACCGTGACGACATTTAGTGATGGCGAGATTCGTGTTCGTATAGATGAGAATGTCCGAGGTGGCGATGTGTTTCTGATCCAGTCCTGCTGCCATCCGGTGAATAATTCGATTATGGAGCTGCTGCTTCTGATTGATGCGGTTAAGCGGTCTTCCGCTTCCCGGATTACGGCGGTGATTCCGTATTATGGATATGGCCGGCAAGATCGTAAGGATCAACCAAGAGTGCCGATCAGTGCGAAGCTCATTGCCGACCTCTTGACGGTGGCTGGGGCCAATCGGATCTTGACGATGGATTTGCATGCGGGACCCATTCAAGGGTTTTTCAATATTCCTGTGGATCATCTGTATGCGATGCCTGTTCTGTTGGACTATATTAAAAAGCAACAGGTGTCTGATATGGTCGTCGTTTCGCCTGACGCAGGGGGGGTGGAGCGCGCGCGCGCGTTTGCGAAGCGGTTGAATTCCTCGTTAGCGATTATTGATAAACGGCGTGAATCACCGAATCAGGCGGAAGTGATGAATATTATTGGGGATGTTCAAGGTAAGCATGCTCTGTTATTTGATGATATGATTGATACCGCTGGGACTATTGTTCAAACGGCGCAAACATGCTTAGATAATGGAGCAACTTCTGTCTGGGCTGGGAGTACGCATGCGGTCTTGTCCGGTCCGGCTTTGGAGCGAATTGAGGGTTCTTGCTTGCGAGAGGTTGTGGTTACAAATACGATTCCATTAAACGGAAAAGAGCAGCATTGCTCTAAGTTAAAGGCCCTGTCCGTGGCCCCTTTATTGGGTGAGGCCATTTTGAGGATTCATCGAGAGGAATCGGTGACGTCCTTGTTTGTGTAGGGATCGCCCGTCAAAGAGTCGCGATTGAGAAATATTTACTTCACGTGTTAACAAAAAGAGGGAAAAATTATGAAATATGAACTTGAGGTCGAGAGGAGAGAGCTGGCAGGAAAGGGTGTTGCGCGGAAGTTGCGGCGTGAGGGGAAAATCCCAGGTGTGTTATATGGCGGTGGAAAATCTCAATTTATGGCTTTAAATCATAATCTGGCCAGGAAGATGGTTTTGGCACAGGTTGGCCATGCCGGTTTGTTGACTGTCAAAATGACGGGCGAACCAGAGCGGATTGCGGTGTTGCAAGATCATCAGCTTGATCCCGTGACAGGGGCCATCCTTCATATTGATTTGTTTGAAGTTTCGATGGAGAAACCTATTCGAGTGAAGGTTCCAGTGGCCGTGATTGGAGCGGCGCCCATTGGAATTAAAGAAGGGGGTATTTTGCATCAGCCTCTTCGCGAGTTGCACATTGAATGTCTACCAGGACAGATTCCTGATCATATTGAGATCACCGGGACAGATCTTGGCGTAGGTGATGGTATCCATGTCAAAGAAGTGGAAGCGCCTGAAGGGGTCAAGATCTTGGATGATCCAGAGTTGATGGTCGTTCATGTTACAACCAAGATTTCAGAGGCCAAATTGGAATCGTTACTGGCTCGTGAGGTAACTGAGACAGCGGCAGCTCCGGCCGAGGAGAAAGCCAAGGTCGAAGGGGCAGCAGCTCCAGCTTCAGCTCCAGCTCCAGAGAGTAAGGCAAAAGAAGGTAAAAAATAATCCTTGCACCTAGTTGTGGGGCTTGGTAATCCCGGAGGAGCCTATAAGGAAACGCGGCATAATCTGGGATGGATGGTATTGGAATATACGGCCCGTTGTTGGGGGATTTCTTTCGCCCAACAGGGCCAAGCCCTTATCGGTGAAGGAGTGATTGATGGGCATGCCGTTTTGCTGGCCTTGCCCTTGATGTGGATGAATCAGACTGGAGAAGTTGTTCGTTCTCTCCTTCAAGCCAGAAATCTAACCCCATCAGATCTTGTGCTCGTGTATGATGACCTGGATCTTCCTCTCGGGGCGTTAAAGATTAAAACCCGTGGCGGTGCAGGTGGGCATAATGGTCTCCGTTCCGTCTTGACGTGTCTCGGGACCGAAGATTTCTGTCGTGTGAAGGGCGGAATTGGACGGCCTCCCGACCTTGAGGATCCCGCTCAGTACGTATTGTCTCCTTTTCCCCAAGATCAACGTGCGCAGATTGATAAAATGCTCCCCAAGGCTGTTGAGGTCTTGGAATGTGTGATCTGTCATGGAGCGTCAATGGCGATGAACCAATTTCATTCGGCGCCCCCACCGCAAAAATAACCCTTGGCGTGCCTTGTGGCTTTACGAGGGTTTGCCCTTTGATGCCGATAAATTTTTCTCTATGGCAATTCGTAGAGTGATGGGTTTTCTTCGATGGCACGGGGTAGCTACGAGACAGGCTGTGGCTTCCAAAGGTTCTTTTAACCACTATTCCTCAAACCGTGAACGATACCGGATGTCGTTAGATTTGGGCTTTTTGGGATTCGAGCGTGGCGCTCAGGTCGCCCCATTTGTGGGTGAGGCGATCAAGGTCGCGTGTCCATTGCTCGCGTTCTTGATGAAGGGCATTCCATCGGGCATAGTCTTGATAGGTGGCCGGATTAGCCAGTTCGACATCCCGTACCTTGATTTGTTCTTCGAGTGTGGCGATGTCTTCTTCCATTTTAGCGACTTGTTTGTCTAGCCTGGCGATAGTTTTTGAAAGGTCTCGCCGAGAGGGAGTGGCCGTAGCTACAGAGGGACTTGGTGCCCCATTGGTGGCGTGTTCAGGTCTGGGTTTTTCTTTTTTCTTCGTTTTTTTATTGTCGAGATTGGCTTCTGGAGGAATCTGGTCTTCCAATTCCTTGGCCCGTTTCCAGAGGTAATATTCATAGTCCCCGATGTAATCTCTTGCCTTACCTTCGTCAATCTCCACCACTCTTGTGGCGACTCGCATGAGAAATGTGGGGTCATGAGAGATAAAGATAATGGTGCCGGGGAATTGGATAAGGGCGTCGGTCAACATATCCACAGAAGCGGGATCTAAATGATTCGTGGGCTCATCCAACAGCAAGGTATTGGCTGGCTCGACAAGCATGCGAGCTAAGGCGACGCGATTCCGTTCCCCTCCGCTGAGGGCTTTAATGGGCTTCAGCTGATCGTTGCCAGAAAAGAGGAACGCGCCAGCCAGGCCCCGTAGAAAATTTCGCTCAGCTTGAGGGGCGGCCTCTTCAAGTGAGTCTAAGATCGTATGTTCAGAATTTAGAATCTCGGCCTGATGTTGCGCGAAATAATGGATTGTCACCCCGTGGCCTACGGTACGGGATCCTTTTTCAAATTCCAGGATGCCCGTCAGCATTTTGAGGAGTGTGGATTTCCCCGCGCCATTTTCCCCAACCAAGCCGACTCGTTGGCCTCGATCAACTGAAAAGTCCAAACCTTGGTATACGATTTTTTCGCCGTATCGTTTATGAATGTCTTGCAGGCTGAGCACCTGTTTTCCGCTTGTCGGGGGTTCAGGGAACTTGAATCTGAGACGCTTGGAATCTCGTTGTAATTCAATGCGTTTGACTTTTTCCAGTTGTTTGATGCGCGATTGGACTTGGCTGGCCTTATTGGCCTGATACCGAAAGCGATCGACAAAGGATTGCACCCGAGATATTTCTTTGGATTGCCGATTCGCCGCCGCTTCTTCCTGTGCATCTCGTTCGGCCTTGAGCTTTTGAAAGCGTGTATAGTTTCCCCGATATTCTTGCAGGGTATGATTGCGGACTTCCCAGATGTGAGTGACCATTTTGTCGAGAAACTCAATGTCGTGGCTGATGATGAGTAGCGTAAATGGAGAATTGAGGAGAAAGCCTTCAAGCCATTGTTGTGTTGGTTTATCGAGGTGGTTCGTGGGCTCGTCCAGCATCAATACGTCTGGGGCTGATAACAATAAGTACGCCAAGGCCACCCGCATGCGATAGCCACCGGAAAGAGTTTGGACTTTTCGGTCCCAGTCCGATTCCTGAAAGCCGAGTCCGGCAAGAATACGCTTGGCTTCGTATTCGGGGAATTCATTGCGATGTGTGGCATCCAAGATAGTATGACCAGGGAGGGTTTCCAATTCCTGTGGAAGGTAGCCTATGCGGAGATGCGGACGTTGGCGAATTCGACCACTCTCGATATCATCGTCGTTCAAAATCATTCGCATGATCGAGGTTTTCCCGGAACCATTGGGTCCCACCAATCCCACACGAGTCCCGGGTTTCAAGTGAGCCGAGGCCTCTAGAAATAGGGGCTTGGTCGGGAATGTTTTTGTCAGGCGTTCAATATGTAACATCGTGACACCACGGTTATATTACTCGGCTTTTTGGCCGATTACACTGACTCTCTCCTGTCAGGGATGAATGCCAGAGAAGATGGAAATCATAAGGAAGGTTGGTGGAGCTGGCCGGGATTGAACCGGCGACCTCGTGAATGCCATTCACGCGCGCTCCCAACTGCGCTACAGCCCCACACCGAAAAAATATGCTATCACGGGCTTGTGGTGCGGTCAAGAAAGTCTGTAGCGAGATGGAAAATTTTGTTACCGTGCGCTCAATATTTTTGGACTCATGTCCTCTCAGCCAGGATCAGACGATTTAGCTGCTTGGTGATCCTGCGGTAATGCCTTTTCCTTCTCGTGGGGTTAGGAGTTTTTGGTCTCGAATGACAAATTGTTGTGAAGCTGAGTTTCTTTGTTAATTGTCCATCCGGAATGCCTGAATTTTACCCCTAGGCATTTGTTCGTTGACAATTTGTGATGTGGGACCTACGATGCACTCGTAGCGCTCTGGCCCAGTTGTTGTCAGAGCTTTTTTTTGTCCGGTTTAGTTTATTTGATTGAGTGGAGGAGACCATGGCGGCGCTTGTGGTAGTTGGTTCTCAGTGGGGTGATGAAGGGAAAGGCAAGATTGTCGATTTGCTTGCCAAGGATGCAGATGCCATTGTCCGGTACCAAGGTGGCTCGAATGCTGGCCATACTGTGATTACCGACAAGGGCACCTTTATATTTCACCTGATTCCGTCCGGAATTCTCTACCGAGGGAAGCTGTGTATGTTGGGCAATGGGGTGGCCATTGATCCAGGCGGATTAATTGGGGAATTAGATGGGTTAAAGAAAAGCGGGATTGCGGTGGGAAAGCGCTTTCTCATTTGTCAACGCGCTCATGTCATCATGCCGTATCATAAAGCCATTGATAAGGCGGCTGAGCAAGCCAAAGGCGCTCGTCGGATTGGTACGACAGGGCGTGGTATTGGTCCTGCTTATGTCGACAAAATGGCTCGTGTGGGCATTCGTATGGGAGACCTGCTCACACCTGAGGTGTTAAAGCAGAAAATTCAGGAAAATTTAGTAGAGATCAATGCGTTTTTACGGAACATCTACAACGTCAAAGGGTTTACGGTGCAACCGATATTTGAAGAATACCAAGCGTATGGAGAACGCCTTCGATCCCATATTGCGGATGTGCCCCTTGTGCTTGATCGGGCGTTTGCGAAAGGGCAACGCGTGTTATTTGAAGGAGCACAAGGGACACATCTGGACGTTGACTTTGGGACCTATCCTTATGTGACCTCGTCGAGCTCCTGTTCGGGGGGGGCATGTACGGGCAGTGGAGTCGGCCC
>Ga0224496_10002680_pt1 | contig 10517 bp, 4 predicted proteins | sample SF_Jul11_sed_USG_2_FD_168127 | JGI IMG/M metagenome (GOLD analysis project Ga0224496, IMG submission 168127) | Sediment microbial communities from San Francisco Bay, California, United States - SF_Jul11_sed_USGS_8_1 | ecosystem: Environmental > Aquatic > Marine > Sediment | place: USA... | reverse complement strand
TGCCGGCACCTATTTCCCACCCACTGACAAATGGGGAAGGCCTGGATTTGGGTCCATTGTGACGAACATTGGGGAGGCGTGGATCAAAGACCAATCCAACATAGTGCAACAAGCTGAACGGTTTACCTCTCGTTTGCGCTCTGCCCTGAAACCAGCCTCACCATTGGCGGTGGGTGAAGCCGACATTGAAGCCGCGGTCAAACAATTTTTGCGAGATTTCGATGCACGGTATGGCGGCTTTGGCCGCGCCCCCAAATTCCCACCAGCCACCGGGCTCTCCTTCCTCCTTCGGCAATATCATTGGAGTCGCCAGGAAAAAATTCTTACCATGGTAACCAAAACCTTAGACGGCATGGCCACAGGTGGCATGTATGATCATATCGGTGGTGGCTTTGCTCGCTATTCCACCGACGATGAATGGTTAGTCCCTCATTTTGAAAAAATGTTGTACGACAACGCCCTGCTGGCTCGGACCTATGTGGAGGCCTTTCAAGCCACGGGGTTGGAACGCTATCGTCGAGTGGCCACCGAAACCTTGGATTATATTCTCCGAGAAATGACTGCCCCCGAAGGCGGGTTTTATTCAGCCACTGACGCCGACAGCGAAGGGGTGGAAGGCAAGTTTTTTGTTTGGACCCCTGAGCAGATTCGGGAAGTCGTCACCAATGAAGAAGACGCCACACGATTTTGCGCCTATTACGACATTACCGAAGCAGGGAATTGGGAGCACACCAGCATCCCACGCACGCCCAAATCGCTTGAGACCGTCGCGAAAGAATATGGGTGCTCCCCAGAAGAATTGCAACGCACCGTCGATCGCCTTCGCCCCATGGTCTATCACGCTCGATTACAACGGGTACCGCCTGGCCTGGATGACAAAATCATTACCGCCTGGAATGGCATGATGATTGGAACTATGGCGGAAGCCGGGCGTGTGTTCAACCATCAACCCTACATCGAGAGCGCCATCTGCGCTGCTGACTTTCTCTTAACCACATTATCGAGACCCGACAATCACTTATGGCGAACCTATCGCCATGGCAAAGCCCATTTGAATGGGTGCCTGGAAGATTATGCCTATGCAGCCGAAGCCATGTTGGAGGTCTACGAAGCCACGGGAATCGAACGATATCTTCATGAGGCCGTCGCATTAGGTGAACGAATTGTAGAAGATTTCCAGGATCGCGAGCATGGGGGGTTTTTCACCACAGCCGTCGATCACGAAACGCTCATTCTTCGAGGGCGCGAAGGTGCCGATGGCGCCACTCCGAGTGGCAATGCCGTGGCCGCTTCGGTGCTTGCCCGGCTATCTTTTCACTTTGATCGAGAAGATTTTCGCACCGCTGCCACCAACGCCGTCCGCGCCTATGGACAACAAATTGGTCACATTGCACGGGGCTTCCCTAAGAGCCTGATGGTCGTCGACCTGCTACTTCGAGGCCCCATAGAATTAGCCTTAGTGGGCAGCACAGACGACAAGAATTACTCGCAGCTCCGCACGGCAGTGAATAGCTGTTTCATTCCGTATCGTATTATGGCCTACCATGAGGACCCGGACGTGGTCACGTCGCATCCACTCTTGGCCGGCAAAACACCGGTGAATGGAAAAGCCGCCCTCTACATTTGTAAAAACTTTGCCTGCCAAGCTCCCATCACCGATCCGGAAGCGGTGCCACAGGCATTACAACACCCTCAAAAAACCACGACGCAAACGGGTGAAACGCGCCAGGCCCTGACCTCAACAGGCCTGCCAGGCCATGCCACACCGCAGGGCACAGGCACCTACGTGGCCAACATCTTGGCAAGCGCTCGAACCACTCGCCCATCTTCGCATGGCTATGCCTCACTAGGATCCACAGGACTGACCACCTCCCGAATCGGCTTTGGCGGCTATCGAACCAGTCTGGGAGTCGAGGATCACCGGAACGCCCTTGAAAAAGCCCTCCAAGAAGGCTGCAACCTCATTGATACCTCGACGAATTATGCGGATGGCGAAAGCGAACGATTGGTGGGGACGGTCGTGAAAGACCTCATCGCGAAACGGTTCATCACGCGAGAAGAAATCATTATTGTGTCAAAAATCGGGTATGTGCAAGGCAAGAATCTCGCGCGAGCCGAATCCTTGGAACAGGCCGAAAAACCGTTTCCTGAAATGGTGAAGTATGGGGAAGGTATTTGGCATTGCCTCCATCCTGAATTTTTAGACGAACAACTCACGTTGTCACTGGACCGACTGGGATTGGCCACATTGGATGTCTGTCTCCTCCACAATCCAGAATATTTTCTTTCAGATGCCAAGAACCGCAACCTATCGATCAACGCCATCCAATTAAACGATCTCCAGCAGGAATTCTATCGTCGCCTGGAACAGGCCTTTGTCTACTTCGAGTCTCAGGTCACCGTCGGGCGACTGCAATATTACGGCGTGTCATCTAATACCTGCACCGCAACACCCGACAACCCTGAAGCCACCTCTCTCTCACGCATACTCGAGGCCGCCCAAGCCGCCGCGCAACAAGTAGGGCTGTCGCACCACCATTTCCAGGTGTTACAACTTCCGATGAACCTCTTTGAAGCCGGCGCCCTCCTGACACACAACACAGGGAAGGATCATTCACACACGGTCTTGTCACTGACCCAAGAAAAAGAAATCGCCGTATTGGTCAATCGCCCGTTGAACGCCATCCCCGGAAAAGGTGGAGGCATGATTCGATTAGCGGACCCGCAAGCCGAAATCTCCAATACCAACTTTGAAGCCCAGCAACCCAAAGTGGCAGCCCTCGAGCATGATTACAAACAAGTCCTCGGGCCCAACATTCCTCCACCGGACAAAGGCGCCTCGCCACTTGATTATTTCAACTGGGCCGAAGAACTCAAGCGGGTACGACCATCCGTGCAAAACTTAGAACATTGGGATCAAATCGAATCGCAAACCATCGGGCCCCATGTGAATCGGGCATTTCAACTGCTAACTCAGCATTTCACGGGCCGAAAGGAAGAAGAGAAAATCTGGGAATCCTGGAAAAATAAATACGTGCCAGAACTAATCGCACTCTTGAAAATCATGCGAATGGAAGCCGCACAGAAAAGTGCCAAAAAACTCGCTGAGATTAGACAGGTTATCGATCCGCTTTTGCCAGAAGACAAACGCGAAGAACCATTTTCCAGAATAGCCCTCTGGACCGTCGCCAGCACAACAGGCGTCACAAGCGTCCTCAATGGTATGCGACACCCCGCCTACGTCAACGACTCCCTCACGATCCTCCAATGGGAACCGCTCCCCTACCCTCGACCCGTATTTGAAGCTCTTCAAAACTCCACGCAATCCTGAAACCCACAACTTTCTCCCGTCCGTCATACCTGGGGTTTCTGGCAGGGATCCATCTGGGAAAAAGCCTAAGATGGATTCCCGATCACGAATGTCGGGAATGACAGTCTTCTAGGTCCGTCATCCCCGCGAATGTTTGGCGGGGATCCATCTTAAAAATCAAGGGGCATGGCTTCACCACGAAAGATGTCGGGCATGACGGAAGGAAACCAAAAGATGGATTACCGATCACGAATGTCGGGAATGACGAGGAAGGGGGATGTCGGTTAGCACGAGAAGGAAAGAGAACGAGGGTGCATCTGTTTTCAGAATTCTCCTGATTCACTATTCATCAGATATTGACTAAAAGGTAATGCCTATTTCTTTAGATAATCAAACGATTCGTTCTTCATATTTCATAAGATTCTTTGACTATGGATGTTTCCATTTCGAAAGCTACGTAACGCGAGCACATGATACACAGCATCATAAAATGTCACGCCGTTAACTTCTCGCATATGCTCAAGAACTTCCTGCGCATAGTCGTTTCCTAGGGGAACTTCTTCAAACTCCTAGGCCAACAACACACGCAATAACTCCTTGGCTAACTTCGGTTGCCTAAGATCCAAGACATGGCCAATCTCAAAACGCCAGAGAGTCGGTAATCTTATCTCTATCTGCTCGGTGCGTATCGCATCATGAAGAAAACGAGCTTGCACCTGATCCGATTCGCTTGCCTTTTCTAAGGCCCACTTTAGGATTACTGAGGCATTCGGCACAATAATCATCGGCCGGTGCTCGTTCGAACTCGCTTCACCGACTCGACGATCTCTTTACTACTCATTGTCGCACTTTTTTTGCGCAGCTCCTCGAGTTTTTGGGTGGCTTGCTCCCGCTTCCGATGCAACAATTCTTTTCGCAGCGCCTCATTCACCACTTGACTCCTCCTCCGAGGTGGAATCAATCGGAAGAGTTCTTTCCAAACCGCCTCATCGATTGATGATAGTCATTTTGGCCATAACCTTCTCCTTGGCAAAAGAGCCTTATTCGATTTTAATTTCTATATTATACGCCTAAATTAGGCGCCTAATAATGTCGCACAAAAAAATTGAGTACGTCTAAGAAAAAAGAGATTCCAGCCTACGACTTGCCGAAATGACGTGAGTAAGGGAAATTGCCAAATTACAATGATTGAAATTCCCTGAACCATCTGGCTAGCGATTCATCGTAATGGTGCTTGGCATAGCCTGGGCCATTATAGAATCTGGCGAGTTGAGCAAAGCTCTCGCTCGTGGGATTTCGTTTCGAAACAATTGCTGGCTTCCTTGACAGAAAACGGGCGACGAATAGCACCTGCTCAGCAATGGAACTCTGAAACATCGAGACCGCTGATTGAGCTCCAACCATTTTATAGTTTGATCCTAAAATTTGCCCCAACCCCTGGCTCATGGCCTGGTAGCGAAGTTCTACAAGGTCAGTCCGCCCCTGCTTTTTGTTCAACCGGGTCAAAATATGTTGCTCAAAACGTGGGCGAACAATGCCGCCGGTTTCTTGCTTGATAATGGCCAAGACCCATTCCGGTTGAACGGTCACCTGCTTCTCCTCTTGCACTCTAACCACTGCAGACTTGACGTGGTCCCCATATCGCTTTTGAATCTGCTGGCAACTGAGTAATTGTCGCTGATCCAGCGCATCTAAATGAAACAACGCGTCCTCAAATCTTCCACACAACACCCGATTCTTGGCAATCGCGTCCGTGGCCACGCGCAACATGGCTTCCATAATCTTTAGGCTCAATCGGGTATCGGGAATGTTCACAATATTCGTTTTGGCGGTTTGCCAGGTGCAGGGATAGCACAGGATTTTTCGAGTCAGTTGGCTATTCAGACCAGAATCAAATTCAAACTGGGCCACCGCCCGATTCGTCCCGCGGCCGAAATCCCCGTCAATGGTAAAGGCCCCAGTCGAAGAGGTGGAATACCCCAAAAACACGAGCATCCGTTGAATGGCTTTAACGGCATCTTCCCCAACTGACTGGCGGGTGATACCACGTTCCCCCTTCCTGAACTTCTCAAGAACATTCCGCCAACTGTGCTTTTTGTCATCAACAGGTGTGAGCACCTGAGAAATTTTCGGATCTTGAAGAAATTGTTCCATGTGATTGGCTCCTTATGAGAACGAATATAAACCAAATACATTAAGGGGCTGTTGAAAAAAGCCGCCAGCGGCGTTCTCGCCATTTTTCCGTGCTCACGTACTGGAAGTACGCTCTGCGCGCAAACAACGATCGCCCCCTACGGGATGCAGCAAGCCATACTGCGAACTTCCCTTCGGCAAAGCTCAGGACAGGACTGGACGAACCCTTCGACAAAGCTCAGGGCATGCTTTTTTAAACCGCCCCGAGGCCTCGGATGTCCAACGTGCCGGGGGGCTAATTTACTCTTGAGAATTATTATTATTCAACACTCCCATTAACGGGAAAAGGGAAATGCGAGAAAATCGTTCCCCTAAATTAGTCTATTTGGCCAGAACCAGGCAATAACTGCAAGTCTTTATGGCGCCATGAAAATGGCTGCATGATGTGTCGTGCTCGAACGGCTTTTTCTATTGGGAACAGAACACCCACTGGAGGCATGGGCGACATTTTCAGATTGTGGTTTCGCCAACCGATATTCTCACTACGTCCGACTTCTATCAATCTATCAAACACAAAAAGGAAATCCAGATGTCCTCAATTTCGAATATCCTGAGTCGGTTCCCAGACTTTCAACAACTGTCTCCCAATACGTCATTTGCGGTGAAGACACAGCAATTCCAGGCACAGGCGCAGATATCGACGGCCTCAAATTTCAGTTTCACGACGGCAGAAGGGGATCGCGTGTCGCTATCAACTGGTTCAGAGAGCAATTTCTCCTTTGAATCCTATAATTTTCAAGGATTGGCAGGGGGACAGGCAGTGGACGTTCGCAACCAACAATTGAGCACTTCGGCTCGCTCGGAATTCAGCCTGCTCATTGAAGGAGATCTCAATGAACAAGAACTGGCTGATATTCAGGCGTTTCTCGAATCGGCCAAGGGCATATTACAGGAAATTTCGGCAGGGAATGTCGAGAATGCGCCGGAAGCGGCCATCTCATTGAGTGAACTCGATTTTCTTTCGAGCGCCGCTCTCTTCTTCCAGCAGACTGCGTCCGTCTCACTTGAATTCAGCTCGACACAACTTTCGGTTCAGGGAGAGGCTCATTCAGGTGACGCTCGGCAAAGAGGATTCAATGCCGAACGAGGACAAGGTCACACAATTGAACATATTGTTAACAAAATCCGAAAGGCACAGGAAAAATTCCAGATTGATCCAGAGAAATTAGCAAAACGGTTGCCAAGACTTCTCACAAAACTCGTTGAAACACTTGGGAAGCCGGCTTCCAAGGAGGAAGCTTCACCGTCACTATTCGACCAAATTCGAAAAGAATTTTTCCCGTCTCTCCTTCAAGCGACACAAACCCAGCCAACTGACCCGGAGACGCCAGATGAGTTGGCGGGAGATTCCGATAACCCGGATCCAAACACCACAACCCCACAGCCAGCGGAGACGAGCGATAAGATTTTGACAAACCTTCTGAAGGAATCGGCGGACATCTGAGTAACCAGGCCGCACGTGACGGCTCAAGCTGAGGATTCAAGGGAATATTTTCTTAATTCCCTAGTCGTTGCCAGTTCGCCCACTCCTGGCTCCAGAAATTTTCGTTGAGCGCAACCGGAACGAATTGTTGCTGTTGAGCGGTCCTGATACGAAGATCTGGTGACTCCAGAGAAGCCTGAATGATGACCGCCCCATCACGATCTGTCCGATACAGAGGAATCCCCCGTGCTTCATAGGCGGCGATGACCTCAGAATCCGGATGCCCATAGCGATTGTGTGACCCGACTGAGACGACCATGGCTTGCGCCTCTAACCGCTTAACCCATCCATCGTGAAGGGAACTCTTCGCGCCATGATGCGGAACCTTGACTATCGTTGCTGAATGCCCCCTAGGCGTGAGTTGTAACTGTTCTAGGGCTTGGTGCTCAGCATCTGCCGTGAATAATAACGAATGCGGGCCACATTCCAGCCTCGTTACCAAGGAGCGGTTATTGAGATCTGTCCCGCTGATATCCTTCGCTGGATCAGGCATGGATGGAGGTTTCGTCTCAGGAGGACTCAAAACAGACAAATTACAGGGACCTGAAGCCATAATATCTTTTCCTGCCCCAATGACGTACTCCTTAATTTCAACCGCTTGCACAGCGGCTTGAAGCCGTTGGTAAAACATCTGTGACCGTGATACCCCATTGCTCCAATAGCTTCCCACCTCAAACGTTTGAAGCACCCAGGGTAAGCCACCCACATGATCCCATTGCGGATGTGTGGCGATCACGTGATCAATTCGCTGAATCCCTCGATTCCACAGATACGGCCCGATCACCGCTCTCCCCATATCTAACCGGCGATACGCTGGTCCGCCATCAATCAAGACCGTTTGCCCATCTGGCAATTCAAGGAAGGTTGCATCCCCTTGGCCCACATCCAGAAACGTGACCCGGAGCAATCCAGGGTCCCAATGGGCTCGCGGTGACCAGGCCCACCAGGACAAAATCACCACCAAGATGATGGGACAGCTCCATCGAATGCTCCGCCGATGCCGCAACACCACCCAGCCAGCCAATACCCCCCAAAATACCACTATTGAACTGAGACTCGGCGAGGCCACATACCATGTCGCACCAGGGACTTGTGCTAAACCCACCACTCCTTGCGCCAATAGATCAAACAGCCATTGATTGACCGTGGCAAAAGGGAGCGTCTCTCCCCCGCTGATCACCACCATGATCGCCGACAGTAGCCCAAGCGGAATCACGAGGATGCCCACCATGGGGACAATGACCATATTCGTCAACAGGCCTAGCCAGGGGATTTGATGGAAATAGTAGGCCACCAACGGTAATGTCGTCAGACTGACAGCCAATGTGACCAGCCAGGCCAGTTGCCCTTTTTCCCGCAGGTTCGTCCACCAACTTGGTGCTTCACGTAATTCCTCATTCTCAAGACTTCCTGTGTCAGGATCTTTGTTTTTCTTGAATACCAGCACCATGCCAATGGCGACAACCGACAGATATGATAATTGAAAAGAGATATCATGGATGGCTTCGGGATGGGGCAAGACCATCAAAAGCGCTGCCACGGCTAAAGCGGTGATCAGATGGCGTTCCCTCCCCAACCATACTCCGAGGCTGCAGACCACGATCATGATCCACGACCGCACCGTGGCCATTTCTGCTCCGGCTAAGAGCATATACAACGTGACAATAGGCAATGTGATCACCACCGCGAGTTGCGTGGCGGTCAGATATATGGATACCCGCTCAAGCCACGATGCTGGTAGCCGACGGACGCTCCATCGGGTTCCAGCAAAAACCACAAGGGCTAAGAGGCCAAGGTGCGAACCGGAAATGGAAAGGATATGGACCGTGCCACTGGCCATAAAAGCATCGCGGACATCCTGCTCGATAAAGCTTTGCTCACCGATAATCATCCCCAGAAATAACCCCGTGGCGGGAGGGGACAAACTCGTACTGGCGGCATGATGAATGGCTTGTCGCCAGTGATCGACGCGTCCCATCAGCCTTCCCCACAGCGTCACCGGCTCCTGGGTCAGTCGTGTCACCCCATTTGGACCAGACACCGTTGCCACAGCCTGAATACCTTTTCGCTGAAGATAGGCGCCATACTCAAACCCACCAGGATTGAGGGTGCCATACGGTTCTCGTAAGCGTGTCGTGACACTGACCTCATCTCCATAGACCAGAGCCGCATCCGGTTCTCGCCAGGTGAGGCGAATCCGCCCATGAATGGCCTGTGGCTCCGATGCGAAGATTCGTCTGGCCTCCACGAGCAAAATGAGCCCATCCGGAGTCTGCCGTACCGGAGCGACAATGACTCCTTGAACCTTGACCGGAGATTCCGTCAGCAATGCCCGCAAAGGGTTCTCAAGCTTGCTCATGGCGGCCCAATGGGCATGCCCCATCCCAATCACCATCACAGCAAACAGCAAGAGGCCTCCCCAGCGGGAAAGCGATCCGCGTTGTTCCAAACAGGTAAGAGCAAGACCAAAACTAAGAAGAGCCCCAAGAAGTGAGAGGGGAAAAAGAGGAAGGAACAAGCCGAGCCACAACCCGGCCAGATAGGCAACCACTGCAGGCAGTATCACAGAATTTCACGCACAGAAGGTTCGCGAAACAAGACCTTCCCAGAATTCGCGCCCAGATTTAGGTCAGATTGGGTCGAGCTAAGGGAGCACAATCGGAGGCCTCGCATGGCCAACATTGAGGATTGTGCGAGTGAAAATCTGACCAAGATGGCCTGAAGATGGGATGTGAAAATGTGAGGATTTTACGAGCCGATAGTTAATGGATACACGATTTGACCACATTCACTAAATCTTCGGCAATCTCTTGTATGACGCGACCATCCTGCCCTTCCACCATGACCCGGAGCAACGGCTCAGTCCCCGAGTACCGCACAAGAATACGACCGGTTCCATGTAACTGCTGCTCTTTGTCCTGAATAGCCTGTTGAAGCACCGGGAGGGTCTCTAAGGCAGGCTTATGAGGAACCGTAACCCCCAGCAAAACTTGTGGCGTGGCCTGCATACATTGGGCAATTTCCGAAAGAGGTTTCTGGGCTCGTTTCATGAGTTTCAGCATTTGTAACCCGGAGATGAGGCCATCCCCGCTTGTGTGATAATCCATAAAAATCATATGGCCGGATTGCTCTCCACCTAAGTTATATTGATCCGCAACCATGCGTTCTAAGATATAACGATCACCCACAGCTGTGCGAACTAATATAATCCCAGCCTCGCGCATGCACATGTCAAAGCCAAAATTACTCATGACCGTCCCGACCACCGTATCCTTCTTGAGTCGCCCTTGTTGCTTCAGGTCTAAGGCGAAGGCGGCCAGAGCATGATCCCCATTGACGACATGTCCTTGTTCACAGACAAATATGGCACGATCCGCGTCACCGTCCAACGCAATTCCGATATCAGCTTTTCGATCACGGACCATTTGTTGGAGCCGTTCTGGATGTACTGCCCCACACCCGTCATTAATATTCAAGCCATCAGGTTCATTCCCCGTGACCCATACCTTCGCCCCTAATTCACGAATGACT
>Ga0224496_10002679_pt1 | contig 10518 bp, 7 predicted proteins | sample SF_Jul11_sed_USG_2_FD_168127 | JGI IMG/M metagenome (GOLD analysis project Ga0224496, IMG submission 168127) | Sediment microbial communities from San Francisco Bay, California, United States - SF_Jul11_sed_USGS_8_1 | ecosystem: Environmental > Aquatic > Marine > Sediment | place: USA... | reverse complement strand
GACAAGGATGCTATGCGCGAGGCAGGTCTTATTGCGCCCGAATCTGAGAACAAGCATTTCGAAGATGAGTACCGGGTAATCAAGCGGCCTATTCTCTCGAACGCGTTCGGTTCTAATGCGAAAACAATAAAAGATGGGCATCTCGTGTTAGTTACCAGCGCCTTGGCTGGCGAAGGGAAGACGTTCACCTGTATCAACCTGGCCCTCAGTCTTGCGAAGGAAGTCGATACCTCGGTTCTACTGGTCGACGCGGATCTTCCTAAGCCGCACATTTCTTCGCTGTTTGATGCCCAGGACGAGAAAGGGTTGACCGACTACCTGGAAGGAGATGTGTCACATGTCAATGAGATTATCGTCCCAACGAGCGTACGGGGGCTAAGCGTACTTCCAGCCGGAAACTCGCGCGAACACGCGACCGAATTGCTGTCGGGCCGCCGGATGGCGGACCTTATAAGTGTGCTTCATCGGCGTGATCCGAAGCAGATTATCCTCATTGACTCTTCGCCACTGCTGCAGACAACAGAATCCAGGGCGCTTGCAGCACTTGCTGGACAGATCGTTCTCGTAGTAAAGGCCGGGATTACGCCAAAAGGCGCTGTACTGGACGCCGTGTCCACGCTGGATACGGATAAACCAACTAACCTGGTACTGAACCAGGTGCGCTTTGGAAGTGGAACAGGCTATTACAGCTCGTATTACGGTGGCGTTTATGGTTCGGCAAAGGGAGAAACCGATGTACAAGAAAAAGCGCAAGACAAGAAACCGTAGCGTTGCGCTCCTGACTCTGTTTTCTGCGAGCGCCGGCGCGGTTGACCTGGGTGTCGAATTAGAGGCCGGGATCGGATATACGGACAATATTACGCGTGCGTCCGATACCTTGGTGGAACCGGTGCTAGACGATACGGTGTACCAGGCGGGGTTGACTGTGACATTGGAACATGAGACCGCAAGAGCCCAGGTCGATCTGCGCGGGTCATTGTTCTATCACGACTATCAGGATGCTCCATACGATAGCGAAACCCTGCCAGCCCTGGATATGTCGGCGTTATTTCGAGTCACTGATCAGTCCCTCAGCTGGTTTCTGAATGGAAATGTCGGACAGCAGACTATCGATCCGTTTCAGCCGGTGACGCCAGACAATCGCGAGGACTTCGCCTATTTCACGACAGGGCCGAGCTTGTTTGTACCCCTGGGACCGAGATTCTCACTGCGCGCAGATCTGAGCTATTCGGAAATCAAGTACGAGGAACAACCCCTCGACAACAGTAGAACGGGTGCCCAACTCTCGTTCGCACGGCAGATCAACCCGACCCGCGCTTTGTCGTTGAACTTGCGTGCGGAACGAACCGACTTTGACCTCGATGCGCTGCTTGCTCCGATCGACCGGTATGATGCCTTTTTCCAGTTCTCAACCGAGGGGTCGAGGAACGAGATTACCGTGGACCTGGGTTGGAGCATATCCGAACGTTCGTCGGTCCGGTCAGAAGAACCCCTTGTAAACGTCGAGTGGCTCCGTCAATTGTCGCCGGCCACAAGCCTCGATATTTCGGTCGGTTCTCGCGTGTCAGATGCCGCCGAGAGTTTCCGCGGCAATCAACGAGATAGTATCAATATAGGCGACGTGCAGAATCAGCAGGGTGTCACGGACCCGTTCAGAGAGGACTATGCCGGTCTGGCAGTAACCTATGCGGCAACTCGCACAACCCTGACATTGGGTAGTCGCTGGGTGGACGAAAACTACGTGAATTCACAAAGCGTTCGAGATCGAAATTTACTGCTGCTATCTGCGCATTTTTCGCGGCAATTAGGACCCTCCTGGGATTTCGGCTTGCACGCGAGCAGTAGTACCAACGACTATGAAGCGCTGGGTCGCGAAGACGAGGACTTCAACATTGGCACCAGTCTGACCTGGAGCGGCAGTAGAACAATTGAGATCGAACTGAGTCTTGACCGGGTCGACAGGGAGAGCACTGAAGCGGCTGATGAATTCACCGAGAACAGGGCGTATCTCGCGTTCCGATATATTCCGGACATTGGTCGCCAGAATTGACGTTAACAAACGTAAACATGTTCAGCGTCGACGTGGAGGATTACTTTCACGCCTCGGCACTCGCGGATGGCGTGAAGGCGGCAGGCCTTCACACGCTTGAACATCGCGTCTGCAACAACACGAGGACCATCCTGAATGTTCTCGACGAGACGGCGGTTACCGGCACGTTCTTCGTCCTCGGCTGGGTTGCGGAGCGCTACCCTGAGTTGGTGAAAGAAATCCAGGGTGCAGGGCATGAGATTGCCTGCCACGGGTACTCGCATGCCGTTATTTACGAGCAGTCTCAGGACGAATTTCGTGCCGAGACCCTGAAGGCCAAGAAGCTGCTCGAGGATATCACCGGCGAACCGGTCCTGGGTTACCGCGGCGCGAGTTTCTCCATTACGGATAAGTCTCTCTGGGCACTGGATGTGCTCGAGGAGGCCGGGTTTGCCTACGATTCGAGCATCTTCCCGGTGCATCACGATCGCTACGGTATCCCGGACGCCAATCCGGTCCCTCACAGACTCCCTTTGAGCGACGGGCGCTCTATCGTCGAAGTGCCAATGACCGTGGCGAGATACGGTGGCATGAACATGCCGATATCAGGGGGCGGGTATTTTCGTTTGTACCCTTACTGGTTCAGCCGCATGGCGGCTCGGGGCGCCAATGCAAAAGGACGGCCCTGGGTCTTCTACGTGCATCCCTGGGAGGTTGATCCGGGGCAGCCGAGACTCGATGTGAAACCTTTGTCGCGCTTCCGGCATTACAACAACCTGCACAAGACTGAGTCGAGGCTGCGCCAGATGCTTGCCGATTTTCAGTTTACGTCGATGAGGTCCTATCTCGTCGATGCTGGATTACTACCTCTCACCGGGCCATGTGACTACAGTCACGTTGACCGGGTTGCGAATCAGCGATAATCAGCGGCTATGTGTGGTGTAGTCGGCATTGCGGCCATCAAGGATCGCGTGGTACCGGAGCGGGAGCGACTCTCCCGGATGGTATCGGCAATTCGTCACCGGGGTCCGGATGACGAAGGTTACTTCGTGGCGCCCGGAATCGGGCTGGGGCATGCCAGGCTCAGCATCATTGACGTAGCGGGCGGCAAGCAGCCGATCCACAACGAAGACAAGAGTATCTGGATCTGCTACAACGGCGAAGTCTTCAACTATATCGAGCTTCGCGAAGATCTCGTCAAGCGCGGGCACTCTTTCTACACCTCCACCGACACCGAAGTCATCGTGCATCTGTACGAGGAGTTCGGGCTGGATTTCGTGCACAAGCTCAACGGTCAGTTTGCGATCGCGCTCTGGGATTCGAACCGGCAGCGCCTGGTCCTGGTACGTGACCGCGTCGGTATCCTGCCTCTCTACTATGCGAACGACGGTGACAACCTCGTGTTCTCATCGGAAGCAAAAGGACTGCTTGCCAGCGGTTACGTGAAGGCAGAGTTGGACCCCGCGTCTCTGGACGATCTTCTCACGTTCTGGTGTCCCGTCGCTCCGAAGACGATATTCAAGGGCGTGCAGCAGGTGCGGCCCGGAGAGATGGTCGTGCTCGAGAGCGGGGCACTGACCACCCGCCAGTACTGGGACTGGGAGTATCCTGACGACAACGAATTCCTTCGCGGTGAGCCACAGAGCCTGGCCGAAGAACTCGAAAGCCTGCTGGGCGATGCGACGAGGATACGACTAAGAGCGGATGTTCCGGTTGGAGCCTACCTGTCGGGTGGTCTCGACTCGTCTTCTCTTGTAGCGCTGATCCAGAAGCAGGAACTCAGTGACTTGCGGACTTTCTCGATTGCGTTCGAGAGCAAGGCGCACGACGAATCCGGCTACCAGTCAGAGCTATCCAGTCACCTGAACACACAACACTCCAGCATTCGTTGCTCCCAGGACGATATCGCCGACAAGTTCATAAACTCGGTCTGGCACGGTGAGTCACCGATTCTCAGGACGGCCCCTGTACCGATGAACCTGTTGTCGGGACTCGTTCGCCAGAACGATTTCAAGGTTGTCCTGACCGGCGAGGGCGCCGATGAGGTTCTTGGCGGGTACGACATCTTCAAGGAGGCCAAGGTCAGAGAGTTCTGGGCGAGAAACGCCGACTCGTCGTGGCGTCCGATGCTCCTGCAGCGTTTGTACCCCTACCTCGACTTTAGCGGCCAACGGAACCAGGCCTATCTCAGGAAGTTCTTTGGCGACGGTTTCGACACCGTCGACCAGCTCACCTTTGCTCATCAGCCTCGCTGGAACATGACGTCGCAGATCAAGATGTTCTACTCGGACGACTTCAAGGCCAGCGTCGTCCAGGATGCGCCGGCTCGATTCGAGGCCGCGGCTAATGCGTCCTGGCCTGCCTGGAAGCGCTTTAACCGATGGGAATACGTGGAGGCCAAGACGATCCTGCCCGGCTACATTCTTTCGTCCCAGGGCGACAGGATGCTGATGGCTAACAGTGTCGAAGGCCGGTTCCCGTATCTCGACCATCGCGTGATCGAGTTTGCGAGAAAACTGCCGCCGAAACTCAAGATGCGCGGCATGTGCGAGAAGTACCTTCTAAAGCGGGCCATGCAGGATAGCCTGCCGGAATCGATTACGCGCAGGACCAAGCAACCGTACAGAGCCCCGAATGCCGAGGCGCTGGCCGCAGCATCCGGCTTCGATGAGATGGCGGAATTGCTATCCCCCACGAACGTCGCGAACGCAGGATACTTCGATCCGGACAAGGTGACAATGCTCCTCAACAAAGCGAAAAGAACGAAAACGCTTGGCGAGCGCGATAACATGGCATTCGTCGGTATTCTTTCCACCCAGGCATGGCACAGGCTCTTCGTGGAAGGGCGGAACGAACGGCACAGAATTGCCAGCTAGTATTTTGTAACCAGATATCGGTAAATAAGGAAGAAAGGAAAATGGCTTCAGAGCTTCAAACCCAGGTAAGGGCATTCATACTTGAGAACTACCTGTTCACGGACGACGAGTCGGCACTAGGGCCGGACGAGTCCCTCCTGGATCGCGGCATCGTCGACTCGACGGGTATGCTGGAAATTATTATGTTCATCGAGGATGAACTCGGCGTACAGGTTGCGGATGAAGAGATGATTCCGGAGAATCTGGACTCGGTAAACCGTATTGCCGCGTTTGTGAGCAGGAAGAAATAGGAAGCGACTGTCATGCAGCAGTCTGTCGCACGGTCATTTCTGGATTCGGTAGAACGGCATCGTTCGTCAAACGCTCTCATAACGATCGAGCGCGCCTGGACGTATGAAGAGCTGGGTCGACTGACCGGGGCCGTGTCCAGTTTTCTCGGTTCAACGAAGTTAGAGCGCGGCGATCGAGTTGCGATTATCCTGCCCAATTGCCCTGAATACGTAGCGGTGTTCTACGGCATTCACCTGGCAGGGTGTGTCGTCGTTGCTCTGAATACGCAGGAGCCGGCGCCTGTGCTTGCGCGCTTGCTCGAGCATTGCGGCGCCAGGGTGCTATTCGTTGACGATAAGTTGCGTGAGCTGCCGCAGCTTCGCGAGCTGACGTCCAACGGCGACTTGCGTGTTATCCCGGTCTCCGAAGACTCGGGTGAGTGGTCAGAGATCGTGAGTGGCAGTCTTCCCAATTTCAGGCGGCACGTGGTCGACAGTCGCAGCAGTGACCTGGCAGCCATCATTTATACCTCGGGGACGACTGGCAGTCCCAAGGGCGTGATGCTCAGCCAGACGAACCTATTTGCGAATACGCAATCCATCCTGAATTATCTTCCCATTAGCTGGGTGGATAAGTGCTTCAATGTGCTGGCGTTTTACTATTCCTTCGGGAATTCCATACTTCACACACACATGACGGCCGGTGCGTGTCTGATCCTGCAGAATCACGTGGCCTTTCCGCACGCGGTCCTGAAGAGAATGGAGAGTGAAAAGGCAACGTCGTTCTATGGCGTTCCAACGACATTCGCACTGCTGTTCGGGCGCGATCGTCTCAGAGACGCCAACTTGTCCGCGCTTCGCTATATCGCACAAGCGGGCGGCCCCATGTCTGTTGCGCAGCAACAGCAGTTGGCAGAGGATCTTCCCGGGACCGAGATATACGTAATGTACGGCCAGACGGAGGCGACGGCGCGCCTGAGCTATCTCGAGCCCGCGCATCTCGTTGACAAGGCCGGATCGGTCGGCAAGGCGATTCCCGGCGTTACGCTTCGAGTAGGGTCGTCTGACGAGAGCAAGCACACAGCCGAATCTCCAGGCGAGGTCTACGCGTTCGGAGACAATATCATGTCCGGCTACTGGAATGACTCCATGGCATCGAGCGAAGTACTTCGCGACGGCTGGCTCAGGACAGGCGATCTTGGCTATTTCGATAACGACGGATTTCTCTTCCTGACCGGACGATCGTCTGACATGATCAAGACCGGCGCCAACCGGGTGAGTCCCGCAGAAATCGAGGACGTGATTGCACGTCTTGACGGTGTGGCCGAAGTTGGTGTTTATGCGATTGACGACGCCATTCTCGGGCAGGCGGTCGCTGCCGCAATCGTTACCGAGCCTGGTGTCGAACTCGATATCCAGGACATTCAGCGTCAATGCCTGGCCGGACTGTCGAGTTTCAAGGTTCCAAAGTCCATAAAATTTGTAGAGTCACTCCCCAAGACGAGCTCCGGAAAACTGAAGCGGCACGTCCTGGTAAAGGACTACGAGGAGAGAGAGCAAAGTGAATAAGAAACAAGGAGTGCTTTCGGCACAGTCGCTGGATTTCGACATGGATGCCGAGATTGACCGGATTAGTGCGAGCTTGAGAGAAATCCTGTCGCAGACGCTGCGCAAGCGCGGCCTCGTCGTTGCAATCTCGGGCGGGATTGACAGCTCAGTGTCCGCGGCGTTAGCGGTCAGGGCCATTGGCAAGAAGCGCGTGTATGGGCTCCTGTTACCCGAGCAGGACTCTGCTGCGGCTAGCACGTCAAGGGGCGACCAGCTGGCGAGACACCTGGGTATCGACTACGAGGAATTCAACATCGCCCCGACCCTCGAGGCCATTGGTTGCTATGAGCAGCGAGACCAGGCGATCCGTAGCGTATTTCCGGATTACGGCGACGGCTGGGCGAACAAGATCGTTATCCAGGGGGGACTGGAAGGTCGTGTCAATCACTTCGTTCTCGTCGTGCGCACGCCGGACGGTGAAATGAAGGAGGCGCGCCTGCCGCTCCAGGAGTACCTGAAGATCGTGGCGGCAACCAATTTCAAACAGCGTATTCGCAAGACGATGGAATACTTTCATGCGGATCGATTGAATTACGCTGTGGTGGGGACGCCTAACCGGCTCGAGTACGATCAGGGATTCTTTGTGAAGAATGGCGACGGGTCGGCCGACGTGAAGCCCATAGCCCACTTGTACAAGACCCAGGTCTACGCGCTCGCAAGACACATGGGACTACCCGAGGAAATCTGTTCTGCGACGCCGACGACGGACACGTATAGCCTCGATCAGGGCCAGGACGAATTCTATTTTGCGTTGCCGTACGGCCAGATGGATCTGGCGCTCTGGGCCAAAAACCATGGCCACTCTGCTGCCGAGCTTGCTGCGGCGCTCGATATCGATGAGAGACATGCCGAGTTTGTGTTGAACGATATAGAAAAGAAGCGGGCTTTTGCAGCCTATCTGCACGCTCCAGGAATACTCGTTCAGCATTTGGGCGAAACCTGAGCAATTTCACGCTGGGAATCCATCATGAGAAAAGTTTTCTTCATTCTTCTCGTTCTGACGACGCTTGTCACTGGCTGGTTTGTGTACGTACGGATGTTAGTTCTCAAGACGTTCGGCCCGAGCTCGATGCTGGCCGTTGTCGTGCTTGGGGGCGCACTTATAGCCTTTGCAGTTAGCTACGTGCTGATAGACGGTAAGCAACGCGAGAAGGTATTAGGCTTTTGGATGGTGACACTATCAACGGTGATCACATACTTGATCGTCGATATTTCGCTTGGTGCGATGCTCATTAAGCCATTGTCTCCTACACTGATCCCGGACGAGGTTCGGCATCATAAACTCGTACCTGATGCGTCTGCGAAGTTCGAACAGGAAGACTTTTCCTACATTCAGCGAAATAATTCCTTGGGGCTGAGAGGGGAAGAAGTAGACCTCGAGAAAGAAGAGGGGAGTTATCGAATTCTTATGCTTGGTGACTCGTTCACCATGGGAAAAGGTGTTGAAGACGATGAGACTTTCTCAGTCTTATTACAACACAGCCTCAATGAGCACCTCCAAGATTGTGCCTCCGATTTCACAAGAATCGAGGTCATAAATGGAGGAGTTGATAGCTATACACCTCTCTTGTCGTACCTCTACCTTGATTCGACGCTCATTGATCTTGATCCGGACATGGTCGTTCTAAATCTTGATAATAGCGATCTCGTTCAGGAGTCGGCGTACCGAGGAGAAGCGCGTCGGGATCAGCGAGGAGCGATAGTGGCAGTTCCCGGCGAGCCTGCGAAGACGCATCTAAGTGCGAGAATCCGAACATGGATTGATGGCAACATGTACATCACTCGGCTCGTACTCTTCTATGTTAACAATTGGCTGGGTTATACCGACCTATCGGTCCGCGGCGTCGTAACTCGAGCGCATGCGGAACTCCTCGCGCACACGCTGGAATCCGATACGACGGACAGATCGGCGCAATGGAATGACATATTTGACAGCATAAGCATGATTCGGGACCTTGCGAGGGAGCGATCGGCAGGGTTCTATTTGTCTATATATCCATGGGCGCACCAGGTAAGCCCGAGCGAATGGGTGCCTGGTCGGTTTGTGTTTCTAGCTGAAGATGCAGTAGCCAAGAAAGGCTATGACCAGACTATTGTCCAGATGGCTATGAAACGAAAGATCGATACGCTGAATTTTTACCCTGCGTTTCAAAGCTACGATCGAGAAGAGGCACTGTATTTCGACAATGACATGCACTTCACAACGCGTGGGCATGAGTTGATGGCAACAGAGATGATCAATCAGTTGCTCAACTCAGATGTTGCGAAAGAAATTTGCCCGGCACCAAAGTAAGCGTATTGCTCTATTAGCACGCCGCGAAAGGCTACTGTTTCAGGTAATCGGTAAACGCTGGCCGGAACTGGCTAGTCGAGTTCGTACTTGTCCTTGTAATCCTCTGCGAGGCTGGCATCTTGCTCATCTTTGCGAAGCAGGTAATTACCCACTGCAAGAACATCGAGCTCCGTACCCATAAAGCACTTGAAAGCATCGGTAGGTGTGCAGACTATTGGCTCGCCCCGGACATTGAATGATGTGTTCACTACAACAGGGCAGCCTGTCTTGTCCTTGAACCGGGAAATCACGGCGTGGTAACGGCCATTGGTTTCCTTATGTACGGTCTGGACTCGTGCGGAGTAGTCAACGTGTGTGACTGCAGGTATTTCGGAGCGCTTCACGTTTAGTTTTTCGATACCGAACATCTTCTCCTCCTCTGCAGTCATCGGGCGACGGATACTGTCCTGGACGTCGGCCACGATCAGCATATAGGGGCTATCATTGTTCAAATCAAACCACTCATGAACATCTTCTCGCAGTACGGATGGTGCGAAGGGTCGAAAACTTTCGCGATACTTGACCTTCAGGTTCAGTGTCCTTTGCATTGACGCGGACTTGGGGTTACCGAGAATCGAGCGACCACCAAGTGCCCTCGGTCCAAATTCCATTCGGCCCTGGAACCACCCTACGGCCTGGTCTGTCGCTAGCGCCTCAGCAGTAGCCTCAATTAGTTCGTCGTCGCCGAGCTTGTGAAATACAGCCCCCTCGGCCACCAGTTCTTTCTCAATCTGATCGTCGGTATAGCAAGGCCCGAGATAACTGCCTTTCATCGAGTCAGACTTGCAAATGCTTCGCTCGGCGCCATGCTCAAGATGCCAATAGGTAAGAGCGGCACCGAGCGCGCCCCCGGCGTCACCGGCTGCTGGCTGTATCCAGATGTTCTCGAATGCACCGTCTCTGAGGATCTTGCCATTCGCAACGCAGTTGAGTGCTACGCCTCCGGCGAGGCACAAGTTAGGAACGCCGTATTCAGCGGCGAGTGTCCGAGTCATCTTGAGAAGTACTTCCTCGGTAACGACTTGAATCGACGCCGCAATATCCATATGAAATTGTGTCAGTAAATCCGTATCCGGCGCCCGTACGGGCTCGCCAAAAAGCTCACTGAACTTCTTGTTCGTCATGGTTAGCCCAGTCGAGTAGTTAAAAAATGACTGGTCTAGCCGGAAGGAGCCATCATCCTTGACGTCAATAAGGTTTTCGAGAATCAGGTCGCGGTATTTCGGTTGGCCATACGGCGCAAGCCCCATGAGTTTGTACTCACCGCTATTGACCCGGAAGCCTGTATAATACGTAAACGCCGAGTACAGGAGACCGAGAGAATGAGGAAAGTGTATTTCCTTATCAATGCGAAGCTTGTTGCCTTGCCCGAGAGCTACGGTTGTCGTCGCCCACTCACCGACA
>Ga0224496_10002677_pt1 | contig 10520 bp, 9 predicted proteins | sample SF_Jul11_sed_USG_2_FD_168127 | JGI IMG/M metagenome (GOLD analysis project Ga0224496, IMG submission 168127) | Sediment microbial communities from San Francisco Bay, California, United States - SF_Jul11_sed_USGS_8_1 | ecosystem: Environmental > Aquatic > Marine > Sediment | place: USA... | reverse complement strand
CCGACGGGGGAAAGGCCCACCTGCGCAATACGGCAGTAAAGGCTTTGAGCCATTACAAGCAGAAAATCTGCAGATGTTTTGAAGAATGACCTTCAATTGTAACGGAGGGTAAGAATGAAGGACCTCCTCCTTCATCTTCTCTTTGTCCACGTTGTCCGTTAAGACTCCGCTCGGTCATCTCCAACATTACTTACTGGTAATGGCTCGGTCAGCTTCTCGTGATGTGGAATTTGTAGCATCCCTAGAAGAATTAATGGGCGATCCTATCACTTTGTAAGAAGGAGAACCATCATGATCGGATTACAACCACCACTGTCCTCACCATCTCGGATGGGCTATCCCTGGTTACTTCCCTGTCTCGTGGTCTTGGTTATTCTGTTGCCCGGGTTGTCAGTCTGGGCCAATGACCGAGGGGATGATCGCGACGAAGAGGAAGCAGAATTTACCCGGGAGCACCATGGGCCGAGAATTTGTTCCAATACTGCGCAGGCCGCATTCAACGCATGTGGGCATGACAATAAAGACAATTTTTGGATTGCCTACGGCAAATGTCTGAATAATGAAGGTAAACGAGATGTCAGGCACTGTATTCGTGAGGCGAAGGCCGAACTTCGAGAGGCACAGGTCTTGTGTGGGGAACAAAAAAGGGCACGGCGGAATATTTGTGAAGCGTTAGGAGAAGAGGCTTACAGGCCGACTATCGATCCCAATCAGTTTTTAAGTCCTGAGGCCACTGCTGCCGCTCCCAATCCCTATTTCCCGTTGGTCCCCGGGCTGGTTCGTGTACTTCAGGCGGGAGAGGAGATCATTACGGTCACGGTGACGAATGAAACCAAGGAAATTCTTGGTGTCCATTGCACCGTCATTCGTGACGTGGTTGAGGAAAATGGGGAGGTCATTGAAGATACGATCGATTGGTATGCGCAGGATATGTTTGGCAATGTTTGGTATTTCGGGGAAATCTCGAAAAATTATGAAGATGGAGAACTGAATAATTTAGATGGGTCCTGGCAGGCAGGCGTGGAAGACGCGCAACCAGGAATTATTATGAAGGCCAATCCTGAAGTTGGGGATATTTATCGACAAGAATTTACGTTGGGAGAAGCTGAGGATATGGGCGAAGTGATTTCCACCACAGAAACGGCTGAAATGGCTCCTGCGGCCAGTTGTGCAGAGACCTGCGTCGTGACCCGTGATTTTCTCCCCATAGACCCTGGCCATGTTGAGAAAAAGTTCTATGCACCGGGCATAGGGAATATTTTGGTGATTGACCTGGATACGGGAAAACGAGAAGAACTGATTCAACTCATTCAACCCTAACGAGGAGAATCACCCAGGGGCTTCATGAAAACATGAAGCCCCTCGTGGCTTATCTCGGGCGATCAGGTTAAGATTTCGAAGAAGCAACCTACTTTTTTTCAATACCTCAAGCGTTGTCTTACTCGTGCGAGTCATCTGCGAGGAGAGTCTCACCAGTTCCTGCGATAGCAATGTTGGTTAAGTTTGCGGCCTGGCCCATTGTGGTGTTTAATATGGGAGAATCATATAAGAGGGATTGGAGGCTGAGGACCTGAACGGGAATTCATTGGTGTTTTCTTGATTCCAGTTGGATAAATAGAGGGAGTATCATTAATGATCGCAGATCATTAAAGCTTCTGACTCTTGAGACCGAATAAGAAAAAAATGATAAGGTAGGTAGTGCTGTAGGGTGAGGCCTGCCTGGACGTGGCCAAAATTTATCTTTTTTCAATCCTTAGCCAAAGCGACAACTTGCGAATCCCTCTTTCCAAGCGAAGACTATTCTTTCCTATAGTGTATTGCCTTTCCTAAAGATGATCATCTTTCTTAAGGAGAGGTCAGCCATACCACGATGAACGTCTCGACTCCTACTCATTTGCAACAGCTAGAAGCTGAAAGCATCTATCTCTTTCGGGAGGTAGTTGCCGAATGTGCCAATCCGGTGATGCTCTATTCAATAGGGAAGGATTCGTCAGTCCTGCTGCATCTCGCCCGGAAGGCCTTTTACCCCTCCAAGCTTCCCTTCCCTCTTCTTCATGTGGATACGACCTGGAAGTTTTCTGAAATGATTGAGTTTCGGGGAAAAATTATTGCCGACTATGATCTTGAACTCATTGTGTATACCAATCAGACCGGTCTCGAACAAGGCATTAGTCCTTTAACTCACGGATCATCACTCTATACGGATGTCATGAAAACCGAGGCGCTGAAGCAAGCCTTGGATAAGTATGGCTATGATGCGGCGTTTGGTGGTGCGCGGCGGGACGAAGAAGCCTCGCGTGCCAAAGAGCGCATGTTGTCGTTTCGCACGTCGACCCATCGATGGGATCCGAAGAATCAGCGTCCAGAGTTATGGAATATATTCAATACTCGCGTGCGAAAGGGTGAAAGTCTTCGGGCCTTTCCGTTGTCCAACTGGACTGAGCTTGACGTGTGGGAATATATCCAGCAAGAAGAGATTCCTGTCGTACCGCTCTATTTTGCGAAAGAACGGCCAGTGATTGAACGAGACGGCATGTTGGTGATGGTTGATGACGAACGTCTTCCCCTCCGTCCTGATGAACAGGCAGTCATGCGGTCCGTCCGGTTTCGGACACTTGGTTGCTACCCTCTTACCGGGGCAATTGAATCGACCGCCTCCACGTTGTCGGAAATCATTCAGGAGATGTCCTGTTCCCGCACCTCGGAACGTCAGGGTCGATTGATTGACCGTGATGCGATCGGCTCGATGGAAAAGAAAAAGCAAGAGGGATATTTCTAATGCTTCCCTCCTCTCGCGATAAGGGTCACCATCTTGAGGCGCCTGGTGTGGCAGTGGCCGCACAAGGTTTGCTGCGCTTTATGACATGTGGCAGTGTCGATGACGGCAAAAGTACCCTGATTGGACGATTACTGTGGGATTCAAAATTAGTCTTGGATGATCAATTAGCCACATTGGAATCTGAAAGCAAGCGGGTTGGGACCCAACATGGCGAAATAGACTACGCCCTGCTCGTTGATGGGCTGCAAGCAGAGCGCGAACAGGGCATCACGATTGATGTGGCCTATCGGTTCTTTGCCACTGACAAGCGGAAATTCATTGTGGCTGATGCGCCCGGTCACGAACAATATACGCGCAATATGGCGACCGGGGCCTCTACCGCTGACCTGGCCGTAATCATGATAGACGCTCGAAAGGGTGTGCTGACACAGACGATGCGCCACAGCTATATCCTGTCCTTGTTAGGGGTAACCCATGTAATTCTTGCCATCAATAAAATGGATTTGGTGGACTTTTCGGAAGCCCAATTTGACACCATCAAAACCCAGTATGCTGCATTCTCCGGGCCCTTAGGTTTCGATGAAGTGGTGGCAATTCCTCTGTCGGCTCTGAAAGGTGACAACCTTCTTCATTCGAGTGTGAACATGCCTTGGTACCAAGGGCCGACGCTCATGAGCTATTTAGAGACGGTCACGATTAATCGAGACGTGACGACCAGGCCTTTCCGAATGCCGGTTCAGTGGGTCAACCGACCACATCTTGATTTCCGTGGCTTTTCCGGAACCATCGTCAGTGGGGCCGTTCGGCCTGGAGATCAGGTCGTCGTGACGTCCTCTGGGCAAATGAGCACAGTAGCGCGGATCGTGACATTTGACGGCGATCTTGACTGTGCCGTCGCAGGTCAAGCCGTCACGTTGACGTTACATGATGAAATTGATGTCAGTCGCGGCGAGTTGCTCAGTGACCCGCGCATGCGTCCAATTATCGCTGATCAGTTCGAAGCCAAGCTCATTTGGATGCAGGACGAACCCCTGTTGCCTGGCCGACAATACCTGATCAAGATGGGATTTCAGACAAGAACCGCGCAAGTCAGTGCGCTGAAATATAAGGTCAATGTGAATACCCTGGAGCATCTGGCAACAAAAACTTTGGAATTGAATGATGTGGGCATCTGCAATTTTTCTTTGGATCATCCCATGTCCTTCGAGCCGTACCAGGACAATCGACACACCGGCTCCTTTATCCTGATTGATCGTTATACCAATGCCACCATTGCCGCTGGGATGATCGACTTTGCCTTGCGCCGGGCTGATAATATCCATTGGCAAGCCGTCGATATTCATAAAGCGGCGCGTGCCAGTCTAAAGGGACAAAAGCCCTTCATTCTGTGGTTCACCGGCTTGTCGGGTGCCGGCAAGTCCTCGATTGCCAATCTTGTGGAAAAGAAATTGCATTCGCTGGGGCGCCATACCTATTTGTTAGATGGGGATAATGTGCGACATGGACTGAATCGGGATTTGGGCTTTACCGATGCCGATCGGGTGGAAAATATTCGCCGAGTATCGGAAACGGCGAAATTGATGGTTGATGCCGGGTTGATTGTCCTCGTCTCATTTATATCTCCCTTTCGGAGTGAGCGAGAAATGGCTCGCCTCATGGTAGAAGATGGGGAATTTCTTGAGGTGTTTATCGATACTCCGCTTGAGGAGTGCGAGCGTCGCGACGTAAAAGGCCTCTACAAAAAAGCCCGAGCCGGTGAAATAAAAAACTTTACGGGGATTGATTCGCCGTATGAACGTCCGGAAGATGCAGAAGTCATCATTTATGGAGCACGGGAGACGGCAGAGCAGTCGGCCATAACCATTGTCCATGAACTGGAGCGTAAGGGGCTCTTGTCGCCAGGCTGATGGAATTGTTCTTGGGCTGGAAGATTTCTTATGGGTTCATAAATAAATGGAGAGTCCGAAGAATCTATGAGTCGCCTAATTGAGTCTGAATTTTTTGACACACATGCTCAGCAAACGGCAAGGAACAGGTAAAGGCAGGGGACACGGCATTTAAGACATGCATGGATCGAGAGTCACCTTCAAGAACAAAATCCATTTCAAGTTTTCGTTTTTTGGTATCAAGCAATTGCGCACGAATGCCTGGCTTTCCCCAGGTCTTGTATCGTTCAGGGGTGATGCCTTCCATTAAGGAGGTGGCGAGCTTGACTAAATGGGTTCGGGAATACTTTTGAATTTCTTCAAACGCCAATCGTTTAAAATCAAATTCTGAAAACATGAACAGTCCTGCCTGACGAAGCAGCACATCTACGAGTTCTGAAAACTTAAAATTCACAAAACTTTCATATTGTTCTCGCCAAAAGGCGGGAATGGCGGTTGGCCCAATTTTGGCTTTTCCCTGAGATGTCACAGTCACATGCACCCCCAAAAAAGGATTCCTCAAATCGGGAACGGGGTAGACATTGGTTCGTATGGTTCCAGCCGGTTCATTGGAATAGAGATACAGTCCCTTAAATGGGAGAATACGATACTGCTCAGAAAACCCAAAATCCCGGGCAATATGATCGGCGTATAACCCTGCGGCATTCACGATGTAACCAGCCTCAAAAGAATCTGTGGCGCATTGGACGACAGCACCCTTTCTAGCCTGATATCCGCTATCATAGTGAATGTCTACTCCTTCGTGTTGAGCGTCCTTCACCATGGCGGCCACTACCTCAGTAGGATCCACGGTGGCCGTGGTTGGGGAATACAGGGCTCGCTCAAAAGTTTTGACCCGTGGTTCAATTTCCTTGGCTTCAGTCTCGGTAATTTCTTGCAAGGAAATGTTATTGGCTTTTCCTCTTTTGACGAGCTCATCCATCGCTGAAAGCTCAGTATGGTCTTTTGCCACCACAAGCTTTCCGCACTGATTAATTTTTATGTTCTTTTCTTGGCAGTACTGACGAAGCCGCTCATTGCCCTGTCGCGTTAGCTGGGCTTTTAAGCTATCGGGTGAATAGTAAAATCCTGCATGAAGTACGCCGCTATTGCGGCCACTGGCATGCAATCCACAGGCTGATTCCTTTTCAAGAATGACGACGGATGAATCTGCATAGAGATGTTTTAATTGCCGAGCGATACTCAGTCCAATAACCCCCCCCCCAACGATCAGAAAATCCGTTTTACGCATAATGATTAAATCCTCCCACTTAAACTTAGCAGTTTATGGTTTTTAGGATCTTTAAGTGCGACATCGGAAGCGGATAGTTGATGTAACTGCGAATGGATTGTATTTCTAGCTATCTAAAATGAATTCGAATAACCAGAAGGAGACCACCGTGAAAATAATGTCAAAGATGACAAGCAGATGAAGCCATTGGGAATAGAAGTTATAGGGGTCGCCATTTAATGCGCCTCGGGTGGCTTCGACGGCGGCGATCATAACGGGAACAGCCAGGGGTAACAGCAGAACAGGCAGCATGACTTCTCTCGCCCGAATTTGCACGGTTAAGGCGGAAAAGAGCGTGCCGACCGCGGATAGTCCCAAGGTGGCTAGAAAAAAAACGAGGAACAACATGCCGATGGCTTCGACCACTTCCAAGTTAAAAAAGATGACGAAGAGGGGAAATAACAGAATTTCTACAGCGAACATAAACAGAAAATTGGCTGCCACTTTCCCGAGGTAAATGGCTCCTTTGGGGACAGGACTCATTTGCAGGGCTTCTATGCAATCGTTTTGTAATTCTGAGGTGAAGGATTTTCCTATGCCAATGATGCCGGTAAAGGTAAACGCGACCCAGATAATTCCAGCGATGAGTTGACGGGCCGCGTCTTGGTCCATAGCAAAACTGAAGCTGAAGACCAGAATGACAATGAGCGCGAAAAATAACATCGAGGAGATGGTCTCTCGCGTTCGCCATTCGCTGATGAGGTCTTTCCAGACCACCCAATGAATTGTGCTAAGAAAGGACATGGGCTTGTAATTGTTCGGGAGAAAGGAGTTGGAGGCGTCCAGCTTGCAGAATGGCACCCTCTGTGGCGATGTGAGCGGCCTTGGTTCGGTCATGCGTGGTCATGATCACGGTTCCACCGCGTTTCATGGTTTCATGAATGAGTTGATTGGTGATAACCACCCCATCGTCATCCAAGGCGTTATAGGGCTCATCCAGCAACAAGAGCTTGGGTTGAGCCAGAATGGCTTTCGCGAGGGCCAAACGTTTTTTCATACCCGCCGAAAATTGTCGTATCTTGAGATTGCCATAGGCTCCAATACCGGTTTGATCTAATGCGCGTTTCAGGTGAGAATGCTCGGGCGTTTGTCCTCGTAGAGCCAGAGAAAATTGCAGATTTTCGGTGGCGCTCAGTTCGTCATAAAGATGCGAACCATGGGCGATAAACAAGAGGATGGCGCGGACGGAATCTTTCTGTGTCACCCCATCTTGTCCAAAGATGGTAAACTGTCCTCCAGAGGGCGTCTGCAGTGTGGCAAGAATTCGAAGGAGGGTGGTTTTGCCAGCACCATTTGGGCCAAACAGTGCAAAGCAGGCCCCCGCAGTAATCGTGAAGGACATCTCCTCAAAAATGCGATAGAACCCATAGGCTTTTGAAAGACCGGTGACTTGGATGGCGCTCATGCGTGTTGGTGGTGCGAATCGGAAGGTTCGGTGCGTAGTCTACGGATTGTGTATCAGGTTGTCTAGAAACTCATGCGGGATTTTTTAAAGGAAATCAGAGCTGTTGGCGGTGAACTCAACAAAGGAAGCTTCATTGACGATAAAATTCTGAGGATCTTATGATAAAAAGAACCCCGGAAAATTTTACGATTGGCTTCTTGGATGTTTCGGATTCTAAATGTCGACTTTATAGAGACTATGTCTGCTGAGAAGGGATTGAAGATGACAAGGATGTTCAGATGGGTAGTATTGATTCTCATGGCTTCCTTATGGGGGTGTGATTCTGGGTATTCGGAATCGCCAATAGTCGGAGGGGAATCTGCGCGGACAGTGGCCTATAGCCGTCCTGCCATTAATACGCCGGCTCCTGCCTTTCGATTGATGGACCTGGATGGCGCCGTCCATTCCTTATCTGAATACCAGGGGAAAGTGGTATTTTTGAATTTTTGGGCGACCTGGTGTGGTCCCTGTAAAGTGGAAATGCCCGCTATGGAAGCTTTGTATCAAGCGTTTCGTTCGCAAGGGCTGGAAATTTTAGCGGTGTCGGTGGATCAACAAGGTGCTGTGGTCACCCGGCCGTTTAAAGAAGCGATGGGGTTGAGTTTTCCCATTTTACATGATTCGGATTATCAGGTGGGCCTCGTCTATGGCGCTCGTACTTTGCCTATGACTTATGTGATTGATCGTCAGGGGATCATCCGGCAGCGAGTATTTGGGGCCCGAGACTGGGATAGCCCTGAAGCCCGAAACCTGATGAGCGAATTGCTTGAGGAGCCGTATCAGGCACCTTCCGAAAGAATGTAATCCATGGACTCTATTAGTCAAATTTCGTTATTTGCCGCGTTTAGTGCGGGGCTATTGTCCTTTATCTCGCCCTGCGTCCTGCCGTTGGTGCCTTCCTACCTATCCTATATCACCGGGCTGTCTGTCGAAAATTTGGCCAAGGTGGAAGAACGCGAGCGGTTTAAAGCGGCAATTTTGCTGAACGCGCTTTTATTTATTGCAGGGTTTTCCACCGTGTTTATTGCGTTTGGCGCTTCGGCGAGCCTGATAGGCCAGGTGCTGTATGAATATCAAGATATCATCAGAAAAGTTGGCGGCATTCTGATTATTATCTTTGGGTTATATCTCTTAGGAATTTTGAAGCTGAGTTTTTTTATGACCGAACGCCGGTTGGTGCACTTTGAATCACGTCCCGTGGGATATCTGGGTTCATTTTTGATTGGGACGGCGTTTGCGGCTGGCTGGACACCCTGTGTCGGGCCGGTGCTCGGCACTATCTTGGCGTATGCCAGTACCACAGAGTCGATGTCCGGCGGGGTCATGTTGCTCTCGGCCTATTCGTTTGGGCTAGGCCTACCTTTTTTCTTAACGGCCTTTGGCATGGATACCTTCTTGAGCTACTTCAAAAGCTTTCGAACTTATCTTGGTGGGGTATCTTTTGTGAGCGGCGGCCTCTTGATCCTTGTTGGCGTTATGATCTTCACGGATTCCGTGACCCTCTTTACCAGTTTTCTCGAACGAAATGGCATCGGCTGGTACATCGGCCAGTAGGCTGATGATTCATCCTTTAAAGCAAGCGATTCGAATTAATAGGGCCTTTAGATCTATTGTGCGCCAGCTTAGCAATTAATTCGAGTCTGATTCTTTATGGGGGAAATATGGTGAAATGAGGGGAAAATCTGGGCTAACACCATTCGCTGGTTTTGCAGGCTTTGGGATCGGTCGGTAATGATGTGGAGGTCGTTATAGGTTGGAGGGGCTGAGGGGATTGAGAATCGCACCATGCGCCGATGACACATGAGGATGTCGAAGCCGTGGGCTTATTGAATAGAGCGGTTTGAGGTTTCCTGGCGGCGGTATCCGGCAGAATGCCAGCATTGGCGAAAACAGCCGTGTCTGGATTTGGTGGAGGCGGCGCATTCGCAGGTGCCGAGGGGAGGCTCGGAGCATGTTCCCGAAGCAATGGATTGTGGGAAAGCTTCGCCAGCAGCGTCGGATGTTCCTCATGAAGCGAAGCTAACAGAGATTGCGCCGATGAGTGATAGGGACTATTGGGATACTGATTGATCAGCGCTACGAGCCAATCTTGGGTCCATTCTTCGATCCCCAAATCTTGGTAGGTTTTTGCCAGGTGAAACATGGCTTCTCCGGTTGCCTCTATTTCGGCGAAATCCTTGATGATTTTTTCATACCGATTGGCAGCGGCCAGATATGCCCCTCGCTTGAAATAAAATTCCCCCACCATCAGATGCCGTTGCACGAGCTGTTCCTTGCAGGTCAGAATCGTTTGTTTGGCTTCGGCTTCATAACGACTGGTCGGGAATTCTTTCAGCAGCTTTTCGAATCCGGCGATGGCGTTGTTCAGTGGCTCGGGATCTCGGTCGACCGTTCGAAATTGTTTGTAATGGCTCAGGCCAATTTTGTATTGGGCGTATGGCGCTAATATGTGATTTCGATGGAGGTCAAGAAAATGTTTATATTCAACGATGGCTTCCGCATAGGATTCTTTGTCAAAAAATGATTCGGCCCGTTTCATGATCACATTGGGGTCGTAACTCATTTCGACGGAATCGCCCACAAAAATTTGTTCGTCCGTGGAGGAAATGTCTTTGGTAGTCGCCTCATTAGGATCAGGTGTGGTCGAACATCCTAGAAAAAGGACGGTCAGACTCATCACGAGGAGCCAGAGTGTCCAGGCACGAAGAACTTTCATTAGATAGGGCATTGATAAATTTGTACGGAGATTGAATCTATTGAGTGGGACGTTTTGAAATGGAACGTTTTCAAGGAATTAATAAATTATACAAGATCTGGACCAAGAGTGGAAAGTCTTTAATTTCAGAAGCTTGCGCCATGCTCTCGAGGCAAGATAGTCTCATCTTTTCCACACCTTCATGTATACCATATGCCATGATGGTGGCGTTGTCCAATTCTTGAAGTCAGTAGGCCCAGCCATGTTTCAGCCAGTATCCAGAATTAGCGGAACCGGTTCAGCTCTTCCGTCCAGACGGGTTGAGAATCCGGAAGTGGCTGCTCTTGTGGAAAAGGATTCGTCGTATATTGTTCGGGTGTCGGGAA
>Ga0224496_10002674_pt1 | contig 10530 bp, 12 predicted proteins | sample SF_Jul11_sed_USG_2_FD_168127 | JGI IMG/M metagenome (GOLD analysis project Ga0224496, IMG submission 168127) | Sediment microbial communities from San Francisco Bay, California, United States - SF_Jul11_sed_USGS_8_1 | ecosystem: Environmental > Aquatic > Marine > Sediment | place: USA... | reverse complement strand
GTTCTACAGACCAGTCTTTAAGGGTTAGTAGGTGCATCTAAACTCACGCTTCCGTGTTCGCTTGAATTGCGATCAGACCCATATAAGAGATTTGTGAAAATATATCTTCTGTAAGCAAGCAAGCAAGCAAAATGTTCAGGTCGTGTTCAAAAAAGCGTGTACATCCGCATTATGGACCCGGCAAAACTGCAGAGAAAACTGCAAAAACGAACTCTGACTTCTCAATTCACATATTCATTCTATTTTACATTTCAAATGCGATAAATATCTTACACGTGCATAAAAAAAGGGGATGCGCTGTTGGCGATATCGCCAGCAGTAGCAACATTTGTGGAAATATTAATCTTCTCAGTTTCCCTCAATACGTGTTAGGAAGACTTGAGACATGATCTTGATCGTTGCCTCAACTGGAGATGTCGCTGGCATGAACATTGCCCAACAAATCATCGACCAGCACGAATTTGAGAAAACTAAAGAGGCATTCCATCAAAACCCCGTGTACTCGAGGAAAATTAAGAACCGCGAGATTAAACTTGTTTTCGTCAATGAAGAAATCGTTAACACCCAGTTCATCACCAAATTCTTTACCCCCCAACTGCTTGTCTTCATATCTAAACACCGTAGCGTTAGCGAACGCCCAACACTCTCGGTTCACACCCCCGGCAACCTCGCGGAGGCGGAGCTGGGCGGAATCCCGAGGAAGGTCTCTGTCTCTCCGGCAAGCGCCTTGAGAAACGCGCTTTTGGAATTGGCGACAACAAAGGAGAAGATGGGACTCAGATACGAAGTTTCGTACGAGTGCACCCACCATGGGCCTTCCTTGGACGTGCCCACCATGTTCGTGGAGTTAGGTAGCTCGATGAAGCAGTGGAGGGATCAGAGGGCGGCGAAGGCGGTAGCTAGAGCCGCGATAGCTGCGGTTTCTGAACAATCAAGGTATACGGCTGTGTTGGGGGTGGGTGGACCCCACTACAACGCGAAGTTCACAAGAATTGCGCTGAGCACTCCAACAGCCTTTGGTCACATCATCCCGAAATACGCTGTTTCACGAGTGGACATTGAGATGGTGAAGCAGTGCATGGATAGAACTTTAGAAAAAGTGGAGTCGGTGATCCTTGACTGGAAGGGAATCAAGGGCGCGGATAAAGAGGGACTGATGGCGATGCTTAACGAGGTTGGGATTCCGATAGAAAAGGCCTAACGGCAGCGATGTTCCAAGCTGTGACGACCTAGGTCTTCAAGTATGTCAGGGCATCTTTGGATGCATTTTTGCACGAGGTGCAGGTACCTCGCAATCCTCACGCTTTCTGCACTTACTTCTATGACTTTTCCTTCAAGGATCACAAAGTGGTTCAGGGGAATGCTTGCTTTTGTTATGAACATGGCTTCGTTTGCTGCGGCGTGCAGTGTAAGGCAGTGGGGAGAACCTTCCATCGTCAATACTGTGAGGTCGCTTGGATTTGAGCACGTTAAGATGGCCGACAGCTTGCCCATGATCATTTCCGCGTTTTCCACCTCTGGACAGCTGGTTAGGACCACACGCCTCTCCGCAAACTTCTTACATACGTCGGGAAAGATGTCTTGGGCGCATTCGCTGAGAAGGAGTAGGGAAGCCCTTTTCAAAAACGACGCTTTAACCCATGTCTCAACCAGTTTCATAAGCTTTCGCCACAGCTATACATGGTTGTTAGACCTTTTATTTGCCTTTGTTCTTTAATGTTCTTCTCGAGATATCTCCAGCCTCTCTGCGAACCCGAAAACTTATTTTGTGTTCTGGCGAAAAACATCTTTCGGGGTTATTAGATGGAAGCTTATATTCTTGTAAACGCTGAGCTTGAAATGGTGTGGAAGGTGGCTGAAGAAGCTCCTAAAATCGATGGAGTTAAGGCGGCTCACGCCGTCACCGGTCAGTACGACGTTTTGATCCATGTCGTATTCGAAAACATGGAGGCGCTGGGAGAACTGATACGCAAGATCCACAACCTTCAAGGCGTTACGAAAACTCATACAGCTGTAGTGGTACCTCCAAGGCTTTACTAGGAAGTCGGTATTCTTCTGTTTGTTTCCCCAAAAAAATTACGTGCACCCAGTAGATACCAGAAGCTAAGGTGATATGGTTTGGCCTCCTACGAGGATATCGTTGAGAAGAACAAGGAGTACCTAATTCAATGTGTACCCAGACAACCCGTGGCTCTCACGGAGGGAAAAGGCGCCTTAGCGAAGGATGTGAACGGAAAAGAATACGTCGACTGCTTCTGCCTAACAATAACCAAGGAACAAGTCGACTGGGTCATAGGCACATTGAAGAGACACTGAGGGAACTCTAGAGAAGTCTACTTTCCCCTTTTATTTCTTTACGCCGTTTCCCTAATCGGCTGTGGCTACCAGCCTTTTTAAGGAGGCTTCTACTCGCTGAATATGTCTTAACGTCTCCTCTGAACCCTCAAACTTTTCGATGATCTCTTGACACTGTCTCAGAGTTTTCTCGAAACTCGTGCGGTAATTGATTCTTTCCAAAGGCTCACCATTTTTTCGCTTTCTTCACGGGGCTTAAAAGATCAGCGGCGCAACAAACAAAAAGAGTTCACACAGAGGTCGGTGAAAGTGAAAATTTAAGCATGAAAAAAAGGGATAAATATTTGCCTTTTGTGAGATGGTAAAGAAATAAAAGATCGTTTACTGACATTATCAATGATTGTTATGCCTTCGGATTGGCGGCGATCAGTAACTTGGGTTTTAAAAATTGATCTCGCTTTTTTGGTAGTTGACCTTTTGTTATTACCATTTTTGTCGCTATTTCTTAAGGTTAGCGTCCTCGCGTTGGTTAAAGGCGGTTTCTTTTCTATGATACTACTTCTTGAATCGGGCGTTATTTTTTTGATGGGTGGATTAATAGCATTTTCTTCCTCAATTTTTCCAAGTAAAGTCAAGGAGCACGTTTTTCATTCGGGTGAGAAGTGGTCTCGGGAAAAACATAAAAAGAGTGAGAGGAAAGCTAATTTGTACATTTTGACAGGGGTCCTTTTGTTTTTAGAATCCATAGCTTCAGGATTTATAGTCTAGTAATTCCTACGTTGATGCCAGTTGCAGATTGAAGTAAAAAGAATATAAAAAAAAGGGGGATGTTGGCTGTCTTAGGGCTTTCTTCTGCTTACGTAGATGCCGTAGAAGCCTAGCAGTAGGGAAAGAACTAGTGCTATAACTGCCACTATGGTCAGCGTTGTTAGTTGGGTTTGCAACGGGGCTAGCGAGTCTGAGAATGTTTTTACAGTTACGCTTTTTACGTATGTTCCGTTGTATGCTACCTCTTCCGCTACGGCGGCGTATTCGCGATCGTAGAGCCAGTAATAATACGTGCCTGCTTCGGTGGGTGTTACCGTGAAGAAGTACCTTCCGCTGAAATCGCTGGTTGTAACGGACACGGTTTCAAAGGTTTCATTATCTGTAGTTTCCCTCAGCTCAAGCTCTCTGTTGGGAATGACGCCTCCTGTGTCTGGGTCTGTGTAGGTTCCTCGGATGCTAGTTGACATTCCAACGATGAATTCAGGTGTGGGCGGTGCTGGTAGGGCTGGCACTGTGTATCCTGCCTTCTCCAGATATTCTTTGGCTTTTGTCAGGTCGTATTCTCTTGGAGTTATTGAGGTGTTGTAGTATGGTTGCGTTGGTAGCATGTTTGTTGCTCCTGGCTCTCCAAAGCCTGCCAGTAGGTTGTCGATGATCAGTTGTCTTGGAACGGCGTAGTCAAAAGCAATTCTCACATATCTGGCTGCTTCTGCGGCTTTTGTTGGGTCTTCCTGGCCCAGAGGAGTGTCTACGCCGGTGCCGAAGATTGGGTGGCGCATGTTGTAGCCGATTTCTTGTCTACCTGCGCCTTCCTGAAGCAACACCTTGCCCCAAGCTGGGTCTATGGTTGGAATGTCTATCTGCATCTGATAATTGGGATCCAGCATGTCGACTTCGTCATTCTTTAAGGCTGCCAGAGCTGGAGTCTTGTCGGCGATGAATCTGATGTAATAGTCGGTCACTCCGAACAATCCATCGGCTTCCAAAGCCGTCTTGTTCCAATAGTTAGCGAATTTTTCGAGGTGGATAAGCTGGTTAACCGCGTCGTAGCTTTTCCATTTGTAGGGGCCAGTTCCCACTGGTCCGGTATACGTAGTTCCGCCTACAGTTATTGATCCTACACCGGTGTTGAACGGGCTGTCCGTCCAGTCCACGGGGTCTATTTTCTCAAAGATGTGTTTGGGAATGATGTTGTTGGCGAGGGTTATGAGGAATGGGTCGAAGTATCCGTAGGGCTTACCCAGCGCCAATTCGGGAAGCCAGACCTCAACCGTAGTCGCATTCACCGCTGTTATGTTGCCTACTCTGGTACCCGTCCCCAAAGTTTCTGTTGTATCATCTGTATATGTGAATTTGATGTTGTCTCCGTAAACGCTCTGGTAATATCCCACGAACTGGGAACCCGTGTTGTTGTTCATGAGGGCCCATAGAGAGAACACAACGTCGTCTGCGGTGAAGTCTGCTCCGTCATGCCATTTGACACCAGTTCTACAGTCGAAAGTCCATTTGAAACCATCTTCACCGCTCGTCCAATTAGTTAGCAAAGCAGGAATAGACAAATCGGAAATATCAGGGGATACCTCTGCCAAGCCGTTGAAAATTACTGAGTTTATGATAGTGTCGTACCAGGAGTTAGAGAGAGGCGGAAGCAGCGATTCAATTTCGCCGGTGGAAGCGTAGACGACCTCTGTTTTTCCTGTAAGCCACTCAGGGTCAACTTGCACATTGAAGTAGAGCCAACCTTCGCCGGAACCCGTGACTGTGTCACCTAATGCCGGCCCTACCAGTTCAGGAGTGACTACACACGGTCTACTCTCATAGTAGATTTGAGAGGAGGGCAAATCGTTGAAAAAGATCGATTGATACGCCTGCAAACTCTGATTTTGTACGTCTGGGTCGGTTGAGGTGATAAATGTATCCATGAGCGCATTGGCTTCTGAGTTATTCCATAGAGGGTAATTCTGTCCTGTCGGCGCGAAGAAAGCCGGGTCGCCTCCGTAGTAGAGCTGTCTGGGCTCAGGGATCAATCCCGGCGTCCAACCGACCAACTGAATGTCGAAGCCACCTTCATCCCAAGTCTTGCCCACCATATCTTCAAGGGGAGTGAAAACACGTTCATAAACGCCTGTCCAGCCCAGAAACACTACTCTAGCATCAATTCCGAGTTGTTTCAACGAGTTTGCAAATATCTGTCCCCACTGGCGCCTCACCATGTTTGCATTTCCAGGAGCAATTATTGTAACTTTGAATAATGTTTCATCTTGCGCTTTCACGATGTTTAGTGGCAACATAGCCAAAGTCAACAAGAAGACCAACGATAGCATTGGCAATACTTTTTTGAGATTAGCCATCAATTATCACCATTTTTTCGGCGACAACACATATTTGGATTTATGCTTATATATTTTTAACGCGCGCAACTAAAGTAAAACATAAATATGACGTACGTCATGACAAACCTAAGGCCGAGCGTCACACGCATTAACATAATAAATATAAAATCGCAAAAGAAATATAAAATCGCACCAAGTGAGATGAACATTATTGAGTTCTAGATCCATCACCCGAAGACTTTCATCGTTGTTAGGTAGCGCAATGTTCAGATACATTGTTAGAAGGCTACTCTACATGATCCCCGTATTCTTAGGCATCTCCATAATCAGTTTCTTTGTTATGTACGCAGCAGGAGACCCCCTCAACATAATTAGAATCGGGAGACCAACTATAACCCAGGAAACTATAGACGCCCTAAGAAGATATTACGGTCTTGACAAGCCGATACCCATACAATACTTAACCTGGCTTACAAACCTACTGCAACTCAATTTCGGAAAGTCCCTATACGGCGGCAGACCCGTGAATTTCCTCATAGGAAGCTGGCTTTGGGAAACAGCTAAGCTTCAACTAATCTCAATTCTACTAGCCTTTGCCATATCTATACCCATAGGAATAAACTCGGCAAAGAAACAATACTCAAAACAAGACGTAGCTGTTACATCCATTTCCTTATTTGGAGTTTCAATGCCTACCTTCTGGCTAGGACTCATACTAATAATAATCTTTTCCTTCCAGCTAGGATGGCTACCCTCAGCAGGTGCACACGGAGCACCATATCTTTGGTTCAACGATCCGATCTTGGACGAACTAGCGCATCTGATAATGCCAGTCACCGTTCTTGTTTACGTCATGTTAGCTCAAAACATTCGCTTAATCCGAGCAAACATGCTCGAAATCTTGAGATCCGACTATATTCTCGCAGCTAGAGCAAGCGGACTAAGCGAACGCAAAGTAATATATAAGTACGCCTTAAGAAACGCCATCGGCCCCGTAATTACTTATCTCGGAATCTCATTAGGAATGATAATAGCTGGCGCACCAATGACGGAATACGTATTCAACTGGCCAGGCCTCGGCCGTAGATATGTTGATGCCGCCATGAGGCTAGACTTCCCGGTCGTGATGGGGATCACAATGATAATAACTGTGATGACGTTGATCGCGAACCTGATAATAGACATAGCATACGTCTACATAGACCCAAGAATAAGACTCAGGTAGATAAAGGAAATGGCTTCAAACAAAAAAGAAGAAAAACCAAAGGAGAAACCCAAAAGAAGATCCGCCGGCCAGTGGGCCGTAGCTTGGAGGAGATTCCAAAGAAATAAGGCAGGCGTCTTTGGCTTAATCATCGTAATGGCCGTATTCTTCGTTGGAATCTTTGGAAGTTTTTTTGCCCCCTACCCAGCCAGACCCGATACCGGCGCCTATGCCCCGTTCTATGAAAAGCCTTCCCAAGTTCGTAAACCACCAAGCTGGTTGGATCCTGAACAACCAAACAAATGGAAATACCTCTTTGGGACAACACCTATAGGCACAGATGTTTTCAGTGATGTAATTCATGGAACCAAGTACACAATTTACGTAGGGCTCGTAGTAACAATCATCACAATGGCTTTATCCATCGTTGTTGGAGCCATAGCTGGATTCTACGGACGTTGGGTTGACAATCTTCTAATGAGGACCGCTGAAGTGTTCCTGGTTTTTCCAAGCTTGCTGTTCATCTTAGTATTTGTGAGGATATTTACATTAACAGTGGGGGAACCATTCTGGACCATCCCAATAGTTAACGTCCAAATTCCAGCCGGCCTCACAATCGTCATATTGATTCTAGCTTTGTTTAACTGGGCATCAAATGCAAGAATGATACGCGGCGAATTTCTCAGAGTTAGAGAACTTGAATTCATAGAGGCTGAAAGGGCGCTAGGAGCTAGTAACATTAGAATCATATTTAGACATATCCTGCCTAACCTTCTGTCATCTGTAATTGTTGTTTCAACCCTAACGATTGCCTACGCAATCCTGTTGGAAGCTGCAGTAAGCTTCCTCGGTTTCGGAGACGTAAACACCATAACATGGGGACAAATTCTTCAAGAAAACTTCTCCGAGATGAGAACCGTTTGGTGGGCAGAAATCTTCCCAGGTATAGCCATTCTACTAACCGTATTCGGTTTCAACCTGCTAGGTGACGGCTTATCCGATGCCTTAAACCCAAGACTAAGAGAGTAAGGAAGTGAATACAAAATGACGGAGACCACACTGAACATTGAAGGATTAAAAACATACTTCTTTACCGAAGCTGGAATAGTCAAGGCTGTTGATGGCATCTCTTTCAACCTCAAAAAAGGTGAATCCCTAGGACTCGTAGGTGAATCAGGATCTGGAAAAACAGTAACAGCTCTATCTGTGCTCAGAATAGTTCCAAAACCTGGCAGGATCATTGATGGAAAAGTTGAATTCAATGGTGACGATCTTTTCAAAAAGACCGAAAAAGAAATGCGGAGAATACGAGGAAGTGAAATTGCCATCATTTTTCAAGACCCCTCATCATCATTAAATCCAGTATACAATGTTGAGACTCAACTAAGAGACGTTATAATCGCTCACCAAAACATACCTAAAAAGGAAGCTAGAAAAAAGCTAATTGAACTTCTAGAAACGGTTGAACTCCCTGATGCAGAGACAAGAATGCGCGAGTATCCTCACCAGTTCAGCGGCGGTATGAAACAACGAGTAGCCATCGCTAGGGCCCTAGCCCTTGAACCAACACTCTTATTCGCCGATGAGCCCACCACAAACCTAGACGTTACGATTCAAGCTCAGGTACTGGATCTTTTGAACGACCTGAAAAAAAGGTTTGGAATGTCCCTTGTCATGATAACCCATGATATGGGAATTATAGCCAAAATGACAACTAGGGTCGTGGTCCTATACGCTGGACGCGTATGTGAAATCGCCAAAACTTATGACCTTTTTGAACGCCCTAGACACCCGTACACAGAAGCCTTACTTGCCGCTGTCCCCAGGCTGGATAGGAGAAAAACTCTGCGAGTTATTCCCGGGAACATCCCTAATCTCATTGAACCTCCTACGGGCTGTCGTTTCCATCCTCGTTGCAATTACGCCACACAGACCTGCAAAGAGGATATTCCCGTCTTGGAGGAGATAGAACCAGAACATTTTGTTGCCTGCCATGAATGGCGAAACATCAGCTTAAAGGGAGAAAGAAGCCACTGACTAGCAGAGACCTGATAGAAGTTAAAGACCTGGTTAAGTACTTTCCCATATACTCTAGAGGCGTCTTACTAAAAAAACAAGTTGGCATTGTACACGCCGTCGACAATATCGACTTCAATATCAAAAGAAAAGAAACATTTGGCCTAGTTGGAGAAAGCGGATGTGGAAAAACCACCACTGCACGATTAATACTAAACTTGATAGACCCCACATCTGGAGAAGTTTTTTTTGACGGAGAAAACATCTTTGAGAAATTTCAATCCGCCAACAAAGAGGAAAAACTAAAATTACGGAGGAAAATGCAACTAATTTTCCAAAATCCCTACGGCTCATTAGACCCTCGAATGACCGTCTTCGATATTATCTCTGAACCATTTATCATACATAAACACATACCTAAGAGCCAGTGGAAAGAGAAAGTTTACGAACTTCTTGAGCTTGTGGGACTAGAGGAATATCATGCGGAGAGGTACCCCCATGAGTTCAGTGGGGGGCAAAGACAAAGAATATGTATAGCCCGGGCATTAGCCGTTGAACCTGAATTCTTAATCGCTGATGAACCTGTTTCTTCATTAGACGTATCTATCAGGGCTCAGATCCTCAATTTGCTGGGAGAACTTCAGGAGAGAGTGGGACTTACTTATCTGTACATATCGCACGATTTGAGTTCTGTTAGACAGATCAGCCATAGGGTGGCAGTCATGTATTTAGGCGAAATAGTTGAACTCGCAGATACCGATGAGCTTTTCAAAGAGCCTCTCCATCCTTACACTACAGCTTTAGTTCAAGCTGTTCCAATTCCCGACCCAAAAGCAAAAAGTATGAAAATCATTCTGCCTGGGGAGGTGCCGAGTCCAATCAACCCTCCTTCGGGCTGTCGTTTCCATCCCAGATGTCCGCAGGCTAAGCCGATATGCAGAGAAAAAAAGCCTGAGCTGCTTCTCGCTAAGCCTAAGCATACGGTTGCGTGTCATTTAGACTCGTAGAAAATCCTTGAAAAACCGTTTAATCTGCTACAAATAGGTTTAACTATTTGGGGATGACAGGGCTGGCGAATGAGGAGTTTCTGGATAAGCTGCGGTATCTTGGGCGAGGAAAGAAGCCGGAAGGAGCTATCGTCAAAGAGGTCGTGGGAGTTACAGATCTCTTGTTAACGGGGAAAGGGCGGTCAGCTGCCAAACATTAGTCGCGCATCTAATTTTCAATACCTTTTCCCCTCGTCTCTATCTGAGTTCTGAAAGCAGCCCGGAGTTGTTGTTGGTAAGCGAAGAATTCAGAAAACAACGACAACTTTGCCTCTCAGCAGATTTTGGTGCGGCCGCCGGGATTCGAACCCGGGATTACAGGCTTGGAAGGCTTACACCTAGTGTCTGTGTCCTAAACCAGACTAGACCACGGCCGCACTTGTTACGCCATGAACGGAAATGAAATTGTTTTAGTCGTAGATATTTATTTTCTATACTTTTAGTCATAAAAGCTTAAATACTTAAACGGTTGTTTTCTGTAGAAAGGAGAGTTCTCCATGAAGGGTGCAGTATGGGTTCCAAAAAGGAGTGGTGTCTGCCATGGTAAGTGAAGGAAGAGGAAGATTGTTCAGGAGGAAAGACGACAAGTACCTGATTTACGTTCCAAAGGATCTCGCCGAAGACAGCATGTTCCCGTTTCGAGGAGCATCGTCCGTTTCGGTTAAAGTGACGTTCAAGTTGGGAGACAAGAAACTCGTTATAGAGAAGTGGAACGAGGAAGAAGAATAGTCGAAACCACCAAATTTTTTTGTTTCCCTCATTTTTGCACGTTTACGGCAATTTTCATTCTTTTATCATAGCTGAAGTGTTTTCTTTCAGTAATATACTCGCTTGCCCGCAACTTATACGTGCTAGTGATATGTTACAT
>Ga0224496_10002673_pt1 | contig 10530 bp, 11 predicted proteins | sample SF_Jul11_sed_USG_2_FD_168127 | JGI IMG/M metagenome (GOLD analysis project Ga0224496, IMG submission 168127) | Sediment microbial communities from San Francisco Bay, California, United States - SF_Jul11_sed_USGS_8_1 | ecosystem: Environmental > Aquatic > Marine > Sediment | place: USA... | reverse complement strand
CGCCATCGTTTCTATATCACAGGCGGGTTCCGGATACCTCTCTGACAGAATACGAAAAAGAAAGATTTTCATCTGGACCGGTTATTTATGCGGGTCAGCATCCAGGTTGGGTTATGCTCTTTCGACCATGTGGCAACATCTAATTCCTTTCAGAATCTTGGATAGGTCAGGAAAGATAAGAGGCGCGCCAAGAGACGCCATTGTTGCTGATATTTCTACCAGGGAAAAGAGGGGAAGAAACTTCGGTTTGTTGAGAGCCATGGACCACTTGGGCGCTGCCTGCGGCGTGATAATTTCTATTCTGTTCTTCAGCTATCTTGGATACAGAAACCTGTTCCTGCTCGCTTCGATTCCATCCCTAATCGGCGCTCTGTTCGTTTTCTTGTTCATAAAGGACAGAAAAACAAGAGAAATCTATAAGGGGCTTTCCTTGAAAGACCTAACTCCCAATTTGAAGTTATTTCTAATATTAAGCGCCGTGTTCGCCTTGGGTTCCTTCAGCTATTCCTTCCTGCAGGTCTATGCGCGAGAATTCGGTTTTGAAGAATGGGTTGTTCAAGTTCTATACTTGATTTTCACCGTCACGGCTTCATTGATGTCTCTACCTTTCGGAAAACTTGCCGATAAACTGGGCAGGAAATTCGTGTTGTTTTTGTCTTACTCTCTATGGGGAGTTCTTTGCGTAGGTTTTGTTTTGACACGATCGTATGTGGGAGTTGTGCTACTGTTTGTTTTGTATGGTATGCATCTAGGAGCAATACAGCCTGTGCAAAGAACTTTTGTTTCTGAACTGTCGCCAACAGAATATCGAGCAAGCATATTAGGAACGTTTCAAATGACTGTTGGATTGTGTGCACTACCCGCCTCAGTTGTTGCTGGGCTACTATGGGTTAACTTCGGAATGTCTGCACCATTCTACTTTTCTCTAGTATTGACAAGTCTAACATTAGCTTTGATGTTATTTGTGAAGGAACAAGCTTAACATTAACAACATTGACGGCCAAAATAACAACTACGTTATGTACGTCGCAACGTCCTTAGGAGTCGCAGAGGAGGTAGGTTTTAGGGTTGAAGGCGGGTAGTCTAGTGGTTTTGAACGATTCTCTTTCGGTGATGATCGTTCAATGGATCGAGTGAAATTGGCGGTTGGGGGGCTTTGATGTCTTGGCTGTTAATGCCATGCATAATGAGTTTGGCTTTTGATACGGCATTGAGGGCCTTGTAGTACATGATTAAGAGCTTAGATTCCGCCCTTTTCTTTGTTAAGTTATGCTTCAATTGCAACTCCATTATTTCTATGTCTAGTTGACGCTTTCTCATCATCTGCAAAATATGTTCGGGATCTTCTAACATACGTTTCACACCGGACAGCATATTTCAAAATCTGACACGCCTCCTCAATAAAACAGCGTTTTTCCTTCCGAAATGATTAATAGCCTATAAATGCACGATGATAAAGCGCTTACAACTTAAATTTCGCTCTTTCGGTAGCGCTTTTCAAGTATGAGTCGTTTTTTAGCAAGGTCTTTAACTTCTTCATGGAACTGCTCGTCCTTTTCTAAGTTCAGAAACTGATTGTAGAGATCTTCGAATCCTGTTGGAATCTCCACTTTTATAGTAATGAACGGTTTTCCAATAGCCATTTCAAATTCTCTTTTAGTCTCGTCATATTCGAATTCTGATTTTCTTTTTCTAGCTTCAAGCCACTTTTTGGCCAATTTGTTCACACTCCTAATCTGAACCTTAAAATAAGATAAAGGCTGGCGAAGCCTAACTGAAGTGTTGATGTTATTAGCCCTACTTTTGTGAATTCACTGAAACTCAGTGAAATTCCTTCACGTTTGAGGGCGCCGATAGCCATCATGCAGACAGCGCCACTTAAGGGGGTAGTTGCACCTCCAAGATTTGTCCCAAGAACTAACGCTGACCACACGGCTGCAGAGTTTAATCCGGGAACTCCGCTGATTATTGGAGCAATTATTGGAGCAAACGTTAGAGCGATTGCAATATTACTTACTACGGTGCTGGCAAGTCCGCTAAACCACAAAGTCACCATGGTGGTCTCCAATGGGTTGCCTCCAACTAGTTGGAAAAGTTGTGTTGATATGTCGTTCAAGATTCCTGTACTTTCTAGGCCTCCTACTACGAACATAAAACCTGCAATGAAAAACACTGTCTCCCAATCTAATCCTTTGAAAATTTCTGTTGGATCTAAACCGCTAAGAACCAAGGCAAGGATAGCGCAGCCGAGAGCAACGGCTTCTGGTCCAACTCCTAAGTTTTCTAATGTCAAAAAAAGTAGTATTAGAAGAGCGAGAATTAAGATTGAACGATAGAAAATTTTCTTATCTTCTACAGTCTCCCAAGGGTCGTATTTGGGTAGAACTTTTTTATCTCCAAGTCTTGGCTTAAAGAGCATGTACAACGCGAGAATGGTTAACCCCCAAAGGGCAACTTCACATATGGCCAAGTAGCTGATGAAGTCTGTGAAGCGCATCCCTGCTTCTAAACCAATTATCATGTTACTCACGGAACCAATCAACGTGCTTGTACCACCAAGATTTATCATAATAGTAGCAGAAATGAAATAGGGGACAGGATCATAACCTAGAAGTCTAGTTATCGTCACCGTAGCAGCAGCTATGAGCAACATCGCCGTCGGATCGCTGAGGAACATGGAAACAGCGGCAGAGACAACGCAAATAGAGACAAAAAGCATACGCGGGTTTCCCTTCGAAATTTTAACGGCGTATAAGGCACCAAAACGAAACAACCCGCTCCTCCGAGCCACTTCCACCACGATCATTACGCCGATCAATAGTCCGATGAGTCGTATGTTTATGAAACCCGAAGCTTCATCATATGTGAACACGTTATATTGTAGTCCAAACCAAGCGGTAAGTAAAGCTCCAATTAAGGCAGCGACAGACATGGCAACAATTCCGGTTGCCGAAAGAAGAACCGTTAGCACATAGATGAGAATAAAAATTATTTGAATTGGGCTCATATCATTCCCTATTTTTGCTCCGTTCAGCCATCTTGGCGAGACGATCAGCCACCGACTCAGCTCTTTGTTCAATCATTCGATAAAGGATTCGTCCGATATCATAAATCAACAGGAGAATTATCGCAAGGGCAACGTATGTTGTAACGGTTGTTAGCGTGTTTCCAATATCCCCTAATGTCCCTAAGAGGGGGTAAAGGGCCGTTGCTACCAGAATGATGATAATGATATATATGGCATCTCTAGCCGCTCTTCTTGACGACCTTTCTTCTTTTATGCCTAATCGCTTCACGATGATGTCTGTCACTATGTCGCTTAGTATCAAGGCGTCTGACAAGGCTCTAATTAGAAAAATTGCTGTGAAAAGCAGCGCTATGAACCCTACCAGAGTGCCAGCGTTTACATTAAGACCTGGAATGACCAGTTCCTTAATTGTTCGCTCGCGCACAACGATGGCGCTTACTATCCAAAAAATAACCGCCATTACCAAACTCATCGTTAACCGAGGAAATCTACGCCGTACTTCTTCACTTATAGGCTTCGTACTCATTTGTCTCCCTCGCGAAGAGACGCTCCTTTATGCTTTTCATACCTCCATGAATATTAAAACTATGGATTTATTCTAGCCTAACATGCGCGTGCGCGTATTTTGTCTGTCACATCATTTTCAAAAAACATGTTTCTCAAATCGTATTTAATGCGTATGAATTCAGACTAAGAATCAAAAATACAACTTTTGTCATTGACGAAACTTACATAGCGTTTCCTCAAAATTTAGCTATCTGACTTTCTGTAATCCAAACATTGCTGGTGTTTCGCTTGGAGTTCAAAATGAAAGAAGGTTGGTGGTGGTATTGGACATCTGGAGTTCTAATGGGCCTGGTTTTTACCATCATCTAGGTAGCTACAAATTCAACCTCGAAATCCCAGTAGAAACATCCCTGCTTCTTATGATCGTATTCCTCTTTTCTGTAACGCTCTTCATTGTAGGATGTATGGTGAAGAAGCGTTGAAGAGGCGCCAATACGCGCGCTTCATTGCGCTAACTTTGAACCGATTAACGTATTTAGAAGATTCCTCATGAGCGGGAATTTACTTTTCAACAATTTTCGGATAGGTTTGTTTACGGCAACGAGGGCAGTTTACCAATTCTTGGTTTCTGTGTCCTCTCCATTGCTTCTTGCAGAATGGACATTGAAATAACACAATCTCTTCGGCTGGTAGATGAAACCATTGTCGGCTTAACACCCAGATTAGCACCCCAGAAACGAGCATTGCGGTTCCTAAGATGACAAGATATGCTAGTTTAAATTCAAAACTTGGAATGAGATCCAGTTGTTCTGTCCAAAGAAGCTTCCAGAAAGCTGAGAAAGGGTTATTGGCTGAAGAGGCTTCAGGCCAGGTTTTCCACAGAACTACGAAAAGCGAAGTTAGCCCTATTATACATAATACTAGGCTAAGTGCGTATCCTGATTTCTGTCTTCGGAGTATTCTGAACATCCTTTACTCTTCAATTTCATTTGCAAGTTTCTTTTAATAGATTTATGAAGGAAGGATAAACATTGGGCGCGGATTAGGATCCGTCTTATCAGAAGTCGTTTGTTTTCAGCGCACAGTCCAATACTTTTGGGCAGACCAAGCATTTTCGCGGAATGGGTTCGTCTTCAGGAAGGCTTGCCAAGTATCCAAAATCATGAGGACATCTTGAAGGACCTTTTTCTTCTTCGGCGTGCTCGCGCATTTTTTCCTTCCTTAGAAATTGAGCAGAAATCACATCCAACTTGAAAAAGCAACGGGGACAGGCATAATACCGTTCCACTGGTATTGTTGACACGTCACTTACGATAATGAGCTCTCCAATTTTCTCTTTGCACTCCGGGTTTGGACAAGTAATTAATTCGAACTCTTTTGGCAATCAAGCATCATCTATTTTATATTAAGATTCACGATATATTTTAGAACCTCACATTTAATAAAGCTTTTCGTGTTTTTGTTCAACATTAGTACAATTGCGCGCGCGCAAATTCCGCTCTCTTTACAAGTTTTTCAGGCATGCATACACGCACAGGGATTGCGAAAAAATAGATATGCATTGGAGTCAATACGTGGTGTCGGTGAGTTCGGATGGCTCGAACGACTAGACCTACAGGAGTAGCGGTCTTGGCAATCCTTGTTGCTCTCGCTGGTATTCTGGCACTCGTTGGTGCAGTGGTCTTAGGCGTATTATCTGGAACTATGACGGAGTTCATCAAATCCACAATAACTGGTTGAAGAAGGTCAGGTATGCGTAGAAGTGTGAGATGGGAAAGAATGAAAATAGCCAAAGTCCCAGGTAAAAACAATAAGCACAAAGTTCTCATGTACGCGATAAGCACCTGCGCGTGGTGTAAACTGACAAAGAAGTTTCTGAAAGACAACAATATTGAATACGAATATGTCGATGTTGACCTTTCAAACATAGAAGGTCGAGAAAAAATTAGAAGAGAAATCCTGAAGAGGGGAGGAAGCCTCAGCTATCCAGCGATCATTATAGACGACAAAATATTGATCAACGGTTTTCGCAAGGACGAGATAAAGGAGACCTTAGAAATTTGATAACTTTGGGAAAAGTGCGACAAAGAGCGGAAAGCGACGCAAAAACTCATGGCTACTATCTAAACCCTGATCCAAATTTTCTTGGAGACCTTCTTGAGGGGCTTAAAAGGAATGAAGAGCGCTATGGATATCCTTCATGCCCTTGTAGACTCGCTTCTGGAAAGTTTGAATTCGATAGAGACATAACATGTCCATGTGACTATAGAGACCCTGATGTTGAAGAGTATGGAGCCTGCTACTGCTCCCTTTATGTAAAAAAAGAACTGTATGAAGGCAAAACTCCTATTTTACCAGTTCCAGAGCGTAGGCCTTCGGAAAAACAAGCTAGAGCTTACCGAATATTGGCGGAAACTCCTGCAGAAGAACCCTCGGGAGCAGCTGTCGTGGTAGCCCAAGAGCTATCTGAGATTACACTAAGATTGTGGTACTGTAAACAATGCGGCTACGTCTGCTTCCGCGAAGAACCGCCATACGTTTGTCCCATCTGCAAAGCGAAAAGGGAGATGTTTGCTGAACTAAAAATACGGACAGATGCTTAGGGATAAGTTCTATCGCGCGCCCAAACTGAATCAGGTGGGAGCGTAATGGGTTCTTACGACCCTTCAGACCTAGACGACTGGATGTGTTTTCTTTGGTCTGAATAACAAGAATGTTCAAGATAGGATTCAGTGAGTATTGAACAAATGTGCGTTAGGATGTGGAAGTATCATAGCTGTAGGCATGATTGATGTGAACCGTGAGAAGGAACATTTTAGTCTAGAATCAGCAACTTACTAAACGAGTAAGTTTTGAGTTCTGGTGAGTTGATTTGGCGCACGGTAAGGCGAGATTTGGAGTTCTGCTTCCGAATTTAACGTCAACGTTTGACCTTGCTTCCTCAGCGGCAAAAGTTGCTGAAAAACTTGGATTTGCCTCTGTCTGGTGTATGGATCATCTGATCTGTGAACCTGAGTTTTATAGACTACTCAATGTTAATTCGGATTCGTTTAGGCTCCTTGAAACATGGACTACTTTGACCGGGGTTGCGGTTCAAACGAAGAAAGTCATGTTGGGCACTGCTGTTAGCCCCATACCTCGTTACAATCCCACTTTTTTGGCCAAAGTAGTAACAACTCTGGACGTTATTTCGAAGGGCAGAACTATATTAGGCGTAGGAGCTGGACACTACAAACCAGAGTTTGAGATAAACGATTTTCCTTGGAGGACGTTACCTGAAAGAATTCAGATGATGCGTGAAGGTGTGGAGATTATCAAGAAGCTTTGGACGGAATTACGAACAACGTACTTTGGAAAGTATTTTAAAGTGAAGGGGGCTGCACATGAACCAAAGCCTATTCAGGAGCCTCATCCAGCCATTTGGGTTGGAGGAAACATACTAGAAATAATGAAAGAAACCGCAGAAATTGCAGACGGTTGGATTCCGTATCATTTAACTCCGCGAGGATATGAAGAAAAATGGAGTAAGATTGAAGAAATGGCGGAAAAAGCAGGAAGAAAACCGAAGGGAATAGAAACTGCGTACTTCATGGATACATGCATCGGTTTAGACGAGAAACAAACTATGAAAAAAGCCAAAATCTACGTTGAAGCAGGGCATGAGAAAAGTTTTGAAAAAATCAAACAACATGGAGCCTACGGGTCGCCTGAAACCGTTATTAACCAAATCGGAAAGTTCATAGATGCCGGAGTGAGACATTTTGTGCTAGTCTTGATACCTCAAACGGACACTTTGAACTCCATTCAGCTTTATGGCGAAAATGTAATCCCAAAATTCGCTTAATGCAGTTCTATTCAAACACCAAACTCATAATGCGCGCGAACAAGCACGAAACTTATAACATAGAACCTTCCGCCCATTCGCATGCCATCGGAGGCAAACGCAAATGACCAAGAGACGGAACACCGTTTTGTATTTGGATGCTGAACTGGTTTCAAAAACGAGGGAATTAGGTTTTAATCTTTCTAAAACGTTCGAAAATTACTTGAATCAGCTGATTACCCATTTTTCCAAAATTTAATCACAAAATGACGGTGGAAAACGTGGTTTTGGTAGCCCGGGGGAGATTCGAACTCCCGTCAGCGGGTCCAGAGCCCGCAATGCTTGACCGCTACACCACCGGGCTTCTTTTAGGCTCTGTTAGAAAAACGTTTCACCTTCCTAATAAATATCTCACCGTGATTTTCATTACAGAGGATTCCTAAGTATCTGCTCAATTGATATTACGTACTTCAGAGAAAATCGCAAGATTTATATATTGACATATTCACTTTGCTTAAATACGGCGGGCCAGATGGACAGTTTCTGACTCTGATCATGATGAAGAACCACGACAGTGACGGATTTCTCGCCACAAAATCACCAGGGGAAAATCTATGCAAAAAAAAGAAATCTCGCAGCGACCCGCGGAAAAGTGCCCTGAATGCGGCAGCACAAATCTTATTCATGACTATGACACGGGAGAGACTATCTGTGGAGGCTGCGGTTTAGTTCTTCGTGAACAGATGATGGATAAGGGTCCGGAGTGGCGGGCCTTCACTCAAGAGGAGAAAGCGTCTAGAAGTCGTGTGGGAGTGCCAACGTCTTATTCTGTCCACGATAAGGGGTTGTCCACGGCCATAGGTCGCGTTGATCGCGATGCCTTTGGGCGTAAACTTCCCCTTTCCACAAGGCTTCAGATGTGGCGATTGCGGAAATGGCAGATACGGTCTCGGGTTCACTCCTCTGTGGATCGAAATCTTGCTCAGGCTATGGCGGAGCTGGATCGCCTTTCTGACAAGGCTTACATTCCTGGACCGGTCAAGGAGAAGGCGGCGGTTGTTTATCGGAAGGCTTTGGACAAGGGGTTGGTGCGTGGCAGGTCTATCGCTGCTATTGCTGCGGCCTCTCTTTATGCTGCTTGTCGCTCTACTGGGACTCCTAGGACTCTTCGGGAGATAGCTGAAGCCAGCTTTGTGGATAAGAAAGATGTGGCTCGTTGTTATAGGCTTCTGCTTCGGGAGCTTAAGGTTCAGATGCCTATTGCTGATCCTCTTACGTATGTTTCTAAGATTGCTGAGAGAACTGGTATCTCTGGTCAAACGCAGGGTATTGCCATCAAAATTCTTCACGAGGCTAGGAGAAGACGGGCTGCGGCTGGTAAGGATCCTATGGGCTTGGCGGCTGCTGCGTTGTATATTGCTTGTTTGCAGAGGAATGAGAAGAAGACGCAGAAGGATATCGCTGAGGCTGCTGGTGTAACAGAAGTTACTGTTAGGAACCGATATAAGAGTTTGAAGAGGCAGTTGGGCATAGAACTACCAGATTAGCTGTTTTCTTCTTCTAGTTCCATTGCTATTGGGCCCTTGTAGCCGCAACTCTCGCAGATGTATTTGCTGGGTGTTATTCCGTACATTCTTGGGTATGTGTCGAGACTACTGGCTAGTTTAATTTTGTGGCTTCCGCATTTGGGACAAAACTTGGGAGTCGGTTTGCTTAGTTTTTTGTGTTTTAGTCCTTTGAGTACTTCGCGAAGATTTTTGAGTATACTCATGTTTATCGCTGTGTTTGGTTATTGAACTTCGACGTTTTCTTCGGGGTAGCCTAGACGGATGAGGTAGGATCTGACTTTGTCTCTGTGGTCGCCTTGGAGGAGAATTTCGTCGTTTTTTGCTGTTCCTCCGCAGGCGCAGAAGGTTTTGAGTTTTTGGGCTAGGCGGCTTAGGTCCGCGTCTTTGTCGTTGATTCCGTCGATGATGGTTACTGCTCTTTTCCATTTTCTTGTTTCTAAGCGTATTCGTATGCGTTGTTGTTCTTTGCTTATTTCTTCGCAGACACAAATGTCTTGAGGTAGTCCACAGGTTGGGCAAATTTCCGCCATGATACTCAATTAAAACAAATGATGCGAGAACTATATAAGATTTTCAATCCAAAAATACGTATTCACGTATAGTCTCTCTCTAGACTATCCCTATTTTTCTTTATGTACTCACAACATAAGTTTTAGCATTAGCAGTATATTCGCGAGTATTTGTGTTGTTTCGGTAATTCAGTACCGAATAATATTGAGACTACACATAGCCCCCCAGCGAACTAAGGTTTCCAATGGATTTTTCAACGTTCTCGGTGCTTTTCTAGTCGCAAATTCTCATAAACCGATTTTTCTATTTAACTAAGCGTTTCTCGAACACTAGGCTTAATCATATTAGGATCCTAATAACCGCAGAATGTTGAAAACAATGTTTTTTCAGAATTCTCAAATGGAAAGTTTTTTAATCTGTTCCAACACGTGTTGCCGAATTTCTCCGGGTTTTGGAAGTTTCGTAACTATTTTTCCCTTTTCTATCAAAGGTTTTAACATCGGTTGGGTTTTGCCTTCACATTCTGGACACTTCGGTTGAGAAGCTTTGAAGGGCAACACAGTGTCAACTAGACATTGGGGGCATCTCCAAACCTGCTTTTTCCCACCCAACTTACCCCGTTTGGCCACAAGTTTTCCTTCTAGCTCTATGATATCCAGGGCAAAATCCACAGTGGGTGCATTACTGACAGAAGTCCCAACACCGAAAGCTTCCGCACCAGCCTCGCCCAGAACCCTAACCGTTTCCTCGTTGAGGCCTCCGGAAACGAAAATCTTGACGTGTTGATATCCCCTCACGTCCAGTTCCCAACGAACCTCCCGAATAATTTCAGCGAAATTTCCCTTTCTTGACCCAGGAGTGTCCAGTCGCACACCATAAAGACGGTCTTTCAACGCTTCAGCAGCCATTATCGACTCAGCCTTCTCGTCAAAATACGTGTCCACTAAAGCCACTCTAGGGACATCCTTTGAAATAACCTCATCAAAAGCCTTCCAAGCCTTCACCTGATCCTCAAACACTATGATGAGGGCATGGGGCATCGTCCCCTTAGGCTTCTCTCCAATAGTTTCAGCTCCCTTCAGACTGGAAACGCC
>Ga0224496_10002672_pt1 | contig 10533 bp, 9 predicted proteins | sample SF_Jul11_sed_USG_2_FD_168127 | JGI IMG/M metagenome (GOLD analysis project Ga0224496, IMG submission 168127) | Sediment microbial communities from San Francisco Bay, California, United States - SF_Jul11_sed_USGS_8_1 | ecosystem: Environmental > Aquatic > Marine > Sediment | place: USA... | reverse complement strand
TGACCGCTGGCATCGGCATTATTACCAGCAGCACTTTGTGCATGCGCTGTTGCAGTGGGGGTAATTGTCGGGATTTGAGTCTCATTCAACGTCACTGTTTCAACACCACCTTTTTGGCCGAGTGCATAATTCGACAAACCAGGCCCATGTCTTGCGCCAATTACTGAACGACCTCTTGTGTCTGGTAAGGCAAAATTGGTTCTACCGTCTCCACCATAAGTAGCGCCCAGAAGTGAAAACAAAGCTGAATTAGCAGAAATTGATAATAATTGACCATCTGTAAATGCAAATCCTCTGGGTGCATAGTTGCCGGCAAAAACACACATAGTGGCAAGCATGGGATCTGCACTACAAGCTTGCGCCTGGTTACTGACAAATACACCGGAAAACAACGAAACTGTGATTGTGAGGGATAAAGCAGAACGACGTAAATGATTTACCATGTATAGCTCCTATCTCGATTAATGTTTCACTACAGGAATGTATCGCTTTGTCAAAGATTTCTTTTTGGCGAAAAACGATACGAAAAACCAGTGTATACCGCGCTCACGCAAAAATACCGACTAGTCTCAATCATACCTTGACCGTTCCTGGCTTCCTTAATGTACCACTTCATTGAATTGTTTTAATCGAATGATATAACAATATAAAATAGCCTAATTCAAAACTCAGCTAGCGGTTATGAAAACTCCTCCCAATGGGTATCACTATCAATAATCCGCCATTTCGATGTTACAAAATAAACATTTATACGCGTAGACTCATATTTTGCGCCTTGAACTGACGAAATACAGGAACAATATGAACAGTTACTGCGATATACTGATTAGTTACTTTTTTACTTAAAGTAGTACCTACTTTCTTGTCCAGTTCTGCGTGAGTATGCTAGAGGCAATAGACAAAATGACATAGGCCAAAAAGAAATAGAACCCAATGCTCACCTGGGATTCCACCGTAACTCCTTGTTGCCCCATGTTCTGCAGAGAGAGATAGGTTAAAAACATGGCTACCACGAACACATCCGCCATACTCCACTTGCTCAAATAGTAAACAATTACGGGGAATATCTTCTCTTGTCCGAACCTGGGCCAAATCAAGATCCAGGCATTGAGAAGAAGTTTCAGCAAAGGGAGTACCACTGAGAACAACAGAAGCGCCCAAGCCACCACATGGTTGTTAGCCTTAAAAAGGAGCTCAATGCTGTCTAATATTGACTTGGTTTGATACTGATAGTAAATCTTACCGTAGAATACCTGATCAAACCCTACTTCCCTATTTCTGACAAATTCAATAAATGGCAGATATTTCGTATACGAACCATCCTTGAGATAGTCATAGATATGAGTGCCGGAGATCTTCACCGGAATTTTAAGATTTTCACTATAGACTTGGATCTCCATACTCGGGGCATCCACCCCAATTCGCAGGAACAGGAGCGCGGAGATTGCCAATGACATAGCTATGGAAGCTTTGAGATAGGCGCTTCTGAGATAAAGCAGAACAGTGAGCATAACTAACCCAACCGCCAACCACACAATGACGACGGCGTGTCTATCGATTCTTTCTTGAGCCTCGTTGGCCTGGGCAATGATCTCATTATGCTTTTTCATGGCCGCCTTCTGGGCCGCCTTTGAAATCGGGTTCCACTCATTAACATTCATAATCCGGTTAACCATGAGCAATGGTTCAGTGGATTCCAATTTTATCCTAGCTACTTCTTTGGAATCATCGACTATCTGCACTGAAATGAAATGGCCGATTACCAAGGTGATAATTCCCAGCATCAGAACTGGTACCATGGAATGTATTTTCATTTAGATACAACAGTGTCTTTGACAATGCCATGATCATCTAAGGTGAGCCCAGTTTGAATATTAGGCATTCTGTGCATTTCCCTTGCATTAGAGAAAATTTTACGCCCAAACACTTGAAATGCGCCAATTGAAATCATGTAACCATTTATCATTTTTTATCCTGCTGCGTTCGGAATACTAGCTTGTGCGCACAATAGGCACATCGTGAGCAATAAATAACCTGCCGCAATCTGTTAGTGGTCAGAAACTAGAACCATGATTTACTCAACTATTGCCTTCTTGATCAGTGCAGCCAGTGATTCCGGTAATTTGATATACCCTGCGAGCACGAATTGATGTGCCCTGTCGGACATTTTATTCCAAATTTTTCGTATAATATCGACCCATTTTTCATCACTGTATTCAGGGTGTCTACCAAAAAAATCGAGCATATAGTGCTCGATGAAAACCAGCCCGGCAATATCTTCCAGTAGCTGGACGTCCGGATTGGTCTTAAGCGATTTCTTGCCAACGATCTGCTTCACACGCTCGATGAATTCATTGTCATATCCGGCCTTTGCCAGCAAGTCGGCAACAGCGTCGGCATGAAATTCATAAAGCCCGGCACGCCATAAATGGTAGCCCTTGCGATCCATCGGATAATCGCTACGCGGCGATTTCCAGCGATGGATGTGTTGAGCGCTAACAGCCAGTTTTATTGCATTATCGGCATCGGATGCATAACGTTCAAGCATCTCTGACATGCGACGTGAATAAAGGAGTTCTTTCGGCCAGTCTTGACCTTCACTGGTTTCCCGGTTCGGGTCTTCACTATTCGCAGCGTCAATCAGCGCGATTGCCTTGTCGAAGCGTTGTTGCGTCATATTGATGCCCAGCCAGTCCGGCATTTATTAAACGATGACAGGATTAAAACATATTTATTACGCTGCTGTGCAAGCACACATGTTTTTCATACGTTGCCAAAAAGGCATTTTCGTGTTATTTTGTTGTTTGTTAATTTTGAACATTTTTCAGTAATCAACATCTTATCTTGGATACTGTTTCGCACTATAATTTTTACTGATTATTTTTTAGCATCTGGGCGACTGTTTATACACGCCCTTGTTTAGGAGAAAATCCCATGAAACGACGTACTTTGTTACAAAGTCTCGCTATGATTGCGGTGTTGCCACTGATTCCGGCATGCTCTCGGTCACAAGTAGTAGGCGAAGCATCCACCCCAATTACGCCCCTCAACAAACCACATAACGAATGGCGCGAATTAGTCTCGCCCAGGGCTTATCAAATACTATTTGAGGAAGCAACCGAACGCCCGGAATCCAGCAACCTGGTTTATGAAGATCGTGAAGGGACTTTTATTTGCGCCGCGTGCTATCTGCCGCTGTTTGAAAGTGCACATAAATATGAAAGTTGGACCGGCTGGCCCAGTTTTACCCAGCCTATTGCCGGGCACGTAGCGACTAAGATCGACTTCAAGATGATCTGGCCACGCACAGAATACCACTGCGCACGATGCGAAGGGCACCAAGGTCATTTATTCAGTGATGGCCCACCACCACGCGGAGAACGCTGGTGCAACAACGGCATTGCCCTAAAGTTTGCGCCAAAAGACGAACAACTGCCAGTACTCAGAAGCTGATCAACAACGTCTTAAGCCATAAGCCCCTGGGCCAACTGATTCAATTCACTTTGACATGCCAGAATTTTCTGCAGCTCCGCTTCAGCGTCTGATTCACTGATACCAAGATCTTCCAGCAATGCAGATGTTTCAATATGTTCACAGTTATCAAGCATTCCATCTTTTTGTAACAGGCGATTAGCCGATGCCACAAGCTTTACATAAATAATATGTTTACCAGCACAATCCGGAAAGTGGTGCTTTGCCGCCATCATGACAACTTCTTCCGGTAGATTCCACGCTTTGAGCAGATATAAACCAAGGAGGTCATGGGTAATACCAAAATTTTGTATTTCAAGTGTTCTTATATCTTGTTTAGGATCCAGGGAAATTATCTCATTCAGGCTGGCAAATTCCTTAGGACAAAAATGACCAAATAACAAGTAGCCAAAGTTATGAAGCAACCCACCCAGATAAGCAAGCCCAGGGCTAATGAGTTGTTTGTTTGTCATGCGCTTAGATAATTCACGGCACAATTGAGCGCACTCCAATGCATCACTCCAGATACGAATACGACCAAGCGGCCCATAATTGGGTATTTTAAGACAACCTGATGAGGCAACCCCCAAAATGACATTGAGCGCTGTTGTATAACCAAGAACCAACGAAACAGCATGCGTCACCGAAGTTATACGATCACCGTAACCATAAATAGTCATGCGTGCATATTTCATAATAAAAGCCGCTAAAGCAGGATCTTCTTCAATCAAATGCACCAATTCTTCTAAATTGGCATCAGATTTGTTGCGCAGCACTAAAATTTTACGGGCCGTTTCGGGTAGCGGTGGAATCAATTCTGTCTGCTGCAATGTTTTGCGAAGATTTTCTTTGAGTTCCTGTTTTTCATGAGCATTCACAAGTTTTCACCTTAATAGCATTAGTTGTTTAGGTTGTTTTTTTACCCAGCAAATAGCAATATTTTCAAATATGGCAACCCCACCATGACTATGGATTTCTGGATATAGTTATTATCGTAAAGAATCGTGTAATCTTTAGCCCGAACACCCAACCAGCACATTTAAATTTTGAGACTTGTATATGCAATGAGTAATCGAATTTTTAGCTTTCCAGATATCAAGAAACACATAGCTTAATTACTAAACACAAATTATGGGACGGGTCACGAATCATACTCAGTCATTGCATCGTGCGTATGACTTGCAAATTTTAATGGCTCACGCTATTCGCACTGATGATGGCTGAGACCAGCATGCCAGAAGGTGAAAAACCGGATGTTTGGATGATGGTGACTGATGCCACCGTATGCTACCAAGCACGGCGTAAAACCAATTAAATGATTTGATGAACGCGGACTATTTCTTATAGTTACCCCTACCAGGGGTAAGTGATGGCAATTCCGCTTTTAATTCGATGGTAAAGAGAAAAAACGCGCAAGCAATCGCAACGCCATCTGATACGGAAATGAATTTTGATGCTTATCCGAATCATCCCCGGCCGGGTTAGCCTTTGACGTCGGTCACCGTGGACAAATCCATAACAATCTCGCCATCAAGCGCTTGCAACACTCGCTGGTCACGATTGTAGATATCATTGTAGAAACGAGTTACACCATCGGGGTCGACCAGTGCGGTGAGATAGATAATCAGCACCGGGTAACTCTCCTTCAGATGCACCGTACGAAGATCACCTGTCGCAAGCTGTTTGTCGATTGCTGCGCGATCCCATCCGGGCCGATCAGCCAGTAATCGCTCTGCAAGGTCCAACGGGTTCTCAACGCGAATACAGCCCGAACTGAACGCGCGTTCGGAATGGTCAAACAGGTCACGACTCGGCGTGTCGTGCAGGAACACGAAATGCTTGTTCGGAAAAATAAACTTCACCTGGCCCAATGCGTTATCCGGTCCCGGACGCTGACGGAGTATGTATGGAAAATTGCTGGCATTCATTGACTGCCAGTCGATCGTAGAAGGATCGATCTCCACACCATCTCTTGTCAGCACCGAGATATTGGCACGAGCAAGATAACCCGGATCGCGTTTGATCGCCGGTAGCTTGTCCTTGCGCAGAATACCCGGTGGCACTGTCCAGGTCGGATTCAACACCAGGTATTGGATATCGCCACGGAAGGTCGGTGTCTTGCGGTACGTCTTGCCAACCACGACCCGGCTTTCCCAGGTAAATTTGCCTTCCTGCATCATGAACAGGCGGAAACCAGCGATGTTGACGTATAACGCGTCGTCCTTAATGTCCTTCTGAATCCAGCGCATCCGTTCCAGTGCAAGCCGCAGCTGGTCGACCCGCACACTAACCGGCACATTCATTGCTGAACGCGTACCGGGACCGACCGCACCGTCTATGTCCAGCCCGTGCTGATCCTGAAACAAGGAAACTGCTTCGACGAGCTTGGCATCGTAAACCTCCGAGCCGATATCATCAGCGGGATCCAACTGACCGGTAACGCGCAGGCGCTCCCTCAGCGGCACGACGCGCGCATCGGTCTCGCCCTCACGGAGGGTCGCACCATCGGGAACCACTGGCCATCCACCGTTTTTGGAAATTGCCCGATACTCGGCGAGCGCCGCCATGGTCGCCTGGTATACCGGTCCCCGGGGGAAATAATCGTCAAGAAAAGCCCCAAGATCCGGCGCATTGATGGCCTGACGAACAGCACGGGCCGGCTTCTTCCCGTCAACAATTGAGCGGTTGAAATTCCAGTCGTTGTCCAGCGAGGTCGGGGCGATCTTGCCGAAACGTAATTGATAGCCGGCGCGAATCAAAGCCTCAGTAGCCAAAAGATCTACCGCGACCAAGTCTGTGTCACTGCCAGTCTGACGATAACGCAGATAAGCCCTGGAAAGCGCCTCGAGCGGCAGGTCACCGGGTTTTAGGCCCTGCTGTTCCAGCTGCTCCGCTACCGGGCGCAAACGTTCCGGTACGCCGTCACGTGGCCATAACGGCTCGAAATTAGCCTGCGCGTAAACATCATGCATCAATGCCGCAGCCTGAATAGGCTCGCCGTCCACCGTCAACAATCCGGCCAACGCACCATCTTCCAGTCGCTGCTGCAATAGCTCACTCACCGAGGACGAGGCCACGGGCTGGGAAAAAGCCATCGGCGCTGTCAGACTCAGCATCAGCACAATCGCAAAATTGTTGATCAATCGGATCAATTTGTGCATTTCGTCCTCTCTTTTTATTATTACGCCCCGAACCAAACTGCCTCATTGCCAGACTCAAAACCTTCAGGGAAAATCACCCTGTCTTCAGACTGTGCGTTAATTTATGAACGATTCAAAACTGGGCAATGTGAACTGGTAGCAGGGTAGTTTCTGTGCCGCGTTATCTGTGTCTGTTACAGCAGCCCTGCCCGTCGCGTTTGCTAACCTGGCAGCGGTTGCCGTCTTTGTTTTCGGCACACGCAAGCTCACGAAAAACGCGATATCGTATACCGCGATGCGGCCGGGTTCAGCGCTGGCAATCCTCGCACGGGTCGGCTGTTAGTATTGCTGCGGCCGCTACACCACGTACTATCGTCCCTCTGCAACCGGAAGAAATACGCAGAATCAGGAAAAAAGAAATATAGTGGAAGTTGAATTGACTGTCAAACGTCAGAGTTGTACTAGCTCAAACCTGATCTACCAGTTACCCAGTTTTAATTACAGCCTTGAAAAGGACCGTCACTAAATGAAGTAACGCTCTTGATTTTAATGTCATTTACAATGTCAACGATGGCCGCCTCCCCGGTATCCGCCACTGAAGTGTCTATGCCCACCACCCCGGTGTGCGCCGCCATGTCCTCTATGACCTCTCCCGCGGTGCCCACCACCGAAGTGTCTATGTCCGCCACTAAAGTGCCTATGCCCGATGTGCCTTTGCCGCGCAAAGAATCTTTGAGTACCGTAAAATGAAGTTTGATATCCGTAACTGGCTCCAACACCTCCATAATATCTCGATCCATAATAAGGAGGAGCCACACACCCACTCAGGAAAAGAATTGCAATTACGGTAAAAAAGATAACCATTATTTTTGCATTCATGACGCACCTCCACAAATATTTCAAATGAACAAGCTAATATTTCATTTGTTTCAAATATTGTATGGTCATAAGACTGAATAGTAGCTGAATGCAAAATGGTGGCATGGTACCGTGCATAGGACTTGCAAATTGCAATGACTGTCAGCATTCGCTTTGGCAAATGTCATGCCGCATAGATTTTACAGGATTATGTTGATTGTTTAAAGGTGCAAAAAATACTGATTCCACTTGATGTTAAGTTAATCTTGAAAGCTTCAGTAAATGGGTTTAGACTGAATTTTTACAAGATCCCTAAGAAACTTGTGAAAATCCCTTTAAGATATGACATAAGAACGTTAAAAGCGAAATGCATTAGCAACGGATTTATCAGAAACAAACCAAGGTTCGATTCCAGCCATTTAAATTGACCAGATTCAAATAATCTAAAAGACCCGCCTTGTGTGGGTTTTTTTATTACCCAATCAGGGATATGCAAAACATGAAAAACAACTACTGGCTAGATCGTTGGGCGCATGAAAATATAGGCTTTCATCAGAGCGATATCAATCCATATTTAGTTCAGCACTGGCAGGAATTACGTCTTGCCCCTGGCAGCGTTGTGTTCGTGCCATTATGTGGCAAAAGTCGTGACATGCTATGGCTACGTGAACAAGGAAATCCAGTTTTGGGTGTTGAGTTGAGTGGCATTGCAGCTCAAGCATTCTTCAGGGAAAGCAACACCATTGCGCACCATCACATAATCAGAGAAAAATTCGACTACTTTGAGGCAAATGGCATTAGCATCCTTTGCGGGGATTTTTTCGGCTTAATTAAAGATGATTTGGCAAAGGTGAGTGCGGCCTATGATCGTGCATCACTTGTCGCACTACCGCCAAAATTACGCAAGCGCTATGCAAACCATCTAATGAAAATCCTGCCACCTGCAACACAAATTCTGCTCATTACTTTCGATTATCCACAGTCAGAAATGGTGGGTCCACCGTTTGCAGTTTCTCCTGGTGAAGTTGAAATGCTTTATCAAGAGTATGCCGATGTACGCCAACTGGCACAACTCGACGGTCTTGAGAAGAATCCGCGCTTTCAAGAACGCGGCCTGAGCCAAATACAGGAAAGCGTTTTCTTACTGACGACAAATTCTTGATATGGTCAATCTCAGTCTGCACACAATTGTTACTCGCATATATGGATCAGTTTTTCAAAAAATTGGAATGGAATGATCTTACAGCTATTCAGCGAATTATCCTTACTGGAACAAACATGGGGCGATTTAGGACGAATGAAACACAAACAAAGGAGGGAGATTAACCAAAGGATAACAAAATAAGCGTAAATCTATACTTAGCTGGCCGTAATGCAGGCGCACTTGACGGCTCGAATTACCCCGTATTCTAAGCGGCGGGGTAATTCATTATAGATTACGTTATTACTCTTTTTTAGAAAAATTTTCTAACACGAAGAATATTAAAAGGGCCAATAAAAATGCATAATACGAAACTAATAGCGTCATCAACTTACTCCATTTCAAATTCAAGATTTTTTAATTGATATCTGTTAGCCCGCTGGAAAAGTGCAGAACTCCGCGCGCCTGTTCGATAAAAAAGAAATATTGCTTAATAAAAAAAATAAGAACTGGACTTGTTTGCATTACAAATCTCATTTAATAAAAATAATTAATGTAATTTAAAACACCTGCCAGCTCTATACATCATCTGATACTATACTTCACAAAAAGTTCACAAAGTATTTACAAAAACTTCACAACTTCTTAAGACAAGTTTAAACTGAAACTTTCTTATTAAGTTAAAGAATAACAAGCTTTTTTGGACTTACTTTGCAAGTCAATAATTCCGGATTCCTTAGTTGGGCGATATGGATGACCGTTTTTTCTGGCGCAGAGTAAAATTGGACCAATGGAGAGAGAAAATTAACGTGCACGGAGCACCAAACAGAAGAATTTCTATAAAATCGGAAATCGTTTACGCGCGGGTAGAAGCAGGGAGGGATGACAATTCGCGGCAATAACGCTAGCTTTTCATCGAGCCATATACCACCAGTGCTTATAATTGAATGCAACAGAATTAACAAATAACAATTAGCAGCTATGAGCCCAGAACACTTACAGCTATTAGTCACCCGAGTTATGCCTTACGGCAAGTACAAGGGACGTGTGATAGCGGATTTACCCGGTCATTACCTTAATTGGTTTGCTCGTAAAGGTTTCCCTCCTGGTGAAATTGGCAATTTACTCGCTTTGATGCAGGAGCTGGACCACAACGGACTTTCATCTCTATTAGAACCACTCAGAAAGCAGCAAAAGATATGAATTCATTGACGTCATGGTTTGGATTGAGCGATGTTATGACTACATTCGGGAAGAAAAATTACAACCATTGATTAAACACAGAACCAGTTTTCTCCGTCAATGAATAATCAATAAGTTATCCCATTTACACATAGAGAACATAGCAGCTTTGCTTTGCTCATTTGGATTTTTTTCGATGAGGTTTGCACTCAATCCTGACATGGACTCGGATCCAGCTGGAAACTATCGGCGTCCTTGTGACACGGGAATTTGCTGCGATAACGCGCCATCGCCTGATAGTCCAGTCTTGCACTGAACGCCCCTGACTTATCTTCGCAATCCAGCAGCATCTTCCCATCCGCCGCCAGCACCAAGCTGTCGCCCGAATAGTCCAAACCGTTGCCATCCAAACCCACCCGGTTCAGCCCGATACAGTAGCTCTGATTCTCGATGGCCCGTGCAATCAACAGCTGGCGCCACTGGAAACGGCGCTTGGCCGGCCAGTTGGCAACAAACAGCAGCAGGTCATACTCGCCACGGATATCCTCGCCGGGCAGAGCACACTACACTGATTGCGCGTCCACACCGGAAAGCGCAGGTCGTAGCAGACCATGGGACAAATGCGCCAGCCGCGCCATTCGACAATCAACTTGTCGCTGCCGGCGGTGTAGTGCTGGTCTTCACCGGACATACGAAACAGGTGCCGTTTATCGTAGACCCGATGCTCCCCGTCGGGGGTAC